>Ga0302321_100005005_pt1 | contig 11535 bp, 8 predicted proteins | sample Fen_T0_1_FD_202505 | JGI IMG/M metagenome (GOLD analysis project Ga0302321, IMG submission 202505) | Peat permafrost microbial communities from Stordalen Mire near Abisko, Sweden - Fen_T0_1 | ecosystem: Environmental > Terrestrial > Soil > Wetlands > Permafrost | place: Sweden: Abisko...
TCGTCCACGGCAATCTTCGATTCGTAGTTCCCGATCTGCTCGCGGATTAATTGCGTAATTTCGTCTGCTTTGATTTGTGCCATAAGAAGCTCTCAGCCATCAGTCCTTAGCCATCAGGTACAGCCAACTCACTCGCACCGGCTTTTCTCGCCATCGGGTGCCGACAAACTCGCCGGGTTTCCTGACGGCTGATGGCTGACGACTGACGGCTAACTTACCAACTGTTCTCGAATCCTCTCCAACTGCCCACTTACCGAACCGTCGTAGATCGTGCTGCCCACCTGTACAACTGCACCGCCCAGCAAAGATGCGTCCTGCCGATAGCGGGCACGCACGCGTTTACCAGTCAACTTCGCAATCTCGCCTTCGAGAATCTGCTTTTCCGAATCGCCGAGTACCCGGGCACTCGTTACATCCGCCTCGGCAAAACCCAACCGGTCGTTCATCTCTCGCTCGACCTGCTTCACGATCTCGCCAAACAACGGCAGGCGGCGATGATCCGTGATGACCGCAATAAAATTCCGCACTGGGCGAGACCCACCCGTCTTCGCAATCACCGCATCGAGCACCGCTCGCTTCTGCTGGCCGGGGATCGAAGGATTCTCCATCACGCGGCGCAACTGGTCGCTCTCTGCGAGCAGCGCCTGCATCGAGTGCAATTCCTCCAGCATGCGCGCGGGATCAGCCTTGCTGCCAATCACTACATCAGCAAAGGCGCGAGCGTAGGTGCCAACAACGGAAGCCATGGCTAGCGGCCATCCTTTCCGCCGTCACTCTTACTCGCCAGCTTCGACGAAAAATTGCGCACCAGCACCTGATCCGTATTCGCGTCTACATTGATCTGCTTGCGGGCCAGTGCAATGGCCAAATCCGCAGTGTGCGAGGACAGTTCTCGGCGCACCTGCTTGCCGGCCGCAACGATTTCCTGCTCTGCCGCCTGTACCACCTTGCGAATTTCTTCTTCCGCGACCTGCTGCATCCGGCGTTCTTCGCCTTCTGCATCTTTCTCGGCCGCAGCCTGCATCTTTCCGATTTCGGCGTCCATCTGCCGCAGGCGATTTTCAATATCAGATAGCCGCCGACCCGCGTCCTGACTTGCCGTACGCGCTTCTTCCAACCCGCGCTGAATCGACTCATTGCGAGCGCGCATCATGCCCGGCACGCTCTTCCGGCCAAACCAGAAAATAAGCCCCGCTATGATCGCGAAGTTCACAAACATTGCCAGCAGATGCGCCTGGTGCACACTCAGTCCAGTCAATTTGGCGATCTTCTGGACCATCGGTGAGTGTTTCAGATTTGAATTCTCTTCTTCTTCACCTTCTGCTTCGCGTGTTTCTTTGGTCAGTTCGCTGCCAATGGACTGATGTTCGGGAGCACCTTGACTCGGCTGTTCGGCTGACTTGCCCGCTTTTTGCCCGGAGGTTTGCTCCGACTGGTCCTGAGCCAATAGATTCCGTGCAGGCAGAAACACAAGGCAGACCGCAAACATAAGGGTGGCAAACAGGCGGGTTCTCACTGGCCACCGACCTGACTGGGAGCCGATACCGGACGAAGCACGGAGCGCACAATATCGCTTGCCAGCCTGCTCGCTTCGAGTTCCAACTTACCCATCGCTACTTGCTTATCCTGCTCGATGAGGGCCCGCGCTTGCTTAATCTGCTCTTGCGCCCGGGCCCGGGCCTGATTGAGGGCATCGCCACGAACCTGCGTCGCCCGCTGCCGCCGATCTTCGAGACTCTTGAACACCTTCTGCCGCGCCTCGCGCAGGCGTTGCTCGTATTCAGCCGTTCGAGCTTCAGCAGCAGCAATATCAGCGCGCGCCTTTTCCATTGCACCTTGTGTGCGGGCCCGGCGTTCTGCCAAGACTGCCATCAACGGACGGTGCACCAGAAAGGCGTAAAGCGTATAGAGCAAAGCCAAAAGGATGATCGTCGGGACGGACCCGAGCAGTAATTCGCCTAGTTGTCGGAGTGTTTGCTCCATATCCTTTTTGGTCGTTGTCCTGATGATCGAAGTACGGCCGATCGAGACCCGGGCTGACCTAGCTAGTTAGAAGAATTGCGGCTTGTAAAACCAATAAAACTAACATTCTGGCGCGTTGAGTGTCAATCATTCCGTAGGCTTTTGTACGTGAATTTCTCGCGTCTGAATTGCACTCTAACTTGTCCTTGACATTCCGATTAGCGGGGGTACCATTGTGGGTATCACCTTCGATCCCTTTCCGGATCGAATGGGCCGATAGCCAAGGAATCGTCACCGCTTCTTGGCTGGCGGCCCATTTAATTTTTAGGGTCGCGAACCAAACCCCGCCTCTTCGCTCCCGGCTTCGTCGAGCTTCGCGCCAGTCGGATGGAAACCCCACCCTCTCGCCCTGCCTAAGAAAATGACTCTTCCTTGACATGGGCATGACAAGTCCCGACTCGCTCCTCGCTAGTTTGAATGCATACCGAGTCAAACGGTCCTGGGTCGGACCAGAAAAACACAACTCAAAATCTCCCGGAGGTACTCCATGTCTTTCGCCACCAATTGGAAACGCACCGCGTTCGCCACAGCCACTCTTGCCTTTCTGTTGAGCGCAGGAAGCGCCTTTGCTCAGCACTACACTCGTACCGATCTCACTGCCGACAACTCCAGCGTTTCGAACGCTCCTAACATTGACCCAAATCTCGTCAATCCCTGGGGACTCTCGCGTGCCACCGGTTCGCCTTGGTGGGTATCCGACAACGGAACTTCACTCTCCACTCTCTACGATGGTGGCGGCGTGGCACAGTCTCTGGTTGTCTCCATTCCGGGCCCGGACGGTCAACCGGGTGGTACACCTACGGGTACGGTGTTCAACTACACCAGCAGCTTTGAGGTCTCCGCTGGCAATCCGTCTTTCTTCCTCTTCTCCACCGAGGACGGAACGATCTCCGGCTGGAACCCTAACGTCAATCTGAATAGCTCGGTGATCAAGATAAACAGGACGGGGAGCGCAGTCTACAAGGGCCTGGCGATTGCAACCACGCCGACAGGTCCGAGAATCTACGCGTCGAATTTCGCAACTGGCGCAGTGGACGTGTTCAACGGCAACTTCCAGAAGATCGCCGTCCAAGGTGGCTTTCTCGACGCGAACCTTCCAGCCAACTACGCTCCTTTTGGAATTCAGAACGTAGGCGGCAATATCGTCGTGACGTTCGCGCATCGCAAACCCGGTTCCCTCGACGAGGATCACGGCGCGGGCCTCGGCTTCGTTGACGTATTCGACGTAAATGGGAAGCTGGTTCTGCGACTGCAGCACAATTCAGCGCTCAATGCGCCTTGGGGCATCGCCATGGCTCCCGGGGACTTCGGAACGTTTAGCCATCGTCTGCTGGTCGGGAACTTCGGGGACGGCTGGATCCATGCCTACAACACGGTGACGGGAAAGCTCGAAGGCACGATGGTGGATGCGAACGGCACCCCGATCGCGATCGGCGGCCTGTGGGCTTTGAGCTTCGGGGGCGATACCACGAAAAATGGTCTAGCCACCGAACTCTTCTTCACCGCTGGCGCCAACGACGAGGCCGACGGTATCTTCGGAAAAATCACGGCTATAGGAAGCGATCAACGCGGCAACTCTGAATAATCCTGGATGGTCTGGCTGCTCTACTCTCTCCTGCGGCCAGACCCTTTTTCTTCCTGGACAAAGCAATGGCGACAGCTCTCTACGAGCCGTCGCCGAACGCTTTCAGTGAACGTCGTGTTTCCCTAGACTGTGGCCTTCGTCTCTGCCATCAGCTTTGCAATCTTCTCCAGCACAAAATGCATACTGGTGTCGGCGTCGATCGCCGCGTCCACTTCATGGTGACGCGAAGCGGCGTGCATCACGAGCACACGGGTACCCTCGTGGGATTTCTTTACCATGTAGGGCAGGTGATGCCGGTCGTCCTTCGATAGCGTGGAACCGAGAATCACGAGATCAAACTTCTCGCCGCCGCGCAACGCTTCGGCAACGCCTTGACGATGAAGCGCGGTAGTTACATGATGTCCGGCGCTCTTGAACTCAGCCGCGTGGGTGGCCAGTACCTTTTCGTCGGACTCGCCGTAAAGAACTTTGATGGAAGCTTTGGTCGCAGTTTTTGCAGCAGATGCGGGCAAGGGCCCTCCTTGGAAACTCACTTGGAGCTTAGCAAGCAAGGGGCAAGGTTCCGAGGTCACGGAAGAACACGCCCAAGCGCGCATGAATCACATGAGTAGGCTTTGTTTTCAGCGCCTTACGTTAACGCAGAAACTTGTCCACGGTCTGCTGAGCCTGGCGTAAGTCGGCTGAGATCCGGCCCGCTTGCTGGTAGCTGCGACGCGCTTCTTCTTCACGCCCGGCGTTCTTAAGGGCTTGGGCGAGCAGTAGGAAAGCGACATCGCTCGGTTCTGCGGCGACGACTTCGCTGTAATAGCGGATGGCTCCGTTCCAGTCACCCATCTTCTGCGCGATCACGCCGAGTTGCAGCGGAAAGGGATTGTTCAATCTCGCGGCGCCTTCGTAGTTTTTCCGGGCGCGCGGCAAATCTCCGAGCGCGTAGAAAACTTGGCCCAGGTTGGCATGAGCGGCAGCGCGAATGCGAGTGTCGGTGGCGAGTTGCAGTACCGCTTGATAGCGCGCGATGGCCTGTCTCGAGTCACCGTGCATCTGCGCGTAAATCCCGAGGTTCAACTGGCTAACTGGGTCGCCGGGTTCCAACGCAGAAGCATTGCGAAAATGGACGACGGCTTCATCGTCGCGGCCCTGCCGCGCGAGGATTGCGCCAACATTATTTTCGGCCACGAAGTTTGACCGCGTGTTGGCCAACGCGTGGGTCCAGAGGCTCAGGTCATCGTGCCAGTAGGTCACTTGCATTCGCGTTAGCGCCGCGAACGCGACCACGACGCAGAATGCGGCACTTGCGAGCAAACTCGCAGAAACGCGACGTTGGTTCACCACGCCAGCGAGCGCGCCCTGCCAACTCTTCCCTTCCGCCCAATCCGTCACGAGCCAAACCACCATGATGAAAAGACCGACGAAAGGCAGGTAAGCGTAGCGGTCCGCCATTGCCTGGTTGCCGACTTGCACCAGTCCGATCATGGGAATCATGGTCCCTAGATACCAGAACCAACCCACTGCCAGATATCGTCGCTCACCGAACTTGATGACCACGGTGGTGATGATCGTGAGCAGGAGGGCCGAACCAATGATCTCCCAGGCCGGCAAGGCCCGCGGATAAGGATAGAGCACCGCCAAGTGCAAAGGCCACAGAGCCTTTCCGAGGTAAAGCACGTAACAGGCGATCGCGTTTTCGACGCGAAACAGTGGTGTGTGGGCCGTGTTCGAAGTCACTGCGCCGCCAGCTTTTTGCGCGAGCATGGTTACGACCGCGCTGGCTACTGACATGGCCATGAGCGGAAGCTTTTCCAGACAGACCTTCGACAACCTTGAAACGAGATGCGCAGACTCAGTCGGGCTGGCGGCTAGGCGCTGGAGCGGCCAGTAGTCAAGCAGAAGCAGTACGAACGGCAGCGTAATTACTAGCGGCTTCGACATCAGGCCAAGAGCGAACAACGCCACGACCACCAGGTACCGCGCCGCACCGGGCTTGCGCGCATAGCAAAGGTAGGCAAGTAAGGTCAGAAGGAAAAAGAACATCGCCAGAACGTTTTTGCGCTCGGCAATCCACGCAACCGACTCCACGTTAATCGGATGAACGGCAAACATTGCGGCAACAAGAAAGCTACGCGCAGTAGATTTCGTCGCGGCAGCGAGCAAGAGGAAAAGGAGAACGACATTCGCGGCATGCAGAAGGATGTTGGTCTGGTGATGACGCGCCGCATTCAATTGAAACAGCTGACAATCAAGAGCATGCGAGAGCCAGGTAGCGGGATGCCAGTTGGCTTCGTCGAAAGATGTGAAGGCCCACCGGACTGTGGACCAGTGCACACCAGCCCGCACATGGGCATTGGTCAGCACATAACGGTCGTCATCGTAGTTGACGAAGCCGTTGCGTGACACACAGCTATAAACCCACAGCGTGACTGCTATCAGAAGGAGACATGCCAGCAACTTGCGCTTGGCTTCAGAACGGAAAATGCCTCGTCTCTCTTGTCGGGCTACGGAGACTTGGGCGACGGCGGGCATAAGGATCGGCGCGCAGTCATCTCGGCGCGGCTTCAATCCTTGAGTTTGGAGCACAAAGCACCAATTGCAAAGAGGATTATCGGATACTCCCCGCATTTTCAAGCACTTAGGTAATTTCCGCTCCGCGGGGTCGCGCCAACTCTTCGACTCACGATTGTTTTTGCTACTCCACTCCGTTCGTCCAATTCAAAATGGCGTCGATGTCCGCTCCTAGATCCTTGCCATCCGATCCCGCATTCTTGTAGGGACTCGAAGACAACAGGTGATAGTCTCCGCCATTTCCATTGTTGTAGTTGACGAACTGCACCGCAGCCGGATTCGCCGGAAACATGTTATTCGCGGGCCATGTTGAAGGAGGATACTGATCCGGCGTTCCGATGATTCCATTCGTGGTGAAGGAATATGGGCTGAAACAATTGTCGAAATTCGTCTTCGGATACACCGACGAGGCGCAAGGCTTGCCACCGCCATCATTCCATATTGGGTATTGGCCGGCTAGCAACAAGTTGTTGGTGAAATCAACATTCGCAATCTTGGCCAAATTCGTAGGATCGGCAATCGCCATCATCGAACCGCTAGGATCGCCGAACCCAGTGACGTGCTCGACCGAAATCGAGTTCAAACCGTTCTTGTGCCACTTGTTGAAGACCTGGAAAAGGCCGCCACCGCCCTGAAACTTGGCGGCGTTGATATCGTCGATCGTCACGTCGTGAATACTGTAGCGAGCCGCGGCTTTCGCCTGGTACTTGCCTTTGTGTGCACCCGTTAACCCGGCGGCAATCGCGATACCTTTCCCAGTGTGGCTCATTGTCGAATAGCGGATCGTCACATCCGTTACCTGGCAGTCAGGACAGACACCAATTCGTTTCTTCTTGCTGTATTGGCTCTTAGGCGTTAACAAAATCGAGGCGCCGTTCTGCGTAAATCCTCCCCAGGAGTTTTCCATCACGTTGCCTTCGAGCAGGACACGTTGAGCATTCTTCAATTCGGTGAGGTTGAGGACCGTAAAAGGATGGCCGTCCTTGCCGCCCACATAACCCGGCTGTCCTTTCATCCAGATCATCGGCTTGAACATGTGGTTACGACGAATCTCGATGTCCGCCGGAGTAGCAGTCGCAGGGCCGCCGCCCATCATGATGTTTTCGCCTGAGGCTTCGATGAAGTTGTTGACGATCTTGTAAGGCCCGCCTGTTTTGTTGCTGACGCCAGCCGCCACAGCGTGAGAATCGGTGCAGGCACCAACCTGCGACGTACAGTGAATCTCGTTGAGATAGGAATCGATGACCGCCGCGAAGGTCATCCCGTCCAGATTGATGGCTGAGGCCGTGTCGTCCTGAAGCGAGCCATGCGCCCACACGCGATCCACAATAATATTGCTGGCTTGGGAGTTCGGGTCCACCCCGATCAGCGGACCAATGAAACCTGTTCCGGCACTCCGGGTAATCTCCAAACCGATCAAGCGGTAGTGATTGGCACCGTCCTTGAGCGAAATTGCAGACGACACTCCCGGACTCACGATCTGCGGAATGACTCGCTGCGACTTCGAACAGGCATAGGCGGGCCGGCCAGGTAACGAACCGACACCCGCATAACAGGGCGTCAAACGGGTGCCCTCGGACGGAAGAGTGGAATCCGGTGACGCGGTGCGAATCGTGATCCAGTGTCCGGAGTCGCATTTGTTTGACGCCAGATAAAAATTGCCGACCAAAGTCGCGTCTGGCTGAATACTTACGATGTCGCCACAACGGGCTGCGTTGAGGGCTCCCTGTAAATCACCACCGGCAGGCACATTGATTGTCTTGCCTGGCGAAGGTGTTGCCGATTCCGGGGTGTAGATACAAGCCTGCGGCAGCGCAGCTGGTCCATCGTGGTCACCAAATGTCGCGTGATTTCCCGGTTGGCAGTATGTGTTGTCAGGACCGGAAGCGGCCCATGCTGAACCGACCGTTGCGAACCCCCAAACAAGCGCAAACATGATGGCAAAGAAACGCATGGACACACCTCTCCCTTGGCACACTGCACATTTTGGTACTGCAAGAACACCGAGAACGGGCCCTCAACACGAACTACGCGCACGGGTCGCGTGTTGCTCTGCGCGATAGCTCGCTGAATCAAAAACTATAGGGCTGTTTTCCAACCGCCGCAAAATGAGTTGGGCAATTCCAGAGCCGCCCCGGGTTATGTAGGGCTAGCGACGAAACTGAGCAAATACCTTTCCCGCGATCCAAGGAGGTAACGTCGACCAGGGACTATCGAAGCCTGACGAGACACCATACTCTATAATTTCCGGTCGCCTTCGCGAGAATATCCGAATCGCGCTTAATTTGGGTCCTGCAGTGTGCAACCGTACGATACTTATCCCTGACTCGAGAACCGAGTCTCTGGCACGGAGGAACAATCTGATGTCGATTCGTCACTGGCTCCCGGCATTTTGCATTCTTCTACTCGCATCTTCTTTAGCGACCGCACAAGAGCCCGCTTACCTGAACCCGAGCCTTTCACCGCAGGAGCGCGCACACGATCTGGTGGGCCGCATGACGCTCGAAGAGAAAGCCGCCCAGCTTGAGGACTACGCCACCGCGATCCCGCGGCTCGGGGTTCCCGACTATCAGACCTGGAACGAAGCCCTGCACGGCGTGGCGCGCGCCGGCTATGTCACTGTCTTCCCCCAAGCCATCGGTATGGCCGCCACTTGGAATCCCACGACGATCCATATGATGGGCGACACCATCAGCCAGGAAGCGCGCGCGAAATACAACCAGGCACAGCGCGAAGGAAATCATCGTATTTTCTTCGGATTGACTTTCTGGTCCCCGAACATCAATATCTTCCGCGACCCACGCTGGGGTCGCGGCCAGGAAACTTACGGCGAGGATCCGTTCCTCACCGGACGCATGGGCACCGCTTTCGTCCAAGGCGTGCAGGGCTCCGACCTGAATCACCTCAGAGCTGTGGCCACCAGTAAGCACTACGCCGTGCATTCTGGCCCAGAGTCTACGCGTCACACTGTCAACATCGATCCCTCGCCGCGTGACCTTGAAGAGACCTACCTACCTGCCTTTCGTGCCACGGTGACCGAGGGCAAGGTGCAGTCCGTAATGTGCGCCTACAACTCCATCGACAACTTCCCCGCCTGCGCCAACAAGATGCTCCTCGATGAGCACCTGCGCACGGCGTGGGGTTTCAAGGGCTTTGTCGTGTCCGACTGTGGCGCCATCGTCGACGTCTTCAACGGGCACAAGAAAGCTGCTGATATCGAGAGTGCCTCGGCCATTTCGCTTCAGGCAGGCACCGATCTCTCTTGCAGTATCTGGTCTCCCGGATTCAATTCTTTGGCCAACGCAGTGCACCGCGGTCTGGCCACCGAGGCCGAGGTGACCGCCGCCGCTGAGCGACTCTACACCGCACGCTTCCAACTTGGACTGTTCGACCCACAAGGCTCGAACCCCTTGGACAAGATTCCCTTTTCGGATGTCGCGTCCGATGCGAATCGCGCCAAGGCTCTCAAGGCCGCCGAAGAAAGCATCGTTCTGCTGAAGAACGACGGCACGCTGCCTCTAAAGCGATCCGTGAAGCGCATCGCGGTCGTGGGCCCTACTGCAGATCTGTTGACCTCCATCCTGGGCAACTACGTGGGCACGCCCGTGCACCCGGTCACGCCTCTCGACGGAATGCTGGCTGACAAGAATCGCGAGGTTCTTTATGCGCAGGGATCCAGTCTGGCAGCGGGCTTCGCAGTTCCAGTACCGCGCACAGTCTTCGGAATAAACAAGGGTCTAAAAACCGAGTTCTTCGCCACTCCCGATTGGACCGGACGTCCCGTAGCCGTCACCACGGAACCTGCCGTCCAATCCGACTGGGAGGACGCCAAGCCTGTACCGGAACTGGACACCATCAATTACTCGGTCCGCTGGTCGGGCACAATCGCCGCACCTGCCGCCGGACAATACGTATTCTCGCTCGCGCTCGCGGACAGTTTTCCGTACTCGCCAAAGGAATCGTACCGATTGATCATTGATGGCAAAGTACTCGGCGAGGGTTCGCTGCGTCAGCAGACCGACATTTCGGCTATGGGCCACTTCAGGGCCGCGCCGGGAGCCTCGCCCACGGCGCCGCCGCTGATGGATTTCCCGAAGCCGCCGTCCATCCCCTACGAATTTGCTGACACCCAGCCGCACACCTTCGTGCTCGAGTACTCGCACTCCGGCGACCGTTTCGGCGGCGGCTTAACGCTCAAGTGGGAAGCCCCCGCGCAGGCCCAACTCGACGAAGCCGTGGCGCAAGCGAAGAATGCGGACGTCGTGGTTGCCTTCGTCGGGCTCTCGCCCCATTTGGAAGGGGAGGAAATGCGCATCAAGATTGACGGCTTCAGCGGCGGTGACCGCACCAGTATCGACCTGCCCGCGGCACAGCAGAAGTTGCTGGAAGCGATGGCGGCCTCCGGCAAACCGATCGTTGTCGTGCTGCAAAGCGGCAGCGCTGTGGCGCTTAGCTGGGCCAAGGATCACGCGAACGCGGTACTGGCGGCCTGGTATCCGGGTGCCGAAGGCGGCACTGCCATCCGCCGCACTCTCGATGGCACGAACAATCCCGCTGGCCGCTTGCCCTTGACTTTCTATGCAGGTGTCGGCGACCTGCCGGACTTCTCCGACTACTCGATGAAGAATCGGACGTACCGCTACTACACCGGCAAGCCGCTGTGGGGCTTCGGCTACGGATTGAGTTACACGAAGTTCACATACGGGCCGGTGAAGCTATCCACAGAGTCATTGAAAGCCGGCGATCCGATCACGGCAACCGTCACAGTTACCAATGCGGGCAGTGTGGCCGGCGACGAGGTTGTCGAGGCCTATCTGAAGACGCCACAAGCCGATGGGCCGCATCACTCCTTGGTCGCGTTTGAACGCGTGAACCTGGCTCCGGGCAAGAGCAGGCAAGTTTCGCTCAAGATCGATCCGCGGTCGTTGTCAAGCGTCGACGACCAGGGCAACCGATCGGTCCTTGCGGGTAAGTACTCTTTAGCTATCGGGAGAGCGCAACCGGAAGAGACACAAGCAAAATCGGAGACGAGCTTCACGGTGATTGGAACCGCTGCGATGCCGAAGTAGGGGCTTATTACGACGTCGCTCCGGCAAAACAATGCAATCGGATGGGGCAGGAGACTGCGCAGGTTAGTCTCAGCGCGCGAGCTTTCGCACGGCCCTCTCCGGCCCCTCCATCTCGAACGCGGCTGCACAAGTTCTCTTCCCGACACCTTAGTTCTTAGGGGAACTCGTAACGACCGGCCCTTGATCCCTTTCATACCCGCCTGACCCGCGAGTGCACGGGACGGTCGCACCTACTGATAGAGAGCGAGAAAATCTGGCTGATTTTTAGAAATAATGGAAGATAAAACTGGCGGAGAGAGT
>Ga0302321_100005006_pt1 | contig 11534 bp, 10 predicted proteins | sample Fen_T0_1_FD_202505 | JGI IMG/M metagenome (GOLD analysis project Ga0302321, IMG submission 202505) | Peat permafrost microbial communities from Stordalen Mire near Abisko, Sweden - Fen_T0_1 | ecosystem: Environmental > Terrestrial > Soil > Wetlands > Permafrost | place: Sweden: Abisko...
CGACCATCGCCATTGATGTCGGCAAGGACCTGGTTAGGCATGAAGTCCATGCCATAGGTCACGACGCCAGCATCGGCAGCACTCGTCGTCGGCTGTCCGGAGAGAGGGATCGCCGTGCCCGTGCACGCGGTCTGCTGGCAGCCACCCGCTCGGCAGGCGATACCTGGCGAACACGCACGATCACAAGTACCGCAGTAGCCGGGGTCGTCTTGCAGATCTACGCAGATGGCGAAGACGCCGGTGCCGCATAGGCTTTGCCCGCTCGGGCAACTGCCATCGGCGGCCGGCTTGTTGTTGACCGGCTTCTTGGCCGTGCCCGTGTTCATGGTTCCGTCACAGCCAAGACAAAGGACCATCAGGCCAATCAAGAGCGCGCTGCCGAAGTCGTGTTGGGCTCTCATGGTGGGTTCACTCCTCATTCAAAGCGAACACCAAGACCCACGCCGAGCTGCACGTCCCACGCGCTTAGCGTGGCGCTGTCGGCGACGCCCGGGCTGGTTGACTTGATCTTCACGGTCTCCGCCTGGACCAGACGCAGCCCCCGCGCATTCAACCAGAGACTGAATCGCCCAAGACGAAGGCCGCCGCGGAGGTCGGCGACACCACCGAAATTCGCGGCGGAAGCCACCTGATTTGGCTCGTAACCAGTGCCCTGTGCACGCGTCAGGGTTCCAAGCAGCCCTACATCGCCCGCAGCGAAGACATGCGTGCGCTCGAGCTGGTACGTTAGCGCTGCGCCCACGAGGAACCGCAGGACGTGGTTCGTACCGCCCTCCAGCGCCACGTCGCGGGCGGATTGGTAAGCGCCGAGCAGGCGGACACCGACCCCACCGTCCCGGGGTGTGCGACCGACGCCCAGCCAAGCCCCGGGGGCGTGGCCCCACAGCGGAGAATAGAAGGCAGCGCCGTCCAGCTCGAAGACGTGGCTCGGCCCTTTCGCTGGCGTGAGCACCGGCGCAGGGCTGGCTATCGTCAACTCGGGTGAATCGGCGGGATGCGCCCCGAGCTCGCCGGCCCACACGGCGAGGACAATGGCCACGCTCTCGGCGCGCACGGAGCAGTCTGCGTCGGCTGGGATCTCTCGTCGCGCGGCTGGACCTTCGCCCAAGCTCAGGGAGAGCCGATCGTCCGCAACCTCCACGGCTACCGTCTGTTCCGGCCACCTAGCGTCAGGCCGAGCCGCCGGCAAGGCGGCAAGGATCATGTCCACGCTTGGGCAGGTGGTATCGCCGTGCACCACCACGATCGGCTGCGCGTGCGCAACGGTCGAGAACGATGAGACTACGGCGACCACGCCCAAGGAGGAGAGACAACGTCGGTTCATGGCCTGCCTTTCAAGAGCGACGCAGCGGGGCCGGCAAATCGACCACCGGGAAAATGCCGCAAGTACAGGTCAAGGTCGGCGCGGGCGCCAGCCTGGTCGCCCAGTCGGCTGCGCGCGGATGATCTCCCCCACAGCGCACGTTCCTGGATGGCCCGGACCTTGGCACTCGCGGCGGGCAGGACGTGAACCGCTAGCGCCTCGTCGAAGTCCTGCCTTGCTTCTCGCCAGCGCCGGTTAGCAGCACGCAGCTCACCGCGCACGACGAGCTGCTCGTCACGGTTGGGTAGCGACGCAAGCGGAGCCCTGTCCAAGACCGCCAGCGCTTCGTCCCGCTGCCCTAGAGCGAGGAGAGCCTCGATACGCAGCACGGTTTCCTCGGCGTGAAGCGCGCCCTTGGGGAAGCGCTCTCCATGCTCCGCAAGCACAGACAGTGCGGTCCGGGCATCGTGATCATCACGCAACATCCTCATGGCCTGGCCCAACAGCGCCTGCTCGACCGCGATGGCAGACGGCGCCGGCGGCGCCAATTCGGGGGCTGGGCTGGGCGCGGGCGGTGGCGTGGGCGACTTCAGAATGGCGACACGGACGGCAGCCCGACGTTTCGCCGGTGCGGAAACAGGTTTGGGCGCGTCGGGGACGGGCTCGAGGAGCGCGGGGGTGGCTGGCGCAGAGGTCACCGGCCGCGTCTTCCCATGTCTCGCCGTCGGTGCCACGGCAGGGCTCACGACGACCACCGATTCCGGCTTCTTCCTGGGCCAGAACGGCCAGACCCCTGCGCCCACCACGCCCCCCATGCAGAACGCGAGGCCGACCGTGAGCGCGACTTTCAGGAAAAGGCGAGGCCGGATGGCACGCAGTTGTTGCGACGTGCGCAGTCGCCAGCGCAGCCTCGGGAGCTCTTCGTCCGGAAGCTCGCGCCCATTGCGGAAGAGGCGCCCGACGCCGAGGGAATCCTCGCGCTCGGGCAGCTGGGAAAGGCGCGTGGGGTTTTCAGCAGGCTTACTCATGACCGTTCCCCTCGCGCAAGGATTTGCATCAGCCGCTCGCGGCCACGATGGAGTCGCACCCACACGGTGCCGAGTGGTACGCCCGTCAGCCGAGCCACCTCTTCACCGGACAGCTCTTCGAGCTCGTAGAGAATCAGCGTGGTTCGATACACGTCGGGCAGCCGATCGAGGGCCTGGTACAGCCGTGCGTTGTCCTCGCGCCGTTCGAGCTCGTGCTGAGGCGTGCGTGGCTCGGGGGGGATGAGATCGGTCTGATTCTGTCCGAACAACCATTGGCGAAGCTGGCTCTTGCGCCGTTTGGTCCACACCACGCGCTGGGTGATGCCGAAGAGCCAGGTATCGAAGGTGGCCTCGCCGCGAAACTGGAACCCCTTGCGAAGCACCACCAGGAAGATGTCGTGCACCAGATCCTCGAGGTCGGCGGACGGCCCCGCCAGTCGCCGCGCCCAGCGCTTCACCTTCGCCAGGTTCTGGCCATACATCGTATCAATGGAATCCGCAGCGCCCGCGGATGGCGGGGAGGTGTCCGATGCGATGGCCGGGCGCGACTTCATGTTTCAGGTCCCGATGTGATTGATCGCGTGAAGGACGAGAACCTTACCAAGAAATGCGAGCGGGCGAGTGCGAGCCCCGCCGGTGCCCGGCGACTCCGATTGCGAACGATCCTCGCCAGCCTTTTTGTGCTAAGTCCTGCGGACAAATTCAAACCGTTTGGAGGAATTCCTTGAAGACACTGCTTCGTCTCTCATTCGCAATCGCCCTCGTGGCCGCGCCTGCTTGCGCGACCGACGGGTCCGCGAACGGTAGCGGCGGCTCCACGTCCGGCTCCGGCGGCTCTGGCTCCGGCGGAAAGTCGACGGGCGGAAACTCGGGCAACGGCGGGACATCCGGCAGCGGTGGGGCAACCGGCTCTGGCGGTGGCGCAACGGGAGGAACCTCTGGAAACGGCGGCTCCGGTGAAAATGCTGCCTCGGGTGGCAACACTGGCTCGGGCGGCAACGGCGGAACTGGCGGCGCTGGCTCCGACGGTGGTTCTGGCGGCAACGGCGGAACCGGCGGCAGTGGTGGTTCCAGCGGCAATAGCGGCTCCACCGGGAACGGAGGCACCAGTGCAAACGGAGGCTCCAGCGCCAGTGGTGGCATTGGTGGCAACGGCGGGTCCAGCGCCAGCGGAGGCGCGACAGGGTCTGGCGGCAAGTCGACTGGCGGAGTCTCGGGCGGCGGCGCAGCAGGGAATGTCGGAGGCGGGACAGGTAGCGGCGGTTCAGGAAGTGGCGGCACGGCGACCGGAGGCTCCGGCGGAACAGGTGGCTCGACTGGCGCTTGCTCCACATCCGAGGACGCCTGCCCGGCCACCAAGGGTGGCGTAACCGTGAACTGCAAGAAGCGTTTCATGTACGGGGTCAACTACGCCTGGTCCAGCTTCGCTGGTGACTTCGGCGGCATCCCCTCGTGGAGCCAGAAGGGCGTGGCCGCGGACAAGGCGGCGCGCGCGACCGATTTGACCGACATGAAGAACAACGGCGTCGATGTGGTCCGCTGGTGGATGTTCCCGGACCTGGGCGGCGATGGCATCCACCTCGACAGCAGCAAGACACCGTCGGGCATCGGCAGCACTGTCGTGGATGACCTCAACGCGGCCCTCGACATCGCCGCCCAGCTTGACATTCACATCAAGCTGACCCTGTTCTCCTTCGACAGCTTCTGGAACGATTTCACGGACAGCGGCATCACCTTCCCCAGCCTGCAGCCCATCGCCATCGACGCCACCAAGCGCGCCGCCCTGATCAAGAACGTGGTGATCCCCATTGCCCAGGCGGTCGAAGCCAGCCCCAACAAGGATCGCATGGTGGCCTGGGACGTGATCAACGAGCCCGAATGGTCCATCACCGGCTCTGACCCCTACGGCGATCAGGCCTTCGATCCCAGCACCGGCGGCAGCAACAACAAGACCATGGCCACGGTGACGTTCGCCCAAATGGAAACCTTCGTGAAGGACATCGTCACGGCTCTGCACGGCGCCAGCAGCGCGCAGGTCACCGTGGGCAGCGCGGCCGTCAAGTGGGCCAAGGCATGGAGCCAGGTCGGCCTCGATTTCTACGACTTCCACTGGTATGGATGGGTCGACCAGTACTTTCCGCACACCAAGACGCCGACGGACTACAAGGTCGACGACAAACCAGTGGTGGTCGGTGAGTTCCCGCTCAACCCATCCAGCGACACCACGGGGCAGTCCTTCGGCGGAATCACCTACGGCAAGCTGGTCGATGATTTCCTGGCCGCCGGCTATGCCGGCACACAAGGTTGGGCGTTCTCCGACACCAGCGCTGCGTTCAGCTGGGCGAACGCCAAGTCCAATGTGAAGTCGTGGGCCAGCGCCCACACCTGCTACACGCACTACTAGCCGCCGCGACCAGGGAAACACGACCATGACCAAATCCGCCGCGATCGGATGGCTGCTCTGCGTTCTGCTTGGAGCTAGCTGTGCAAGTGGCGGAAGACCGAGATCTCCACAGGCCAAACCCGCCGAGATGAATGAGCTGGCCTTGATGGAGAAGATCCGGCTCGGCGCCAAGTCCGATCCCGCCACGACCTTGGCGCTTTCCGAGGATGGCGAGCACCGCTTCGGCGATTCGACTTTCGCGGAAGAGCGCCGGGCCGCAGCCATCCAGGCGCTCATCGATCTCAATCGCATCGGGGCAGCGCGGTCGAATGCCTACCGGTTCCTTGAGCGCTACCCCAGTGGGCCGTACTCGGCCCGCGTCGCGGCCATGACTGGCGTCCATCTCACTCCCAAGGGTCCGGCGGATCGTCCATCACCGTAGCTCGAACATGCGCCGTCCCCTCAACGTCACGTTCTTCCTTGCCGCCATCGTCGTCAGCGCAATCCTCTACTGGCGACACGCCGAGCGCATCGAAACACCGAAGGCCAACAAACCAACAAGCAGCCCGCCAGCAACGGCAACCGTTCCACCACCGCGCATCGCACTGCCGCCACCAAGTCGAGACACGGCGGCCACCGCCACGTCTCGAAACACCAACGAACCGGCGTTGTTGCAGCAGCTTCGCGACTTGGTGAAGAGCGATCCTGGAAAGGCCGAAGCGCTCGCGCGAGAAGGCCGGCAGCGTTTTCAAGACAGCCCGGAATCCGACGAGTGCGATGCGCTTCTTGTGGACGCGCTCATCAACCAGCAACGCATCGGAGCCGCGCGCACCGAAACCTACTACTACTTTGATCACCACCCCGGCGGGCGATTCGCCAAGCACCTCTTCTCGATGACCGGCGTGCACCCGACGCCCAGCGGCCCGCACCGCTAGACCACTGATCCACGCGGGAATCTTCCAGAGAACAGGCGAAGTGTACTAACGTGCCGGCCGCCAACATGAGTTTTCCAGAGTATTCGAATTTCGACGGCTTGGGTTTGGCGGCGCTGGTGCGCGAGAAGAAGATCAGCGCACGCGAGCTTGTGGACGAGGCGATTGCGCGCATCGAGCAGGTCAATCCGCGCTTGAATGCAGTGGTCCGCATCCTTGCCGACGATGCACGCGCGTCGGCCGACGCGCCATGCGACGGTCCGTTTGCCTCTGTGCCCTTCTTGCTCAAGGACGCGCAGGCGGCCTACGCCGGGGTTCCGCTTTGCGAGGGAGCGCGCGTGCTGCGCGACTTCGTTCCCCGCGTGGATGCCGAGCTTGTTCGTCGCCACAAACAGGCGGGGTTGATCGTCGTAGGCAAAACCAATCTTCCCGAGTTTGCCCTCCGCCCTGTGTGTGAACCCGCCTGGAAGGGCCCCACGCATACGCCGTGGAAGCTCGGCCACACCTCGGGCGGCTCCAGTGGCGGTTCGGCCGCTGCGGTGGCCGCGGGCATCGTCCCCATGGCCCACGGCGCCGACGGAGGCGGCTCTTTGCGCATTCCCGCCGCTTGTTGTGGTGTCTTCGGCTTCAAACCCTCGCGCGGACGCATGCCCACCGGCCCGGATTGCAGCGAACTGTGGCTGGGCTATGCGGTCGAACACGCCATCACCCGCAGCGTGCGCGACAGCGCGGCCCTGCTCGACGCGACCCTGGGCGCCCAACCTGGCGATGCCTACCACCTGCCCCGTCCAGCACGCCCATTCCTCGACGAAGTCGCCGCCCCACCGGGAAAGTTGCGCGTGGGCTTCAGCAAGCGGCCATTTATGTTGGCGACCGTTCACCCTGACTGCGTGGCCGCGGTCGAGCGCACCGCCAAGCGCTTGGCCGACCTTGGACACATCGTCGAAGAAACTGATATCGACGTGGACGCCATGGCGTTCGGGCGCGACTTCTTTCTCCTTGCCTGCATGGGAGCCGCCATGTCCCTCGACGAAGCCGCGGCCCGCATCGGCCGAAAGATCCGCCGGCGCGATGTGGAAACCGCGACCTGGCTGTGTGCCGCGATGGCCCGGCAAGCCTCGGCCGTCACCTGGACCCGGGCGCGCACGCGACTCAACGACATCTCCCGGCGCGTGGCCGCGCGCTTCGAAAACATCGACGTGCTCCTGACGCCGACCTTGGCCAGTCCCCCCGTGGCCATCGGCGCCCTAGATCCGCCCGCCGTCGAACGCGCCTTTCAAGCCGTCGTGGCGTCCCTGCATCTCGAGGTCATCCTGCGCCTGCCCGGTGTGGTGGACAGCACCGTGCGCAAGGTCTTCTCGTTCATGCCCTTCACCGCCCTGGCCAATGTGACAGGCCAGCCCTGCATGAGCTTGCCCCTGGACTGGAACGAGGACGGCCTGCCCATCGGCAGCATGCTTACCGGTCGTCTTGGCGATGAGGCCACCCTCTTCCGGCTGGCCGGTCAACTTGAACAGGCGCATCCGTGGAGCGCTCGCAGACCGCCCATCCATTCGGGCGACTAGACTTTTAGCTCCAGGGGCGTCCCGGCCGCTGTAAGGTCCAGGTGGGTCGTGCTACCAAGCAAGCAAGGTCGCGACCGTGCACGACATCAACAGCGCCATGCCCCCAAGCAAAGATCGCTTCGCCGCGAGTGGACAGCAAGCCGCCGAGTCCATCGACGCGATCTACGACCGCTATGCGCCGCAGGTCGAGCGTTGGGCCAGGCGCTTGGCGGGGCCGCAGTTCGACGCAGAAGACCTGCTCCACGACATCTTTCTTGTGGTGATGCGCCGCTGGCACGCGTTTCGCGGCGAGGCCAAGATCACGACCTGGCTTTTCCGCATCACCCAGCAGGTGGTGCGCTGGCGGCGGCGCAACGATGCAGTTCGGCGCTGGCTATGGGGCAGGCATGGGCAAGACACGCTCGATGCACGAACCAGCGTGCCCACGCCCATCGAGGAAATCGAACGGCGTGAGCAAGACCTTCGCTTGTACGCGGCGCTGGACCAACTGCCAGAAAAGCTTCGCACCACCCTGGTGCTGTTTGCCTTGGAAGGGATGTCGGGCGAACAGATCGCTGAGTTGACCGATTCCGAAGTGGGCAGCGTATGGGTCCGCCTCCACCGCGCGCGGGCCAAGCTGGCTGACTTGCTGGCCGACGAAGATCCCGACGAAGATTCCGACGAAGAGGAAACGAAGTCATGACGGCCAAGCAGCCACCGCCCCACGTCGCAGGCACAGTCGAACGCCAAGAGCGTGGGCTAGCGCTCGCAGACACTTTGCTTGAGAGCAGTCGAGGGATGACGCCCCTGACGGGCGCAGCCCATGCACGGGTCAAGCGAAGACTGACGGCAAGCACCCGGCGGCGTTCCTTCCGCCGCGTGGGTTGGCTACGGCCGGTGGTGATCGTGTCGCTTTGTCTCGTGTGTGGAGCGGCGTTTGGCATTGCCCTGGACCGGGTCGTACTCAAACGTGGCGCTGACGTGATGACCGCGCCTTCTGGGGACGGAGGCAGCCCCGGCCGATCGCGGGCGCGTTTGAGCAGGACTCCTGCCAAACCGATCCCAACAGCAGCCGAGCAAGCGACCGCCGATTTCGATGCGGTTGGCGTCGACCTTCCACCCTTGCCTGAAGTGCCGCAGCCGACGTCGAGTGCCGAGGTCCCCGTTTCGCCAGAGACGCCCTCCCCTACGCGGTCATCGAATCATGCAAGAAAGCTGGCCTTGCGTGCGCAGTCCGCGGACACCTTGCCCGTGCCGTCACCATCGGGAGGATCTGCCCTGGCGCCAATTGCTCCGGCCGGTGTCGCGGCCGAGTGGCAAAACGCCGAGGCCACCACGGGACCAGCCCCGACGTCGGAACAAGCACCACCAGCGAACACGGGGACGCTAAGTCTACCGGCCGCCCCAGCCGCGCCTCCGCAAAACAGTGCCTTGGCAAAGGCTCCTTCCAATGACGGCTTGAGCGAGGAGCGCTTGCTGGCGGCTGCCATCCGCGCGCTGCGGGCCAAGACAGATCCACGGTCGGCGCTTGCGGCCCTTGACGAATACAGAAAACACTACCCGCACGGACGGCTATTCGTCGAGGCCGAGGTCTTGCGCGTGGATGCGCTGGCTGCCCTGAAGAACACCACCGAGGTCTTGCACGTCCTCGATGGGCTTGATTTCGCGCAAATGCCAGGCGGGCTCGCGCGCCAGTTGCAGCGCGCTGAGCTTCGCGCTGCTGCCGGCAGGTACCGCGAGGCCGAGGCGGACTTCGACCACGTCCTCATGCGAGGGCACAGCCAGGATGCCGAGGTGCTGGAACGAGCGCTCTGGGGCCGAGCGCAGAGTCGAGCGGGCCTTGGCGATGGCACGGGTGCGCGCACGGACGCAAGCGAGTACGTGCGGCGATTCCCGACTGGGCGCTTCGCCGCAGTTGCCGCCCGGATGGGAAGTGCCGTCGCGCCATGATGTCGGCCGTTCTGCTTGGCGTGCTGGTAGTCGCCCATCCGATTGTTGCGTCTCATGTCGACTGTCCCTCGTCGCGGGATATCGAAAGCCAACTGTCCGTCTTGCTGCCCGACACGGCCCAACCAGGCACCGTGGTGGTGAGCGCCTCGACCGACGGCCTGCTGGTCGACTTGCGCCCTGACAACTCGGCCTTTGCGGCGCTGCGAACCCTGACCGTGGGCAGCGATTGCGAGGAGCGTGCGCGCGCGGTTGCTGTCGTGATTTCAACCTGGTGGCCGGTCATTGGCGAGGGCCCACGGCGCGCCGAAGCCACGGCCGCCGTTTCTGTCGAACCTGTTGCCGATACCCGCACAGGAAAATTCAGCCTCGGCGCGGGTGCCTTCGCCTCCCTGGTATCCGACGGTGGTGCGCTGGGCGGACGCCTCGAAGCCGCTTGGCTGCCACGACGGGTGAGGGGCTTTGGGCTGCGCGCCTCCACATCCTTCACCGGTCCGCAGACAAGTGGGCTTGGACGGGGCGAGGTGCACTGGAGCCGAGCGACCGCGGAAATCGGTCCGACCTACTCACTCGGCCATGCCCGCCTCGACGCGGGCGCCGTCGCAAGTTTGCTTTGGATTCGCGGCGCGGGCTTCGAGGTGAGCCAGACTTCGCAAGGCAGCGCGCTCGGGATGACCCTGGGGGGACGCGCGGAATGGCCGCGGGGGCGCGTGGCTCCGTGGGTCGAGGTTCGCGGCTTTGTGTGGCCACAATCGCAGACCATCTATGTGCTTAACGCGACCACGGGAAACAAGACCACGCACGCCTTGCCCCATGCCGAGTTGCAATTGGGCGGCGGCCTCGCGCTGGCGTTCTAATTGTAAGGTTCAGAACCACGGCGCTACCAGAGGGACATGAAGACGATTCACACTCTGCCCATCGCGATGGCCGTTGCGTTCTTGAACGCCTTGGCCTGCACCAGCAGCTTTCCCGCGGGAATCGATCCCGGGTCCTCCGGGGGCAATGGCCCCTCCGGCGGGGTTGGCGCTGGGACCGGCGGCGTTGCGGGTGCCGCCGGTTTCGACGCCAGCCTGGGCGGGACAACGGGCGGCACGACCGGTTGTGTTTCAGCAGGCAGCTCGTCGCCGCTAGCCATGTTGCCGGCTAGCAACCAAATCGGTACGTGGGCGCTTTCTGGAGCGCCAACCCAGGCTAGCCAGGACACGGCCCTTTACAACCTGATCGACGGAGCGGCCCCTAAATACATCGACCGGGGCTGGGTCCGCAGCGCCTACGCGACCTATCGGCAGAGCAGCAGCAGTCTCCAAGTTGCTGTCTACGATATGGGGAACGCGGAAAACGCGCAGCGCCTTTTCACTTTCGAACTGCCTGCTTCTCGCATCGAGATCAGCGATCTCCCCAACGCCGTCGTTGATATGGGCTTGCCTACTGCCTACAGCGCCTATGCGTGGACTGGCCAGTATGTCATCGAGGTGTCCATGGATGATCATTCGGACGCGGCGTTGAGCTACGTCGAGACGTTCACCCTGAACATCCTCAATCGAGTCTGCACCACCGGAACCGACGCAGGAGTCGTTCCCGACCTCGCACCCGACCTCACGCCCGACCTGCAGACCGATGTCCCGTCCGATGGACGGCCCGCCGCAGTAGGCTTTGCGTCCGTCAGCGCGGGCTACAATTTTGCCTGTGGTTTGAAAACCGACGGCACCCTGGTCTGCTGGGGCGACAATTCCTCTGGCGATGCGACGCCACCGGCCGGTACCTTCACGTCCGTCAGTATGGGCAACGGGTTCGATTGCGGGTTGAGAACAGACGGCACCGTCGCTTGTTGGGCCAACCCGGTCTTGGGTCCGCCACCGACAGGTGGCTTCGCCTCCGTCACCACGGGTTCTTTTTTTGCCTGCGGAGTGAAACCCGACGGCAGCATGGCCTGCTGGGGCAATCTCACCAACGGCAGGGCTGCGCCACAGGCAGGTACCTTCGCCTCCGTCAGCACGGGCAACGATTCTGCCTGCGGGTTGCGGACCGACGGCACCATCACCTGCTGGGGCGCCAATTCCTTTGGCGATGCGACGCCGCCGGCAGGTGCCTTCACGTCCATTAGTATGAGTACGGGTGACCATTTCGCTTGCGGAGTGAGGACCGACGGCACCATCGCCTGCTGGGGCGACAACTCATCTGGCGAGACTGCGCCGCCGGCAGGTGCCTTCGCATCCGTCAGTGCGGGCTTCAATTCTGCGTGTGGGGTGCGAACCGACGGCACCCTCGCCTGCTGGGGCGATAACAGTTCTGGACAAGCAACGCCGCCGGCAGGCGCCTTCGCATCCGTCAGTGTGGGCGGCTATTTTGCCTGCGGCGTGAAAACCGACGGCAACATCGCATGCTGGGGCGACAACA
>Ga0302321_100005007_pt1 | contig 11533 bp, 8 predicted proteins | sample Fen_T0_1_FD_202505 | JGI IMG/M metagenome (GOLD analysis project Ga0302321, IMG submission 202505) | Peat permafrost microbial communities from Stordalen Mire near Abisko, Sweden - Fen_T0_1 | ecosystem: Environmental > Terrestrial > Soil > Wetlands > Permafrost | place: Sweden: Abisko...
AAGCCTTGGAGAAGGTGTTCAAACGCGATCCGCACACTGCAAGCATCGCGGCCTTGAAGTTCTATCGCGAACCCGACGCGGCCAACACGGTGGTGGCCCGCGGCCCTGGCGACAAGAAAGGTTTCTCGTTCACGGTTGCGCCATTGCTCTGGCGCCCGACCGCCGGCGCAGAGTTTCTGCTGGTTTCCGGCAAGTCCGGCGAAGCGGACGCATTCGTCGCCGTCTTGCACGTGCTCGGAGATGACGAGTACGCGCTGGCCGCGAGCTTTTTCATGAAGAGCGAACCGGGGCCAGTCGCCTTCGCTTACAGTGATTCGATCAGGCCGCGCCTGCACTGGAGCACGTGCTGGGGCTGCCCCGGTGAGACCGGCAAGATCCTATTTCGCCCGCCAGAGAGCGTGGTGATCTTTCAGCCTTAAGGCCCGAAAAATCGAACTGCGCGCCACGCGCCATGACGCAGTGGTAAGTCCCCCTCTGGCGCTGGGGTCCGAAACTAGACGCCGAAGGCCACGCCGGTCGCGAACGGAATAGTGACCATCGAGACTCTCCCGGAAGGAGATTCACGTCAGGGCACGTTCACGTCGTAGAAGCTAGGCCAGGCCGACATACAAATGCTGCACATCGTCGTCTTCATCGAGCGCGGCCAAGAAGGCTTCGACCTCTGCACGCGCCTCGCCCTCGAGCTGCACGGGATTCTTTGCGACCCAGATTTGACTGGCAGCGGTGACGCCCCAGCCACGCGCGCCGAGCGCCTTGACGACCAAGTCCAAGTCGGTGGCTTCGGTGATGAAACGGTATAGGCCGTCTTCTGCCGCCTCGACTTCTTGCGCGCCTGCTTCGATGGCTGCTTCTTCCGCGTCCTCACCCGCGGCAGGCGGTGTCGCTTCCACCGCGCCACAACGGTTGAAGTCCCAGCTCACTGAGCCGCTGGCACCGAGCTGCCCCTTCTTGAAGAGCAGGCGCATATTGGGCGCGGTACGATTCTTGTTGTCGGTCAAACACTCGACGATCACCGGGACCTGGTGCGGTGCGAAACCCTCGTAGAATACCGTTTCATGCTGGGCCTGACCTTCGAGTAGCCCCGCGCCCTTCTTGATGGCGCGTTCCAACGTCTCGCGAGTCATCGAGGCGCGCTTGGCTTGTTCGACAGCCAAGCGGAGTCGCGAGTTGCTATTCGGATCCGGCCCCCCACTGCGCGCGGCGACCATGATTTCCTTGGCCAGTTTGGTAAAGAGCCGGCCTTTCGCGTCAGCTCCCTGCTCGCGGCCTTTTTGCTTCCATTGCGCACCCATGGGCGGCGTTTAACAGTTCAAAAGGCAATGCTCAACTCGAACGCGTTGCCACTGCCGCTGGGTGGCGCCACCGCGCGCACTTCCGCCCCGGCGGCCTGGGCTGCCAAGCGGGCCGCGTAAAGGCCAATCCCTCGGCTATAGCGCGCGCCGACCTGACCCTTGGCAGACACTTGCCCCTCGGCGGTGAACGCCTTGTCCTGAAATTCACCCGCGACCGCGGCGCCGCCGTCTTCCACGAGCAGCACTACGCGCGTCGGCTCGGCACGAGCCGAGACCCGCACCGGCAGGCCGTCCTGAGCGTGTTGGATCCCGTTTTTGATCAGATTGCCGAGAGCGCGACCGAGCATCTCGCGACTGGTGACGAGTTTTACGTCCAGATCCAGAGTGGGCGCGAACTCGACGCGCACGCCGTAGCTCGTGGCGAGCGAGCGCGAGCGCGACAACGAATCGGCGATCAGATCTCGCACGGTGAACGAGTTCTGTTCGAAACGCCGCTCGCCGCGCAGCGCGAGCGAGAGTAGCTCCACGTTGTCGATGATGTGGCCGAGCGCTTCGCACGACGCTACTACGTCCTCTAGCGCCTCTTTGGCGTCTTCGCTGGTGGTGTCCCGCGCCGCCTGTAAGAAGCTCGCGTTGCTGTGCAGTGCCGACAGCGGGTTTCGCAGATCGTGCACGATCAGCCCTAAAAGGCCGCCAACCAAGTCCGACTCCAAGCGGTCTGTCGCCATCAGCCGGCTAGCGTACTGACTTGTGCCGGGCGACGTAAGTCCTGCTTCGCGGGACGCCCGCCGAAGGCCCGGCGAGGGCGTGGGATATCAGCCCGGTAGCAAACCGTTCCGGGTCAGGAATGCCGCGATTCGAGCGGAGATTTCGCGATGGTGTTCGAGTGGGGCAAGGTGTGTCCCGCTCGCTATCACCTCCAGCTCGGCCCCCGGAATTGCTTGGGCCATGGCTTCGGAAACGGCCGCGGGGGTGAAGGAATCTTTGGCACCCGCAATCACCAACACAGGCACGTGCACCTGACCCAAGATGTCCTCAGCCGAGTGCTCGCCCGCCGCGCGCAGCATGCGCAGAAACAATTCGAAGTCCACGATCGACACGTGCTGAAAGTACGGCTCGACGTCTTCGAAACGCACCTTCGCGAGGTTGATGTCGCCGGTGAGCCGGGCAACGGCAATCGCAACTTTGGGCGGGACGCTCGACCAGATGGCGCGCGCGACGATCGGGTGCGTGGTCGCAAACTCGATCAGGTTCGGCAGCACCGAGGCCAGCATTTCGCTGCCCTTGAAGGTGTAGGTCACTCGGCCAAAGCTGCCGCATAGCAACACCAGCGCGGCGACCCGCTCGGGCCTCCGACGGTAGACTTCCAGCGCGACTTGGGTGCCGAGCGAGTGTCCGACCAGAACGACGGGCGGATCGCCGAGCTCACGGCGCACCGCGTCCACGTCATCCGCCAGAGAGTGGACGCCGATTTGCTCGGTATCGATGGGTAGACCACTCCGGCCGTGGCCCCGGTAATGCGAATGCGCGACGTTCAGCGAGCCCGCGAGCTCATCCCACAGGTACTTCCAAATGAAGCCGTCACAGGCGAGCCCGTCACACAGCAGCGCCGTTAGCCCAGCTGGGCTCGATGGGTCGGCACCAGCTGACGCGCCGAACGATTCAGCGCGCCTGACCTGGCGATGGAAGTAGAGCCGGGTTCCGTCGGCGCCTCGAGCAAACGACTCTGACGAGTCAGCCGTGCCGGAAGCTACCGAGGAATCAGGTCGGAGGGACTTCTTCCTCGTCGTCACTGATGTCGTTCACACTCGGGATCTTCTTGATCTCGAGCCGAGCCATCTTCCAGGCTCGCTGTACAACCCAAGAGAGAGAGCGATCTAGGCGCGCAGCCTCGTCTTTGATTTCCTGAAGCATGGCTTCGGGGAAATATAGGCTCTGTTTGCGCTTATCGCTGCCGGCAGTTTTGTTCGAGTCGTGGTCGGCCAAGCGTGTACCTCTGTGTGGGGGGGTGTCACCCGACACCAGGAAAAAAGCTAGTATCACCCACAGGCTCGCGAAATCAATCACGAAATGCGACGCCCTGGAACTTCCCATCAAATTGCGTCAAATAGCTCGAAATCACTCACCGCGGACCGGCTCGATCGCGAAACATGGGTGGAACGGGGACACAGGAGGGGCGCCGACGTGTATCGTGACCGGGCATGTCTGCAAGATCGCGCGCATTTTTCAGTGTTTCGCGGCTCGGTCCGCTGACTATTGCTGCGATTTTCGGGGTACTCGTCAGTCACTTCGCACACGCGGGTAGCGAGCGTGAGAGCCCCTACCGCGTGGTCGAGCAGCTGGGGCGAGTCCTGGTTTGGATCGAGAACGAATACGTCGACCCAGTGGACCGCAAGCGTCTGCTCGAAGGCTCGATCAAAGGCATGGTCGCCGAGCTCGATCCGCATTCGTCGTACATGCCCGCTGAGGACTACGCCATTTTTCAGGGCGACACCGAAGGTCACTTCGGCGGCGTTGGTGTGGAGGTGGACTTCGGCGATGAGTACGTGACGGTGATCGCACCGATCGAAGGCTCACCCGCTGAACGTGCTGGCGTGCGCTCGGGCGATCGCATCTTGGCGATCGACAACACGAGCGTGCGCGCGCGCCCCTCGATCGAGCTCGTGCGACAAATGCGCGGCGAGCCGGGTAGCCACGTGCTGCTCACGATTCGACGCGCGGGATCGGAAAAGCTGCTCTACCTGACGCTCACTCGCCAGGTGATCACGGTCGCGAGTCTATCGAGCAAGTTATTGAAGGGCGGCGTCGGATACTTGCGTATCAAGACGTTTCAGACCGGTACCCACGCCGAGTTCCTGGACCACTACGCGAAGTTGCGCCGCGAAAACGGTGGTGACTTGGCTGGCATCGTCCTCGATATGCGCAACAATCCGGGCGGTCTGGTCAACGAGGCCAGCGCGATTGCCGATGATTTCTTGAGCAGCGGTGTCATCTACACCACGCGCCGGCGCGGCAAGATCGTCGATGAAGTGCGCGCCGATGGCGGCGGCGCCGCACGGCGCGGACCGCTCGCTGTATTGGTCAACGAGTTCAGCGCCAGCGCGGCCGAGTTGGTTGCCGGCTGCATTCAAGACAATCATCGCGCGACGTTGGTCGGCGCCAAGACGTTCGGCAAAGGCTCGGTTCAAACCATCATCGATTTGCCTGACGGCGCCGGGCTGCGCTTGACCACGCTCAGGTATTACACGCCCAGCGGTCGTGCGATCCAGGAGCAAGGCGTCACGCCGGACGTACTCGTACCCGGTGCCACACCCAGCGAAACTTTTGGGGTGGTGCGTGAAGAAAACCTAGACAACCACCTGCCGCCAGTCGAAGGCGCAGCACCCAAAGTGGTCGCCCCTTCACTCAAAGTCCCGCTCGAAGCGCCGCCCTCGAAGGACGCCCCCGCCCCCGGCCTCGAGGTAGATCTCGGCGTCGCGCGCACAGTCCCGGTCGACCCGCGCACCGGTCCAGACGCCGCCCTCAGCGTCGCGTATCAGATCGTGACCGGCGCCTTCACGCGCGCCGTGGCCCCGGCGAAGCCGTAGTTAGCCCGTGCAGTCGTGCCGCGCTTGCTACCGAATTGCTAACGCAACCAACGCTTCACGCAGGTGACGAATCGAGACCAGGGCTTTACCTGAAGGTCACTCGAGGGCGCATCCATACAACCTACAATCGCGCTCATCCCGCGTCCTGGAGGTTCAATCTCATGCGTTCAAATCTATGGATTTTTGCGGCAGGCTCGGCCGCACTGCTGTCTGCGTGCAGTTCGACTCCAACAACTGGTGACTCGAGCGAGGCCCCGTCGAGGGGCACCACGAGCGAGCTGTCCCAGCCACAGACCGAGAAATTGACGGCGCTGGAATCCGACCCGGATCGGCATCCCCGTCCCCCTCGTCAGCGCCTCGCGACCGGCCAATACGTCACACCAACCGCGCTGCACGGCGCCGTTCAGCAGTTTTTGAACCCCGGCTTGCCCGCCTACCCTGATTTCGTCGCCGGCGAAGCCGTGCGCTCGCAATTGAGTCCGGATGGAAGCACCCTGGCAGTGCTTTGCGCCGGACAGAACTCGCTGATCAAAACCGACGGCAGCACCGACAGCGCAGCCTCGACGCAGTTCATCTTCTTGTACGACGTGAGCGGTTCGCACAAGCGCTCGCCACTCTTGACGCAGGTGCTCAAGCCGATCAACTCCCACGTCGGGTTGGTATTCTCCCCGGACGGCAAGCAGCTGTACGCCGCCGGCGGGCGCGACGACCTAGTGCGCGTCTACAACAAGACTGCACGAACCTGGGCCGAATCCGCCACGATCGCGCTGAATCACAGTGGCGTGGGCATCGGCGTCGGCGTCGCCCCGAACGCGGGCGGCCTGGCGATATCCAAAGACGGGAAAACCTTGGTCGTCGTCAACAACTACAACGACTCGATCAGTGTCGTCGATACCGCGTCTGGAACGGTCCGCTACGAGCACGATCTGCGACCGTTTTTCTCCGGCAATGAAGGTCGAGCCGGCGGTGTTGGCGGCACTTTTCCGTTCGCAGTCGTGCTGAAAGGCAACGGAACCGCCTACATCACGTCCGATCGCGATCGGGAGGTGATCGTGATCGACGTTGGTTTGCAGAAGGGCCGACTGCTCAAGCGCATCAAGCTCGACGGCAACGCGCTCGGGCTGACACTCGACGCCAGCGAAAGGCGGCTCTACGTCGCCCAAGACAACGCCGATCAGGTCGCGGTGATCGACACGCGCAAGAACACCGTCATCGCCAAGATCGACGCGCGCGCGCCGGAGGGCCTGCTGCCTGAAGACGACAGCCACGACCTGAAGGCGTGGCACGAAAACAAGAGCGCGCGTTACACCGGCGCGGGCACCTTCGCAGTGACGCTCTCGCCGGACGGCGAGACGCTGTACGCCGTAAACTCGGGCTCGAACTCGATCGCGGTGATTCGAATCAAAGACAGCGATCGCGGCTGGAGCCACAAGAATGACTCGGAGCCCGACGATTATCGAGTGATTGCCCTCATTCCCACCGCCTACGAGCCGCACGACGTCACCTTCAGCGCCGACGGTTCTTGGCTGTATGTCGTCAACGGCAAGAGCGTCACGGGGCCGAACCCCGCGCATCTGTCGGGCAGCACCGGCTCGCTCACCGAGATCAGCTATCCGGGTGGCAACGCTGCGGCGAACCTCGCCGCCAAGGCTTCGAATCAATATCAATTCCAGCTCGAGCGCGCTTCACTCGTCGCGGCCCCGGTGCCGGAACGTTCTGATCTGAATGATCTGACCGTCCAAGTCGCGGAGAACAACTTTTATGCGGCCGATCCCGAAAGCGATCGCGCGATGCGCTTCTTGCGGCGCAAGATCAAGCACGTCATCTACATCGTCAAAGAAAATCGCACCTTCGATCAGGTCTTGGGCGATCTGGACAACGGCGCCAACGGTGACAGCTCGATCACGCAGTTCCCGCGCCGGATCACGCCCAGCCTGCACGGCCTGGCGACCCAGTTCGTCACGCTGGACAACTTCAAAGATCCGGGCGATGGCAGCATGGACGGTTGGTCGTGGAGTTTGCAGGGGCGCGTCACCAATACCGAAACCATCACGCAACAGATCAACTACGCGTTCGTCAATCGCGGATTGTCCTACGAGTCGGAAGGCAGCAATCGCGGCGTACCGGTGAACTTCGCCACGGTCGCCGAGCGTGATGCAGTTGCCGGCAAGACCGGCACGTCCAACTACACCGCCGCTACCGCGAGCTTGACCGGTGGAACGGACAACGTCCTCACGGGCACTGGCAACCATGCGTCGTCGGATGCACCGGATGACGAGCAGGGCGGATACATCTTCCGCGCCGTGCTGGCCGCCGGTGGGACGGTCCGCAATTACGGCATGCTCGTCAACAACATCGGCAGCATCGGTACGAAAGCGGCGCCCATCAGCGACCCGTATTCGGTCGGCGAGGTGCAGGTCAGGTCTCTTTCGACCGATCTAGCGCAATTCACCGACGTCTATTACCGCGGTTACGACAACAACTACCCCGATCTTTGGCGTTACCAGGAGTGGAAGCGAGAGTTCGAGCAATACTCGAGCCGAGGCAACTTGCCCAACCTGTCGCTGGTGCGTTTGAGCCATGATCACATGGGCAATTTCGGCACGGCGCTCGGCGGTATCAACACGCCTGAAACGCAGCAAGCAGACAATGATCTCGCAGTTGGCCTGATCGTTCAAGCCGTGGCACGCAGTCGCTTCGCGGACGACACGTTGATCGTGATCACCGAAGACGATTGCCAAGACGGCCCGGATCACCTGGATTCACACCGTGCCTCGACTTACGTTGCCGGCGCATACGTGAAGCAAGGCGCAGTGGTGAGCACGCACTACAGTCAGGTAAATGCCATCCGCACCATGGAAGACATCCTCGGTACGGAGCATCTCAACTTGAACACTGCGTTCCAACCGCCAATGACCGACATTTTCGAGCTCCGCCCCCGAGGTAAGTGGACGTACACGGCAGAGGCTTCCACGGTCTTGCAGACCACCGAGGTTGCGTCGCTGGTCAGTGCGCTGGGCGTGAGCTACGCACAAGGCCAGCCGGTCAAACCCCAACACGGTGCCGAGTATTGGGCCAAGGCCACGGCGGGCTTCGATTTCTCGGAAGCAGACCAGGTGCCGACGGCCAAGTTCAACAAGATCCTATGGAAGGGCCTCATGGGCAGCAAGCCCTACCCTGAGCATAAGCACGGCTCGCAGCACGCGGCGGAGCTCGAGACAGAGAAGGACTGAGCGATCTCAGAACCCTGGCCAACGAAAGCGGCAATGAGCCCAGCGGCGCTCCGGAGGCTGCGCTTGCCGATGAAACTATCCTGTGTGAACACGCACACACAGGATAGTCTTTGCGCGGGAGGTAAGTCGTCGCTAGACGAACCTCAATCCAGCCAAGGGCGTCTTGAGTGATGTGATGGGATAAATCATGGGGACGGACGCGCGATCAGTCGCGCGCGTCCCGCCTCTTTCACCCCAGGACCGCGCGGGCAGCGCTGTCAGAAAGCGCCGCCCGCCCCGAGCATGGCCAGCAGGCCAGCGCGCGTGTAGCTGTCCGTGGATGCATCGCCCACGGGCGGCATCATCTTGACGAGGCTTGGGCCCACGAGCGTCATCAACGAAAACGAACCCCAACACAGGATGGCCGTCGGCGCAGCCTGCATTTCCCAATCGACGCTGCGCGCTCGAGCGCGTTTGGCGTCTTGCGAGAAGTTCCAGCGTGAACGCGCATCGAAGCCGACACTGAGCCAGTCTTTGGCGGCGTACATACCGCCCAACCGCAGTTCGAATGACTGATCGTCTCCTTCCGGATCGCTGCCGAGCAGCGTGTTTCCGAACAATCCAAGGCGCCCGAAGTGATGCGCGAGCAGCAGGCCTGCCACGACATTCCCCTCGTCGCGAAAATCCTTGGGCTGGTAATAGACGGCGGCTCCGAAATCGATGCCGGATTGCGGCTGCGTCAGGATGCCTAGGCGGGCGCCCAGGCTGAGGCGATTTTCGTTGCCAGTTGCCGGCCCATGTTCGAATTCCACACGCAAAGCGAGAAAGCTGGTCAGCCTGCCCTCGGCAGCCACACGCGCGCGCGTTTCCGCAACGGCACCATCGTAGCCTACATAACTCTGCGCGATCGCCCGGGATTTGGAAATAACCGCGGCGCTGGTGAAGGGCGAGAGCAAGCCCTCGGCGGCCGTCTGGCTCGCCTTCGGCGGCAAAGCTTCCTGCTCTGGCAGATCGGGCTCGAGCGGTCGCAGGTGGAGCGCCCGAGGTTGCTGATCGAGATCAGCGGCCGGTTCGGGGAGTGCCGTCGCAGGCTCCCGGCCGAGTGCTGTCGTTGAAAGGAACATCAGCCCAAGCGCTACTGACCCATCGAGCTTCAACATCCGTCGAGCCTCCTTCGATTGCGCCGAGCTTAGCGACGCACGAGGGAGACTTCGTGAAGCGACTGAAACTCTCCTGCGGCAATTTGGAGGCTCGTCGGCCCTACCACTGATGCCATGATCGGACTTCGAGTGCTCGGCGTCAGCGAACCACACCCGTCCGGTGCGGGTGGATCCCCTCGTCTGGGGCCCGGACACGACGCCGAAGGCTGGGACGCCTTCGAACGTGCTCCGCGACCATCAACCTTTGTCCCGACCCTTCACTTCATTCGGGGCGCTGGCCATCGCGCTCAGTAGCTCTCGGTTCATCTTGGCGATGAAGCTGATGCTGATGTCCTTGGGGCAGACCGCTTCACACTCTTTGTGACTGGAGCAGTGACCGAAGCCTTCCGCGTCCATTTGGGCGACCATTTTTCGGACGCGGTCCGCGCGCTCGGGGGCACCCTGCGGAAGCAGCGCCAAGTGCGAGATCTTGGCGGCCGTGAACAGCGCGGCGGAGGCGTTTGGACACGCGGCCACGCAGGCGCCGCAGCCGATGCAGGCAGCGGCCTCGAAGGCTTCGTCCGAAGCCAGCTTGGGCACGGGGAGCGAGTTGGCTTCGGGAGCTGCGCCAGCGCGCACGGAGACATAGCCGCCGGCTTGGATCACTCGGTCGAACGCGCTTCGATCCACCACCAGATCGCGCACGACCGGAAAGGCAGCGGCGCGCCAAGGCTCGATCGTGATCTCGTCGCCGTCATTGAACGAGCGCATGTGCAGCTGGCAGGTGGTGGTGCTCTTGGCCGGCCCGTGCGGCACGCCGTTGATCACCATGCCGCAGGCGCCGCAGATCCCTTCACGGCAATCGTGGTCGAAGGCGATCGGGGCTTCGCCCTTTTGGGCCAGGCCTTCGTTCACCACGTCCAACATCTCCAAGAATGACATGTGGTCGTTGATGGCTTTGGCTTCGTAGCGCACGAAGCCGCCCGGCTCTTTCCCGCTCTTTTGGCGCCAGACGTTGAGCACCAGGTTCATCGAGCGCGCCATTTATTTGTAGCTCCTCTGGCTGGGATGCACGTATTCGAAGTTGAGTGGCTCTTTGTTCAGCTTGGGCGCGTTGGTCGCACCGCTGAATTCCCAGGCCGCTACGTACGAGAACAGATCGTCGTTGCGCTTGGCTTCGCCCTCTTCCGTTTGATGCTCTTCACGGAAGTGACCGCCCGCGGACTCTTCACGAGCCAGTGCATCGATACAGGTGAGCTCGGCGAGCTCGAAGAAATCCGCGACGCGGCCGGCATTTTCGAGCATGCCGTTTAGCTCTTCACCGCTGCCCACGATGCTCAAGTCGCCGTAAAACTGCTCGCGCAGCTCGGGGATCTTGCCGAGCGCGAACTTCAAGCCATTCGCGGTGCGTCCCATCCCGCAGTGGTCCCACATCAAGGTTCCGAGCTCGCGATGGTACGACTCCGGCGTGCGCTTACCGCCGATGGTCAAGAGCTGCTTGATGCGCGCCTCGACTTCCGAGACCGTGCGGCGCACATCTGGGTGCGACTCATCCACGCCGCCTGGCTTCACTCCAGCCAGGTAGTTCGGCACCGTAACCGGGAGCACGAAGTAGCCGTCGGCCAAACCCTGCATCAGGGCGCTGGCGCCCAGACGATTGGCGCCGTGATCGGAGAAATTCGCCTCGCCGCCCACGAACAGGCCGGTGATCGTGCTCTGCAGGTTGTAGTCCACCCACAGCCCGCCCATCGTGTAGTGGATGGCCGGGTACATGCGCATCGGCACTTCATACGGGTTTTCACCGGTGATGCGCTCGTACATCTGGAACAAATTGTCGTAGCGCTCGGCCACTCCGTCGCGCCCGAGGCGCTTGATGCACTCACCGAAGTCCAAGTACACGCCGCGACGAACGCCGCCGACTTCGGGCCCCACGCCCTTGCCTTGGTCGCACATGTCCTTGGCGCGCCGCGAGGCGATGTCGCGCGGCACCAAATTACCGAAGCTCGGATAGAGGCGCTCGAGATAGTAGTCCCGATCGGCTTCCGGAATCGTCTTCGGATCCTTCGTGCAATCAGCGGCGTTTTTCGGCACCCACACGCGGCCGTCGTTGCGCAAAGACTCGCTCATCAAGGTGAGCTTCGACTGATAGTCCCCGCTTTGTGGGATGCACGTCGGATGGATCTGCGTGAAGCACGGGTTCGCGAAGTATGCGCCGCGCCGATGCGAGCGCCAAGTCGCGGTGGTGTTGCAGCCCTTGGCGTTCGTTGACAGGTAGAACACGTTGCCATAGCCACCACTGCACA
>Ga0302321_100005008_pt1 | contig 11533 bp, 8 predicted proteins | sample Fen_T0_1_FD_202505 | JGI IMG/M metagenome (GOLD analysis project Ga0302321, IMG submission 202505) | Peat permafrost microbial communities from Stordalen Mire near Abisko, Sweden - Fen_T0_1 | ecosystem: Environmental > Terrestrial > Soil > Wetlands > Permafrost | place: Sweden: Abisko...
GCTCGAGCCGGGTGATGACGGTCAACCGCGCCTACGCCGAGGTGATGCGGGACAGGCTTCGGGTGCCGCTGCCGCTGATCGTCATGAACTGCTCGTTCCGCTATCAGCCGCCCGATCCCCGGGAGCGCCGGTTCCACGACCGGTTCGGCCTCGCCCCGGATCGTGACGTCGTGCTCTATCACGGGGGCCTGTTCCCGGACCGCGGCATCGAACAGCTCATCGCAGCGATCGCCGACGTCCCGACGGCCGAACTCGTGCTGATGGGGTACGGTGCCCTGGAGGCCGACCTGCCGCGGCTCATCGCGGCATCGCCGGCCGCCGGCCGGATCCACGTCATGCGGGCCGTTCCCCCTGAGCAGCTCCACGACTGGGTGGCCGCCGCCGACATCGCCGCGATGCCGATCCAGGCCTCCACGCTGAACCATCGCCTGACGACGCCGAACAAGTTGTTCGAGGCGATGGCAGCCGGCGTGCCGGTCGTGGCCTCGGACCTGCCGGGAATGGCGACGATCGTGCAAGCGACACGGTGCGGCACGCTCTGCGATCCGGCCGACCCCGCATCGATCGCGCGGGCCATCCGGGCGATCCTGGAAGCGCCGCCCGGCGAGCGCCTGGCCTATGCGCTGCGCGGGCGTCAGGCCGCGGAGGAGACCTACAGCTGGGAGGCGCAGGCGGACATTCTCCTCGCCGAGTACGGTCTCCTGTCCGGGCGGCCGTGGTGAGCGACCGCGAGGCTCGCACCGGGCCCGTGGTAACCGGTGACAGCGCGCTGTCCGCGTCGCTCGGCCGCCGGGCGGTCGTTCTCGTCGGCAACCCGGCCGCCCCATACTCGCGTGGTCTCCGGATCGCGCGCAGCCTCGCCGACTCCGGTTTCAGAGTCGAGATCGCGGCCGTCGCCGCCGACGGGATACCCGATGCCGAGGCTGACGGCCAGATCACCATCCGGCGCTATCGTCCCAGCGGCCCGTTCGCCCCGATGGCCGCGACCTATCGCGCACCCGCGGGTCCCGCGGTGGCACCTGCGACGTCCGGTCGCCGCCCGCCGCGGATTGTCCGCGCCATGCGGGGTGCCGGCGCCGCCATGCGCCGGTGGGTCTTCTGGCCCCATACCGTCCGTGGCTGGTGGGCGACCATCGCCAGGGACCTCGAACCCGCCGACCTGTACCACGCCTGCGGCAGCCTCGCGGTCGCCCCGGCCCTGGCAGCGCGCGAACGGGATCGGCGAGCGGGTCGATCGAGCCGCGTGATCTACGACGCGATCGACGACGTCGTCGGCGGCAACAACACCATCGGGATGCCGTCGGCTGTCCGGGCCGTGATCCGGCGTCGCGAAGGTCGGTGGGCGCGGGCTGCCGACGGACGGATCACGGTCAATGACGCGCTGGCAGCGACGCTTGGCGCCCGGTGGCAGATCGACGGGCTCCCCGTGGTCGTGCCGAACTGGCCGCAGCCCGCCGCACCGGCCGGCGACCGGCCGGACCTGATCCGGGCCGCCCTCGGGCTGCCCCGGGACACCCGGATCGTGGTGTTCCAGGGGAGGCTCGGCCCCAACCTCGGCCTGGACGCGGCTGCGGCCGCCATCCTCGAGGTGCCCGACACGGTGCTGTGCCTGATCGGGTTCGGCCGTGGCTACGCGGCAAGCCTCGCCCGCGACGCGGATCCCCGCTACGCCGGCCACCACAGGACCCTGCCCGCCGTCCACCCCGACGAGATCCTGGCCTGGACCGCCTCGGCCGACGCGGCTGTCGTGCCGCTCCCGCCGGTCTCCGCGAACCAGCGTGCCTCCACGCCGAACAAGTTCTGGGAGGCCATCGCGGCAGGGACGCCGGTCGTGATCGGCCCGGACCTGCCGGTCATGGGCGAGCTCGTCCGGACGTTCGACCTCGGCGTCGTCGCGGTCTCGCTGGGGGCCACCGACCTCGCGGCCGCGATCAAGCTGGTCCTCGACGTCGCGCCCGGCGTCGCCATCGCCCGGCGGGAGCGGATCCTCTCGGTGGCTCGCGAACGGTTTGCGTGGCCGGTTGCCGAGAGCCGCTACCGGGCGCTGGTCACGAACATCCTCGACAGCCCGGCCGCGGGCCGCCACGGAGCCCGCTGATGCTGTCGCTGCTCCGGGCGAACCGGTGGGTGGTCCTCCGTGAGGGTGAGCGCGCGAGATGGGGCGGCGAGCTGAGGCGCCGCGAGATCTTCTCGGTCCTCGCCGAGCGCACGAACGCCACGGTCGTGGACCGATGGTCGACCGCCTCTCTCGTCGCGGCAACACGTGGATCCCGCTGGCGGACTGCGCTGCTGCCGGTTACCGCGCGTCCGCGTCTCGCCTCCTCCGAGCAGTTGCCGGAGGCCATGGTCGCGTCGGCCCGCCGGTTCGCGGATCCCGTCGCCGTCGCAATCTATGACGACGCGGTCGCCCAGCTGGACGCGTTCGGCATCGTCGTCGAGCCCGTCCGGCTCGAGGCCATGCGGCGCCGGCGTGCCCAGAACGAGGCGCTCTTCCGCTGGCACGTCGTGCCGACGGCTTCGTTCGCGACGCTGGCGAGGCTCGACGCAGCGCGGGTCATCGTCGGCGGCAACGGGACCAACGCCGATCACGTGCGGCCGGGCCCGTGGCCCACCACACCATCCGTGGGTCTCGTGTCGGGGGCCGCTCCCGGCCGTGGCATCGAGGCGCTTGTGGGTGCGGCACGGCTCGTCCGCGAGTCGATCCCGGACCTCCGGCTCCTGCTATGGCTCGTGGCCACGTCTTCCGAGAGCGAGGCCTACCTCGATGGCCTCCGCCACGACCTCGGGGGGGACGCCTGGATCGAGATCGGCACGGCTGCGTACGGCCGCCTCGGGGCCGAGCTGGAGCGCGCGACCGTGCTCACCATCGCGCATCCGGCCAGCACCTACATGGACGTTGCCCTGCCGGTGAAGCTGTTCGACTGCATGGCCGCCGGGCGGCCGCTCCTCGTCACGCCGCGCACGGAGACGCGTGCGATCGTCGAGCGGCATGAGGTCGGGCTCGTGACCGCCGGCGACCTGCCCGAGGACCTGGCCGCCGGCCTGCTCCGGCTGTTCGGCGACGAGGCGCTCGCGCGTCGCCTGGGGGCGCGGGCGAGGGCAGCGGCGGAGACGGTCTACGACTGGCCGATCGTCGCCGCCCGGATCGCCGCCGAGATCCTCCGGCGCGAGGGTGGCCCGGATCGATGAACGTCGTGATCTTCGTCATGAACGACCTGTCTCACGATGCCCGGGTGATCCGCGAGGCGCGCAGCCTCGCCGCGGCGGGCCACCGGGTCACGGCGATCGCGACGACCTCCGGTCCCGAGCAGCGAACCGGCACCCGGGAGACGCGCGGCACCTTCGAGGTCATCCACGTCGCCGTGCCGCGACGCTGGCCCCTCTGGTATGTCTGGCTCAAGCACCCCTGGCGGATCGGCCGACGGGCTGCCGACGAGGTCCGGTCCGTCGCGCGCAACGTCCGCAGACTGCCGCAGGCCGTGGCCTTCACGCTCCTGACGCTCGTTTCGATCCCGTGGATGGTGGTCCGCCTCGCCTGGGACGCCCTGTCGTCCTCGCTCTCCGGCCGCCCGCCCGGTCCAGGGCTGCTCGACTACGCGCTCCGCTGGCGCGCCTTCCATCTCGGCTGGGCGACTGCCGCCGCAGCCTGTTCACCGCCCGGGGACATCTACCACGCGAGCGACATGGACACGCTGCCGGCCGCCCTCGCGGCCCAGAGCCGCCACGGGGGCCGTGTCGTCTACGACAGCCACGAGATCTACCTGGAGTCCGGCCAGCACGCTCGCCAGCCCGGATGGGTGCGCTGGCTGATGCGCCGCTGGGAGCGGTCCATGGTCGCCCGGACCGTGGCCCTCGTCACGATCAACAAGGTCTGCGGGGCCGAGTTGAACCGCCGCTACCGGGTCCCCGGGCCCACCGTCATCGTCCACAACTGTCCGCCGCGGTGGTCCCCACCCGTTCCCCCCGCCGACCTGATCCGGCATGCGGCGGGTATCCCCACCGATGCGCCCGTGGTCCTGTGCCACGGCGGCTTCCGCTCCGGCCGCGGCCTGGAGGAGACGGCGCGAGCGATGGCCGAACCGGGGCTGGAGCACGCTCACCTCGTGTTCCTCGGCTACGGCTCCGCCGTGCTCGACAGCACCGTCGCGGGGTTCCCGGACCCGGGCCGGATCCACCGCCTGCCGGCGGTTCCGCCGGACGACGTTCTGGCCTGGGTCGCCGGTGCTGACGTCGACGTGATGATGATCGCGCCGACAGAGCTGAACCACGTCGTGAGCACGCCGAACAAGCTGTTCGAGAGCATCGCAGCCGGCGTTCCCGTTGTGTCGAGCGACTTCGAGGCCCGCCGGGACATCATCATCGGCGACCCGGACGGTCCGCTGGGGGCCGTGTGCGACCCGGCCGATCCCGTGGCCATCGCGGCGGCGCTGCGCTCGATCCTCGACCTCGACGACGCCGCCCGTGCCGACCTCCGCCGCCGCTGCCTCCGGGCCGCCCACGAGCGCTGGAACTGGGAGACCGAGTCGGCAAAGCTGGTGAGCCTCTATGCGTCGCTCGGGGCGGGCGCCGGCGTAGACGCCTGACCGGCCGCCCGGAGGTCTGCGAGCCAGCGGAGGCCGCCGGGGGCGGGAGTGGCCTGACCCGCGGCGATGAACGGGGCGGCGACGAGATGATCGAGCCCGCCGAGGCAGACGATGAGCGGCGCGTCGGCTGAGGGCTCCGACGGCAATGCCCTGGACAGGGTCAGGGCAAGGTCCCTCAGCAGTTCATCGGTCGGCTCGTCATGCCCGGGCAGGCGCGCCCGCAGGCTTCGGAAGGAACGTCGCAACCGCCGCGTGAGGCGGCCCGCCACACCGGCCGGCACGGTGCCCCAGTCCAGGAGCTCCCCAACCGCCGATTCCGTTCCGGCGGGAGCGAGGACCGCATTGGGCCAGTCTACGAGCGGTGCACCGCAGGTCACGAGCACGGTGCCGGCCGTCACCCACGCCGGGAAGCGGGCGATGGCCCGCTCAAGCTCGAGCCGGCTGAAGCCGACGATCACGGTCCCCTTCGTCGGCCGGTCGACCAGTGGGACGCAGGTCTCGCCGCCGGGTGCCCCCCCCGTTCGCCGCCGACTCGCGTCGGCGCCCGCGGTCCCCCGGGCGTCCTCGGCGAGGACCTCCTCGTACAGGTCGGCGATCCGCTGCGCGACGCGAGTCGACCCGAACATCTCGACGGCGTAGGCACGGAGCTCCTCCGGGTCGAACGAGGCGCGCCGTTCCAGGGCCCCGAGGACGGCCGCCGCCAGGGCCGCGGGATCGCCGGCCGCGACGACAGCGCCGAACCTGTCTGGATCGTCACCGAGGACCTCGGTCACGCCGCCCGAATCTGCCGCGATCACAGGCAGGCCGGAGGCGAGCGCCTCGACCGCCACGACGCCGAACGTCTCCCGGTTGCTCGGATGAACGAACAGGTCGGCCCGCCGCATTGCCGCCGCCACACCGGCCCGATCGGCGGGCGGTTCAAACCGGACGGCGTCGGCGATGCCGAGCTGAGAGGCCAGCTGCCGCCAGGCGTCCTCGTGCTCGGGGCGTCCGGCGCGGCCGATCAGGCGCAGCACCGTCTGTGGCGCCCGTACGTGGACGAGGGCGAACGCCTGGAGCAGCGTCGCGATCCCCTTCGTCTCGATCCGGGCGCCAACCCAGAGCAGCTCGCCGGCCACACGCTCCGTGATCTCGCCATCGCCGAACTCCTCCACGGCGACGGCGTTCGGGATGACCACGACCCGGCCCTCGAGCTCGGGGACGATGCGCGTCACCTCGGCCGCCAGCATCGTGCTGACGGCGATGACCCGGGAGGCGGCCAGCGCGGCGTCCCGGTAGCGGGCCCGGACGACCGGGTCGGCGAGGAGAGATGCGAGGTAGCTGGCGTGCTCGGTGATCACGAGGGGCCGACCGAGGCGCGCCGCGACCTCCGCCGCGAACGCCCCATCTGGATAGCCGACGTGGGCGTGGACGAGGTCCCAGGTGAGGTCGCCTATTCGGTCGACGAGGGGTCTCAGGACAGCGGCGCGGTGGAGCGCACGATGATCGGGGCCCGTCGCGGGCGTCTGTCCGGCGGCCACCGCGAGGCGCGCCAGGGGGATGCCGGCCGGACCCGAGGCACCCCGCCGTGCGAACGGGGAGCGCAAACCGAGCGCCGCCGCCATGTTGGCCGCGACGGCCGCTGCCTGGCGATCGCGCATCGGTCCCGGGCCACGGGTTACGGCGTTCTCGAACGCGACCACGGTCGGCTGGACGGTCCCGATCGCGGCGAGGGCTGCCACCTGGTCGGCAATGAAACGCCCGGCGGTCGGGTCATCGGCTGAGGGGAACCATCCAAAGACGAGGACGTCGCGGTGCACCCGGTCGCTTGGAGTCACGGACGAGCCGGAGCAGCTCCCGCGAGGATCCGGGCGAGCTCGGCGTCCCGGGCCACCTTCGCCGTGGCGGAGTGCTCCTGGTGGAGCCGGACGATGTCGCCCGGTGTGCCGAGCGCCACGACCTCGCCCTTCTCGATCAGCATCGCGCGGTTGCAGAACTCCGTGACCCAGTGCATGTCGTGGGTCACGAGGACGATCCCGCGGGCCGCCTTCATCAGCTCCTGGACGCGGGCCTGGCTCTTCGCTCGGAACACCTCGTCACCCGTTCCCAGGACCTCGTCCAGGAGCAGGACGTCCGGATCCACGGCGGTCGCGATGCTGAACCCGAGACGGGCCCGCATACCCGACGAGTAGGTCCTGATCGGCGCGTCGATGAACGCGCCGATGTCGGCGAACTCGATGATCCCCGGCAGGCGCACCTGCATGTCAGCGTGCTCGATACCCAGGAAGGCGCCGGCCAACAGGATATTGTCGCGACCGCTCAGGTCCTGGTCGAAGCCCGCGCCGAGCGTCAGCAGGCTCGAGATGTGCCCGCGCACGTCGATGCTTCCTTCGGTTGGCTGGATGATGCCGGCCAGCACCTGGAGGAGCGTGCTCTTGCCCGCTCCGTTCGGGCCGACCACCGCCAGGCAGTCACCGTGCTCAACCCTGAACGACACGTTCCGGAGGGCCCAGAAGTGGGTCGGCCCGTCGCGCCGGGTGGTGAGGTTCTTGAAGGTGTCCCGGATCGTGGTCTTGCGGGTGAACCGCAGGCTGTACTCGACGCCCAGCCCCTGGACGTCGATGGCGTGCGGGGCCCGTCTCGCCTCGTCGCTCATCACAGGACCTTCGCGAACGACGGCTCGACGCGCTTGAAGAACACGGTGGTCAGGCAGAGCGTGAGGGTCGATCCGATCAGGACGATCGCCAACGCGGACCACAATGGCGCCGTGCCGTAGAAGATCACGTTCCGGTAGGACTCGAACAGCGTGGTCCACGGGTTGAGCTTGAAGAGGGTGGCCACGATCCCGCCCTTGGCATCGACCTTCTCGATCTGGGCGGCACCGTACAGCGCCGGTGACAGGTAGAACCACAGGCGGAGCACGTGCCGGCTGAGGTTCCCGATGTCGCGGAAGAAGACATTGGCCGCGCTCAGGAACACCACCAACGCCAGGGTGAACACGTACTGGACGGCGGCGATCACCGGGATGAGGACCAGCCACGGGCTGATGTGGCTCGCGTAGAACAGCACCAGGAGCGCGCCCAACGGGATCAGGCCGAACGCGAAGCTCCCGATGCCGCCCGTGACCGCGGCAAGCGGGAGGACGATCTTCGGGAACTGGACCTGCTTGATGATCTTTTCCTGGGACGTCACCGAGGTGACGCCATCGCCGACGCTGCTGGTGAACCATTTCCAGGGCAGGATCGCGGAGAAGATGAAGAGGGGATACCCCTCCGTCCGGTTGCCGACCACGATCGTGACGAACACGACATAGACGACCATCTGGAGAAGAGGGTCAAGGACCCACCAGACGTTGCCCAGGAGGGTGTTCGCGCCCTTCTTGGTGAGGTCTGCCTGGACCAGGTACCGAACCAGGCGCTGACGCGATCGGACCTCCCGGATCGCTTCGCGGATGAGGCCGATCGAGCTCCGGCGGGCAACCCGAGACCTGGGCCTATCCTCGCGAACTGTCTCCATCGGCAGGAACGTTAGCATGATCGCCGGGGTTGCCCGACGATCGGAGCGGGCCTCACGTGGCCGCGCGCGGGCCCGTGGACCGGCCAGCAGGATGGGCGGCGATCGCGAACGCGCGCCCCTGCCACGCTGCAGGAGGCGGGGTCGGGTGCCAGCACGTCGCACGGGCGGGCCCATCCGGCCTAGCATGCATTCCATGGATCCGTTCGCGTCGCGCAGGCGCCCCGTTGCGATGCTCGTGCACGCCTATTACGAAGAGGACCCCCGGGTCCGCCGCGAGGCCGAGGCGGTCGTCGCGAGCGGCCGGGACGTGGACGTCTTCGCCCTCCGCCGGGATGGTTTCGGGCGGCAGGGCTGGCTGGACGGCGTCCGCGTGCACCGGCTGGACGTCCAGCGCCACCAGGGGGCAGGCATCGGCACCTACATCCTGGAGTACGGTGAGTTCCTGCTGCGGGCGATGTTCGCCCTGGCCCGCGCCCACCGCCGCAGGCGCTATGCGCTGGTCCAGGTCCACACGATCCCGGACGTGTTGGTCTTCGCGGCGCTGCCGGAGCGACTTGCCGGCGTGCCGGTTGTGATCGACCTCCACGAGGCGATGCCCGAGTTCTTCCGGATGCGCTTCCCGAAGGCCTCGAACCCCGTCGTCCACGCGGCGCTGGTCGCCCAGGAGCGGGCATCGATCGCGATGGCGAGTGCGGCGATCACCGTGAACGACGCGCTCGGAGACCGCCTCGTGACAGCGGGCGTTCCGCGCGGCAAGGTGACCATCGTCCGCAACACCCCCAGCCTGGCACGGTTCGATGCCGGCGCCCACCCGGTGCGCCCGTTCATGGCGGACGGCGTGCTCCGGTTCGTCTACGCGGGGGCCCTGTCCACCGTCTACGAGCTCGACGTGGTACTGGATGCCGTCTCTCGCGTCACCGCGGAACGGCCGAATCTGCCCATCTCGGTGGAGCTGTACGGACGCGACTTCGCCGAGGTGCCGCTCCACGAGGTGGCCGCCGCCCACGGCATCACGGACCGGGTCAACTTCCACGGCCGCGTGCCGATCGAGGATGTCCCGGCCGCGCTGGCGGCAGCCGACATCGGGCTCGCGCCAACGCGCCGGACCGAGTTCACCGACTTCAGCCTGTCCACGAAGATCTTCGAGTACGCAGCCATGGGCAAGCCAGTTGTCGCCTCGCGGCTCCCGATGGTGGAGGCCATGTTCCCGGCGGGGACGGTGGCGACCTATGCCGCGGGCGATCCGGGAGACCTGGCGCGCGTGATCCTGGCGCTGGTCGATTCGGCTGACGAGCGCGACGCCCGCGTTGCCGCCACGGGCGCTGTCGTCCGGGATGTCGCATGGGAGCGGGAGTCGGTCCGCTACCTCGATCTCGTGGAGCGGCTGGCACGGGACGGGATATCCTCGCCCACGGCACGGGCCCCCGAGCCGCCAGCACACCCGGAGGCACCATGAACGCGGATTCGCGGGTCGCCGTCATCGGCCTCGGCTACGTCGGGTTGCCGCTGGCGCTGGCCCTCGTGGACGCGGGCTGCACGGTTACCGGCGTGGACGCGAGCGATGGCCGGATCTCGGAGCTCCGGGCCGGACGCTCGCCGATCGACGACATCCCGGACGCGCGGCTGGCCGCGGCACTGGCGGGCACGTTCGGCCTCGCACGCTCCGGAGATGCGGACCTCGCCACCGCTGACGCCCTGTTCGTGTGCGTGCCGACCCCGATCACCGCCACCAAGGATCCGGACCTCGGCCCGGTCCTGGCCGCGGCGGAGCGCATCGCCACCCAGCTCCGTACCGGCCAGCTGGTCGTGCTCCAGAGCACGACCTTCCCGGGGACGACCACGGGACCCTTCCGCGAGGTGCTGGAGCGATCCGGGCTGCGGGCGGGCGCGGACTTCGACCTCGCCTTCGCCCCCGAACGCATCAACCCGGGCGACCCGGCGAGCGCCTCCCGGGACGTGCCTCGACTCGTGGGCGGGTTCACGCCGGCCGCCACGGCCCGTGCCGCCGCGCTCCTCGGCCGCATCAACGACCGCGTCGTGGAGCTCTCGTCGCCGGACGCCGCCGAGATGGCGAAGCTGCTCGAGAACACGTTCCGCAACGTCAACATCGCCTTCGTCAACCAGCTCGCGCTGCTGTGCGAGCGGATGGGCCTCGATGTCTGGGAGATCATCGACGCGGCGGCAACCAAGCCGTTCGGGTTCATGCGGTTCACCCCGGGGCCGGGCGTCGGCGGTCACTGCATACCGGTGGATCCTTACTACCTCTCGTGGCGGGCACGGGCCTTCGATGTCACGGACCGGTTCATCGAGGCGGCCGGCGACATCAACTTCGCGATGCCGCGCCATGTCGTGGACCTGACCGCCGAGGCGCTCAACGAGCGCTCGAAGTCCATCAAGGGCTCCCGCGTCGGCGTCATCGGGGTCGCATTCAAGCCCGACGTCCAGGACGACCGCAACTCGCCCGCCGCTGCGGTCCTCGCAGGCCTCGTGGAGCGCGGCGCCGAGGTCCGCTACCACGACCCGTTCGTGCGGCAGTTCCGCGACGAGGCGGGTCGTGCCCACGTCGGCGTCGGCCTCGACTCGCTCATCCACTGGGCGGACGTCTTCGTCGTCGTCACGGGACACAGGGCCGTAGACTGGGATCACCTGTACGCGTCGGCGGACCTGGTCGTGGACACGGTGAACAGTTGTCGAGGCCGCACCATCCGGGACCGTCAGGTCCTCCGTCTGGGCGCCGGCTGGACCGCTGCGACGGTGCTGTCGCCCGGCCCTTGAGCCCGGGCGGGCGCCGGGTGGCGAGTCTCCCGGCGAGCGTGGCTGAGGTCGCACCGGTGGCGCGGGTGTTCTCGATGGGAGGCCATGATGCCCACGAACCGGCCTCGCGCGCGCATGGGGTACCATCGCGCGGCGCCGTCCATCGCAATGACCCGTCGCCGTGACGGCCGCTACCACGAGGATCCTCCGGCCCCATGACGTCTCGCGCCAGGCCGGGTTCAAACCGTCCCCGCACGTGGGACGATCGGGACCGGCGCTCCATGCTTCTCAACATCGGCTTTGGCCTGGCGGTCGTCGCCGCCCTGTTGCTGCTGCTGATCGCCGGCGGTGTCGCCTGGTACGGGGACCACCTGTCCGCCGCGGCCACCGTGAACGGCCAGACGATCAGCAAGGATGCCTACGCGAAGCAGCTGGCCATCAACGCGTTCCGGGTCGACTACCAGTCGCGTCGTATCCGCACGCTCCTGGCGGCCGGCCAGATGCGCACGGCGGACGCGACCGCCCGCCAGAGCCTCCTCGACCAGCGCACGCAGCAGGCCGACACCATCGCTCTCGAGCAGCTCATCGACGGCCAGGTCCAGGCCGAGCTCGCCGCCAAGCAGGGCGTCACCGTCACGCCCGCCGACGTCGACGCTCGCCTCGCCGAAGAGGCAACCACGCCCGAGATGCGACACGCGTGG
>Ga0302321_100005009_pt1 | contig 11532 bp, 9 predicted proteins | sample Fen_T0_1_FD_202505 | JGI IMG/M metagenome (GOLD analysis project Ga0302321, IMG submission 202505) | Peat permafrost microbial communities from Stordalen Mire near Abisko, Sweden - Fen_T0_1 | ecosystem: Environmental > Terrestrial > Soil > Wetlands > Permafrost | place: Sweden: Abisko...
CGGCATGAGCAGGGCCCCGAGTTTCGCAGCAGGGGATGTTGGGTGTGGCACCAGCGCCGCGGCTGCCTTGATCGTGTCCAATCCCTGCAACGCGACTGGGGCCGCCCCCCGCATCCCGGCAGCAAACTGGATCGCCAGAATGCCGGAATTGAATTGCGGTTGGTAAGTCAGGATCGCGCCGCTCCGCTGTGCGGCCAGCAGCTCGGGCAGCAGGCGCTGGAAGGCGTGCTGCGCCTGGACGGCGGACGGCGTGGCCGGGTCCGCCTGCGTGACCAGCGCTAGAAAGCGATACTCCCCTGTGGCCTTCGCCTGCGCCGGGATGGCGAACAACGCGGTCATGAACATCACGGTAAAAAGAATTCGTAAAACTCTCATTGTAAAACCTCCTTGTCGAAACCTGTACGGATAAGGATTCACTTGCCCCAAGTTATATTATAACTAATTGTACTGAGGTTGTCTTATTTCTCGGCCCGGTGACAATAGATAGTTCTGATGATAATGCCGGCACGGCCGTAAGAAACGTGAGTGATCGATAAGGATTTTAGTATTATTTCTGGCCTCCCACACTTTTAAGAACCTGGCTTAACTATACCTGCCCACCAGTACTTGTTTGTTAAAGTCATAACCGGGCTGAAGATTTGCCTGGTGGGCTTAATCCGCTTCAGCGGATTTCGTTGTTGAGCCGGATGATTTATCGTCCGGCGATTCCCGATCCCCCGGCCACGCGATCATAAACACCTACCTGCCCGGTTATCCCGCAAAAACAAATCTCGGAGAAGACGCCTAACAGCGCCTTCTCCGAGATTTTTATGCTGCTTTATTCTTTTGCTTTACGGGCCGACGGAAATGAACTTGTCAGTCTCGTTCCCGCTGACGGGATCGGTGTAGAAAACCTCGAAGCTATACGGGGCTCCAGCCTGTAAAGTCAGCAACGAATTGTAATCCGATGAGTAGTAGCCGGCAGCGTTGGATTTTGTCCATACCTCACTCCGTACCAAGTTAGTCACATCCTTCGCCCAAGTGTCGACATATTTGTTGGCCGGCGATTTGCCGTTGACCACATCCGTGGCATAGTTGGGCACGGCGGTCAGGTTGGGCAGCTTGTAGGTCGTGATGCCGCTGCCGCTGATCGTATCGCCCGCTGTTAGGAAAATCGGTCCTCCTGTATTGTCTACCAGGAGTGTGCCAAACCAACCCCCGGCGTCAAATTGACCCGTATAGGTGTGTGAAACGCCGGCATGCACGAAGGTCAGCCTGGCTGGCTGCGCCGGGAAACCATTCAGCCCGCAGTAGCCACTGCCCGGCATACAGTATGTGGCCGGAGTATACCAATACCTCTGGAAGGTAAACACAGCATCTTGTGTTACAAAGATCCTGATCTCATCGTTCCCACGGATTTTCGTGCTGCCAAAGTCGGTGCTCCATTTGCCTGCGCCTGAAGTTGTGCCGGTTTTTGTTACGAATAACGTAGTATTACCCGCATCCTGGTTTGAGTGCCACCAGTCAATTTCAAAAGCCTTGTGTTTCGGCCCACTGCCGGATACGACACTGGTCACCTCGTTGAGACCACTGAAAGTAATGCTGGGGACAAGCTCCACATATGTACCCAGTAACGTGCTGGACGGATCGTAGATGTTGAAGGTCATTTTGTAACCCGGTATCAATTCCGAGAACGAGCCGGAAGAGTCAAAACAAGCAAATAGACCACCGGTTGGGTTGGCTGTAACGGACAGGTTGGTCACGACCCGTCCGCTCTTGTCGCGCAGGCTGCCAATGACGTGCGAGCTGGCCCCCAGCCCGGTTGCCGAAAAGCAGCTGCTGTACAAGACCATCATGAAGGTGGGGGCGATCACCAGATTATTCACCGGGCCGGCGGATGCTGTGTGCGGCACCAGCGCCGCCGCCGCATTGATATCGTCCAACCCCTGCAATCCGGCCGGGACGGCCGCATCGGCGCCCGCCGCATACTCGACCTTCAAGATGCCGGCACTGAGGTCAGGCTCGAAGGCCACGATCGTGCCGTTTTTCTGCGCTGCCAGCAACTGCGGCGCCAGGCGGTTGAATGCCTGCCGTGCCTGCGTTTCCAACGATATCCCGGTGTTGGCCTGCGTGACCAACGGCAGGAAATGATACCCCCCCTTGGCTTTGGCCTGCGCCGGGACGACAAACAGCCCGGACAGGAAGATCATGGTAAAGAGCAAACGTAGCGCTTTCATCGAAAAACCTCCTTGCGGAAACAACTGAATACGAATAAAACCCTATCCGAAAAACATCCATGACCAGCTTATTTTGATCGGATAGGGTGTAAGGTTGTGGAACTGTCTTGCACCATCGTCCTGCGCTTTACGGCCCAACGGATATTCGCCGTTCGGCCTGGTTCCCGGTGATCGGGTCGGTGTAATAGACTTCCAGGCCATACGGCTGTCCTGCCACCAAATTCACCAGCAAACTATAATCGGCCGAATAGTTCCCAGCAGCATTGGATTTTGTCCAAACCTCGTTCCATACCTGGTCGACCACATCCCTGACCCAGATATCCGTGTAATTGTTGGCCGGGGATTTGCCGCTGACCACATCCGTGCTGTAATTGGGCAGCGCGGTCAGGTTGGGCAGGCTGTATGCCGGGATGCCGGTGCCGCTGATCTTGTCGCCGGCTTTCAGGAAGATCGGCACCCCGCTGCTATCTACCAGGTTGGCGCTAAACCAGCCGGTACTGTCGAAATGACCGGTAAAGGTGTGCGTAACACCCGCATGCACAATGGTCAGGGAAGCCGGCTTCGCCGGGAAACCATTCAGCCCGCAGTAGTTGCTGCCTGGCTCGCAGTACGTGGCTGAAACGTAGATGTAACGGTTAAAGCTAAACGCCGAATTTTGTGCTACATAAAGTCTGAGCTCGTCGTTGCCGCGGATCTTGATGGTGCCCAGGTCGGCGCTCCATTTGCCGGTGCTAGAGACGGTACCCAGTTGCGTCACGGATATCGCTGTGTTTGCCGCATCCAGGTTTGGATGCCACCAATCCAGCGCAAACGCTTTGTTCTTCGGCCCAAGGCCGCTGACGACGCTGGTCGTTTTGTTGATGGCCGTGAAGCTGAAAGCGGGAGTGGTTGCCGTGAACGTGCCCAACAACACGTTGCCGCCATCGTAGACGTTGAAAGCTATTTTGTCCCCCGGCACCACCTGCGAGAATGGGCCCGAATAGTCGAAACAGGCAAATAGAGTGCCGGATGCGCTGGCTGTAGCGGATAGGTTGGAAACGAGCACCCCGTTCTTGTCGCGCAGGCTGCCAATGACGTGCGAGCTGGCCCCCAGCCCGGCTGCGGAAAAACAGCTGCTGAATAAATTCATCGAAAAGGCAGGGGTGATCACCAGTTCGTTCACCGGGCCGGCGGACGTCGCGTGCGGCACCAGTGCCGCCGCCGCATTGATATCGTCCAGCCCCTGCAGTCCCGCCGGGACGGCCGCATGGGCGCCCGCCGCATACTCGATCTTCAGGATGCCGGCACTGAGGTCAGGCTCGAAGGCCACGATCGTGCCGTTCTTCTGCGCCGCCAGCAGCTGCGGAGCCAGGCGGTTGAAGGCCTGCCGTGCCTGTGTTTCCAACGGCACGCCGCTCCTGGCCTGGGTGACCAGCGCTAGGAAGCCGTACTTCCCTCCGCCCTGGGCTTGCGCCGGGATGATGAACAGCGTAGACAGGAACGTCACGATAAAAAGGATACGCAAAACTTTCATTGTTTTCTCCTTGTCGAAAAAGCCCATACGAATAAGAGTTGCTCCGGGTGCATTGTGGCGAAATTACACTCGAATTGTAGCATTTGCTGACACAATCACAATAGGTCTTTGTGGGGAACGCCGGGGCTTTCACAAAATAATCCCGGCAACTGATTTTGAAGCTCGTTTCATCGTTTTTTCTGCTCACTTCACTGCCCGTGCCCCCGCGGACACTCACCAGGGAACTCTGCCTTTCACTCTGCCCTCTCGCTGGCATCTCACTGGGACCTCGATTGGACCTCGAGTATGGCTCGACCGGAGCTCCACCGGAGCTTCACCGGAGCTCGACCGGACCTCGACTGGACCTCACAGGTTTTGTTTTCAACCTGTGAGGTCTTTCTCATCTTCATCCCCCCATTTCGGGTTTTGAAATGGGGGGATCGAGGGGGGCTGGCTGCGGCTTTCCCGACCTGCACCGTGTTCGACACATCAACCCGCTCCAAATCCTGATACATGCAATTTGTTACTAGCTATTCTGGTGTTATCGGTGTTAAAATCAAATTTGTCATATTTGTCATAAAACGCCCGTCCTCGTCTGCGACGCTATACTGCGCGCGCCGGCGGGAACGGGCATAAAATCCCATCAGGAGGCATGGATGCTCGTTGAGAACTTCAAAACGACCCTCTCAGGGTACGTCCGCTATCGCGGCCAGGGACATTACGTCTTTCTGCTACATCGTATTACCGGCCTGGGTACCCTGCTTTTCCTTGCCATCCATATCCTCGATACTGCCGTCGTCTATTTTGCGCCTGCCTTTTACGCAGATGCGATCGCGATTTACCGCTCTACCCCGTTCATGTTGGGTGAAATCGCCCTGGTCTTCTGCGTCATCTTCCACGGCGCCAACGGTCTGCGTATCGCCTACTTCGACCTGGTCAAGCCCGGCGCCTGGGAAAAGCACAACGCCAACCGCGTCATGTTGATCACCCTGATCTGCAGCCTGGTCCTGTGGCTGCCGGCAGCAGGGATCATGGGCTATGACATCCTGAAATACAATTTCGGCATGTTTGGGGGCTGAGCCACACCGATGACTGAGATCACCCGTACCGTCAAACTAAAAGCGAATTACGAAGCCGTCGCCTGGAAGTGGATGCGCTACAGCGGCATCTTGCTGATCCCGCTCGCCTGGGGCCATATCCTCATCCAGGACGTGCTCGTCGGCGTGCACCGTATCGACCTGAACTACGTGGCCTTGCGCTGGTCCATGTGGGGCTGGCGCGCCTATGATTTCTTCCTGCTGGCCTTTGCCTTCGCCCACGGCGTCAACGGCCTGCACCAAGTGCTCTCTGACTACATCAAGGATGCCCGCTTGCGGAATGTTGTTTCGTGGCTGCTGTTCTTCTTCTGGCTGGTCATCTCGCTGGTTGGCGCAGTAGCCATTATCGGTGGTGTAAAAGTACAGTAAATCGTATCCTCTCAATAATCGGTGGTTGAGTAGGCGGCGGGGCTGTTTCGCCGCCGTACACCTGCACTTGCCGCGGGTGCAAGTGTCGAAACCACATATGACAACAAATTCCCAGGATATTGAGAAGATACAGTAAATCTATTAAGGAGAGACGAGATGAGCCTGAAAAGGAACGTCAACCTGTTCTCGGCGCTGCGTTACAAGGGATACGGCCCCATGCTGGCCTATCTCCTGCATCGCATCGCCGGGATTGGCTTGTTCATCTTTTTGACGACCTACATCCTGGCACTGGCAGGTGTGGGTTTTATTTATACCCTGTACGCAAACTGGCTCTTCCAGGTCCTTGTCCTTTTTTGCGTCCTGTTCCACGCCATCAACGGGCTGCGCATCACCATCCTCGATCTCTGGCCAAACCTGATCCACTATCAGCGCCAGGTCATCCGTGTAGAATGGTTCGTATTCGTGGCAGTCTATGGCTTTGCAGTCTTCGTCATCACCCGCACCGCGCTAGGAGGCTAAATGGCAACCACAAAATCCAGGAACTTGCCCCTTTCCAAACGCGGTTTCAATTTCGAGACCATCATGTGGTTCTTCACGCGCTTGTCTGCCTTGGGCATCTATGCTTTCGTGATCGTCGGCGTCCTCGGCGCGTTGATCGTCAGTGCTCAGACCGGGATAAATCTCGCGAACTTGCTGCGCTGGGCTTTTCTGCCCAACACGACCTCGGGCCTGTTTCGAGACCAGCCGTGGATTTGGGCGCTCGGCAAATTGATGGTCACTGGCTTCATCCTGTTGGTTTCCGCGCACGGTGTGCACGGCATCCTCGAGATCCTTGACGATTATTTCTCGTCTCCGTTTATGCGGCGCGCCTCACGCAACGCGATCATCGTTTTCTTCCTGGTTGCGAACGCCATTGCGATTTACGTCATCTGGACTTCAACCTTTATAGGACGGCGATAATGAATATTCATGAATTCGAAGTAGTGGTTGTCGGCGCGGGCGGCGCGGGTCTCATGGCCGGCCTGTATGCCTCAAAGACTGCCAAGACGGCTGTCATCAGCAAGCTCTACCCCACGCGTTCGCACACCGGTGCGGCCCAGGGCGGCATCAGCGCCGCATTCGGAAATAGCGAAGAAGACCGCCCTGAATGGCACATCTACGATTCGGTCAAAGGCTCCGATTACCTGGGCGACCAGGACGCCATCGAGTTTATGTGCAACGAAGCCATCCAGGCCGTGCTCGAGCTGGAGCACATGGGCCTGCCCTTCGACCGCACCCCCGAAGGGCGCATTGCCCAACGCCAGTTCGGCGGCCATACCAACAACGTCACCGGCAAACCCGTGCGCCGCGCCTGCCATGCCGCGGACCGCACCGGCCATATGATCTTGCAGACCCTCTACCAGCAGTGCCTGAAGAACGAGGTCAACTTCTACGACGAGTTCCAGGTGCTCGACCTGCTGATGATCAACGGCAAGGCCGCCGGAGTGGTCGCTGTGGAACTGGCCACGGGCGAGTTGCACGTCTTCCATGCCAAGTCGGTCATCATCGCTACCGGCGGTTATGGCCGCATCTGGGAAATCACCTCCAACGCCTACGCCTATACCGGCGACGGCGCCGCCATCGCCTTCCGTCGCGGCGTTCCGCTGGAAGACATGGAATTCTTCCAGATCCACCCCACCGGCATCTACAAGCTCGGCATCCTGATCACCGAGGGCGTGCGTGGCGAAGGCGGCATCCTGATCAACGGCAAGGGCGAGCGCTTTATGGAGAAGTACGCCCCGCACGTCAAGGACCTGGCCTCGCGCGATGTGGTCAGCCGCGCCATTTCTCTCGAGATCCGCGAAGGCCGGGGCATCAACGGCTCGAATTATGTCTACCTCGATGTCCGTCCCGAAACGGTCAACAAATACGCCGCTATCGACGGGCGCACCAACCCCGACGGCACCCCCTACAACATTACCGGTGCCGAGATCCTGCACAAGCTGCCCGATATCGTCGACTTCTGCCGCGTTTACCTGGGCGTCGACCCTGTCACCCAGCCCATGCCCATCCAGCCCACCGCCCACTATGCCATGGGCGGCGTCCCCACCAACAAGATCGGCCAGGTGGTCGTAGACGATAAGGGCACCGTCCTGCCCGGGCTGTTCGCCGCTGGCGAAGCGGCCTGCGTCTCGGTCCATGGCGCCAACCGCCTGGGCACCAACTCCTTGCTCGACCTGGTGGTCTTTGGTAAACACGCCGGGCTCAGCGCCGCCGGGTATGCCCGCAATGCCAATTTCGTCGACCTGCCCGAAGACCCCACTGCCTTTGCTCGCGAGCAGTTCGACGCCCTCCGCAACGGAGACGGCCAGGAAAAGGTCTACGACCTCGCCGCCGAAATGAAAAAGGTCATGTATGATGACGTGGGTATCTTCCGTAACGAAGCCGGCATGAAGGCCGCCATCCAGAAGATCCGTGAACTCAAGGAGCGCTTCAAACACGTCAAGCTGGCCGACACCGGCAAGGTCTTCAACACCGAGTTGCTCAATGCCTGGGAGTTGAGCAATATGCTCGACCTGGCCGAAGTCATCGCCACCAGCGCGCTCAACCGCCAGGAAAGTCGTGGTGGTCACGCCCGCGAGGATTTCCCCAACCGCGACGACGCCAACTGGCTCAAACACACCCTGATCAAGAACAAGGATGGCAAGCTCGATATTGCCTATAAGCCGGTCGTCATCACCAAATACCAGCCCAAAGAACGCGTTTATTAGTATTGACAGATTGTCATTGCGAGCCGTCGTCCTGAGCGGAGGCGCGTTCTTCAGCGCTGCAGTCGAAGGATGGCGGCGTGGCAATCCACTGTTCTACAGGGGATTGCCACGCCGGACAGAGCGCTCCTTGCAGTGACCCAAAAGGATGCTGCCATGCAAGTTACCCTAAAGGTTTTTCGTTACAACCCTGAAGTTGACAAGAAATGGCATTACCAGACCTATACGGTGGAAGCCGAACCCACCGACCGCGTGCTCGACCTGCTCGAACGGGTCAAAGGCCATCAGGACGGCACGCTCTCCTTCCGCCGTTCCTGCGCCCACGGGGTGTGCGGCTCGGATGCCATGCGCATCAATGGCCGTAACCACCTGGCCTGCAAGACCCTGGTGCGTGACCTGGGCGACAAGATCACCGTCGAGCCGATCATGGGCCTCAAGGTCCAAAAAGACCTGATCGTGGACATGGAACCTTTCTTCGATAACTACAAAAAGGTCCTGCCCTGGTTCGTCAACGACACCACGCTGCCCGAAGATGGCAAGGAGCGCTTGCAGAGCCCCGAGCAGCGCGCGCGCTTCGACGAGAGCACCAAGTGCATCCTGTGTGCCTGCTGCACCACCGCCTGCCCGTCCTTCTGGGGCAGTGATGAGTATCTCGGACCCGCCGCCCTGGTTACCGCGCACCGCTTCGTCTTCGACAGCCGCGATGAAGCCGCCTCCGAGCGCCTGAACGTTCTCAGCGAGACGAACGGCGTCGCCCGCTGCCATACCGTCGGCAACTGCACCGACGCCTGCCCGCGCGACATCCAGATCACCAAGGCCATTGGCGAACTGAAGATGGCCATGGTCACAGGCAAATTGGATTAAGACCTGCTGCGCACAGGCCAAAGGAAAATCGTATGCACATCACTCTCAAAATCTTTCGCTTCAACCCCGAAGTCGACAAGAAATGGCACTATGAAACCTATCCGCTCGAGGCCGAGCCCACCGACCGCGTGCTCGACCTGTTGGAACGGATCAAGGGGCGCGAAGATGGTACGCTTTCCTTCCGCCGCTCCTGCGCCCACGGCGTGTGCGGCTCCGACGCGCTGCGCATCAACGGGCGCAACCACCTGGCCTGCAAGGCGCTTGTCCGCGATTTCGGCGACAAGATCACCGTCGAGCCTATCCTGGGGTTGAAGGTCATCAAGGACCTGATCGTCGACATGGGGCCCTTCATCGATAATTATAAGAAGGTCCTGCCTTACTTCATCAACGAGACGCCGCTCCCGGCGGATGGCAGGGAACGCCTGCAGACCCCCGCACAGCGCGAGCGCTACGACGACACCACCAAGTGCATTCTGTGTGCCTGCTGCACCACCTCGTGCCCGTCCTTCTGGTCGAACGACGATTATCTCGGGCCGGCAGCTATCGTCACGGCGCATCGTTTCATCTTCGACAGTCGTGACCAGGCCGCCGGTGAGCGCCTGACGGTGCTGAACGACATGTTGGGCGTGTATCGCTGCCATACGGCCTTCAACTGCACCGACGCCTGTCCGCGCGACATCCGGGTCACCCAGGCCATCGGCGAGGTCAAACGGGCTATCATGACCGGCAAGCTTGGGTAGTGTGCTGCATATCAACATGAAACACCCCTGATTTAAGCTATTCATTGCAAAACATAGAGGAAATTGGTCTTTCTCGTTGCCTGTAAGAATGTTTGAGCCCGCTGCGCCTACAAGCCTGAAGGTTTTGGGGGTTACCAGGGTCTCAAAGGGGCAAAGGGAGCGGTTTTTGCTCCCTTGCCCCTTTGTATTTTCTCCATCCCCCGGCCGTAAACCACTGAAATTGCCCAACTTTGATCTTGCCGGGGGACCATGGCACCCGAGCGGGTTTCAGCGAAGGGTGGGCCGGGGTGGGGGCTGGCCATGGTAGGCCCTAAATAATATGACCCACCCCGCCTGGCACTTCCCAAAATTGCACTTTCCCTGGTAATGTCGTTATAATGGGTGTACACCGTCCAAATTTACCGAACAGAGAGGCACGACATGCCCTTCAACCTGGTCCGCATTTCGCAGCAAGACCCTCGATGGAAAAACCTGCCCCTGGGTAACAGCAGCCTGACGATAGGTTCGTACGGTTGCGCGCTGACCAGTGTCGCCATGTACCTGAGCGGCTTCAACTACCCCGAGGACTCTGCCAGCCTCAACACCAAACTGAAAAGCAAGGGCGGTTTTGTGGATGCCGCTATCGTGTGGGGCTCGGTTACATCCATCTACCCGGCTGTCAAATACAAGAATCTGATCCTTTCGCGCGATACCGATGCGCCAATCGACCTGATCAGCACTTCTGTGCTGGCCGGCCAACCGGTGCTGCTCGAAGTGGATAGTTCACCAAACCCCGGTCTGCAGACACATTGGGTGCTGGCCTATAACAAGGTCGGCCAGGATTTCCTGATCCTCGATCCCTGGCCCTACCCGACCGATACCGCCGAAGTCTCACTCATGGCCCGCTACAGCCAGGGCCGGGAACTCAAACGCAGCATCTCAGCCGCCATTTTCTACGAATGCCAGGGCTCCACTGGCCCCGTTACCCCTCCCGCGGACGGTTATTCTGTCATGGTGTTCCCGGGCTTGGAAGCCGGCCTGCGCCTGCGTGCGCAGCCGAGCACATCGGCCAATACACTGACGGTTGAGCTCGGCGGCAGTTATCTGAAAGTGCTTGAAGCCGAAGCGACGGCACGGCCGAAGGTCGGCGTGCTCAACCAATGGCTGCAAGTGCAGGATGGCAACGGCAGGCAGGGTTACGTTGCCGCCTGGTACGTGGAAAACGTCGTCAGCAGCACGCCTTCATCCACCCCGGGGCGTTCGCGGAAGTCTGTCGCGGACGGCCTGGACAACATCGGCCTGGCGGCGCCTACGGACGAGCAGTTGACCCTGGCTGCGAACGCTTCGGCCACAACGCGCCTGGTGGCAGACATCTGGAACCGCTACGGCGGCTTGCTCGGTGCGCTTTCAGGCGTGCTGAACATCCAGCCGGGCGTGGCTGTGGCTGTGCTGGCCATCGAAAGTGGAGGTCAGGCGTATGGGCCCGATGGGCGCATGGTCATTCGCTTCGAAAACCACATCTTCTACCAGTACTGGGGCAAGGCCCATGCCGACGCCTTCAGCCAGTATTTCCGCTTCAACACTGCCCAGCCTTGGACCGGTCACCAGTGGAAACCCGCCTCCAGCCAGAGTTGGATCGACTGCCATGCCAGCCTGTCCTCTGAGTGGGACGTTTTTAATCTTGCGCTTAGCCTGGATGAAACCGCCGCCAAGATGTCGATCAGCATGGGTGCGCCGCAGATCATGGGCTTCAACTACGCAGTGGTCGGTTATAGCACCGTAAAAGACATGTTTGCAGATTTCTCGGCCAGCGAGCGTGCCCAGGTGGCCGGCTTTTTCGACTTTTTGGTGGGTGTCTTGCCGGATGGCGGCGCCATCAAGGCTCTGCAGACACAAAACTATAAGAGCTTTGCCAGCACCTATAATGGCACCGGTCAGGCAGATTACTACGGCAACCTGGTGAAGACGGCCTTCGATGCCTTTACCGCTTTGCAGTCCACTCCGCCTGTACCGCAGCCCCCGATACCA
>Ga0302321_100005010_pt1 | contig 11529 bp, 9 predicted proteins | sample Fen_T0_1_FD_202505 | JGI IMG/M metagenome (GOLD analysis project Ga0302321, IMG submission 202505) | Peat permafrost microbial communities from Stordalen Mire near Abisko, Sweden - Fen_T0_1 | ecosystem: Environmental > Terrestrial > Soil > Wetlands > Permafrost | place: Sweden: Abisko...
CGCCGGCAAGCGCGAGACGACCACGGGCTTGCCGGTGGCCAGGTATTCGAAAAACTTGATTGGAAAAACCGACTCCGTGTACTCGTTCAAGCGATACGGGATCACCGCCACATCGCAACCTTTGAGATACGCGGGCAGCTCTGAATAGTCGCGCGTGCCGAGCACGTGCACGTTCGGCAGGGCCTTCAGCTTGGAGACGTTCGTGCTCGGATCCGAGATGCCGATCGGGCCGATCAGGGCTAGATGATAGTTCGGACGGCTCTTGGCCAGCTCGAGCAGCCAATCGATGTTCAGCTTGTAGTTGCTGACCGCGCCCACGAACAAGATCAGCGGCTTGGGCAGCGCGGCAAGATCTGCCGGGACCATCGTGCTCGGGGCGAGCGCCTGCTTGAAGTGATCGGCATCACCCACGTTGTGCACGTAGTGCGTGCCTTCGGGGTTGAACAAGCGTTTCCGTTCGTACAGCGCAGGCGCCGTCGTGAACACCAGATCCGCGGAGCGGCAGAGCTGCTCTTCACGGGCGGCAAGCCACTCTTTGCAATCTTTGTAGGCCGGGAACGCCGTGTATTCATCGACGCAGTCGTAGACTAAGAGCTTTCGCTCCAGGCGCAGCGCGGCTTCACCGAAGCCCGGGTGATAGACCCAGATGATGGCGTCATCGATGCGCTCACGGTGCAGGAACTCCTGCACGATGCGGACCTTTTCGTCGTACTGGAAGTGACCGCGCACGGCGTTGGTTTGCGCTAAGAGCTCGAGCCCGGGCGGCCCCCAAGATTTGCCGACGTACAGGTTACCAGCGCCTCGCTCGGGCAGGATCCCTTCGCTCCAGAGCCTGCGAGGTTTGAAGGCGAGCGATGGATCCTGGCGCAGCGCTCGGGCAGCAAAAGTGACCGGGGAAGAGACCCGGAAATCCATGTGGATCACTCGGTGCCGCTTGGCCAAGCGGCTCATGATGTGCTGCTTGTTGGTCCACATCCGATCGCCCCAATCTTGGGACGACAAGCAAACGATCGTGTGCACGGCTTCGGACATAGTCAGGGCCTGCGGATTAGCACACGTTTTAGCCCTTCGGGTATCGCGATGCGCGTCAGGCTGCGGCGGGCGTTTCCGCCTCCGAGACACGCTCGGCGGATCGTGCGCTCCTCGGAGGGCAGCTCCAGCCTAGCGGGACTTTCGGCCGCCGCATTCCACTGGATGCCGTCCCCGGCCGAACCGAAGCCGTCGATCTTCGTCGCTATCCGTGCTTCCGAAGGTCGGCCTTCATCGACTGACCGCCGGCCGACCCTCGAGCGCGTGCGCGTCTAGCGCGAACAGCTCGGTGTTGAACAGCACCACGCACTCGCTCGGCGCCGAATCCGCGACCGGCGCCTGCATCTCGTGGAAATAGCCGATGTGCAGCTCGCGCAGCCGGGCCAGGTCTTTGCGCGACACCGCCATCAAGTTGTAGCCGATTACCCGGCGGACTCACCGCACGACGTGATTGTGAAGATTGTGATCGCCGATCAGACGAATGGCAACGTGCTCCTTGACGAAACACGCACTGCCAAGTCGCGCGTTACCCGTGAAGACAACTGTCACCTCTGTTGGACCGCAGAGGCGACCCTGTGACTCACGACTGGCGCTGTGCCGGACCAATGATGCGAACGCGCGGTTACGAAGCATCCAGGGACGAGTAAACATTGGGCTGGGTTTGGCCCGATCGGCATCTCGATTCCGAGCACGAACGTCTCCCAACTGAAGGCCCCGCCGAACCTGCACGCGCGCACGTGCTCGGCACGCGCGACTATTCAGGGCTGCCCGCGCACCTCAAAGGGCTGTGCTGTGGCGGTGATCCCGTATCGATTGAATGAGTACACGGAGCAGAAGCTCGCTCGATGCCTAGCCCGTAAGCAACGAAGCGCTGCCCAGAGAAGAGCGGCGAGACACCGAGGTCGAGCTCGTGCCCACGCTCGACGACCACGTAGTCGACGCCGTAGCGTGCGCGGAGCTTTGCTACGCGCGGCGCGTCGAGCTGTTCGTAGCCCGTCAAATCGGCGTCGCCGAGAACCGGATGTCGCCCGCTGACGTTTTCGATTCTGTCGAACCACTCGAGCACCTCCGAAGGCAGTGCGGGGGGTGACTTCCAATCGACGACGATGGCGCGGCGGCACTGAAAGCGAAGGTCCTCTTCCAGCGGCGGCGTCAAAAATAGGGCATTTTCTGGAGTGTACGCTTGCGCCCAAGCGCACAACTCAGTGACTGCAGGGTCCCCGCCGGATAGAACGTTCGAGTGGCGAGCCAGCTGAGAAAAGCGAACGACGTTGACGCCCACGAACGTGAGCACGAGCGCGAGGCTCAAGCTCGTCAGCGGCAGCCCGGTCTGCGCCTTGCTGGTGAGCCTACCGAGCCAGCCAGCCGATATCAGCGCGGCTACAACGCACAAGACCAGCACGAGCAGCGAGGTGTTCCAGTTGCCACCTGCGAGCGAGCCGAGTAGCAGCGCGACCAAGCCCGAAGCCGCCAATGCCCAGGCGCGTCGGTCGTAGCCTCGAAGCGCCGCGCGCCCGTCGCAATAAACGGACACGAGCGCCGCGCACAACGCAGTCTGTGCAAGTAGATCGGCTTCCGCGCAGATGCGCCAGGCCAAGAGCTGCGTGATGGAGCGAACCACGATCACACTCGAGAGTAGTGCGGCCGGGATGACGAGCAGCCAGCAGCCAAAGAGCAATGAGAGCAAGCGGCGCTGAACCCGCATGCCGCTGCGCGCAGGTCCGATCAACACCGCGGCCCCGAGTAATTGGAAACCCGCAGAGGTCGCAAAATCCCAGGCGAAACGCGGCACGCGATAATGATGCGGCGAGCGCACGTCCTGATAGATGCGGAGCGCTTCGGCGGATACCGCGGGCCTGGCGTTAGCCAGCAAGAACGGCAAAAAAAAGAGCAATACCAGCGCGGCGGGTCCGAGCCCGAGCAGTGCGCGAACGATCAGGCGCTCGCGACCGGTGAGTAACCAGGCGACCCCGAATACACACAGGCCCAGCAGCAGGTAGTTGACGTGAAATGCGCCACCGAACGCCAGGCACAGGCCCGAGGCGAGGGGACGATCGGCCACGAAGGCGGCTGCGGCGAGCAGGACACCCAACGAGCCCAGGGTCGACGGCTGAAATATCTCCGAGAACGCGTAGGTGCCACCCGGTGCGAGCGTGCGCGTGACCGAGGCCAATACGAGTAGCAGGCAAAAAGCCGGGAACGCGCGCTCACGCGCCAAGCGCTTCAATACCAAAAATAGCGCCAGCATCCCTCCGGCGATGAGCACTGCGTTGGTACAAGCAATCAATAGCCCACTCGGGCTCAAGCGCAGAAGCCCGGTGCTGAGCCAAGCGTACGCTGGATGATAGAAGTGAGTCTGCGTGACGAGCCAATCGCGTGTCCAACTGCTCGGGTGCAGCGCCTTGACCGCTCCCAAGAGGTAGGTCGTCTGGTTCGAGTAGCCGTAATTCAAGCCGAAGCTGAGGCCGAAGAGCAGCGCCAACAGGAGCAGTACCCCGCGCTGGATCCCTGGGCCCTTGCTCATGCGCGCTCGGTAGCACGGCGGCGGCGCGCCTTCGAGAGCTAGTCTGTTGGGTCCCGCGCTGGACGCTATTCGGGGGGCCATGCTACAGGCTTCGCCGTGACGATGCCCAGTACCGCCTGCCCTTTGGCTCGAGTGCAAGTCTTGCCTCGGACGCGGGTGTAGCAGCCAATGGCGGCATCTCACTCCGAGCAAGCAGGCGTGCTCGTGCTCGGCAAAATTTTGGCGACGCTGTCGGAAGCGGTCGTGCCGCTCGCGATCGTGCGCCTGTTAGGCAAGGCCGACGTCGGGATCTTATCCGGGCTCTTACTGGTCTACTCCACCGTCGCACTAGTGCTCACGGCTGGCTTTCCCGAAACGCTCACCTTCTATCTACCCATGCGCACGCCGGCCGAACGCAAAGCGATCGCCGGTAAGGTCGCTCAGGCGCTGCTCCTGCTAGGCTTGCTCGGCGCGCTGGTGCTGCTGGGGATCAGCCTGCTCGCGCGCGTCGTGCCGAGTTGGGCGAGCGGTATGGCATCCGCGCACGGCGCGCAGTCCGGTGTCGAGAGTCTCAAATACCTGGCGCTGCTGGCCGTTTATCCGATCGCGGATTTGCCGGGGCGCATGCTCCCCAATTTGCTGATCGTCGAGCAGCGAACCCGTGCCGCGGCGGGTATCGGGATCGTGAAAGCGGTGGGCAGCGCGGTTGCCGCCATCTTGCCGATAGCGCTCGGCGCGCCGCTGTGGGTCGTAATCTTGAGCATTGGCAGCTTCGGCTTCGTATTCGGAGCGGTGCTCGTCTACTATATTCGCACCTTGTACCCGGGGGTGCCGGCCATCGAATCGCCGATTTCAATGAAGACGCTGCTGCGCTTCGGCTTGCCGCTGGGGCTCACCGACATCGTCTCGATGTTGAACAATCAGCTCGATCGCTACCTGATTGTGTTCTTCTTCCCCGTCACTGCGGTTGCCGAATACCAAGCGGGGGCTTGGCAAATCCCGATCATCATGACCATCCCATACACGGTCGGCGCCGTGTATGCGCCGCGTTTCGTGGAACTATTCAGGACCGGGCGTAATCGCGAGGCAATCGACATTTGGCGGCAATCTGCGCTGAAATCAGCGCTCCTGGTCGTGCCAATCACGATGGTGTTCGTGGTCGCCTCGGAAGAGACGATGGAGCTGCTCTTCACTTCGAGCTACTCGAGGGCGGCGCCCGTGTTCCGTTGGTATTGCATCCTGACTCTCGGACGCATTGCCACGTTCGGTTCGGTGATCTTGGCGGCAGGCGCGCCGCGGCTGATCTTTCAGTCGGCGGTGGTCTCACTGCTGAGCAACGCGCTGCTCTGCGGCGTGTTGGTCAAAGTCGTCGGCTTCAATGGTCCGGCCATGGGCACGGCCATCGCATTCATCCCTTCGGTCGCCTATTACTGCCTGTGCATCGCCGTTGCGACCAAGCTGTCATTTCGCGAAATATTTCCACTGTTCGGCTTCTTACGCGTGCTTGGGTTGACGTGTGTCGCTTCGCTCCCGGCTTGGTGGTTCAAGTCGGTCGTCAGCTGGCCGGCTGCGGCTCGGCTGCCGGTCGAGGCCGGCCTCGTGCTCGGTACGTTCGCCCTGCTCGGCACGCTGGCAGGCACCATTCAGCGTCCGGACTGGGCGTTCCTGGCAAACTGGTTGCGGCTGCGGATGCTGCGCGAAAGCTGAAAGACGATGGCAAAGCTCCCGCGCCTGATCAGTTTGGTTCCGCAGCGCTTCGAAGACGGCGGTTTTTCTGGCGTTCCGCGTTTCGATTGGGAACTCCGCAAAGCGCTGCCGGAGGTCAATAGCGTCAATACCAAGTGGAGGACTCGAGCCTGGCTGCGTTGGCTGGCTGTGCGCGAGCCGGATGCGATCGTGATCACGGGCAACGAGACCTCGCTGATGGTGCCGGACACCCTGCGCACGGTCGTGCTGCACCACGGCTGCGCGCAGACGCATTTCGATCGCGATCCCGACTGGCGCGGCCCGATGGAGCGTGGCTTTTGCAAGGCGCAACGCGACATGTACTTGCGGCCGAATCGTTGGTTCGTGTCGACCGCCGCCTGGACGGCGCAGCAGTTTTCGCAGCATCACGACGTGCCGCCCGCGCTGCTCTTGCCGAGCTGGGTCGAGACACTGCCGCGCCGCATTGCCAACAACCCACGGCCGATCGTGCTGGGTGATTTTCGGACGGTGAACAAGGGCAGTGACGTGATCGCAAAGCTCCGGGATGCTCTGCCCGCGGTCGACTTTCGGCTCTTGGCGTGCACCTACGAACAACGCAAAGAGGTCTACGGTAACGCCGATGCGTACCTGTGCTTGAGTATGTCCGAAGGCGGCAGCTTCTCGGTCTCCGACGCCGAGGCCACGACGCTGCCATTGATCACCACGGACGTTGGCAACTACCTCGAGTACACGGCAAGCCAAGTCATCCCCTGGCAAAAGCGCGATGACACGGCCTTCGTGGTCGGCGAAGTGGAGCGAGCCTTGTCCAGCGCTCGCGGGCCAAGCTTTTTCGAGAATTGGACCTTCGATAAGTGGCGAAAAGCTTGGCGAACGCTGCTCGAGCAGGTCTCGGACGTGAAACACCGGGAGCCGGTGCTAAGAACCTCCCAGTGAGTCTCGCGCACTGGTTCTTGCCGACGCAGGGTCGCCTGTCGGAGGATGATCGGCGGCTGCTCGCGCGCGTCGCCTCCGTTCTCCCGCAGCGCTGGCGCGTCGGTCTGTTGCATCCAGCCCGTGAAGACGCGCAGGTCTCCGCCCGCTTCGAGGCGATCACACCGCGCAGCTGGGATCTGCGGTTTCGCAGCGTCCAACGCTACGATGCGCTGGTGGCGGGGCGCCTTCCCGGTTTCGCCCTAGGCGGCCCACATTTTCGGGCCGCGCTGGCTTCTTGCCAATTGCTGATCGCACTCGACGGGCCTTCGGCGCCAGATTCTGGAACAGCACCCTTGGAGGAGCTTGCGCTCGCGGAAGGCACGCTGCGAGTCTATCGCGGGGAGCTCAGCGATCCGCTGTTACGCGTGGACGACTACCCGACCGGTGTTCGCCCGATCCTGGAAGACCTGAGCTCGCTTCACGACGTGCTCTCGCAGATCGATGCTGCTGGCTTGCCGTTTCATCTCGGGGTCGTGCCAGCCTTGCTGGATGAGCGCATGGCGCTGTTCTTACGCGGGTTGTCGCAGCTGGTCGTCAGCATGCACGGCTTCGAGCATGGCTATGCCGAGCACTCGCAAATCCTGCTCCGCGCGGGCGATCCGCTCAACCAGCGCGGCACCGTGGGCGGCTTCGATGAATTTGCGGGCCAACCATACGCCGACATTTTGCAGAAGATTCAGGACGGGCGGCGACTGCTCGTTTCGCGCTTGGGTCAGGTCCCGCGCAGTTACATCCCGCCCTGCAATGCGGGCAACCGCAGTACGGGCCGCGCGTTGCTCGCGACCGGCTTCGAATACGTACTGACCGAGAAGCTCATCCCCGGCTGTGAGCTGCCTCATATTCGGTCCGACTTCTACGACCGCTCTTCGGCATTTCTGGCGGATCGGCAGCCGAATGTGGCCTCGCTGCACGCGACCTGGGAGGCCGACATGCTGCGGGCAGGGGATACGCAATCGTTGCCTCGATTTCTAGCGGCGCTCGTGGCGCAACGTACACAGGCGCGTGCGCAGGTTGCGAATGTCGCGGGCGAGCTCGTGGGCGCACTGAGTCGCGGTTGACTCAACGCGCGATGCGTTCGAGCACGACGCGCCGTATTCGCGGCTTGGTGCCCCCGAGCTGAAAAGCGTGTTCGACGCGCAGGGCCTCGCTGGCGGCCAATTGCTTGGTCCGGGCGTGAATCACTGCGAGCGGCTGGCCGCGCGTGACTCGCTCGCCGCGCTGCGTGCACAGTTCGATGCCAGCGCTCGGGTCGACCGCCTGGTCTGCGCGGGTGCGACCGGCACCGAGCGCAATGCCCGACATGCCGAGGGCGTAGGCATCGCACTCGGTCACGTAACCCGAGCGTCGCGCCAGCACCTCGAATTGGGCCTTGGCAGTCGCCAAGCGCTGTGGCTGTTCGACGGCGCGAACGTCTCCGCCGTGCGCGTGCACCATGCGCACGAAGCGATCGAGCGCGGAACCATCAGCCAAGGCGCGCTCGAGGCGGGCCCGCGCGCTCGGCAAAGTACGCTCCTGCTTGCCCAGCAGCAGCATTTCCGCGCCTAGGGTCAGAGTCAGCTCGCGCGTGTCAGCGGGACCCGAATTCCGAAGCACTTCAATCGCCTCGCGCGTTTCGAGGCCGTTGCCGATGGTTCGCCCGATGGGCGCGTCCATGGCCGTGAGCAACGCTACCACGCGCTTGCCCGCAGAAATGCCCACGCGCACCAGCGCCTGGGCCAGCGCGCGCGCCGACTTCAGATCTTTCATGAATGCGCCCTGCCCGACTTTCACGTCCAAAACCAAGCCGTCGATCCCCTCGGCCAGCTTCTTGGACAAGATGCTGGCCACGATCAGCGGGATGCATTCCACGGTGGCAGTGACGTCGCGCAGCGCATAGATGCGGCGATCCGCGGGTGCAAGCTCTGCGCTCTGGCCAATCATCGACACGCCCACTTCACGGACCACGCGCTCGAAGCGCCGAGCCGAGAGCTGCACGCGATAGCCAGGGATGGCCTCCAATTTGTCGAGCGTGCCGCCTGTGTGACCCAAGCCTCGGCCGGAAATCATGGGTACCGCGACGCCGCAGGCCGCAACCAGCGGAGCCAAACAAATGCTGATCTTGTCGCCCACACCGCCCGTGGAGTGTTTGTCGACTTTGACGGCTTTGACCGAGGCCAGATCGAGCACTTTGCCCGAGCGCAACATGGCGTGCGTCAAAGCCACGGTCTCGCGATCGGTCATCCCGCGCCAGAACACGGCCATCAGCCAAGCGCTCATTTGGTAGTCCGCGACGGCTCCGGCGCTGAACTGCTCGATGAAATGGCCGATCTCCGCGGCCGAATGTGTGTCGCCGTCGCGCTTGCTCCGGATCATTTCGACCGGATTGAATGGGCCTTTCATGGATTGGGAGAAGCGTACTACTTTACGGGCAACTCGTGGAACGCGCGCTCGGTAGGCCCAAGGGCAAGTTCACTCAGCATCGACGGCTGGACCGGCTGCGCGAGATCCTGGAAAAGCACCCGCGCGGGATATCACTGTACGACTTGGCCGATGCGCTCCAGGTCACGGTGCGCTCGATGCGTCGTTACCTGAAAGAGATCGAGCGCGAGTACGATCTGGAATCCGTGCCCGCCCGCGGCGGCGGTCCACTCTTGTGGAAGGTGCGCTCCGGTGAGATGCCGCGCAAGGTCGAGCTGCGCCGCACCCAAGCGTACGCGTTGCTGGCGGCGCGCCGGCTGTTCGAACCGATGCGCGGCTCCGCCCTGTTCGAGGAGATCGACCTAGCAGTGGGTAAGTTGCTGGCCTTCGCGCAGCGCCCAGGCCGCGGTCCGAACGCAGGCCTGGCCGATGCCCGGCTCGAGGATCGCTTCCTGTACCTACCGCACGCACCCAAAAATTACGCCGAGAAGACCGAAGAACTGGACGACCTGTTCCAGGCAGTATCCGACCTGCGCCCCTTGCGATTGTCGTACAAGAGTGCGTTCAAGGCGGACGAAGAGCGGATCACGATCCACCCCTACGCCTTGGTGCTTCACCGAGACTCCGTATATTGTGTCGGCTTCCACGTGGACAAGGCCGAAGTACGCACGTTCGTGCTCGATCGCATGCGCGACACCGAATGCGCGACCGCCGAGCGCTTCGATTTACCGGCAGATTTTCAGATCGATCAATACTTTCAAGGCGAGTTCGGGATCTGGAAGGATCCCAAGCCGCACCGAGTCGTGATCGATTTCGACGCGAAAGCTGCCGAGTACGTGCGCATGCGCAAAGTTCACGCATCGCAAAAGCTCGCGGCGATCGGCGGTGGCGGAGTGCGGCTGACGATGACCGTCGGTAACTTGAATCAGGTCGTTTCCTGGGTGCTGGAGTGGGGCGCCCGCGCCAAAGTCGTCGAGCCGGAGGAGCTCGCCGATCGCGTCCGTGAGGAGCTGGAAGGCGCCCTTTCGCTCTACGCGGGGCCCAGACGCGCTCGGAAGTCCACGAAAAAGTGAGGCGAAAGAGCGCAACGCCCGGCGGATTCGTGTGCGCTCGCGCGAGCTTTTCGCGCCATTTCCGGCCAAAGCGCCCCTATTTTCTGGCTGGGGACCCGAGCACGGACAAGAAACGCGAGCCACGCTCATTGAGCGCTAGTTTTGCGCCGATTCCGTAGTATAGGGACTCGATGCGATGCATTTCGGGAACGATCTCCGTTTCCGCGGATGCGTGCTACGTTTAGGTGGATCTCATGGCTGATGGAAAAATTAAGAAGTTGACTGACAAGGGTTTCGGTTTCATCGAGACCGCAGGCGGGGAAGATTTGTTCTTCCACATGTCAGCCGTTGAAGGCGTCCGGTTCGAAGACCTCCAGCAAGGTCAGGCCGTTTCGTTCACGAAAGGCCAGGGCCCCAAGGGTCCCCGCGCCGAGAACGTCAAACCGAGCTGATCGGCTGTGACGGCCTAGGCCGTCCGTGACGCGGGAACTTTTGCTTTTGCAGAAGTTCCCGTTTTCATTTTGTGCACCGCCCCCGAGTGCGTCAGGCGCGAGCGCACCCCTTGCTGAGGTCAAGCGTGACCAAATCGGTATCGTTCCAAGTGCCGAGAAAATGGCTGGCGTTTCTGACCGGCCGGTCTACTTCGTCACGAATGTACTCGGTCTGGACTCGGCTCGATGAGTTCACGCTTCTCGAAGACGTTCACGCTCCTCATCGACGCGGCCAGGCGATGAGGAGCGTTGTCGGGCCGGGGGACCTCGTATCGCCCCGCACTGGTGCACGCGGGCTGCTGCGAGGCAGCCAAGAAGGACTCTGAACAGAGGCTAGCGCGCGGCTTGCGTGCGGTACTGGCGGTAATTGCCGAGGACCTTCACCACGTAATCTTGTGTCTCTTGATAGGGGGGAATGCCGCCGTAGCGCATGACGGCGCCTTCGCCGGCGTTGTAGGCCGCGATGGTCAGCTGGATATCGCCGTTGAACAGGTTGGCCAACACGCGTAGATAGCGCACGCCGCCGAAGATGTTCTGCCGCGGATCGAAGGAATCAGTAACCATCATGCGCTCCGCTGTTTCCGGCACCAACTGCATCAGGCCGCGGGCATTGGCGGGCGAGACGGCGCGTGGGTCGAAGTCGCTCTCGACGCGGATCACCGCGCGCACCAGTTCTTCGGGGATTTGATAGAGCGTGGCCGCCTGTCGGATGTACTCGTCGTAGCGGCTGAAGCGCTCGGGAGAGTCGTCGTTGGGCATGAAGACCGGGGCCTTGCGCTCCGCGGCGTACAGCTTGGCGCCGCGCGCCGGCCGGCTGGTGAAGCTGATCGTGCCGTCGGCGTCGACCTGCTTGTAGATATCCGCGTACCCCCTTGCCGCCATCGTTGAAACCAGGAGCGCTCCGACACCCGCCAAAAGCATCCGGGTCCGTCGGGAAGCGGAAGGCAGTGCGGACAGGTCGGCGGGCTTCTTCATGCTGGAGACTCAATGGTAGCGGGCCTTTGCCCGATCAGTCCAACAAACCCAACAAACGCGCCTCAGCCGCAGCACATTCCGATTTTCAAGCGGCCCGCCGCGCGCTCTCGACCTCCAGCACACACTGGCTGCCGCTATCCTCACGTGTGCGCAGTGCCCCCCGCTCCCGCTCCTCGACTCCCGCTCCCGCAGCACGCGCAGGCCAGCGCCGCGCGCATCGCTACGTGCGCGCAGAAGGCAGTCCAGCCGTCCTCTCTCTCTCTCTCTCGGTGCGCGCGCAGCGCTGCACGCTCTCGCGCCCCAGCGCGCGCCAAGCAGCCCAGCCGCATGCCCGGAAATACGTCTAAATACGTCGAGTTCAGCCGACTTTGGCAGGATAAGATCACGATCAGCCAACAAGGCG
>Ga0302321_100005011_pt1 | contig 11529 bp, 9 predicted proteins | sample Fen_T0_1_FD_202505 | JGI IMG/M metagenome (GOLD analysis project Ga0302321, IMG submission 202505) | Peat permafrost microbial communities from Stordalen Mire near Abisko, Sweden - Fen_T0_1 | ecosystem: Environmental > Terrestrial > Soil > Wetlands > Permafrost | place: Sweden: Abisko...
GGTCGCGGTGAGCCGCCGCGACGGCGCCCGGATCGACCGCTTCACCTTCCGGCCGGGCACCTACGGCGAGACCGGGATCACCGAGGACGTGCTGGTCCGGGGCCTGCACCCGATGGTCGGGCGCCGCCTGGACCTGTGGCGCCTGCGCGACTTCCGGATCAGCCGGGTCGAGGCGCCGGACGACGTCGTCCTCTACCGCTGCGTCGCGCCCGACAACCCCTCGGACGTGCGCCTGGTGGCGATGGCCCAGGTGCGCGAGCTGACCGCCGTCCGCGACGCGCGGGGCCAGCTCACCGGACTGCCGCAGGCCGAGCGCGCGGTGGCGAGCTGCCTCGACGCGATCCGGCGGGCGCGCGCCGCCGACCCCGCCGGCACGCGGCTCGACATGAACCACGTCTGGATCCACATCTGGCCGGTCATCGACGCTCCCGTCCAGGAGCTCACCGCGCTCCGCCGGACGGTGGCGCCGCTCACGGTCGGCGCCGGCGTCGAGGAGGTCGTCGCGCAGGGCCGGATCGCCCGCCCCGGCGACCGGAACGCGGCCCCGCAGGAGGTGTCGGCCCGGTTCTTCTACCAGCCGGGTTCCGGCGTGGTCGCCCAGCTCTCCGGGCCGCCCACCGAGCGGCTCAAGCCGCTGGACGACTACGCCCAGAAGGTGCTGCGCGCGCGGCGGCGGGGCACGGTCTACCCCTACGAGCTGGTGCCGCTGCTCAGCCGCGGCGGCGAGTTCGTCGAGCACGACCTGGACGCCGAGGGACAGCTCGTGCCCGTGCGGCGCGCCCCCGGCGGCAACACCGCGGGGATGGTCGTCGGGGTGGTCTCCACGCCGACGCTGCGGTACCCGGAGGGACTGCGCCGCGTCGTCCTCCTCGGGGACCCGACCATGGCCCTCGGCGCGGTGGCCGAGGCCGAGTGCGCCCGGGTCGTCGCCGCGCTCGACCTGGCCGAGCGGCTGGGCGCGCCGGTGGAGTGGTTCGCGATCTCCTCCGGGGCCAGGATCTCGATGAGCAACGGGACCGAGAACATGGACTGGGTGGCCCGGGCGCTGCGCCGGATCATCGAGTTCACGCAGGGCGGCGGCGAGATCAACGTCGTCGTGACCGGCATCAACGTCGGGGCGCAGCCGTACTGGAACGCCGAGGCCACGATGCTCATGCACACGCGCGGCATCCTGGTGATGACGCCGGACTCGGCGATGGTCCTCACCGGGAAGCAGTCGCTCGACTACTCGGGCGGCGTCTCGGCGGAGGACAACTTCGGCATCGGTGGGTACGACCGGGTCATGGGGCCGAACGGCCAGGCGCAGTACTGGGCGCCCGACGCGGCCGGGGCGATCGACGTCCTGTTCCGGCACTACGACCACGCCTACGTGCTGCCCGGCGAGCACTTCCCCCGACCCGCACTGACGGACGACCCGCGCGACCGCGACGTCCGCCTCGCCCCGCACGACATGCCGGACAGCGACTTCCGGACGGTCGGCGACATCTTCTCGCCGGTCACCAACCCCGAGCGCAAGAAGCCCTTCGACATCCGCACCCTGCTGCGGGCCGTCGCGGACGCCGACCACCCCACCCTGGAGCGCTGGGCGGGCATGGCGGACGCCGAGACGTCCGTCGTGCTCGACGCCCACCTGGGCGGCCACCCGGTCTGCCTGCTGGGGATCGAGTCCCGGCCGGTCGTGCGCCGCGGGTTCCCGCCGAGCGACGGGCCGGACACCTGGACGGCGGGCACGCTCTTCCCCCGGTCGTCGACCAAGACGGCGCGGGCCATCAACGCCGCGAGCGGCAGCCGGCCCGTCGTCGTCCTGGCGAACCTGTCCGGCTTCGACGGCTCGCCGGAGTCGATGCGCAACCTGCAGCTGGAGTACGGCGCGGAGATCGGGCGGGCGGTGGTGAACTTCGACGGCCCGATCGTCTTCTGCGTGGTGTCCCGCTACCACGGCGGCGCGTTCGTCGTCTTCTCCCGGACGCTCAACGACAACCTCACCGTGCTCGCGGTGGAGGGCTCGTACGCGTCGGTCATCGGGGGCGCCCCCGCGGCGGCCGTGGTCTTCACCGGCGAGGTGGACGCGCGGACGGGCGCGGACCCGCGGGTCAAGGCGCTGGAGCGCCGGATCGCGGGCTCGACCGGCCTGGAGCGGGCCCGGCTGCGGTCGGAGCTGACGGAGCTGCGCACCGCCGTCCGCTCGGAGAAGCTCGGCGAGGTGGCCTCGGAGTTCGACGGCGTCCACTCGATCGAGCGGGCCGTCAAGGTCGGGTCGGTGGACGCCGTGATCGGCGCGCACGAGCTGCGGCCCAAGCTCATCGAGGCGGTCGAGGCCGGGCTGGCACGCCTCACCTAGTCGTGAACATGCACGGTTGACCATCAGAACTACCGATGGTCAACCGTGCATGATCACGATGGCGGGTGGGTCAGCGGCCCAGGATCTGGTGGACGAGGGCGAGCGACTCCTGCAGGGACTCCATGTAGACGCGCGACACCTCGCCCGGGGTGAAGCCGAGCGCGGTCAGCGCCGCGGTGTCCTCGCGCTCATGCGCCATGATCGCGCGCAGGGCGCGGCCGGCGGCACCGGCGCCGTCCACCAGGGCGGCCCGGGCCTCCTCGCCGACCCCGCTGACCTCGGCGACGTTGGCCAGGTCGGTGCCCAGCAGGTCGGCCGCCCCGGCGAGGAGCCCCACCGTGTAGGCCTGGTCGCTGTCCGAGCCGCCGACGAACTCCGCCAGCCGCTCGCACGCGTGCGCCCGGGAGAGCACGTTCCACAGCTCGTGCGACGCGTTCTGCGTGGCGACGCCCTCGAGCAGGGTCAGCACGACCCACGAGCGCAGCCGCTGCGGGCCGATGAGCACCAGCGCCTGGCGCAGGGACTCCACGGCCCGGCCCGCGCCGGACGCCGAGTGGGCGCTGCGCAGCAGCCGGATCGCCAGGCCCGGGTCGCTGCCGACGAGCTGCTCGACGCGCGCCACCGGCACGTCCGGGTTGGACAGGTCGTTGAGCAGCCGGACGCACACGAGCTGGCTGGGCGACAGCACCCGGCGGTGCAGGGTGGCCGGGCGGTACAGGTGGTCGCCCTGGAACAGCTCGAACCCGAGGTCCACGCAGCGCTGCAGGATCTCGCCGTCCTCGACGTTGACAGCGACCAGCGTGGCGCCCGTGAGCCGGCACTGCTGCACGAGGCCCGGCACGACCATCGGCGGGAGCGCGTTCACGTCGATCTTGACGAAGTCCGCCAGCTCGATGAGCGCCGACCGGCCCAGGTCACCCCGGTAGTTGTCGACGGCGATCCGGTAGCCGGCCTGCTTGAGCTGGGCCAGGCCGAGCAGCAGTTCGTGGTCGACCCCCACCTGGTCCGTGACCACGATGATCACATTGTCGGGCTCCACCGGGATGGGGAGCATCCCGGTGAGGAACCCGCGGGTGAAGTTGATGAACACGGGCTTGCCGTCCGAGACCGCCCGCAGGCCGAACGTCGCGAACGTCGCGGCGATGACCTGGGACGTCGCCGTCTCGCCGCCGGCGAGATCACCGGCGTCGGCGCGCGCCGCGCCGTCCTGCTCGGGGCCACGGAACATCAGCTCGTACGACACCAGCCGGTAGGCGTGGTCGTACACGGCCTGGCGCCCGACGCGGACGTCGTGGATCGGGGCGTCGGTGACGGTGCCGGAATGCTCCCCGGCTCCGGCCGGCTGGGCGGACACCCGCGCCTACCGGACGACGATCGAGAGGTGGCCCTCGCCGTAGCCGGCGATGCTCAACTCAAGATCCATCCGGGAGCCGAAGAGCTGGCTCAGGGCGTGGACGTCGCTCGGCACGCCGCCCATGGGGCCGTACATCTCGTACAGCCGCACGTGCGGGGCCTCGCCGACGTTGAAGACCGCGGAGAGGACGTTGAGCACCTCGTAGGCGTTGTCGCGCAGCAGCCCGGAGAGGTCCAGCTCCTTGATCGCGTCGTCCACGCCACCGCGCGGCAGCATGCCCAGCGCCCCGCCCAGGCGGGCGGCGCACTCGATGTCGACGACGATGACCAGCGCGACCTGGAGCTTGTCGGTCACGTAGGCGGCCACCAGGTTCGACGGCCTCGACTCGAGGACGTCGGCGTCCCGGACGACGACGTCCCGACCCACTAGACCCTCGATCAGCGTGCGGACGGCGTGCCGGCTCGGGAGCGGCGTCTGTTCCGTCATCGTGTTCATGCGGTCACCACCGGGGAGAGGATGTCGACGAATGCTTCTGGGGTGAACGGCTTGGCGATGAGCCCCACGGCTCCCGCGGCCTGAGCCTGCTCCCGCATCTCCTCGGAACCCTCGGAGGTGACGAAGCAGAACGGTGTCTTGACGCCCTTGGCACGCAGGGCACGGAGGAACTCGATCCCGGTCATCTCCGGCATGTTCCAGTCGGAGAGGATCAGGTCGATGCTCTGGCGCACGACGGTCTCGAGCGCCTCCTTGCCGTTCTCGGCCTCGATGATGTCGTGGCCGGCGAACCCGGCCTGCCGCAGCGTCCGGGTGACGATCATGCGCATGGCCCGGCTGTCGTCCGCGACAAGGATCTTCACGGCCGTGACCCCAGAGCGTCCGGTGCCGGCGCCGAGCCCGGCCAGTAGAGCGCACTGAAGTCGCCCGCCACGTCCACCGTCAGTTCGACGACCTGGCCGAGCACCGAGGCCCGCACGGTCACCCCGCTGTCACCGTGCGCGGCACCGTCGTTCTCGGTGACCTCGGCGGTCGGCAGCGAGAGCCGGCAGGAGTGCCGTAGCAGCGACTTGACGTTGCCGCCGGCGATGTTGCCCAGCTCGCCGACGGCGTCGAGCAGGTCGTCCGGCCCCGGGTCCGGGGTGAGGAGCATCCGGCTGGCCAGCACCCGGGCGACGATCGAGCTCGTCCGGATCGACACCATGGTGTAGGAGTCGTCGTCCTCGTCGTGGATCGCCAGGCGCGAGGAGACCACAGGGCCCGGCGGCAGGACGTCGTCCCAGACCGGCATCGCTTCCTCGCCGGCGACGGTGCCGAGCACCTCGATCAGCAGGGCCTCGAGATCTTCGCGGGCGGCCTCGAACTCGTCGATCGCGCTCACGCGGCACCTCCCGTGTGTCGGAAGACGACGGCCCGGCCCAGCTCCATGCGCTGGAAGGCGTCGTCAAGGTTGAGGGTCGATTCGGCACCGCCGAGCACGAGGTAGCCCCCGGGCCGCAGTACCTTGCGGATGTGCGAGAGCACGGTCCGCTTGGTGTCCAGGTCGAAATAGATCAGCACGTTGCGGAGGAACACGATGTCGCAGGTCGGGACGCCGGTCGGGTGCTGGGCCAGGTTGCCCCGGTCGAACCGGCACAGGTCGCGCAGTGGCTGCCTCAGCACCCAGTCGCGGCCGGACTGGTCGAAGTACTTGACCAGGTAGGGCGCCTTCAGTCCCCGGTTCACCTCGAGCTGGGAGAAACGGGCCGCACGGGCCCGGTCCACCATCTTCTGCGAGATGTCGGTGCCCACGATCCGAGCGGTGAAGCCGGGATGCGCGGGCAACCAGTCCAGCAGCAGCATGGCCAGTGAGTAGGCCTCCTGACCGCTCGAGCACGCCGCCGACCAGATGGTGATCTGCTTCGTCGACGACGACTTCGCGACGTCGGGCAGCAGGTGCTGGGTGAAGGCGTCGAACGGGTGACTGTCCCGGAACCAGGAGGTCTCGTTGGTCGTCAGCGCGTCCACGACGGCGTCGGACAGCAACGGATCGCCCTTGCGGAGCCTGGCCACCAGGCCGGCGACGTCCTTCTCCCCCATCGACCGGGCGATCGGCGCGAGCCTAGACTCGACGAGATACTCCTTGCCCGGCTGGAGGTCGATGGAGCTGCGCTGGCGGACCATCTGGGTGACGAACGAGAAGTCCGTCGCCTGTAGGGTCACGATCCCACCCCCACGGGTGTCGGGCCGCGCGACAGCGCTGCGGCGATCTCCTGGCCGATCCGCGGCAACGGAACGACTCTGTCTGCCTGCCCCGACATGGCGACGGCTCCCGGCATGCCCCAGACGACGGACGTCGCCTCGTCCTGGGCGATGACCTCGCCGCCGCCGTGCCGGATGACGGTGGCCCCCTTCTCGCCGTCCCGGCCCATCCCGGTCAGGACGGCTGCCAGGAGGCGGTCCCCGTAGAGCGCGGACGCCGAGCGGAAGAGCACGTCGACCGCCGGCCGGCAGAAGTTCTCCGGCGGGTCCTCGGTGAGCTGGACCTGCGCCGAGGCTCCGACGCGGCGGACCAGCAGGTGCTTGCCGCCGGGTGCGATGAGCACGCGTCCGGGGACGACGGCGTCGCCGTCCGCGGCCTCGTGGACCGACAGCTTGCAGTGGCCGTCGAGCCGCTGCGCGAGCAGCCGGGTGAAGAGCGGCGGCATGTGCTGGACGATGAGCACCGGCACCGGCAGGTCGGCCGGCAGCACCGGCAGCAGCTGCGCGAGCGCGTCCGGACCGCCGGTCGAGCAGCCGATGACCAGGGCCTGGAACGGCCCGCCACGCGGCCGCAGCCGGTCCCCGGCCGGGCGGGGCGGCGGGACGACGCGCGGGGCGCCGCCGGCGCCGCCGGCGGCCCGGTGCGTCCCGGTGAGCGCCTTGAGCTTGGGGATGAGCTGGTCGCGGATGTTCTTCTTGCTCTGCTCGAAGCTGCCGGTGTTCGACGGCTTCGTCACGTAGTCGCTGGCACCGGCGGCGAGGGCGTCCAGGGTGGCGGACGCGCCGCGCTCGGTGAGCGTGGAGAACATCACGATGGGCAGCCGGGAGTTCGTCCGGCGGATGATCCGCACCGCTTCGATGCCGTTCATGTTCGGCATCTCGATGTCCATCGTCACGGCGTCCGGCTTGAGCGTGGCGACCTGCTCGATCGCCGACCTGCCGTCGGTGGCGACGCCCACCACGTCGATCTGGGCGTCCGCGGCCAGGGCCTCGGTCACGATGCGCCGGATGGTCGAGGAGTCGTCGACGACGAGTACCCGGATCCGCGGGGGCGGTGTGCTCATGCCACGAGCCCCAGCAGCGCCAGCTTCTCCGCGATGACCTCGTCGGTGAAAGGCTTGATCACGTACTCGTGGGCGCCGGCGGCGAGCGCCCGGACGATCTGGCCCTGCTCGCTCTCGGTGGTCACCATCATCAGCGAGATGTCGCGCAGGTCCTCCCGGGCGCGGACGCTCTTGATGAAGGTGAGCCCGTCCATGACCGGCATGTTCCAGTCCACGAGGATGACGTCCGGGCGGGCACCGGCGTCCAGCACGGACAGCGCCTCCGCGCCGTCGCCCGCCTGGGCGACGTCGAACCCCAGACCGCTGAGCAGGCGGGTGAGAATCGACCGCATGGCCCGCGAGTCGTCGACGACGAGTGCCAACATCGGAGCTCCTTGATGATCTGGGCCGTGGCCAGGACTGGCTGGTTCGGGGGGTACCGGCGTCTGCTGTCTTCTTCTTCGGCAGCTTCGGACCGGATCTGGACTGTGTTCGGCGGTTCGGTGTGACGGGTGCGGGTGACGGGTGCGGGTCGATCAGATCCGGAACCGGCTGACCAGCAGGCGCAGCTCGCCCGACAGGCGGGCCAGGTCCTCGGCGGCGTGCCGGGCCTCGCCCATGCCTGCGCTGGAGCCGTGGGCGGTGGCGGCGACGAACTCGATGCTCTCGGCGATGGACGCCGCCCCGCCGGCGGCGTCGCTCACGCTGCGGGCCATCTCGGAGGTCGTGGCCGTCTGCTCCTCCACCGCCGTGGCGATGGTGGTCTGGTAGCTGTTGACCTCTTCGATGATCGTGGTGATGCGGCTGACGGCGGTGACGGCGGCGCGGGTGTCGGCCTGGATGGCCTCGATGCGCCGGGAGATGTCCTCGGTGGCGCGCGACGTCTCCCCGGCGAGCTCCTTGACCTCGGCCGCGACCACGGCGAAGCCGCGACCGGCGTCGCCGGCGCGAGCCGCCTCGATGGTGGCATTGAGCGCCAGGAGGTTGGTCTGCTCGGCGATCGAGGTGATGACCTTGACGACCTCCCCCACCTCGGCGCTGGAGACCCCCAGCTTGGCGATGGTGACGCCGGCGGCCTCGGCCTCGGTGGCGGCGGCCGCGGCCACCCGGACGGCCTCGGCCGAGGACTGCGAGATCTCCCGGATGCTGCCGGTCATCTCCTCCGTGGCCGCGGCCACGGTCTGGACGTTGCGGGACACCAGCTCCGCGGTCTCGGCCGCGTGGCTCGCCTGCTTGGTGGTCTCCTCGGCGCCGGCGGCCACCTGGACGCTGACGGCGTTGAGCTGGCCGGCGCTGCCCGCAAGGGTCTCGGACGTGCCGGTGACCGTGGTGATCGTGGCCCGCAGGGATTCCTGCGCCTCGGCGAGCGCCTGGGCCATCAGCCCGATCTCGTCCGTCGAGGTGACCGACGCGTGCTGCGTCAGGTCGCCGTGCGCCACCGCGACCAGCACCCGCCGCACCTCGGCGAGGGGGTGGGTCACCATCCGCGCGATGACCGCCCCGATGAGGAAGACGAGCACCGCCGTGACCCCGCCGATGGCCCACAGGACGAGGATGGACGTCGTCCCGGTGCGGTTCATCTGCTGGCCGGCAGTGGTCATCTGGGTGGTGTATGCCTTCGACAGGGCGGCGAAGTCGCCCTCCACCTTGTCCGAGAGCGGCTGGCCGTCGGCGGTCCACCGCCGGGTGAACGTGGTGACCTCGTCGGCCATCGCCACGTGGTCGACCAACGGCACCAGATCGTTGTTGATCAACTTGTGCAGGGCCGCGACGTCCGTCGTCACCTCGTCGAGGAGGCGGCGCTGTTCCGCCGACAGGGGCGCCTTGTGGAGCTCGTCCAGCCCGGCGTCGACCCCGGCCTGGTCCTCCTGCAGGCGGGCGAGCGCCTTGTCCTTCTGGGTCCGGAACTTGTGGAACGCGGTCTGGAACAGCCGGAACCGTTCCGCGGCGAACTTCTCACGGGTGTTGCCCAGGTCGACCGCCGGCACCGCCACGGTCACCAGCGCCGAGGAGCCGGAGTCGTTGACCGACTGGATGCCGAACTGCCCGGTGAACCCCACCCCGACCAGCGAGAGGGTGCTCAGGATCAGCACCGAGAAGATCTTCCAGCGGACGGAGAGGTCCGCCAGCCCACGGTGCCTGGTGGACCCCGGCCCGGGCACGCGGAGCGCGGGGGCCCGGAGCCCCCGGCGGCCTGACGCGGAGCGGCGGGACGGTCGTGGGACGGCGCGCGCGCGGGAGCGGGAACGTGCCCGCACCCGCATGCCTCCGGCCTCGGCCGGCGTCTGGGTCGTCATCGTGATCCGATCCTCCGCTCCGGGACGGGGAGCTCCGGGGAGTCAGTGGGGAGACCGAGTGGGTGGTGGTACCGCCCGTCCCCGGGGGCGGGCCTGCCGCACCCCGGGGACGGAGGTTCAGGCCGCTCGCGACTCCTGGCCGACGTCCAGCACCTGCCGGGCGTTCAGCGCGAGGAGGAGGCGGTCGGGCAGGGTGTAGGCGCCCAGGAGCAGGTCCCGCACACGCTCGTCCACCGTGCTCGGCGTCTGCTCGAAGGGCACCTGCGAGACCTCCAGGACCCCGCCGATCTCGTCCACCAGCAGGCTCACCGGCTCGTCGTCCACCCGGACGACGACGTTCACCGGCTCCCGGCCGCCCTCGGCCGGCGGCAGCCCCAGCCGCGACCGCAGGTCGATGGCCGTGAGCACCTCGCCGCGGAGGTTGATCAGGCCCGCGATCTCCGGGACGGCGAGCGGCACCGGCGTGATCTGCTGCAGCCGGACCACCTCCTGCACCAGGGAGACGTCCACGCCGAACAGGTACTTGCCGACGTGGAACGTGGACAGCTGGCTCATGCGAGGGCCTCCATCGGGGTCTTGGCGTCGGTGTCGGCGCCGGCGCTGTAGAAGTGCGGGTCGGCCGAGAGCACCGCCGCCTGGATGTCCAGCAGCTCCACGACCTTCTCGCCGACGACGATGCTGCCGATGAGGGCGTGGTCGTCGATGTCGCTGCGGGTGCCGCTGCGCTCGCTGGCGATGTCGAGGATGCGCTCCACGACGAAGCCGACGCTGCGCTCGCCGCGGGTGTAGACGACCATCTGGATGCCGACACCCTCGATCGGGGTGTCGCCGTAGGCGCCCAGCAGGTTGGACAGCCGGATGAGCGGCATGATGTGCCCGCGGTACTGGACCACCTCGCGGCCGCCCACCCGTTCGATGGACTCGGCCGGGATCTCCTCGAGCCGGGTGACCATCTCCAGCGGGATCGCGGCCCGCCGTCCGCCGCCGACCTCGACGACGAGCACCGGGTCGACCGTCTCGTCGTCCTTGTCGTTCTCCACGGTCGCCGCCCCCTGGGCGTTGGCCAGCACGTTGGACCGGCGGGCCAGGGTGGCCGCGTCCAGGATGAGGACGACGGACCCGTCACCGAGGATCGTCGCGCCGGCGTACACCGGGATGCCCTTGAGGTGGCGGCCCAGCGGCTTGACGACGATCTCCTGGGTGTCGAGGACGTCGTCCACGACCAGGCCGAAGCGCTGCTGCTCGGCGTGCAGGACGACGATGAAGCCGCCCCGCTCGTCGTCCTTGATCGCGCTGTCGGCGTCCGCCGAGCCCATCGGCACCAGGCCGAGCTGCTCGTCGAGCCGGACCAGGGGCAGGAGCATGTCCCGCAGCCGGTAGACCGGTGCACCGGAGATCAGCTCGATGCCGCCGCGGGCGTGCTCGCCCGAGAGGCGGACCAGCTCCAGGACGCTGACCTGCGGGACGGCGTAGCGCCGGCCGGCGCAGCCGATGGTCAGGGCCGGGATGATCGCCAGGGTCAGCGGGATGGTCAGCCGGAAGGTGGAGCCCCGGCCCACCCGGCTGGTCACGTCGACCGAGCCGCCGATGGCCTCGATGCGGGTCTTGACGACGTCCATGCCGACGCCGCGACCGCTCACGTTGGTGATCTTCGGGGCCAGCGAGAAGCCGGGCAGGAAGATCAGGTGCAGGATCTCCCGCGGGGTCATCGTCGTGAGCTGGCCCTGCGACACGATGCCGCGCTCGACCGCCTTGGAGGCGATCTTCTGCGGGTCGATGCCGGCACCGTCGTCGATGATCTCGAGGTGGACCTGGCCGGCCTCGTGGTAGGCGCGCATCTTCAGGACGCCCTCGACGGCCTTGCCGGCGGCCTTGCGGACCTCCGGGGCCTCGATGCCGTGGTCGACCGCGTTGCGGACGAGGTGGGTCAGCGGGTCCTTGATGGCCTCCAGCACCGAGCGGTCGAGCTCGGTCTCCCGGCCCTCCATCTCGAGCCGGACCAGGCGCCCGCACGTCTTCGCGAGGTCGCGGACGACGCGCGGCATCTTGCTCCAGACCGCGTCGACCGGCTGCATGCGGGTCTTCATGACCTGCTCCTGCAGCTCGCTCGTCACCAGGCTGAGGCGCTGGGCCGAGCGGGCGAGCGAGGAGTCCTTGGCCGTGTCGGTGGAGTCGTCGAGCCGGCTGACGAGCTGGTTGCGGGCGAGCACCAGCTCACCCACCAGCCGCATCAGCGAGTCCAGCAGTTCGACGTCGACC
>Ga0302321_100005012_pt1 | contig 11528 bp, 9 predicted proteins | sample Fen_T0_1_FD_202505 | JGI IMG/M metagenome (GOLD analysis project Ga0302321, IMG submission 202505) | Peat permafrost microbial communities from Stordalen Mire near Abisko, Sweden - Fen_T0_1 | ecosystem: Environmental > Terrestrial > Soil > Wetlands > Permafrost | place: Sweden: Abisko...
CGACCCCCCTGATCAGGTAGATGTAAACGGCGCTACCATCCCAGGTTGATAAGTAGTCCTCCTCGATGAAGCTGCCATTGTGGTAGATCTGTACTGTCGCCCTGCCATTCATATTACTTGCCACATAGCCAAGCGTGCTGCCATCATCTATAGTGAGGGTTAAGCGGGGCTTTATCATCCATGTGCGATAGTCGCAGGTATTAGCCTCGTGTGGATTAGCAGACAACGAACTTGATGATGCATGCGCAACACCTTGTCCAGATATAAGGATGACACCAGCTAGCAGACAGAAAACTGCCAAAATTCTCCAGGAGCCTGTTACAAACAATTTTACTCTATTCAAATGTGGCTGACGAGCCTCCTGGCCGTCTTGCTGCAAAGGATCGAACTGCTGAAACATAGTAATTTTCCCTTTCCTTGTTTGAACCATAAGATGCTGGAACATAACTATTTTTAGCGAAAATAGTCCACTTTGCATCCTTATATCTATCGATTGTAGTTTTTGGATGCATGTTAAAACAATGGAATACGTGTATGAGCAGCGAATAGAGTGTTGATGACAAACAACTCAACGATGATGTTACCGGTTGCATGCATGATGATTGAGGGCCACAGAGATTTGGTGCGTTCATAGACCAGCGCGTATACAAGCCCTCCAATGCCGGCGCTGAGACCCACGATCAGGTCCCCGTGAGCAACTCCAAAGAATGCTGCACTGACAATTACCGCAACCGCAACCCCCCAGCGTGGACGCAGCAGGCGATAGACTACCCCTCTGAAAAAGAGCTCTTCGGCGAACGGAACTGCAATCCCTATCCCCAGGATGCTGCCAACGATGCTGACCCATGAAGGTCCACTGGGAAAGAGGAGATCGTGCTGTGCATTGACGTTGGCTAGCCCAAGCCATAATTGTATATAGCCGACAGCCATCGTCAGAGGGATCTCAAGGAGTAGGGCCAGCCAGAGCCAGCGCCATAGGCCCCAGGGCCAGCGCCATGAGGGAGAGACGATGCCTATGGAGGTCCAACCCTCTCGCCGTGGCCGCAACCCTAACCAATAGACCGTGCTCACGATAGCTCCTGCAGACAAAAACGTTGAAATCATGGTATAGAGTGCTCTATTGGAGATAAGAGTATCAGGAAGTATATCAGAAACACCTTCAAGAATGAGGCCTACAATAATGATGATGAAAAGATCGCTCCACTTCCAAGTGATGCTAGCGGGTGTTGGCTGAGCATCGAATCCCAACTGAGCAGAAGAGCGCCGTAGCCGCTTCAGCCAATAGACAATAGCCACTGTAACTCCTGCTGTCACCAGCCATAGACTCATCTCACTGAGCTGCTCAGTGAGATGCAGCAGGCGAATGAGTATTGCACTAGTGATGAAGGAAATGATGCTCACGAAGATGATGAGGAGAGGGTCGGCCCACTTCCAATTGATGCCGGGGGATGCCGGTTGTGTCTCATTCTCTTTCTGGGTAGAAGGCTTGCTCTGCCGTAGCGACCATCGTCCCAGCCAATAGATGCTTGTTATTGTGGCACCAGCGGTCATCAGGGAGATGATAGTAAAGGAGAGTGGATCGGGGAATGAAAGTTCGGAGATATAATCACTGGTGCTGAATACGAAGATGAAGCTTACAATCATGAAAAAGATGAGTAGGAGACCACGCCACCTCCACGGAATGCCGGTACTCGTCGGTGTAATCAGTTCCTCTGCATTCATAGGCGTTGGGAGTTGTTGTAGTCGCCGCTGTCCCAGCCAATGGATCGTGCCTATGATGGCTCCCGCTCCTAGCAGCAACATACCTATCAAAGAGGGTCCGCCAGGGATTTGAGAGAGACCAGGCAGAGGAGGATCAGGAAGAATTAAACCTGCAATTGTGAAGATGAAGCTTATGAGAAAGATGATGAGGAGATCAGTCCGTTTCCAGGGAATGCGGCCAGTAATCTGTGCGGCCTGCATTGTACTTTCCACTACTTCGGCAGTGGAACCGTCCTGATTGGTTGGTTGTATGGCCTGTATTGTGCTTTCTGCCACCCCAGAATTATCCTGATCGCTCGGTTGCATGGTGTACACCTTCCTGATTTGAAAGCGTTATCTGCTTGCTTCTTGCATATCGTCGTTTTTTAATATGGTAACGTCATGAGTTTCTCTTTACTGTGCTAGTATGCCTGAGGTGTGAGGGAGGCAATAGGAAATTGTTCACAATTAAGATGTGAACTAGCTCACAAAAAGAGAGTTACGAGGAGGAGGTTACATAAATAATGTAATTGCTTTGGCAGGAGCGATATGAGGATCTATCTTTCTCATTATAATTGTATCATAATCGTCAATAGCTTGACAACGTGCTTTTGGACGATGTTTTTTTGTTGCACTCTGAGTATACTACACTGTCAATGTTCGTTGCGCCGTAGGCGCGTAGCAAGTAGAAAGGGGAACATAACTATGACGGCTGAAGAGATCGCGCAACCAATAGATCGGTGCTCTCAGAAACATCGTGCTTCTGAGAGCGTGCTGGAGCAGGAAGCCCCTGTAATCGTCACGCCTCCGAAGAAAAACCTGCTACGGGCATTTAGTTCATTACGTCAGCGCAATTACCGTCTGTCCTGGTCTGGCCAGTTGATCTCGCTGCTGGGAACGTATATGCAGTCTATCGGGGAAGTCTGGCTGGTGTTGCAGCTGACGCATAGTCCCTGGCAGATTGGTCTGGTGGGTGCGCTGCAGGCATTACCGGTCTTGCTCTTCTCACTCTTCGGAGGCGTCTTCGCCGACCGCTGGCCCAGGAGGCGTGTCTTGCTCTGTACCCAGACGGCGGCCATGATCCAGGCGTTGCTCCTCTGGTCATTGATCATCACGGGCTCCATCCAGCTCTGGCACCTGTATATTCTGGCACTGCTGTTAGGGCTCACAAACTGTCTGGGCAGGCCGACAAGCCAGGCGTTTGTCGTCGAGCTGGTCGGCCGCGAGGACCTGCCCAACGCGATTGCCCTGAATTCTTTGCTCTCGCAGACGATGCGCATTGTGGGACCTGGAATCGCAGGCATCATCATTGCTGCAAGCGGTGTGCCCATACTCTTTCTGCTCAATGCGCTCAGCTTTCTTGCCGCGATCACTGGCCTGATGCTAATAAAGAAAAACGCTCTGCACGCCCAGACGTTGCAGCCTGCGAGTGCGAGCGAGCGGCAGAGCACCTGGCGTAGTTTGCGCGAGGGTGTGGACTACACCTGGCACACGCCAGAAGTCTTGTTGCTCATTCTGGTCGTGGGCGTGGCATTGCTTTTCGGTTCGAACTTCAATGTCGTACTGCCCCTCTTCGCCACCGATATTTTGCATGCAGGGGCAACGGGCTTTGGTTTCCTCTCAGCTGCACTGGGCGTGGGAGCATTGCTCTCGGTGCTGTGGCAGGCCTGGAGCAATCGGAGGTCGACGATTCGCCGTGTCTTGCTCGGCGTCGTGATCTTCGGGATATTGGAGATAGCTTTTGCCTGCTCGCACAGCTATCTGCTCTCAGTCGTGCTTATTGCGGGCGTTAGCTTTACCGAGACCGCCTTTGCCATGCAGACCGTAACGACGCTCCAGCTGGTTGCTCCCGATCACTTGCGTGGGCGTGTCATGAGCATTCAGATACTCTTCTTCGATGGCAGTCTGCCGTTGGGCTATGTGCTGATGGGTTGGCTGTCGGGTCTCTACGGGCCTGTTAGCGCGATGATTGTCGGCGCCCTGCTCTGCCTGCTGGTTGCGGGCGCTGGCTGGGTCTGGCTTAAGGCGGCGCAGAGGAGTCGTCACATTGACTTTTCTTAAAAATTGGCTATGATTAAAGTATGAATAAAACTCATGCACAATCTTTCAAGCTAAAACCATCCGCCATTCCAGGTGCCGGTGTGGGCGTCTTTGCCCTGCATGACATTGATCCAGGCGTGTGGCTCGCCCTTAAACCAGGACATAAAGTCGGTATTACGCTGCAGAAGGCCGATGTCGCGGAAGAGCTGCTTGTTTACTGTATTCGCAATGAAGATGGTACATACAACTGTCCACCCGATTTTAACCATATGCATCTGGTATGGTATCTGAACCATTCTGATACACCAAATGCCGAAAAGAGAGCAGATGGCTACTACGCGCTTCGAGAGATCCAGCGCGGAGAAGAGATCGTCATCGACTACAACATCTTTCATACGTCTGGTGAAGACAAGGTACGCTATGATGCGAGCGGTAAACGGGATAGAAGCTAATCACCCAATCTTCTCTTGCATGTAATCTGCCCTTTCCATCTTGTTTGTGCCAAACACAAACAAGATGGAAAGGGCAGATAGAACAGCTCATGCTATTAATTTATCGGGCATTTTAGAGCGATGCGTGGATCTCTGAAGGTGCCTGGTTCGCTACTACTGCAGCGGTAGGGCGGCGCACAATATACGAGACGATAGCCGAGATCATACCGATGATGGCGAAGATTGCCGCCGCCAGCCATGCGGTCTTGAACGCGTTGGTGACCTGAGTTGTGAAGTCAAGGTTAATCTGCTCGCTGAGCGTCTTCAATGTTGCGATCAGAGCCGTCTTTTGCGACTCTGGCAAGGGTAGATTCGCGGCGAGTTTTGTAAGATCAACCGGCTGAACGCTGTTGCCCGCCTCAGAGTCCGAAGAGCCTGCGGTAGATTGCTGGAGGCCGTGTATAATGCCATTGCTCAACTGTGGCGGGAGCTTTGCCGCTTGCACCTGGGCGATGGCGCTGCTACTCGCCTGACTTAAGTTTGGTAGCAACTGGCCTGTGAAGACACTCACCAGTACCGCAACACCTAGCGAGAAACCAATCTGCCGGAACGTATTGAAGACCCCACTGCCCACGCCAAGCTTCGCTGGAGGAACCTCCGAGAGCGCGATTGCAGGCAAACTCTGAAAAATCATGCCCATGCCAACGCCCAGAAAGACGCTACGCCATGCAATATCAATATATGTCGTTTCATCGCTCATAACATAGAGCAGAAGGAAGCCAATGGCAATGAGCAACATGCTCACAATACCTACAATATACGGATTAATTTTGCTGCTCAAGCGTCCAGCCAGTGCTGAGACGATAAACGAGGCAAGTGGAATGGGCAGTAGCGCATAGGCCGCATGGATCTGGTCGTAGCCACGTACATCAATAAAGTAGAGGACCAGCAGCAAGAATGCGCCTTGAATGGCGATACCAAACAGAAACATCGTAATATTTGCGCCCGTGAAGCTCATCGCCCTGAACAGGCTGAAATCAACGATAGGATTTTTCTGCCTCGATTCAGCGATCCCAAAGCCAATCAAGCTAAGCAGTGAGGCGCCGAAGAGCCCAAGAATGCCCGGCGAAGTCCAGCCCCAACTATTTACCTGGATAATGGCAAGCACGAGGCAGAAGATCGAGATCGATAATGTCAAGATGCCCACTATATCAATATGCTTGCTCGCGCGGGGATCGCGTGTCTCCGGCACAAAGAGCGCCACCATCACCAGTCCCACGATACAGAAGGGCAGATTAACAAAGAAGATCCAGCGCCAATCAAAATTCTCGACCAGAAATCCGCCCAGGACCGGCCCGGCCGCGGCCGCCAGCCCACTGAGTGCCCCCCATACGCCGATGGCCGCACCACGCCGCTCACGAGGGAACGTCGCAATAATAATGGTCAGGCTAATAGGATTCAGGCCAGCCGCGCCTATGGCCTGGAATGCGCGAAAGCCAATCAGCCAGTTGATCGCTGGTAACCCGCTGAGACTGCCAAAGGTCTCGGCCAGAGCGCAGAGCAGTGAGCCCAGACTAAAAAGAATCATGCTGATCATAAAGATGCGCTTACGCCCATATTGATCTGCGAAGCGACCCAGCGTAACGAGCAGAACCGCGAAGACCAGATTATAGGCACTGAGTACCCAACTGACAGAAGTCAGATCAGCCTTGAGGCTTGTCTGCAGCGTCGGGATAGCGATATTGACGATCGTCGCGTCAAGCAAGGCCATAAAGAAGCCGAAGACGACCGAGATCAGAACCAGCCAGGGACGTACTGGCTTCCCTCCTATGGTGAGCGCCTGTGTCGCAGCGGGGTTGGGCGGCAGTTGTTCCGCAGGCGTATGGCCGTTGGCAGCTTTTGTCGTAGCTGCAGCTTGCTTCGTCCGCTCGACAAGGGGGGCACTCTCTGATGCATACTCGTTTTGTTCGCTTATAGACATTGATAAAGAACCTTTTCTATGTTGTAGGACGATCAGGTACATCCATTGCCAGAGCCTTTATGCGTAGCTTCTGCGCCCAGGCCAGTTCCAGTTGCCACTGGTCGGCGGCGTGCTGTATTACATCAAGCACCGCATCGTGTTGAAAGTCCCCCCATGCTGCGTCGTCAAAAGGAACTTTTTGAATGATATCTTCGGCTTCAGCCAATTGGTGGAGTATATGTGCCTGGCAATAATTAATGTAATGGTCGATGATACGTAGACGTTCAGGTAACGTTAAAAGGTCAAGATAGCAGACCTTCTGTGCAAAGATCTTCTGATATTCGCCTGGATTGCTCATAGTGTTAAGCATCAGTTCATGAAAACGTTGCTTCCCCGCAGCGGTAATACAATAGGCGCGCAGGTGACGCTCACCGGGTAATGCCATACAAGAAGTGATCAAGCCCGATTGTTCGAGTTTTGCCAGCAGTGGATAGAGCCGCCCATTGCTCACTCGCGCATAAGGGCCAATAATATCGTTAATGATTTTTGCGATCAAATAACCGTGAGCCGGCCGTCGCATCAGATGTGTCAGAATGATCAATTCGTACATGTTTTTTACCCAATTTTTAAGGAGCGTCTTCCAGCAGAGATATGTCTCTATGATATGTCACAGAGACATAGTAAAGGAAAACAGGGTTTATTGTCAAGAGCATCGACCAATAAACCGTATGGATATTTATAGTGTTGGCGTCTGTGATTGTAGGCGTGGAAGAGAGAACCAGAAAGAAGACCCTTTGCCCGGTGTACTATTGACTCCGACCTGCCCCTGGAGCCGTTCGATCAGCACACGGCAGATATAAAGGCCCAGGCCGAGATTCACGCCATTGCTCTGGTGGATGTGGGCATCTGCGACCCGGTAATAGCGGTCCCAGATATGCTTTTGTTCCTCTGGAGAGAGGCCCTCGCCTTTATCGTGTACCCAGACGTAGACAGTGTCTGCATCTAAAGTAATCTCCACAACGATAGGTGTAGAGGGAGGTGAATACTTCAATGCATTGGTGAGATAGTTAGCAACTACCTGACTAACGCGCTCAGAATCGGTGAGAATCGCGACAGCAGGCTGTGCGGGTTCTTTGAACTGGATCTCATGTTTACTGGCCGTGAAGCGCAGATCCTGAACCGTCTCACGCACAATTGCGACAAGATTGCACGGCTGCAAGGTCAGTTCCAATTTATCAACTGCCAGACGAGAGATATCAAGGAGATCATTGATCAGACGATCCTGAATATGCATCTGGCGGAGCGATTGTTCCAGGAGCGTATCGATTTTTGTGAGTATCGCCTGCACATCGATAGAGGAGAGACGGCTGACCATATGCTGGAGTTGTTCGAGGCGTAGCCGGGCCAGCTGGAGCGTGCCACTCATCGTCGTCAGCGGCGTGCGCAATTCATGCCCGACGATATTCAAAAACGTCTCTCGGCGCTGCTCAATCTCCTTCTGGACAGTCATATCGACCACCAGCGTGATGATCGACCGGGAAGCGCTATCGGCGACGCTAGCGCCAGCCAGCAGAACCGGCACCCGAGCGCCGACTCGATTAAAAAATTCTTTTTCGTATGCCTGGCTAATTCCTGTCGTGAACAGATCTTGCAGTGCTTCTTGATCGCGGGCGTGGTACTCTGGGGGTGTCAACGTATGCCAGCTAATGCGATCATCAGCCAGATCGGCGCGTGTATAACCAAGCATCGCCAGAAACGCATCATTTGCAGCCAGGAAATGAGTATACTCGTTCGTGATAGTCAGGCCAATACTATTGGTATCGACCAATAACCTGCGGATGTGAGCTTCACTTGCTGGCAGCTCAAGGCGTTTGTATGCATCATTATAGTGGATGGGAAGATTGCCTTGCTCTATGGGGGTGTTGATGGTGCGTTGTACCTCAAGAATGGCGGCGGGTTGACCCTGCTCATCGCGCATAAGTTTGCGCTGGCTGGTCACATTGATGGAGTGTCCATCACGGTGAGTATACTGTATAGTACCTTCCCAAAGACCGCTTTGCAGCAAAGCATGCTGCACATCCGCATCGGAATAGGGTGCGCGTGCCTTGAGTAGCACTTCAGAGACTTGCCCTTCTGCCTCCTGTGCGCTCCAGCCATACATATGTTCGGCCCCCTGGTTCCAGGAGATGATATGGTATTCCAGATCGCAGACAAGCATCGCCTCATTGCTCATGGCGATAAGTTCGCGGTTCCACTGATCCGCTTTTTTCGCTTCGCTCTGTGCAGCCAGGAGAGAAGAAATCATATTTTCAGCTTTTATGCTGCTTGCAAGTGATTTATCCTGTTTCACGGTAACCTCTTGGAGAGAGCTTGATCGTGCATCCTTTTTTTGTATAACGTTGCCTCGATTCAGTTATGTTTTATCCCAACCCCCAATTCAAAGACGCCTGAACCTACCAGGAAATAAAAAATCTCTTCCATATACGAACTTTGCAGTGCATGGTTGCTTTTCTGAATCTGGAAAGTTACGATATAAAGTGTTGATGTACGAGATTTCGATGGAGAATACGCATGCAGAATTATGTTCTGCATGAATTGATACTGTTATAAGGAGATGTATACCATGGCTAGCGGACCTCGGCTTAAGCGCTTATTTAATACAGATGGTCGGTGTTTTGATGTCGCGATTGACCACGGTTTTTTTAACGAAGGCTCATTTTTAACGGGCATTGAGGATATACGGATGGCTGTAACTACAATTGTCGAGGCCAACCCTGACGCCATTCAACTGAGTCCCGGGCAGGCACCCTTCTTGCAGGCTATTGCGGGTAAGCAGAAGCCCGCGCTGGTATTACGAACTGATATTGCGAACGTCTATAATCGTACCTTACCACGACACCTTTTCAGCCAATTGATCGCTAATCCAGTTGAGCAGGCCCTGGCCCTGGATGCAGCATGCATTGTCGTAAACCTGCTATTGTTGCCGGATCAGCCTGAATTATACCACCAATGTATCGAGAATGTAAATCAACTCAAGCCGCTCTGTGAGCGTTATGGCATGCCACTAATGGTTGAGCCGCTGGTCATGCAGACGAATGAGCAGGCAGGTGGCTATATGGTCGATGGCGATATCAACAAGATCGTGCCGCTCGTCCGTCAGGCAGCTGAACTGGGAGCTGATATTATCAAGGCAGATCCCTGTGATGACATCAATCAATATCACAGAGTGGTGGAGGCGGCATCGGGCCGACCGGTGCTGCCACGTGGCGGTGGGCGCACTTCTGATCGAGATATTTTGTCGCGTACGGTAACGCTTCTGCAGCAGGGCGCGGCGGGTATTGTCTATGGGCGCAATATCATCCAGCATCCTCGTCCGCTGCAGATTACGCGTGCATTTATGGCAATTGTGCATGACAATGCTGATACCGAGCAGGCGCTGGCAATTGTGCAGGAAGGAGCTCTCGCATGAATGCACAGGAGATCCGCTTTGGCATCATTGGCTGTGGCCTGATGGGGCGCGAGTTCGCCAGTGCCGTGGGACGCTGGTGCCACCTGCCCAATAGCGATATGACGCCACGTATTGTTGGCGTTTGCGATGTCAATCCTCATGCGCTGAACTGGTTTCAACAGTTTATCCCTGATCTGCAGCATGTTACCAGCGACTACCACCAGCTCCTTGCCGATAAGCGCATCGACGCCATTTATTGTGCTTTGCCGCATAATCTGCACGCCCAGGTCTATCGCGATATCATCTTCGCGGGCAAGCATCTGCTGGGCGAGAAACCCTTTGGCATCGACCAGGCCGCTAATAGCAGCATTCTGGAAGCAATACAGCAGCGGCCAGAGCTACTTGTACGCGGCTCCTCCGAATTTCCATTCTTTCCCGGAGCTTATCGCCTGGCGCAATGGATGCGCGAAGAACGCTTTGGGCACATCATCGACGTAGAGGCGGGCTTCTGGCATAGTAGCGACCTCAATCCCTTGAAGCCGATCAACTGGAAACGGCGTAACGCCACTAATGGCGAGTATGGCTGTATGGGTGATCTGGGCCTGCATATCTTGCACTTGCCCCTGCGTTTTGGCTGGCGGCCGCGCAGTGTGCGTGCCCTGCTCTCCAAGATTGTGCGTGAGCGGCCCGATGGCCAGGGGCAAATGGTACCCTGCGAGACCTGGGACAACGCCATCCTCGCCTGTGACGTTGCAACAAATGAGCAAGAATTCCCAATGCTGCTCTCCACCAAACGTATTGCCCCTGGCCATGCGAACACCTGGTTTATACGTATCAATGGCACCACACTCTCCGCAGAGTTCAGCACGAAAAACCCCAAGCAGCTGGCATATATGCCGTATACACCAGGAAGCGAGCAAGAGTGGCACATCATCGATATGCCCTATCAATCCGCCTACCCTACCATCACCGGTCCCATCTTCGAATTCGGCTTCTCAGACGCAATCCTGCAGATGTGGGCCGCCTTTTGCGATGAACTGGTGCATCGCCGCGAGATGAAGCAGCCTTTCTACTGTGTAACACCCGAAGAGACTAGAGCCAGCCATGCTCTCTTCACAGCCGCCCTGGCATCCCAACGCGAAGGACGTACAATCATACTCGACTAAAGCAAATAATCGCGCACAGATAAGATTATGTGTTATAATCACCAATAAGGGTAAAAAGAGGGAAAAAGAAGAAATGCAATCTTATCTGTACACGATTATAGATAGAGACTTTTATGTTTGCCCTGCGTGCAGTGTACTCTGTGTACGCAACGCATAGAATCAGTTCACATTCATAGGAGAAAAGTGGCCGAGAAGCACGTATTTGACACGATAGGATTAATACACTAAATATATATATATTTCTTAGATCGCTCATTTGTGTGGCTTCCTGACAGTATTTTCTGTGCATTATATATTTCTTATGTAAAAAACGATATATACTTCACCTTCAGGTGTGTATTGACAATCAGGAGGATCTATGTTATTATGCGCGAGTTCATTTCTTATATTTAAATAGAATGTTATAGATATTTCTAGCAGCCATCGACATGTGGCGAAGTGTCGCTATGCGGGAGCCGCCGTTTGACGTGTGTTGGTTCAATACAGATGGAGTAAAACACTTTGAAGATACGTGGAACTCCAATCGATAGCCTTGCAGATATCATTCAGTCGCTTCAGCTGGCACGTAAAAGTGGGACGCTGACAGCAGAACTCGATGTGCCAGGCAGCTTTTCCGAACTTGGTACTGTCACGTTTCGTGATGGGCAGATAACCGATGCCAGTATAGGACAGATGAGAGGGACAGAGGCTTTGAGGCAACTTGCTGGCTGGAAGAACTGTCGTTTTATATTTGTGGTAGCAAG
>Ga0302321_100005014_pt1 | contig 11527 bp, 5 predicted proteins | sample Fen_T0_1_FD_202505 | JGI IMG/M metagenome (GOLD analysis project Ga0302321, IMG submission 202505) | Peat permafrost microbial communities from Stordalen Mire near Abisko, Sweden - Fen_T0_1 | ecosystem: Environmental > Terrestrial > Soil > Wetlands > Permafrost | place: Sweden: Abisko...
GACGCTTTTCAAGGTGACCAAGCCTGTTGGTTTTTGGCGCACGCGACCGATTCGGGCCGGCGCTCCTCCGGGGGCGGTGCGGGTAAGAATTTCAAGCGCGCGGTCGGCTTGAGCTTCGGGAAGAATGCAGATGAAGCGGCCTTCATTGGCGACGTAGAATGGGTCGAGTCCGAGGATTTCGCAGGCGCCGCGGACGAGTTCCGTCACAGGCACAGCGGCTTCGTCGATGGCGATGCAGAGGCTTGCGGACTCGGCGATTTCAACGAGTGCGGTGGCCAGACCTCCGCGCGTGAGATCGCGCAGGCAGTGAAGCTCCAAGCCCGCGGCGAGCAGTGCTTGAACCGGAGCAACGAGAGGCGCGCAGTCACTTTCGATCGCACTTTCAAACGACAAGTTGGCGCGGGTGGCCATGATCGCCATGCCGTGCCGGCCGACGTCGCCGGTGACGATGACTGCATCGCCGTCGCGAATGGAATTGGGTGCAATGGATAGGTTGTGCTCAATGATGCCGATGCCGGCGGTCGTGATGTAGAGCCCGTCGCCTTTGCCTCGTTCGACGACTTTGGTGTCGCCGGTGACGATTGAGACGCCAGCCGCAGTGGCGGCTTCGCTCATTGACCGTACGGCGCGTTGAAGGGTTTCGGTCGCGAGGCCTTCTTCGAGGATGAAAGCGGCACTGAGCCAGAGCGGGCGCGCGCCGCACATGCAGAGATCGTTGACGGTGCCGTTGACGGCGAGTTTGCCGATGTCGCTGCCGGGAAAAAAGAGTGGGCTGACGACGTGGGAGTCGGTTGTGAAGGCGAACCGTGCGCCACCGGCAGTGACGACGGCACCGTCATGTTGCTCGTAGAGTGTGGGCCGGGCAAACGCGGGCCGAAAGACGTGGTCAATCAGGTCCTGGGTCAGGCGACCGCCGCCGCCGTGTCCGATTGTGATCTCGGTGCGGTGAGGAAGCGGCACCGGGCACGAAGAGAATGTCGCTGAGGATAGGTTTGGGTCGGCCACGGTCAAAAACTAGGCGCTTCGAAGGTGGGCGCCGAGAATATTTCGCAGGCTTATGAAACGTTTTGTTTTGGAATGTCGGGTTGAGGCGAAGGAGTTGACGGCAGGCTGGGCGCTTCGTGGTCGACGGTGTGGAAAAAGGCGATGGAGGACTGGAGTTGTTCGGCTTGGTTCGATAGGTCGCCGGCAGACGCGGCCATTTGTTCAGAGGCAGAGGCGTTGTGCTGGATAACTTTGTCGAGTTCCTGGACGGCTTTTGTTACCTGACTGGAGCCGGTGGATTGCTCGTCGCTCGCGGCGGCAATTTGCTGGACGAGTTGGGCTGTTTCGCGAATGCGGGCGACCAGTTGGTCGATCATGGTACCGGCTTGTTCGGCCACGGCTACGCTGGTGCCGGAACGCTGGGCGATCTCGGCGGCGGCCTTGCGACTGCGCTCGGCGAGTTTGCGGACTTCGGCGGCGACGACGGCGAAGCCTTTGCCGTGTTCGCCGGCGCGAGCGGCCTCGATGGCGGCGTTGAGCGCGAGGAGATCGGTCTGGCGGGAAATTTCCTCGATGATGGTGATGCGACTGGCGATATCTTTCATCGCGAGCACGGTCTGGGTAACTGACTTGCCTGCGGTCGTGGCTTCGTCGGCGGCCTGGGTGGCGATGGACTCGGTGCGACGGGCGTTGGACGTGTTGGTGGCAATGCTGGCGGCGGATTCCTCGATCGTGGCCGAGACCTGTTCAATAGAGGACGCCTGACTGGCCGAACCTGAGGCAATAGTTTGGGCGGTACCGGTAAGTTCTTCGCTGCCAGAGGCAACGTGTTCGGCGGCCGAGCGGACGTTGGTGACGACCTCGCGGAGGTTGGTCACCATGGCGCGCAACGCGAGTCCAAGGGTGTCCTGATTGGAGGCAAGCTGGACGTCGTGGCTCAGGTCGCCCTGGCCGATGCTGCGGGCGAGCGAGGCCTTGGCGTCGAGCGCTGCGGCCATCGTGTTAGCGGTGGCTGAAAGTTCGCCAATCTCGTCCTGGGAAGTGATGGCGACACGCGCGGTGGTATTGCCGGTGGCGATTTGCTTTAGTCCGGCGGTGAGCGCGGCAAGCGGCCGGACGACCAGGCGCCGGACGACAATGAAGGCCAGGGTGACGAAGACGGCGATGATCACGATGGCGGTGATGGCGGTGCTGGTGAGACTCTCGCGGCGCATTTCGGCGAGTGAGGTGGTCGAGCGTTTTTCAGCGGTGGTTAATTCGGTGCTGGAAAAACGGAAGGCCGTTGCTCCGCAAAAGTTGTTATTCTTCCATGTAGTGTGACAGCGGATACACTCAGCGGTGGTGATTTGAGGCTGGTAGATCTCGAAAGCGGTGGAGCTACGGCGGGTGATGCGCTGGCGTGTGTCGCGGAGTTGTTTGACGAGCGGGGCCTCCAGGTGGTTGCCAACGAAGGCTTGGTCGGAGGAGTAGAGCGCGGTGCCGCCTGAGTCGTAAAGGGAGAACTCGATGAGGCCTTTGATCTGGCGCTGGGAGGCGAGGAGCTTTTCGAACTTAATCATCTCGCCACGCTCAAGGGAGCTGGCGACGGCATATTCGATGGTTCGGCCGATGTTTTCGGCGCTGCGCCATTCGGCGGCTTCGAGTTGTGTGATGTCGTCGTTGGATTGGTTCTTGAGCGCGCTGGAGCTACGGAGTTGTTGGTAAGTTTGGGCGAGCAGGACAATTAAGAGCAGGCCTGAGAGGAGCGAGAGAGTGAGTTTGGTGTGGAGTCTCATACGCCGTGTTCTCCTTGTGGGCGGAGCTGGCCGTTTTTGAGATAGAAGGGGAAGTCGCGTTTGGCCGCGAAGCCCTCGGACGCGCAGCCGATACACGGGGCACCGGCTTTGATGCAGGTGTTGGTGCCGCCGTTCCATTGGCGGAGGTTGCAGTCGGCTTTGGTGATCGGGCCGGCGCAGCCGAGGCGGAAGAGGCAGCCGTCATCACCAAAATTTTTGGCAAAGTTTTCGCGTTCGTAGTCGGAGAAACGAGGGCATTGATCGTGAATCAGCTTGCCGAAAAAGGCGCGTGGCCGGCCGAGCTCGTCGAGCGGAGGAAGACCGAACTGGAGAACATGGGCCAAAGTGCCAACGATCCAGTCGGGATGCGCCGGGCAGCCGGGAATGGAAATGCAGGGGACAGTGATTCCGGCGTGTTTGAGAAAGGCCGGCACGCTGGTGGCGCCGGTCGAGTTGCCCTCGGCGGCCGGAATACCGCCGGAGGTTGCGCACGTGCCGACGGCGACGATGGCTTTGGCGGCGCGGGCAGCGCGGGTGAGCTGGCTGGCAAAAGTTTCTTCGCCAAAGAAACAGGCTTGGGGCATGGCCATGGGCACTGCGCCTTCGACCACGAGGATATAGCCACCGGCGGCGATGGAGCGGTCAACGGTTTCCACGGCCTGGTGGCCGGTGGCGCCGGAGAGTGTTTGATGAAACGCGAGGGCGATCTGGCGTGTGAGCAGTTGGTCGGGGCCGAGTGGTTCGGAATCGAGCAACGAAATCGAGCAGCCCGAGCAGCACTGGCCCTGGAGCCAGAGCGTGTGGGCGCGGCCACGGACAATGCGTTCCAATGCGTCGGCCAAGGCGGGAGCGGCTGAGGCGCTAAGGCCCATCACGGTCGCGAGGCGCAGGCTGACGGTGAGAAACGAGCGGCGGGTCATTGACTCCATGGGCGGTTTTTTAGTTGGAACGGTTAGTTTGTCAGTGAACGGCGCAGGCGAGGCAGGGGTCGAAGGAGCGGATCACGCGTGCGGCCTCGATCGGGGCTTTCGCGTCGGCGATGGGTGTGTCGACGAGGGCCAGTTCGAGTGGGCCGGGTTGATCGCGGTCGTCGCGGGGTGAGCAGTTCCACGTGGTGGGAACGACGCACTGGTAGTTCGCGATTTTGTGGTCGCGGATTTCGATCCAATGGCCGAGTGCACCGCGAGCCGCTTCGGTGAGCCCGACGCCGGAGCCGGTGGCGGGGACCGTAAAGTCGACGCCTGCGGGCTGGTTCGGCACGAGCTGGTCGAGCCATTCAACGCAACGGTCCGCGAGAAGTTTTGCTTCGAGGGCACGGGCGGCGTGGCGTCCGAGGGCGGAGACGAGGTCGGCGGGATTGCGTCCGATGGTTTTCAGGAGGCCATCGATGGCGGATTTGACGGTGGTGTCGCGGCCGTCGTGGTAGGCGATGAGCAGGCGGGCGAGTGGGCCGACTTCCATGGGGCGGCCGGCGTAGCGAGGCGCTTTGAGCCAGGAGTAAGCGCCTGCTTTTTCGGGAGCGGGCACGGTTTCTCCTTCGGTGGGGCGACGGCCGGAGGCGGAGGAATACCACGAGTAGCGGACGTCTTCAGTGATGGAGGCAATATCGAGACGCTGGAGTTTGCCGCCGATCAGTGCGCCAGAGGGAAGGAAGGGCGAGCCGTTGCCCTCGGTTTCTGGAAATACGCCGTAGGCGAGGAAGTCGCCGCAACCGCGACCGAGTTCGAAATAGGAAGGGAAGGCGGTTGCGACGGCGACGACGTCGGGCAGGTAAACCCGTTCGATGAAGGTGCGCAGGCGTTCGAGGAGCGCGCGGGCTGAGGTGATCTGGATTGCGGTGATTTTTTCGGTGATACCGCCAGGAATGAGCGAGGCGGCGTGGGGGAGTTTGCCGAGAAAGAGGGCGCCGAGCTTATGGCCATCGCGCCGCACCTCGATGGCTTCGAGATAGTGGCGGAGAACGCCGAGGTTGAGTGAGGGGTCTTTAATGAGTTGCGCGGGAAACTGAGGCAGGAAGGGGCCGCCGGCGTTAACGGTGTTATTGGCGAGTTCCGATTTGGCCCAGTCGCGCAAGGCGGTGAGCGCGGCATCATTTCCCTTGTAGGTAGTGACTTGAGCGACATCGACAAAATCGAGCCCGGACAGCAGGTAGAAATGCGTGATGTGCGAGGTGATGAAATTGGCGGCTTGCGCAAGGTTGCGGGCGATGCGGCCGTTGGGCGGCGGCGTGACTCCGTAGGCGGCGTCTTGAGCGAGGATGGAGGCGATGCCGTGTTCGACCGGGCATACGCCGCAGATGCGTTGGGTGATCTGCTGGGCGTCGAGAGGATCGCGGCCGCGCAGGATCTGTTCGAAGCCGCGAAACATTTCGCCGACGACGCGGGCGCTGGTGACGCGGCCGTCGGCGGTGTCGATTTTGACGCCGAGATGGCCTTCGATGCGGGTGACCGGGCTGACGGAGATCGTTTCTTTCATGATGCAGGACGGACGAGAACGGGCTTTGCGAACAGCGGGTTATGTTTTAGGAAAGGCGAATATATCGGCGATTTACCATTGGGGGCGTGGCCTTTTGCCCTCCGCGGGTCGGTCGATTGATTCCAGTTGGGAAAGCATGGCGAACATAAGACCCGTTGAATCGGGCTTACATTTATATCGGTTTGACTAACTGGAGATTGAGAGGCCGTTCCTCGTATAAGAAAAGTTACACGCTTGGAGCAGTGTATCTAATCTTCGACCTTGAGCTGAGCTTTGGCCCGGCGAGGGTTTCGAGCGTGAATTTTAGCCGGACTCTCAGCTGACAGGCGTTGCGGTTGTGTTGACCGCGTCGAGTCGGTTGCGGACTAACTCAACGAGTGCATAGATCGAGAATGGCTTGCGGAGGAAGTTGACTCCTGGTTCCAGGTTTAGGTCACGAGAAACGTTCTCGCTCGTGTAGCCGCTGACGTAGAGCACTTTCATATTCGTGCGCAACGCTTGGAGCTTCTGGGCTAGTTCCCGTCCATGCATTCCTCCTGGCATGATTAAATCGGTGATGAGCAGGTCCACGTTTGCTCCGCTTGTTTGGAGTTTTTCCATGGCCTCAGGGCCGTTCGAGGCGGTCAAGACGCGATAGCCATAGCGTTGCAGCGAGAGTTGGATCAGGCGCCGGATAACGTCCTCATCTTCTGCGATAAGAATTGTTTCCGTACCGCCTTTGAGGGTCGCAGGGAAAACTGCCGTTGTTTGCCTCTCTTTATCGGTTTTTAGGATCGGCAGGTAAATATAAAAAACGGTGCCTTTGCCGAGTTCGCTTGAAACTTCGATCCAGCCGTCGTGCAGCTTGGCGATACCGAAGACGGTGGCGAGACCGAGGCCGGTGCCCTTGCCCGCTTCCTTAGTGGTAAAGAAGGGTTCGAATATTCGAGGTAGGTGCTCTGGCGCGATGCCCGTGCCGGTGTCGCTCACTTTCAATTGTAGAAATTCACCAGGCCGACCGTCGGGATGTTGCAGGCTCGTGGCTGTGTCGAGCGTGATGGTGTTGAGGCTGAGGGTAAGCTGGCCGCCGTCGGGCATGGCGTCGCGGCTGTTGACGGCCAGGTTCATGATCACTTGCTCGATCATGCCTGGATCGGCAACTACGGGTGGAAGGCCCGGGGCCGCAAGGGTGCTGAGTGTGATGTCTTCGCCGAGGATGCGTTGGAGCAGTCGGGTCATGTCGGCGACCAGCGCTGGCATGTCGATGAGGCGTGTCTCTTTCGCTTGTTTGCGGCTGAAGCCAAGCAGTTGCCGGGTGAGGTTGGCGGCACGGTCGGCGGTTTTGGCGATCAGGCTCACGCCGTCGCGAGACTCGGCGTCGAGGGTGGCGTTCTCGGACAGGAGAGAGGACTCAAATTGGACGATGGTGAGCAGATTGTTGAAGTCGTGTGCGATGCCGGAGGCGAGCTGGCCGATAGCGTCCATTTTTTGTGACTGACGGAGTTGTTCCTCCAGCCGGAGCTGTTCGGTGATGTCGCTGACATAACAATGCACCACCCACAAGGTGGAGATGGGGTAAAACGACCATGACAGCGTCCGTGTGCCGTGCTTGGTCTCGCAGTGGAGGTGGGGTTGGCCGCCGGCATGGCATCCGGTCACGATCTGCCGCACACCCGCCGGTAGCAGGGCCGAAACATTGGTACAACCGGTTGTTTCGGCCATGACTTTCGCAGCGCGGTTGGAGTAGGTGAGCCGCCCGTCGATCGAAAACTCGAGTACCGGATTGGGGTTCAACTCAGGGAAGGCCGCGAGGCGGCGGATCTCGGCTTCCGCGTGGATGCGTGCGGTCAGGTCTTGTTTGATGGCGACGAAATGCGTGATCTCGCCAGTGGCGGAGCAAACCGGTGTGATGGTTTGTTCCTCCGGGTAGACGCTGCCGTCCTTGCGCCGGTTTATGATTTGGCCGTGCCAGGCGCGCCCCGAGAGAATGGTGGCCCAGAGATCGACATAGGTTGCCGGTTTTTCGCGGTTGGATTTGATCAGATCCCGCGGGTTTTTCCCAATGGCCTCGGCTGCCGTGTAGCCGCTAAGTTTTGTAAAAGCTGGGTTGACCCATTCGATCACGCCCGTGCGGTCGGTGATGACAATGGCATTGGCGGCAGCGATGAGTGCGGCATTTCCCAGGAGCAACTGTGCCTCAGCCTGCTTTTTTTGCTGGAGTAAACGCCATTCGCGCAGCGCGCGCTCCACCGTGCGCGACATGTCGGAAAATGCTCCCGGCGATTTCACGATGTAGTCCAGTGCGCCTGCTTTGATTGCGGTCACTGCGGATTGTTCATCGCCGTGACTGGTCATCACGAGTACGGGGAACAGCCTGGTTTCCGGTGGTGAGGTCAGGGCTTCCACGGCCGAACCATCGGGAAGGTTTAGGTCTAAAATAGCGATGTCCGGCGGGCAGGCGGCCACGGCTTCGTGGTATTCCCGCAACGTACCGGCCACACGGATCGCGACCGTCGGAGTGCTCATTTCGAAAGCACGCTCAATCGCGCTGATGTGAGCGGCCTCATCTTCCACCAAGAGAATAGATAGGGCAGAGTTTTTCACGGGGACATCGCTTTTTGATTCAGTGTGGAAATTGGTTCCAGGCCAGCCAGTAGAAGCCTAAGGCGTCCATTAACTTGGTAAACTTGTCGAAATCCACCGGCTTGACGAGATAGCTGCCGGCGCCGTGCGCATAGGCATTGATCAGGTCAGATTCATTGGCTGAGGTTGTGAGCACAACGGTCGGGATATTTTTTAGTTCTTCGACCGCTTTGATTCGGCGCAGCACTTCGAGGCCATCGATTTTTGGCAGGCGTAAATCCAGGAGGATGAGTGACGGCTTAGGGCTGGTCGCTGGGTCGGAAAATGCGTCCTGGTGGAACAGATAGTCGAGCGCGGCTTGTCCGTCTTCCACGTGGAAAATGCGGTTGGCCACGCGGAAATCGGCGAGATTGCGTTGTACGATCTCGGCATGGGCTGGATCGTCTTCCACGAGCAGGATGGTGATGGGGTCGCCTTGAATCATTGTAGTAGTTCAGGTTTGTTGGTATCTCCGAGCGTAAACCTAAAGGTCGCGCCCTGGCCGGGTCCGGCTGATTCGGCCCAGATTTTTCCGCCATGCACTTCAATGATTCGTTTGACCAGCGCCAGGCCGATACCGGTGCCTTCGCTGTGCGGATCGAGTTTCTCGAAGAGTCCGAAAAGTTTTGCGTGATGCCGGGGATCGATGCCGACGCCATTATCGCGAACAAAAAACACCGCACTTCCGCCGATCTGTTCGGTTCCGATCTCTACCGACGGCGATGGCTGATCGCCCATGAACTTGATGGCGTTGTCCAACAGGTTCTGGAAAACCTCAACCAGCCGTGGGCGGTCGCCGTGGAGTATAATTGGTTCGGCGGTGAGGTGAATCGTGACGCCTCGCTGGGCGATCTGACCGGCGACCAGGTCCAGCGCTTCCTGTACGACGGCCTGTAGCGGCGCATTTACGAAAGGATTCATTTTGCGTCCGATCCGTGACAGATCGAGCAGATCTTCCAGTAGCCGGCCCATCTTCTCCGCTGCGCCGTGAATGAATTTCAAGTCTTTCTCCATCCGGATGGCGTCTTGGTTTTTGATGTCTTTTTCGAGGAAGCCGGCGAATGTTTTAATGGTCACGAGCGGACTCTTTAGGTCGTGTGAAACGGTGTAGGTGAAACGCTCGAGCGCGGCATTTTTTTCATGCAGCTCGTGGGCTGTTCGCTGCAACGCTTCCTCTGCCCGTTTGCGCTCGGTGATATCGATGATCGCGGTCATGAAATAGAGCGGTTGACCAGCCGCGTTGCGTCGCAGGGTGGTGCTGATATCCGCACATATCACCGAACCATTCTTATGAAAATAACGTTTGGTGAATCGGGCAGAATCTTGCTTTCCGGAAATCATGGATTCCATCGCCAGCTGGGTGCCTTCCAAGTCATCCGGATGCGTGACGTCCTGCCAGGACTTTTGCTGAAATTCCGCTGGCGAGTAACCCAGTAGCTCGCAGAAAGTCTGGTTGACCTGAATTGCCCCTGCGGGCTGGGTGATGGACATGCTGACATTGGAATGCTCGAAGAAGAATTTGAATTTATCCTCACTTTCGCGCAGCGCCTCTTCAGCCCGCTTACGCTCGGTGATGTTGAGTAAGATGCCGGACATACGTCGGGGCTGTCCGTCGGGGCCGTTGATGGTGTTACCCAAGGCATAGATCCAGCGAATGGTTCCGTCGGGGTGCACCACGCGATATTCGCTGGCGAGCGGCGTGCCATTTTTAACGGCCTGTTTAAAACGGTCGACTGCGAGCGCCCGGTCCTCTGGATGCACGGTTTGCGCCCAGAGCTCATTGCTTGCCTCCGTGTGCGCAGGGTCCAGGCCAAGCAAACCAAACAACTCGCGCGCCCAGGTCAGTCGGCCGGTGGCGATGTCCCAATCCCACATGCCGGCACCCGCTGCACGCTGGGCCAAGGCCAGACGCTCTTCGCTCTGCTGCAACGCCGCCTCTGCTCGCTTACGCTCGGTGATGTCGCGGATGAATGCGGTCACTCCCGTGATGGCGTTGTCCTTTTGCCGGATGGGATTCCAAACAAACTCGTAATAGATATCCAACTTGGGTTGGAACTGGATCTCGGTTAGGGTTTCGCCTTTCAGCACCCGGTCGATGCTCTGCTGGGCCAACTGACGCAGGTGGGGTTCGGCCATGCATTCCAGCAGGTTGCTGCCGATTTGGATGTCGACTTTCCAAACCGTACGCATTTCTTGCCGGTGCTTTTCGTTGAATGCCGTATAGCAATAGTTTCGGTCCAGCGAAAAGATCACGATATCGCTCGGGCTGTTGATCAGCGCGTTAAGCAAGGCGTTTTGTTTCTCGATTTTCATCTCCGCACATTTGCGCTCCGTGATATCGCGGTAGATGCCCAAGCTGAATTTCTGGCCGTTATTCTCGACGGCCCGGCCGTTGACCTCGACGGGAAACATCGTGCCGTTTCTGCGACGATGAACGGTTTCGTAGGTGGCGCCCTCCTGTGTCGAAAGGCGATTGAGTGGTTCGGGTAAGTGCCCGGTAGTTTCCGCTGGGCGCAAGCCGCCCGGGGGCAGGTGCCGCAATTCTTCAAGGGTGTAGCCGTAGGCGACGAGCGCGCGGTCGTTGGCCTCGACGATCCGCCCAGTTTCATCCAGCAACAGGATGATATCGTTGGCGTGTCGGGTGATGAGGGCTAGTCGTTCGACCAGCGTATTGCGTTCGCTTTCGAGGTTTAGCTGCCGGCGGAGTAATACTTCATTTCGTTGCCGCCAGAAGGCGACGCTGGCGAAGGCCGTGGTGATTAGGAGTAGGATGACGACACCCCCGGTGCGCCAGGCCTCTCGACGAACCGGAGCGTAGATCTCAGCTTGGTCTACCTTAGCGATCATGAACCAAGGTGAATCGGGAACGACTTGGCTGGCGGCGACGACGGCGATGCCGCGATAGTCCACGCCTTCGCTCACACCGAATTCACCCCGGACGCTTTTGGCTGCAGGTAAATGGAGGTCACTGATGGGTCGGTGTAACGCCAAGGTGGTACCAGAGCGGTGTCGGAGTTCGTTTAGAAAAACGACCTCGTTGCCCTCGCGGCGTACGAGCAATGTCTCACCGGTCGGGCTGGGGCCGGGCCATCGCTGGATGAGCGGGTTGAGATAAATGGCGGGATCGATGCGCAAAACAAGAACGCCCAGTGGCGCATCGGTGTCAGATTCGTCTACGATGGGCACGATGACGGCCAGATGGATGGGGCGGTCGGGGGCGTGGCGGTGCAAATCCATGAAAACGATTTGGCGGGCTTTTTGGGCCTGCGCGGCATCGGCCGCCAAATCGGTAGAGACTGGTTCGAGTGAGTCGGGTGCCGCTAGCCGTTCGTTTCCTTGGGCATCGAGGAGGAAGACACAGTCATATTGATAACTGGTCTGGATTTTCCCGATCCATGTTTGCAATTGGTGGCGCGCTTCGGCGTCGGCCGGTTGGGTAAAAACGTGTCGGACGAGGGCGGTGAACGTGGTGTTTTTGAATACCGTATTGGCATCGCTCAGCCGCTCTTTGCGCCATTGCGTCAACTCACTCACCTTGAGTTCGATGATGGAGGAAAGCTGCAACTCGATCTCGGAGCGGTGATGGATTTCGAAGGCACGGAAATAGGAAGTAGCGGTGGCGACGCTCCCCGCCAGCAACATCAAGAATACCAGGAGAAACGCGAGCCCGGCGCGTGTTTCTGTTCCACGGG
>Ga0302321_100005015_pt1 | contig 11527 bp, 9 predicted proteins | sample Fen_T0_1_FD_202505 | JGI IMG/M metagenome (GOLD analysis project Ga0302321, IMG submission 202505) | Peat permafrost microbial communities from Stordalen Mire near Abisko, Sweden - Fen_T0_1 | ecosystem: Environmental > Terrestrial > Soil > Wetlands > Permafrost | place: Sweden: Abisko...
CGACGCCGCCCTTGGTGATGTTGGGCAGCTCGGACTCGAAATTATCCTGCGTGAACGCGAGATAGGGTACCAGCAGGTCATGCGGAATGGTCTTGTTGCCGTCCAAGACCTGCTGCGCGACCCAGAACGCCAATGTCGACACGCCTGGCGCAATCGAGGCGGACCAGGTGGTGTAGCCGTCCTTGGCCTTCTGTTCTTTCCACCACTGCAGCTCGTCCTGGCGGTTACCCATGATGATGGTCGGCCGCGGCTTGCCGGCCGCCGCAATCGCCTGGGCTGCGCCATAGCCGTCGCCGCCCTGGTCGACCACCCCGACGATGTCAGGGAGCGACGGCAGCACGGTGGCCACCGCCTTCTGCGCGGTGGTCTGGTCCCAGTCGCCGGTCACCGAGCCGACGATCTTGAACTCCGGATGCGCCTTCACCCCTTCGAGAATGCCGGCATGAATGGCATCATCGATCGAGGTGCCGGCGAGGCCGCGAATCTCGAGCAGGTTGCCGCCCTTTGGCTGGAACTTGGCCATCTGCTCGACTTCCTGCTTGCCCATGGCCTTGAAGTCGACGACCACGCGGTAGGCGCACGGCTCGGTCACGACGCCGTCGAACGACACCACGACGATGCCGGCATCGCAGGCCTGCTTGACCGCGCCGTTCAGGGCGTCAGGCGAGGATGCATTGATGACGATGGCATCATAGCCCTGCAGGATCAGGTTCTGGATCTGCGCCGCCTGGGTCGGCACTTCCTTGTCAGCCGTGGTGAAGATGTCGGCGGCGGCGACGGCCTTGTCGGCGACGGCCTTCTTGGTGACGATCTCGTAGCTCTTGAGCATGGCCTGACGCCAGGAATTGCCGGCGTAATTGTTCGAGAACGCGATCTTCTTGCCGCTGGTGTCGGCCAGCGTCGGGCTCGCGAGCATCGTGCTACCGAGTGCGCAAAGCGCCAGGACCTTGATGACGGATTTCATGGTATTCCTCCCTGCATGATTTTTTCGACCCCGACTGTTTTGATTGTTCGCGGAGCTGCGGTTCACGATATCGCCGCGCCAGGCATTCCACAAGCAGACAGGCGCGATGGCCATGTCTGACTGATCATCCGCCGGGCGCCGGCATCATCGCACGATCTTCTCGCGGCCATAGAGCAGAAGCATGATCACTATGATCACGCCGTAGATGATCTGCCGCCCGAACTCGGCGATCTGCATCACCGACAGGATGGACTGCAGCAGCGTGATCAGAATGACTCCGGCAATGGTACCGAGATAGCTGCCGCGCCCGCCCAGAATGGATGTACCGCCGAGCACGACGGCGGCGATGGATGGCAGCAGATAGGCATCGCCCATCGATTGCGCGGCCTTGCCGGCATAGCCCGCCAGCAGCACGCCGCCGAATGCCGCCAATGCGCCGGACAGCGCAAAGGCGGTCATCACCACGCGCTGCGTCGGCACCCCGGACAGATAGGCCGCGGTCTCCTTGTTGCCGATGCCATAGATGGCACGGCCGAAGGTCGTGCGGGTGAGCAGGAACACCGCGAGGCAGCCGGTGAGCAGCCACATGATCGCGGCATTCGGCACGCCCAGAATGGTCCCCGCGGCGAGGTACCGCATCGCGGCAGAGGCGCTGTCGCCGGGCGCGAACCCGCCGGTGTAGGCGACCATCAGCCCCTGCGCCACGGCATTGACCGCGAGCGTGATGATCATGGAGGGAATCCGCAAATAGGCCACCCCGACACCATTCACCAGTCCGATCAACAACCCGCAGAATATCCCGACCGGAATCGCGAGCGCCTCGCCGACCGCCCCATGCGCCGCCGCGGCGGACGCCATCATCGCCCCCAGCGTGACCGTCCACGGCACAGACAGGTCAATCTGGCCGAGCAGGATCACCAGCATCATGCCGGTGGCGATGATCCCGAGGAAGGCGCCGACCTTGAGTTGCTGCAGCAGATATTGCGGCGACAGGAAGTTCGACGAATAGAAGCTGCCGAGCACCAGCAACAGCACGATGCATCCGAACGCGGTCGCGACGGGGACGTCGATGCGGTGACGCCAGTCGCGGCGGCGGTCATTCAGGCCGGTGGTGGCTTCGAGCATCTCGCATCTCACGTGAACAGTTCAAGACGGTTGCGCACCTGGAACAGCCGCGCCGAGCCGATGGAGACCGCGAGCAGCAGCACCAGCCCCTGAAACAAAGGCTGCCATAGGGGATCGACGTTGAAGACGAACAACAGATCGCCGATGGCGCGGAAGGCCAGCGCACCGAAAATCGCGCCGATGGCGCTGCCGCGCCCGCCAAACAGCGACACGCCTCCCAGCACCACCGCGGCGATGGAATAGAGCGTGTAGGTATTGCCGTTGGCGAGCGACGCCTCGCCCGAATAGGTGAAGAAGGTCAGGAACAGCCCGCCACAGGCCGCCAGCATGCCGCCAAGCACGTAGGCGGCGAACTTGGCGCGGCGGATCGGCATTCCTGACATGTAGGCCGCCTGTTCGGATGAGCCGACGGCGTAGACCGCGCGCCCGATCACCGATCCCTGGAACGGCAGCCACACCACCAGCACGACGCCCAGCAGCACGACGACGCTGGTCGGCACCAGATCGAACAGCTTTCCGGTCAGCGCGTCGGCGATGTCGGAATTGAACTCTGACGACGTGCCCGGAGACGGCCTGATCCACAGTGCGATCCCGAAATAGACCGCGCCGGTGGCTATGGTGGTGACGATCGGCTGCAATCGCCCGAAAATGACGATCATGGCATTGATGGCGCCGCACACCGCCCCCACCGCGATAACGCCGATGATCCCGAGCGTGGTGGCCGTAGCGGAGCCCGACACGACGTAGGACGCCACGCAGTTGCAGAGGATGAAGATCATGCCGACCGACAGATCGATTCCCGACGTCAACACGACGAGGGTCTGCGCCATCGCGACCAGCGCCAGCAGCACGCCCTTGTTGGCAACCGTCTGCACCACATTGGCGGTGAAGCCGGCCGGGTGGTTTGCGACGTAAAACACGAACATCGCGATGAAGATCGCGAGCGCCGTCAGCGAGCCGCGCTGTTGCGCCAGATGAAAGCGCCAGTCGGTCATGCGCCGACCATGGCGTTGGGCGGCGCCTCGCCTGCCGATGTATCGATGTTGAGGGCGAGGCTGACGAGGGCCCGCTCGGTAATCTCGGCCCCTTCCAAGGTGCGTTTGACCGTCCCGTCGTACAGCACCAGCACCTTGTCGCAGCAGCCGATCAGTTCGTCATAATCCGTCGAATACAACACGATCGCTGCGCCAGCATCGGCGAGCCTGCGCAACAGCTGATAGAATTCCTGCTTGGTGCCGACGTCGATGCCGCGGGTCGGATCGTTGAGCAGGATGATGCGCGGCTTGCGCATCAGCCATTTGGCGATCACCACCTTCTGCTGATTGCCGCCGGACAGCGATCCGACCGGAACCGAGACCCCGTCGGTCTTGATCGCCAGCAGCTTGATCATCTCGTCGACGGCGTCGCGCTCCGCATCGCGGTCGATGATGCCGCCATGGGCCAGTTCCGACAACGTCGCAAAGGACAGGTTGTCCCTGACCGACATCTGCAGCATCAGGCCCTCGGTCTTGCGGTCTTCCGGAATCAGCGCCATGCCGATGGCCTCGGCCTTGGCTTCGCGCGGCGAGCCGATGCTGACCGGCTGGCCGTCGATCAGCACCTGGCCGCTGATCCCCCGCAACACGCCGAACAGCGCCAGCAGCAATTCGCGCTGCCCCTGCCCGTCGAGACCGCCGAGGCCGACCACCTCACCGGCCTGCACGCCGAAGGAGATATCGCTGAGCCGTGGCGCCCAGCACAGACTACGCACCTCCAGCACAGGAGCAGCCGCTGTGGCTGCCGGCGCTGCAGGCTTGGGCGGGAACACGTGACTGTATTCCCGGCCGATCATCATTTCGACCACCTCGTTGTCGCTCTTGGTGCCAGCCTCGTAGGTCGCGATCCGCCGGCCATTGCGGAACACCGAACAATCGTCGGCCAGTTCGGCGATCTCGTGCATGCGATGCGAGATGTAGAGCAGCGCGATCCCCTCGGCCTTCAGCCGTTTCAGCACGTCGAACACGCGCGAAACGTCGGCGGCCGCGAGCGCGGAGGTCGCCTCGTCAAGAATCAGAACCCGCGGCGTGCGCGTCAGCGCCCGCGCGATCTCGATCATCTGGCGGCGCGACAATGGCAGGTCCCTGACCAGCGCCAGGGGATGGATGTCCTCGCCGCCGGCACGCGCCAGCGCCGCCTCGGCCAGTCGGCGCTGCGCCTTGCGGTCGATCAAGCCAAATCGACCGGGCGGGTTCGAGGCGACGATGTTGTCCGCGACTGACAGATCGGGGACCAGCGAGAGTTCCTGAAAGATGCAGACGATGCCGGCGGCATTGGCCGCGGCGGGGTCGGAGAAGTTGACCTCGCGTCCGTCGAGCAGCATCCGCCCTTCATCGGGGGCGACGACGCCGGACATGATCTTGATGAGGGTGGATTTGCCGGCACCATTCTCGCCGAGAATGGCATGCACGCGCCCGGCCCGCACCTCGAGATCGGCCCGCTGCAACGCCCGAACGCCGCCATAGCGCTTGGAAATTCCTTCCATGCGAAACAGCGGCACAAGGCTGTCCATCACCTGATCCCCGTGACCCATATCCGCTTCGCCCGAAAATGCTCGAGCGCCGCGGGGCTTGCTTCCCCCGCGGCGACCGAGCCGGACGACAGCCTTACTTGTCGGCCTTGGACTGCCCCATGATTTCCTGGGCGGAGAAGTTGATGCCGCAGGTCGGGAATGAGTTGCCGACAAAGAAATTGTCGGACTCCTTGGAATAAAAATCCTGACCATCCTTGAAGTTGGGATCCTCGGCGACCGCGAGCGGGAGCTTGATCGACTGCGGCAACACCTTGCCCTGCAACGCATCAATCGCGGTCTTGATGGCGACCGCGACCTGCGCGGGGCCGGTGCCGGCGGATGAGCATTTCAGGCCCTTGCCGGCATTGGCGGCGCAGAACTTGCGGAAGCCGTTTTCGGTTTCGCCGCCAAACGGCACGAAGGGATGGCTGGCGTCGATCATCGCCTGCACGATGCCGGTATCGCCACCCTGCGCGGCAATGCCGTCAAACCGCTTCTGCACCGCAATCGCGTCGGCGGTCGCCTTCTGCGCCGTCGCATCGTCCCATTTGCCGACCACCTCGACGATGTTCCACTTCTTGCCGGAGGCTTTCAGCGTCTCCTGGACACCGTTATGACGATCGGTATCGACAGACGTGCCGGCCACGCCCCGAACCTCGAGGATCTTGCCGCCATCGGGAACATGCTTGATCAGCCAATTCGCCCACAGCACTCCGAGGCCCTTCTGATCGACGTTGACGTTGATGGCGTCCTGGGTGTCGAGGATGTTGTCGAACGCGACCAGAACCACGCCGGCATCCTTGGCGCGCTTGATCACCGGCGCGAATGCCTTTGGATTCTGGGCATTGACGACGATCGCGTCAAAACCGGAATCGATGAAATTGTTGATCGCGGAGATCTGCGCGGCGACGTCCTCTCCGGTCGAGATGACCTTAAACTCCTTGATCTTCGCCGCGACCTCCGGCTGCGCCGCATAGGCCTTGGCGGTCTGGATCATCTGGATGCGCCAGGTATTGGCGATGTACCCATTCGCCAATGCGATGCGATAGGGACCTTTTTTCTCGGGGAATTTGAAGAACTTGGTGTCCGCCGACCACGGCGCGTAGCAGGTCGGGTCGGCCGACGGACCAGATACGACTTGCGGACCCGCGGCGAAGGCGGCCGAGCCGAACGCAAACGACGACAACGCAATTGCAATGAACGCACGATTTACCAGCGAAATCGATTTCGGTAGCATGCTCAATCCTCCCCTGGACGCCGGTTGCATCGGTCATTCGCCTGCGGTTGCACCGCACACGCGCGCCGAGCCGGCAGATGTTGCTGATCATTGTCAGCTTGGTCGCTGTTTACTCCCGCGCCGATTGTTAGGCAGAAATGATAGCGCTGTCAAATTGAGGTGATCACATCACCCGCGGCGCGCGCGTGCGATGGCGACGTCGAGATTCTCATCCATTCGAATTGCGATAAACGCGCCGCCCGGTGCGGGCGCCCGTTCGTGAGCGCATGCTCACGCGGAGCGAGCCCGCCGCATCAGCGCCGAGATCAGCGCCGTCAGGCCGAACTGCCAAGGCTCGCAATCCCCGCTTGATCTCATGCGGTTGGTCAGGCGGCCGAGCTTCGGCGTGGCCACGGTGACGAGGTCGCCTTCGACATGCGTGAATCCCTGCCCCTTCAGCGCACGATCCTGGATCGGTGCGAACATGGTACCGAGAAACAGCACGAAGCCGTCAGGATATTGGTGGTTCTCGTTGATCGTCTGCCCGACGATGTCGGCGGGGTCGCGGCTGATCTGCGTCAACGACGATCCGCCGTGCAGAACGAATCCTTCCTTCCCCTTCACCTCGAGCTTGATCTCCATCGCCCTGACGTCATCGAGCGTGAAGCCGGCATCGAAGAAGCGCACGAAAGGCCCGATCGCGCAGGATGCATTGTTGTCCTTGGCCTTCGACAGGAGTAGCGCGGAGCGTCCTTCGAAATCGCGCAGATTGACGTCGTTGCCGAGGCTGGCGCCAACGATGCGGCCGTCTGCCGTCACCACCAGCACCACTTCCGGCTCCGGGTTGTTCCACACCGATTTCGGATGAAGGCCGGCATCCATGCAGGTGCCGACCGAGGACAGAACCGGCGCCTTGGTGAAGACCTCGGCGTCCGGTCCGATGCCGACCTCGAGATACTGGCTCCAGGCGTTCTGGGCGATCAGCACCTCCTTGACGTGCTGCGCTTCGGCCGAGCCGGGCTTCAGCCGGGACAGGTCGGTGCCGACCACCCGCGTGACCTCGGCGCGGATCGCCTCCGCCGAGTCCGGATTGCCGCGCGCGCGCTCCTCGATCACCCGCTCCAGCATCGACACCGCGAAGGTGACGCCGGCCGCCTTGATCACCTGCAGATCGATCGGCGCCAACAGCCAGGGACGGGTGCGGTCGCGCGTCTCCGCCGGCGTATTGGACAAGACCTCCTGCAGCGTGCCGACCCGCTCGCCCCTCGCCGCCCGAAGCGCGGCCGCGGGATCGGCGCTTGCCGCCAGCTGACTGGCGGTCGGGAAACTGTCGGTGACGTCGAACACGCCATCGCTCCGGATCGCGACCACCGACGGGCTGGCGAGATCGGGGCGCCAGATGCGTCCCATGAGCGCGGCATCGGCGAAGTCGTCGGGCAGGATGAAGGCGGCGTCGGTCGTGATCGGCATGTGGGTTGGTCCTTGGTCGGATCGTGTCAGGGCAGCGTGGGGGCCGGTCCGCCGATCACGCCTTTGCGGATCAGGAAGCAGCCATAAAATCGGGGATCGCCGACCTGCACCACGGCGAAACTCGCCCGTGCCGCGGCGTAGAAAGCAAAGCGCTCGAGGCTCGCCAGACGCGATGCGCCGGCGCCGACTGCGTCGAGTTCGGCCGCGATTTCGCGCTGCACCTCCGGCCAGGCCGCGGGATCGCCGACGACCTCCATCCGCCGCACTGGATCGGGGACGAACTCGTCGATCGGCAGGACCGACAGGATCGCTCGGGCGGCGCGCGGCATGGTCAATCCGGGCAGGCGAACCAGGCGTCCCGAAATGGAGGCCCGGGCCGTTGTTTCGGCGGGAAAATTGGCGTCGACCAATGCGAGATCGTCGCCATGGCCCATCGCGGCCAGCACCCAGAGCAGATCGGCCGAGAGCACCGGGTCAATCGTCTTCAGCATGATCGTCGTCCCCGCACGGAAAGATAAATGCGCGCCGCCGTGCCGCCGAAGACACTGGCCCGGTCGTCTGGCGACAGCTCGGCCAGCAGGGTTTCGGAAGCAGTCAGCCATCTGGTGTAACCGCCGGCCAGATCGACCACCGGCCAGTCGCTGCCCCATAACATCCGCTGCGGCCCGAAGCAGTCGAGCACGTGATCAACCGCCCCGCGCAGTTCGTCGACCCGCCAATCCGGCTTCGCTTCGGTGACCAGTCCGGACAGCTTGCAGACGATATTGCCGCGTTCAGCCAGCGCTGCGATATCACGGCGCCAGCCGCCGATCTCGCCGCTTGCCAGCGCCGGCTTGCCTAGATGATCGAGCACGAACTGCAGATCGGGATGGCGGTCGACCACCGCCAGCAGCCGCGGCAAATGGCGCGGCAGCACCAGCGCGTCGAACACAAGCTTGTGCCGGACCATCGCGGTCATGAGCGGCGCCAGCGCCGGACGCAGGAGCCAGTCGTCATCGGCGATGTCCTGAACCATCGGCCGCAGCCCGACCAGCAGGTCATGCGCCGCCACGGACTCGATACGTGCCTCGGCATCCGCTGCGTCGAAATCGGTCCAGCCGACGACACCGCGCACGATGTCGGCGGATGCCGCGACGTCCAGCAGAAACCGGGTCTCGGCTTCGGTCGGCGCCGCCTGCACCAGGATCGTGCCGTCGATGTGCGCCGCCGCCAGCAACGACGCCAGATCCGCCAGCGTGAAATCCCGATAGATCGACTGAAGCTGTGGCGTCAACCAGCCGTAATCGCCGCGCGCCAGCGTCCACACATGATGATGCGCGTCGATCCGCATCAGGCGGGCACCGGCGCGTCGGCATTCAACAGGCGCTCCGCCTTCAGATCGGCCCACAGTGCCGAGGGAACCGTGCTGGCGAGACTGGCGGCGTTGCGCTCCACCTCTTGCGCGCTCTGGCCGCCCAGCACCACGCTGGCGACGGCCGGATGGCCGAGCGCGAAATGCAGCGCGGCGGTCGGCAGAGCCACGCCATGCGCGGCGCAGACCCGCTCGATCCGACCGACCTTGGCCAGGATCTCCGCCGGCGCGTCCGAGTAATTGTATTTGGCACCCGGCACCACGCCCGTTGCCAGGATGCCGGAGTTGAACACGCCGCCCAGCATGATGCCCATGCCCTGGCGCTGCGCCAGCGGCAGGAACTGCTCCAGCGCGGGTTGCTCCAGCAGCGAATAGCGCCCCGCCAGCAGCATGACGTCAAACGATCCCGCCTCGGCAAAGCGTACGCACATGTCGGCCTCGTTCACGCCGATGCCGATGCCGGCGACGACCTTCTCGCTGCGCAACTTGTCGAGCGCGGGATAGGCGCCCGCCATCGCCTCGCGAAACCGATCCTCGATGGCGTCCGCACCATGAGTCCAGACGTCGACATCATGAATCAGCAGCAAGTCGATCCGATCGGTCCCGAGCCGCAGCAGCGACTGCTCCACCGATCGCATGGTCCCATCGTAGGAATAATCCACCACGGCCCGATGCGGCTGGCCGCCGACGAAGCGCGATCCATCACCGCGCCCGTGAAACGGATCCATCCAGCGTCCGACCTTGGTGCACAGCACAATCTCATCGCGCGGCACCCGCCGCAGCGCCGTTCCGCAGCGATGCTCGGCCAGCCCGTGGCCATAAAGCGGCGCGCTGTCGAGCAGATTGAGTCCTAACGAAAATGCCCGTTCGACCGCGCCGATCGCCGTCGCGTCGTCGAGTTGCGCATAGAGATCGCCGAGCGGCGCGGTACCGAACCCGAGAACGGATACCTCAAGGCCGGTGCGGCCGAGCGGACGGCGTGGAACCGCTGATGGCATTGGCATGGCGAACATTTCTTCCCGGTCGTGCCCCAGTTCGTGCTGGCGCAGTTTCTGACATTGCGCGAACCCTATGGTTTTGCAGTCGGCTGTCAACTGCCCCGCGCCGCTTCATGAACCACGATGCCGCCCGTCATTTTTGATGCGTTCACCTCACCGCCGGGCTGAACTTGTCGCCGGGATTGTGATGTGGACAGGCGCGACAAGCGGACGATGCCACGCACCGGTCGCGGTCAGCGCGGGCCGAACGGCGCGAACGATCCGAGGTAGGGTTTCGGCCGCGGGGCGGCGTAGGCGCCGATCTTCGAGGTCTTGAGCCCGAGCGTGGCCAGGGCTTCCGCCAGCTTGACCGCGCTCGCGACACCGTCGATCACCGGAAGTCCGTGCTGTTCGGTGAGGCGCGCGGCGAGGTCCGCCATGCCGGCGCAGCCGAGCACGATGGCCTCGGCCCGATCCTCGATTTTGGCGCGTTCGATTTCCGCGCTGATCTGGGCGGAGGCGTTGGATGCGGGATCATCGAGCGCCAGCACCGGCACCTCGGAGGCACGCACCTTCGCGCAGCGAGCGGCCAGACCGTATTTCATCAGGTTGGCTTCGATCGCGGCGATCGACCGCGACAGCGTCGTCACCACCGAGAAGCGATGCCCCAGCATCGACGCCAGATGGAACGCCGCTTCGCCGATGCCGATCACCGGCTTTGAGGCAAGGCTGCGTGCCGCTTCGAGGCCGGTATCGTCGAAGCAGGCGATGATATGCGCCGACACCCCAGATGTCTCGCCCTTGGCGATTTCGGCCAGCAGTCCCGGCACTGAAAACGCCTCGTCATAATAGCCTTCGATCGAGACCGGGCCATCGGGCGGATTGACGGCGATGATCTCGGTGCCGGCGGCGGCGACCGCGCGCGCGGCCCGGCCGATGCTTTCGGTCATCGACGCCGTGGTGTTGGGATTGACGACAAGAATGCGCAACGCTTGCGTCCGGTCCTGGCGCGCAGTCCTGGCGACCGCGCTCGATGTCATTGGTTGTCGCGTGTTCCGCGCGCCGGATCAAGTCCGCGCGGCGGGACGTCGCACGCTAAACCATGCCCTTGCCGGCGTCCGAGCCATGGCGCCGTTGCCGGGCCTGCAGCACCAGGATGGCGATCAGGGCGAGCGAGATCACCAGAAAGGACACCGCGCTGGTCAGCGTGCCCAGCGCGTAGATGTCCGGCTTGGTGACGGTGGTGGTCAGCCCCTGCAATTCCAGCGGCAACGTGTTGACCGACCCGATGGCCTGGCTCGACCGCGCCAGTTCGTCCCAGGACAAGGTGAAGCCGAACAGGCCGATGCCGATCACTGATGGCAGGATGATCGGCAGCACAACATGGCGGAAGGTCTGCCAGGGTGTCGCGCCGAGGTCACGCGCGGCCTCTTCGAGCCGGCTGTCGAAGCGGTTGAAGATGGCAAACATGATCAACAGGCCGAACGGCAGGGTCCAGGTCAGGTGCGCGCCGAGGCCGGATGTGAACAGACCCATGGCCGTGGTCCAGCCCGCGGCCCAGCGGCCGAGTCCGGCATCGACGCCATGCTTGATCATGAATTCGTCGAGCAGCCGGAATTCCAGGGCAATGCCGAGCGAGGTGATGATCGACGGCATGATCAGGCTGGCGATGGCGGTATAGAACAGGATCGCGGAGCCGCGGAACGGCCGCCGGAATGCCATGCCGGCCGCAACCGAGATCACCACCGTCAGCACCATGACCACGAGCCCGAGCTTCAGCGAGCGCTTGAAGGCGGCGCCGATGTCGACGATGCCGGCGCCGGCGAAGAGCTTGCCGAACCAGGTCAGCGACACCCCGTTCATCGGGAAGGTCAGA
>Ga0302321_100005016_pt1 | contig 11525 bp, 5 predicted proteins | sample Fen_T0_1_FD_202505 | JGI IMG/M metagenome (GOLD analysis project Ga0302321, IMG submission 202505) | Peat permafrost microbial communities from Stordalen Mire near Abisko, Sweden - Fen_T0_1 | ecosystem: Environmental > Terrestrial > Soil > Wetlands > Permafrost | place: Sweden: Abisko...
TAATCAGTCAGTTCAACAAGGATTCTTTGGTATTCAAGATGCCAATCTACTAATGGCTGAGGCTTTGCGAGAATTAAATTCAGGAAAAGAAATTCCGTCAGAGAACTGTATTTTGACCATGGTTAATGACTGGCTTAATTTGATCGAAAAATTCAAATATGAACCCAAGGAATCAGTTTTAGAAATTATCAATTTTCTTCGCCGTAACGAGTTGAAAATTGCAATGACAGATGATGAGTTTAATACCTTGAAGCTTCAGCTTTTCAATGACGCTAGTTTAATTAGGACTGGTTATGAGAAAGAAATTGACAATGTAGAATTAAATGCTCAAAACATCAACGAAATGGAGATTCTAAACGAAAAGATGGGAAATATTGAACGGATTGCAGATCAAGCTGCTGAGTTAGGCTTATATGGTTTACAAGATGCAAATTTGCTTTTAATTGAAGCTTTAAGGGAAATTATTTCAGACACTTCGGTTATTGATGCCTATCTTCTTTCCCTACTTGATGGCTGGGTGGATCTGATAGACAGGTATTACAAAAACCAAAAGAATGAATCTGAGTCTATTATAACTTTTCTTCAGAATCCCATGCTCAAAATACAGCTGGCAAATGAAGAGTTTACAATTCTTAAAGAGCAGCTTGTTACAGAAAGTTGTGAAAATTTACTGAACAAAGTCCCTGCCGAAAGGGTGGAATATTCGTCTTTTTTGAAGGTTGCAATTTCTGAAGGTAACAATTTAAGTAATGAGGATTTTTCAGTAGTTACTTCTGAAGCCTTGAAACTTGTTGAATTACTGTTAACGGAATCTCAACAGGTACGTTCTTACCTAGAATCTATAATTGTTGGCGATAAAGAGACTGAGCTAAGTGGCTTACAGCAAGCTGGAGATGAGTTAGAACGCTTTGCAAATGCATCCAAAATAGCGGGTTTTGAAGGCTTAGGTTATGTTTGTCTTCACATTAATGCGAATATAAATAGATTCGTTGAACAGATCGATAGTTTTTCCAAAGACCGCCTCAATCTTTTGCTAGATTGGCTGACATCAGTCCAAGCATATTTGCCATCATACAATAAAAACAACGCAGGGGAACTTGTCGTTAATGGATTAACGAATGAACAATGGTTATTGCCATTGTCATATGAAGAAATAATGGTGATCTTAGAGAAAATACATAATGAAAGCTTGGTCTTTGGCGTTGAATTTGAAGCTCTGAGGATGGAAAAAGCTACTGACGAAGAAGTTTCAATTGCTTTGCCGGACGATGTTAATCAGGAACTGTTGGAGCTTCTCTTACAAGAAATGCCAGAGTATACGCATCAGTTTTCTGATGCTATCCAACGCATGCAATCGGGAGGCAATGAAAAGGATTTGGAGGTTGCTCAGCGTGTTGCGCATACCCTGAAAGGATCGGCAAATACGGTCGGAATAAAAGGCATCGCTGTACTTACTCACTATCTGGAAGAGATCCTGGTGGCTTGTGCAAATGAGCAAATGGTTCCAGGAAGAGCATTAGGCAACTCACTGATTAATGCTTCCGATTGTTTGGAAAGTATGAGTGAGGCACTTATAAGTGGTAATAATCCACCACCTAACGCAAAAGCTGTTTTACAAGAGATTCTAGATTGGTCAAGTCGGATTCAGAAAATTGGCCTAGTTGGTTCAGAGGAGGAAGCAATTTTAACTGAGACAAATACTGCTTCAGAGAAAAGTAATTATGTATCTGAAAAATCGCGTCCGGAGCCTTCGCCGGAAGCACTTGTCCGAGTTGCTTCCGATCAGATTAATAACTTGTTCAGGCTTTCAGGCGAAAGTATTATTCTGAACAGTCAAACGCATCAAAGCATGCGGTATATGAAAAAGCAGTTGAAGGCTATGAAGCAACAGTTTGCTTTGTTGGAGCAGTTAGGCATTGAATTGGAGCTATTAATTGATCTAAAAGATTTGACAGATCGTCCTTCGAAATCAGTGAGCTCAGGTTTCGATACCCTTGAAATGGATCAATACAACGAGTTGTATACCGCCAGTCGACGGGTGGCTGAGGCCGCGATTGATGCTAAAGAAATAAGCCTTGATCTCAACAAAGAGATGGACAGAATGAATGAGGCACTGGACGATCAACAACGTTTGATTATCAATGTGCAGGAAGTAGTTATGCAGACAAGACTGGTTTCAATTTCAACGATTGCTCCTCGTCTTCATCGAAGTGTTAGGCAAACATGTCGAATGACTGGAAAAGAAAGTAAGTTGGTGTTGATAGGTGAAAAAATTATGATCGATGGCGGTACGCTAAATGCAATTGTTGATCCCATACTTCATCTATTACGTAATGCTGTAGATCATGGAATAGAAATTGGTGAAGAGCGTTTGGCTAAGGGTAAGCCGAGCTGCGGTGAAATTACGTTAGGGTTTGAACGTTATGGTAACAGTATCTTGGTTCGCTGTCGTGACGACGGGCGTGGGCTTGATTATCTCGGGATTCGATTGGCGGCCGAAAAAAGGGGGATTTTGCAACCCGGAGCACCAGTTAACAATGAGGAATTAAGGAGTTTAATCTTACGTCCAAACTTTTCATCCCGATCCTTTTCGACTCAGACATCTGGACGAGGTGTGGGTATGGATGTGGTTTATAACCAAATAACGGAAATGGGTGGAAAGCTAGTACTGGATTCCGATTCAGATCGAGGTATGACTATTGAGTTTACTGTTCCGTTGCCACTTAGTTTAACCTACGCACTTTTAACAAATATAGGACATTATCGGTTGGCGATCGCCTCCAAAGGTATTATCCAAATCATCTATGCTTCAGTAGGTGAATTAAAGGTGGTCGATGGCAAGGAGGTCATGCTACTGGATGAGAATACTTATCCGGTAGCAAGATTAGCTGATTTATTGAATATATCTGATCATCGAAAAGCTTCTTTGCCATATGCTTCTGTTTTGTTGGTACAGAATGAAGGCAAGATAATGGCTGTGCTCACTGATTCAATTACTGACAGTTTGGATGTAGTAATAAAAAGCATGGGGTATTACATCGAAAAGATTCCTGGATATATCGGAGCAACTATTTTAGGTGATGGCACGGTTACCCCTGTGATAGATATTCCAGAACTGCTTAGTTCACCTGCACGCAATATAGCCAGGGCTAATTCTGAACAACCCATTGCTAACTCCTTCCGCCCTGTATTGCCGACGGTTTTGGTGGTAGACGATTCGCTAAGTCAACGACGAGCTCTAGAACAACTTTTGAAAGATGCTGGTTATAACGTACGAACAGCTCGTGATGGAATAGACGCTGCGGAATTAATGGCGGGTTTTAAGCCCGACATTGTTCTAACCGACTTCGAGATGCCACGCATGAACGGGATTGAACTAGCTTCTCACATCCGCAAGCAAGACAAGATTAAATCGGTGCCGGTCATAATGGTTACATCGAGAGCTACCTTAAAACACCGTCAAATGGCTGAAAAAGCAGGTGTTGATTTCTATTTTACTAAACCTGTTAGAGACGAAGCTCTTTTGTTAAAAATGCGAGAGTTGATGGAGGTGTTTTTAGAAAAGACAAGGGAAATTGCATAATACAAATTTGGTCTATAAGTCTGTCAATATGCAATTTTTGATTTATTTAATAACCGGGGATTTCATTTTAGGTCGGTTTCTATAATTTTATTTATTTTGTGGCGTACGAAAAACCTGTAATTTTAGGAGTCAATAAAATAAAAAGTAACATAGTACCTAGAGACGACTGATGATTTTTTATGGAAGGCGCCTTGTCCAGGCTACAAATTTTGAGTCAATCAACTGACCCTAGTAAAAAAACATTCTAACAAGATAACCCTTAAACCAAATCATAGTGACCTCAATTATGAAACAAAAAAAAATTAATCTCTTTGGAAAACTTTTGCTTTGGCAAAAATTTGCAATATTAAGCTTTATTGCGACCGCTTTGGTTGCGATTCCATTTTATCTTTTTTACGATGTTGAGCAAAAATTTATAAATACAACGATACTCGAACAAGAAGGCTTAATGCCTGCAGCCTATGCAATTGATTTACTCAAAGTGGTGCAAAAACATCGTGACCTTGCTTTTGAATCCTTCGGAGATAATGAAAGCGTTGACGCAAGCCGGAAAAAAGCAAAAGAGCTTGTAGATGAGCAAATCACAAAGTTCGATAAAGTTGCTGGCTACTTCCAATATCCGGGCTTACCTGAGACGTGGTTAGCTTTTAAAGATCATTGGTCCAAACAGAACTTGATTATCGACTCTAAATCAGAAGCTCCCGACGATATATGGGATCTACAGACTCAGTTGATCAAACAAATATTTTCAATGTTGGACCTGATACTATCTGGTTCGACTATGGATCTTGATCCTGAGGCAAAAACCTACTACATGATCCAAGTAGTGCTAGTAAATGCACCTGTCATTGCAGAAAAAATGGCTCAGGCTCGGCATTTCGGTTTTGCCTTGTCAGCTAACGGGACGACTAAATCAGAAGGAGTTTCTCAACAAGATCGGATGTTGTTGTCCGGCTTTATTGGTCAAAGCCAAGAGTTGGTAGAAAAATCGAAAAAATACATTGAACGTTCAGTTAGAAACTCTCCTGAGCTAAAAACACGTATATTCGAAAAGACTTTAGACGCTTTAGAGTTAACTGAGCAGACAAATAAGATTGCCGCAAGTGATATCGTTTCTGCTAAAGAGATTAATGACTTTAAGGCACAGAAGTATCTTGCTAAATTTAATCAAGGCGTTGAGCAGCAATTCGCTTTTATCTCAAGTGGTGTCGAATCGATTAACCAAGAGTTTGACAGTCAGATTGGAGCATCGCGTTTTGCCTTGTATAACTCGATGGCAATTGTATTGGTATTATTCTTTATCGCTGCTGGTATAGCCTATTTTATTTCAATTTCAATTACAAATCCGATCCGCTATCTCGTCGCTGTAATGAACAGACTTGCAGCCGGCGATAAAGATGCGCGCGCAAATTTGGAAACCTTTGACGAAGTGGGTGAATTGGGTCGACAATTCGACATTATGGTTGATCAACGAGAAGCGGCAAACACGGCTATTCAAAAAGAAAATGAAGCACTTAACACTTCGATTATTGAGCTTTTGCAGGCTGTGGCACAATTGGCGCAAAGAGATTTGACAATCAAAGTCCCTGTTTCCGAGGATGTGACTGGGCCGGTAGCGGACGCTTTGAATTTGCTTTCTTCCGAAACTGCTAAGGTGCTAAATCGAGTAGTTAGAGTTGCTGACCAGGTTTCTCATATTTCAAAAGAGATAAAAATTCAAGCCGACAAAGTTATTGATGTTGCAAGGGAGGAAAAGCGCGACGTTGAGCAGACCGTTTCAGAACTCAGTCAAGCTTCTGAGGTTATGATCGATATTGCTAGGTTAGCGCACTCCTGTAATGAGGCTGCTGTAAAAGCGATTAATAACACGGATAAAGCACAAGAAACTGTATTGGATACGGTACATGGCATTACTTCAATACGAGACACAATTAGAGAAACGGAAAAACGAATTAAACGTTTGGGCGAGCGATCACAAGAAATAGGTAGTGTGGTGACCATAATTAACGGTATCGCTGAGCGGACCCATATCCTCGCTTTGAACGCATCGATGCATGCGGCTTCAGCCGGTGAAGCTGGCAAAGGCTTTGCGGTGGTTGCAAATGAGGTGCAAAGGCTTGCAGAAAATGCTCGTGAGGCCACTTCTCAAATTTCCAGCTTGGTCAACAATATACAGTTAGAAACAGCAGATACAGTCATTACAATGAATGATGCCATTAGCCAAGTGGTAAGAGGAACGGCATTGGCTCAGAAAGCAGGAAGCGAAATGCGTGAAACTCGAGATACAACAGCTAATCTTGTTGAGTTGGTAGAGCGCATTGCTATAAGCTCAAACTCGCAGGCGGAAACAACAAGAGGCTTACAAGAGCGTGCGCTACAGATTCAAAAAAGCACGGAACAAACTTTCGAGTTATTGCAACATCAAGGTTTACAAACAGAGAGTTTGGTGGATTATTCAAATAGTCTTGTAAATTCGGTTGGAGTTTTCATCCTTCCTGAGAATGAATTGATTAAGCATTAAGGCAGCGGTATTCAATAGCCGATATCATTATTGTACCCATGAGATAAAGTAAAAATGCTCTTAAAAGCTATATTAGTTATTTTTATTTAAATTGAGAGGTTAAGGATGGAAGTATCATATAATTTAGTACTAATCATGGTTTCATTTGCAATTGCAGTGTCCGGATCGTTTATGGCACTAATCACTACTCGAAACGCATTAACGCGCGACCCAAAAAACCGAGGTGGCTTGGTTTTTTTAGCTGCATTATGCTTAGGTGGCGTTGCAATTTGGTCTATGCATTTTATCGGAATGATGGCTTTTAATCTGCATGGTACCGAGGTTGACTTCCTTGGTCATGGGGCGGCAATAAATTATAACTGGCCGCTTACTGTTGTGTCATTTTTCGTTGGAGTAGTTGTTGTTTATATTGGCCTCGCAATTATGTGTCATGGCAGATTTAATTTTGCCAGGCTACTGATGTCCGGGACTTTTGTGGGCTTAGGCGTTGCGGCAATGCATTACACTGGCATGCTGGCAATGCATGTACAAGCGGATTTGAGTTGGAACTGGCAAATTGTTGCTGCATCGGTGGGTATTGCTGTGGTTGCCGCCAATGTTGCGCTATGGCTAGCTATTCATGTTAAACGATTAAGTCATATTTTTGGCAGCGCATTTATAATGGGTTTGGCGGTTTGTGGGATGCATTACACGGGTATGGCTGCTGCAGGATTTACTCATAATCCGACCCTTCCTACAGTGTCCTCAATGAGTGGTTCAAGTTCGATATTAGTTTTTTGCATTATGGCGATCGATTTAGGTGTGGTTTTTGTAGGGGCATTAATGGCTTTTTCAGAATCTTACAGACAACAGCTGAGTGTAGATTAGTAAAAGGTCATCTTTTAAAGAATTTAGATAATCATTTCGAGGTCATACATTGGCTCCCTCAGGTATTGATGGGCTGTCCGCCAAATAACCATGGCAGGCATATATCTCAATGCTCAAACTGAATGATTGAGGAAGAGGTGATACAGTATTTTGCAAGAGATTGTGGTGGACTTCAAATGACACCATTATCAATTTATCTTCTCCATCCAGGAGCCGATTATATCCCTTGTAAGCTTAAAGTTCGGATGAATCAAGTTGGTTTTCGGCGCCAACAATCTAGGCATTGATGTAAGAATACGTTACAAACCCGGATCGGCAAATCCAGTCGTCCGCCACAACTGAAAAGGCGATTAAAAATGACAAGCATCAATACGACGGGCTAAATTAAGTAAAGAAAGAAATTGCCCGATTGACTGAGGGCGTGATCTGTTAAAAAATGTCTTTTTGGTCCGCCGTGCCCCTATGCAAAGAAACAGGATGCCCTTATCCGACTTAACGAAGATTCATGACATCGGCCCGTTTTTATGTTACGCATGTTTGTTAAATGAGGCAGCGATTTGAGCATATGAGTCTCCAGATCGAACCTCAAATATTCCTAATCTCGAGACTAATTAAAAGTCAACCAGAGAACTTTGGAACAAAGGGGAATAGATTGGTTAAAATCAGCCATTAAAATTTTCGATCCGCATAAAAAAGCCCACTCCCAGCGAATAATTTTGCAATATTGCTGCTACTCCTCCAGTCAGCAGTGCCAACAGCACAAAAACTGTCAACCCCAAAACGATTCTGACAGCCACTTCAACTAATGATCGATTGATCTCTAAGGGAAATGCAACCGCCATTGTTGTTATAACCCCGCCAATAATTGCCAACCCGGTTGATAATAGACCGGTTATTTTGGATTCGCACCAAGGACAGTGATTAACTTCTGTTAATTCATAAAAATTACATCTGGAATCTAGACCTAACAACGGCCAATCGCACCCGCATTGAAATAATATGCCGCAAAGTGGCGTCACCAAAATCAATGTAGTGATTAAAGTCGCCGCTCCGGAAACAGTTGGCGTATTTAATTTTGGAATCATTTGACTAGTATTTTAATCCCGATGCCCTTCCAGGTATGGATCAGGAGTAGCCAGGGAATCCAATGTTGCCGATAAACGATTATCACTTGACTTTCATCATCACTTGACCGGGCCGATTGCTCTTTTTCTCTTGTTATTTTCTTGTGTCTTTTGTTTAAATCTCGGGCCTTTTCTTTTTGCTGTCTTTTATATTGGTCAATGCCTCTTTGAATGCCCTGAGTAATCAACTTGGTTTGTTCTTTGATTTGCGCAGGGCGCTGAGTGCCTCTGGCAATTTTCAGGGCTTCTTCTTGATTCTGTTGAGATTGTTTTTGATAATTATTTTTTTGGTCATGAGTTGAATAGCTTTTTATTGGGTTATTCAATCTTAAATACTACATGGTTGCTTGATACAGGTAAAATGATTATCCGGCAAGGCAGTTACGTGGCTTTGCCTTGAGGCAATCAATAAGCAACTGACACCAGATAAAAACGTATTTTGGGTAGAATTTGAAATACAATAAATCAAGGAATTAAAAAAGATGAGATTAAAAGAAAATGATGTTGAAGTAGGCTGCTTATATTTGACCGCTGCATATCAATATCGTGCTGTACTTGCAATGAAAGGTGAATTTATGATTTATGCGCCCAGTTTGGAAGGGACTTCAGTATTGAATCTGGGTACTACAAAAATGCCATTTGAAAATCAGCCTTTTAAGAAATGTCAAATCGTTACCTTTGCCAAAAAGGAGTATCAAGCATTTGACTTCAATGGTACTGAGGCTATCAAACATAAATTGAATGAATTACAGTTATCGGAAGTCATTGGTCAGTGTAATGCTAAATCCGCTATTGCTAATTTGTTAGCGTGTTAATCAACATTCAAAATTTTCCAAAGTTGCACTGAGATCAACCTAGAAACATCACCATACTAAAAACTAGATCAAATTAAATCAACTAGATATAAATTTGTAACCCCCATAAAATCCAGTGTTGAAAGCTGTAATTTACTTTACGTTGATTTACACGTCATCACCAGATGAGGGCCGCTAGTACATAGCAGTATTGTTCGAAACTTTGATCACCGATCTTACCTAGACAGTGATTGGTGCGAAATTGGGTGGTAGCGCATAAGCTAACGCGATTTCTTTAGCTAAAATGCAAAGCTAGTCAAAGGAAGCATAGGTTGTCAATCATCTCTAAACTTTGGCTCTGAACGCCTACCCGACCCATAAGGCTTGAAGTCATTTAATTCACAGATAAGTACATGTTACGCCAATAAAAAATAACTCATTAACTTTGTTAAAAAAGATATAAACTGGGATAAACATGGAACCGTGCAAAAATTTTAATATTGTTTTGATGACTGCATTCCTGACGGCATCAATGCCTTGCAATAACAGGGTAATACCCGGAATTCGATCATGAATGATCTTGATTTATCCAGCTGTGAAAATGAACCCATTCGTTTTCCGGGTTCGGTGCAGCCTCATGGCGGACTATTGGTTATTGATCCTAAGTTTGCCACCATCATTGCCGCCAGCGAGTCCTGCAATTTACTGCTTGGCCTTTCCGCGCCAAACTTACTGGGGCTAAGCTTTGGCAAGATCTTTGGTTTGGAGGCAGAGAGTCGATTACTGACCTCACAACACGATGCCGATCAACCGCTGCTGCGTTTACAACTTGATAACAAAGAATTTGACGCCACACCACATGTCAATAGCAACGGCCAAATAGTGCTGGACGTGGAAATGGCAGAGCGGGATGTTACACCTTCGGTTCTTTTTCAGCACCGCCGAGCCATACAATTATTGCGTAGGTTTACTGATCTTGCCAGCATTACCCAACAGGCTGTCACGTTGTTCCAAAACATCAGCGGATTTGATCGGGTGATGATCTACCGCTTTGACGAGGCCTGGAATGGCGAAGTCATCGCCGAAAATTGCCTCTCTGGTGCTGAATCCTTTCTGGGGCTCAACTTTCCTGCCAGCGATATTCCCAAACAAGCCCGCGATTTATTCCAGTCTTCACGGGTTCGCCAGATTCCTGATGTGCTGTATACCCCATCAGCTTTAATCTCAATGCCTGATTGTTCGACTATCGATCTGGGACCTTCAAATTTGCGGAGTGTTTCCCCGATTCATATCGAATATCTACAAAACATGGGGGTAAGAGCTTCACTGGTCGGTGCACTGACCGTCGCAGGGCAGCTTTGGGGGCTTTTGACCTGTCACCATATAAACGCACCGAAATATTTTTCCACCGAACAGAGAATGAATTTCAGCTGGTTTTGCCAGGATTTAGAAGCCTTGATTGATGCAGCCTTGCTGCGAGAGCGCCAAGAACGGGAAAAGAATCTGGCTATGAAAAGGCGGACACTGATTAATGCCGTGCGTGCGCAGGAATTTAAATCGCTGATAAATGATGAACATTACGCTGACATAATAGATGTGGTTACGGCGGATGGCTTTGCCTTGATAATAGACGATTCAATTCTAACCTGCGGTATAACTCCCGAAAGCGAGCGGATTCAAGATTTATTACAACGGCGGTGGCTGTTAGGAAAAAATGCCAACGTATTTTCATCAAGCGCTTTAAACAGTGATTTTGCCCTGGATAAGGTTGGTGACAGCATAGCTGGCGCACTATTTGTTTCAGTTCGAGAACATCCAGCCACCAGCATGATCTGGTTTCGCCGGGAGCGCAGTTATGCCGTGCAATGGGGTGGCGATCCCGAAAATGCTCATTTTACAGACACCAATGGCCGTATAACGCCCAGGAAATCCTTTGCCTTGTTTTTACAGAACGTTTCCGGCCAAAGTCGGCCTTGGTCGCAGGAGGAATTGGATTCCGCAGTGGAGCTGGCTGCCCTGATCGATATTGAGACGACAAGGAAAGAGCAGGCTTTTGCGCAAACCATTCTGGATTCATCGCCTGATAATATTGCTATTTTAGATAACCAAGGCAGTATCACTTTGGTGAATAATGCATGGAGTCGCTTTGCCGCGGAAAATGGGGCGCCCACATTGGCTGCAAAATCAATCGGACAAAACTATCGGATTGCTTGCACCGCGAGCGAGGAACAAGAAAACGGTGCTGAAGCAATTTTGGCATGGTCGGGAATCGAAGCCGTTCTGACTAAGAAGCTAGACCATTTCAAACTGGATTATCCTTGCGACTCGCCAGATGAACCCCGCTGGTTCAAAATGCATGTTTATCCGATGATCTCGCCTTGTGAAGGCGTAGCGGTGGTGCATGAAAACGTTACCGCAACGAAACTGGCTGAATTGCGTCTTGCAAAGGAGCGAAACCTGTTACGCACCATGCTTGAAACCATACCCGATTTGGTTTGGTTAAAGGACGCTAACGGAATTTATCAGCTTTGCAATCCGGCGTTTGAGCGGTTCTTTGGTGCTTGCTAAGTCGACATTGTCGGCAAGTCTGATCACGACTTCATGCCCTTTGAGCTTGCGGATTTGTTTCGTCACAA
>Ga0302321_100005017_pt1 | contig 11524 bp, 10 predicted proteins | sample Fen_T0_1_FD_202505 | JGI IMG/M metagenome (GOLD analysis project Ga0302321, IMG submission 202505) | Peat permafrost microbial communities from Stordalen Mire near Abisko, Sweden - Fen_T0_1 | ecosystem: Environmental > Terrestrial > Soil > Wetlands > Permafrost | place: Sweden: Abisko...
GATGGGCATCGCGTATTCGAGCTCGAGCTCGCTGGACACCGAGGGCAGGCCGTCCTTGATCAGGGCGACGTCGGTGGAGGTGCCGCCCATGTCGTAGGTGACCAGGTTGGGGTAGCCCGACTGCACGCCGGTGTAGGCGGCGGCGATCACCCCGGAGGCGGGGCCGGACATCACGGTGTTGACCGCTGCCTCAGCCACAATCGAAGAAGCGACGGTGCCACCATTACCTTGCATTACCAGGAGTTCCTTGGCGAAGCCCTGGGCTTTCAACTCGGTCTGCAGGCGGTCTATGTAGCGCGACAGCACCGGCTGCACCGCGGCGTTCACCGCCGATGTGACGCCACGCTCGTATTCGCGGTACTCGGCAACCACGGTGTGGCCGACGGTGATGAAGTTGTTCGGCCAGAGTTCGCGGACGATTTGCGCGGTGCGCAGCTCGTGCGCCGGGTTGATGTAGCTGTGCAGGAAGTGGATCACCACCGCCTCGGCGCCGCCGGCGAGAAGAACGGCGACCGCGCTGCGCACCTGGGCTTCGTCCAGGGGCCGCAGCACATTGCCTTCGGCGTCCATGCGCTCGTCGACCTCGGTGCGCAACTCGCGCGGGATCAGGGGCACGAAGCTGCCGGTCAGGCCATAGGCCTGGGGCCGGGTGCGGCGCCCCAGTTCGAGCACGTCGCGAAAGCCGCGCGTGGTGATCAGGCCGACGCGGGCGATCTTGCGCTCCAGCATCGCGTTCGTGGTCGTCGTCGTCCCGTGGATGATGGCGGCCAGGCTTTTCAGGTCGGCGCCGGCCGAGTCCAGGGCGGCGAGCACGCCGTAGGCCTGGTTGTCCACCGTGGTCGGCACCTTGGCGAGCTTGACCTCGCCGGTCTCGTCGTCCACCAGGATCAGGTCGGTGAAGGTGCCGCCCACGTCGATGCCCGCGATCTTGCTCATTACATAACCCTGACAACCGGTTGAAATTCGATAAGTACAGCCATGCCACTGCAAGCAACCCACCACAACGCCAACCACACAAGCTCAGTACCCGGGAGTTGCGCAGGGTGCGTGCCGCCGGCTCGGTTCCCGCTCAGTGCTTGCTTGCGTCGGACGGCATGGCCGCCAGTTCCTGGGTGTCTTTCCAGCGCCCGCTGGCGGTGGACTTGCGCGCCGGGTCCATGTCCCAAGCGTACTTCCAAGCATCCCATTCCACGGCCATTTGTTGTAGCAGCCCCAGCTTATAAGTGTTCTTAGGAGAGGCCATAGTGATATGCAGCTCGATGATCTCGTCGCGCAGGCGCTCGCCGCTCAGCGCGTAGCGGCCGCGCAGGCGGAAAAAGCCCTCCTCATAGGCGGCGCGGAACAGTTTGAAAAAGGCCAGCTTGTAGGACTTGTGGTCCCAGTGGCCGCGGCGCCAGACCACGTGATCGTCAAGCAGGCGGTTGAACTGTTCGACGATCTCATCGCGGGTCATGGCTCAGGCGGCCGCCTTTTTCATGTCCAGCAGGGCGCGGTACAGCACCACCGCGCTTTGCTCGGCCTTCATCAGGCCGACTCGCTTGCCGGAGTTGAGCAGCACGCTCACGTAGAGGGCCGGCCCTTCGCCCTTGCTGCGCTTGAGCTGCACCGCGGCGACGTCGGTGGCGGCGACAAAGCGCGCGCCGACGATGCGGCGGATGGTGACCCCGGTGCGCGAGATATCGTAGTTGCGCACCGTGAGCTGGGTCGCGGCCAGGCTGAGCACGGTGACGGCGGCGCAGAACGCCGCCAGCCAGTTCCAGCCGGCCAGGTAAAAGCAGACGGCCATGGCCGCGCTGGAGCAGCCGACCACCAGGGTGAACATCCAGGGAAAGGGGACGGTAAAACGGCGCGTGCCCTCCAGTTCCCAAAGATAGGACGGGATGCGGTCGGCCAGGGCGATCAGCAGCTCGCGGATGCCCTTGGTGGCGAGCGGGATCTCGATCCGGCTGCTGCCGTCCGCGCCCTCGACCACGATGGTGTCGGACCAGAACTGGTCCTTGATGGTGGCGATCGCCGCGTAGGGTATCTCGGCGATCACGCTGGCATCGCCGCGCCGCGCGCTGATCTGGTTCTGGCTCAGGCGGATCAGGGTGGGCTTGCGGCGCCATGCCGCCCAGGTGCGGATCACCACATAGACCGCGAAAGCGGCCAGGGCGAAGGTGCCGCCGAGCAGGCCGGCGGCCGGCTGATCCGGCACCAGCCAGAGCCCGGCGGCCAGGAACACGAGCACCGCCAGCGCAGCAACCCAGGGGGTCCAACGTTCGCTGCCGGGGGTTCGATATTCGCCCATAAGGGTGATCCTACACTGCCAGGTACTGTTGCTGTGCCTCCGGGTTGGCATTAAGTTCGGCCATGGTGCCGGAAAAGCGGATCCGCCCCTTCTCGATGATGTAGGCGCGGTCCGCCACTTCGGTGGCGAAATGCAGGTTCTGCTCGGAGAGCAAAATCGCCACGCCCTGCGATTTGAGCTCGAGGATGGCGGCGGCCATCTGGTCGACGATCACCGGGGCGACGCCCTCGGAAGGCTCATCGAGCAGGATGCAGGCGGGGTTGCCCATCAAGGTACGGGCGATGGTCAGCATCTGCTGCTCGCCGCCGGACATGCGACCGCCGGGGCGCTGCGGCATCTCGCCCAGGTTGGGAAACAGCCTGGCGATCTTGTCCCAGCCCCAGGTCGGCACCCCTGGGCGCGGTGCCTGCCGGCCGACCTCAAGGTTTTCCAGGACGGTAAGTTCAGTGAAAATGCGCCGCTCCTCCGGCACATAGCCCAGGCCCAGGCGGGCGATCTTGTAGGGGGCGTGGCGCTCGATGCGTTCGCCGCGGAAGCTGATCTCGCCCTGGGTGGGACGCACCAGGCCGATGATGGATTTGAGGGTGGTGCTTTTTCCCGCGCCGTTGCGCCCGAGCAGCACCACCACCTCGCCGGCGTTCACTTCCAGCGAAACGTCGGAGAGGATGTGCGCCTGGCCGTAATAGGCGTGGATGTCGCGGACCGTGAGCATCTAGTGGCGGCTCCCCAGGTAGATGCGCTGCACTTCCGGGTTGGCGCGCACCTCGGCGGGTACGCCGCCGGCGATCAGCTTGCCGCGATTGAGCACGATCATCCGGTTGGCGTGCTTGAACACCACGTCCATGTCGTGCTCGGTGAACAGCACGCCGATGTTGTCGGTCTTGACGATCTCGGCGGTCAGGGCCATCAGGGCGATGCGTTCCTTGGGCGCCATGCCGGCGGTGGGCTCGTCCATCAGCAGGAGCTTGGGGGCATTGGCCAGGGCGACGGCCAGTTCCAGGCGCTTTAAGTCGCCGTAGGCCAGCACCGAGCAGGGCCGCTGGGCCTGCTCGCGCATCCCGACCCGGGCCAGCAGGGCATCGGCCTCGGCCACGAATTGATGGGTGGCGCGCACCCACAGGTTCTTCAGCTTGTGGTGGTAGGAGAGCAGGGCCATTTGCACGTTCTCGCGCACCGTCATCGAGCTGAAGGTGGCGGTGATCTGGAAAGTGCGGCCCACGCCCATGCGCCACACCGCGCGCGGCGCCAGGCCGACGATGGGCGCGCCGTTCAGGCTGATGCTGCCGCCGTCCGGCTTGAGCTGGCCACCCACCATGTTGAAGCAGGTCGACTTGCCGGCGCCGTTCGGCCCGATCAGGGCGAGAATCTCGCCGGCCTGGACATCGAAGGTGACTTCGCTGACCGCACTCACGCCGCCGAAGGCCTTGGTCAGGCCGGAGACTTGCAGCAGACTCATGCGCCCACCTCGGCGGCGGATTCGGGCGCGGCTTCCTTGCGGGCGAACAGGCGCTTGATCGAACCGGCCACTCCGAGCGGGAACACCAGCACCAGTAGCAGGATGGTGATGCCCAGGGCCGCGCGCCAGTACTGGAACTCGCGGGCGATCAGGTCCTGCAGCCAGGTGAACAGGGCCGCGCCGACCACCGGGCCGGCCATGGTCTGCACCCCGCCCAGCAGCACCATCACCAGGCCGTCGATCGAGCGCCCCACATGAATCACGTCCGGCGCGATGGTGCCCTTGGAGAAGGCGAACAGCGCGCCCGCCACCCCGCACACCAGCCCGGCCAGGGTGAAGGCCATCCACTGCACGTTGAACACATTGATGCCGATGGCGTCGGCGCGCAGCGGCGAGTCGCGCCCGGCGCGCAGGGCGTAGCCAAAAGGAGCGAGCAGCACGCGCCAGAGGAACAGCAAGCCCCCGACACAAAAAAGCAGAGTGAGGTAGTAATAGGCCCACTTCTCCGACAACCACTGCGCCGGCCAGATGCCGACGATGCCATTGCTGCCGCCGGTCACCTCGTCCCACTGGAAGGCAATCGACCAGACGATCTGCGCGAAGGCCAGGGTCAGCATCGCCAGGTAGACCCCGGAGAGGCGCACGCTGAACCAGCCGAACAGCAGCGCGCCGGCCCCGGCCAGCAAAGGTCCAAGCAAGAGCGCGCCTTCCATCGGCACGCCGAACTGCTTGACCAGCAGGCCCGCGCCGTAGGCCCCCAGGCCGAAATAGGCCGCGTGGCCAAAGGAATGCATGCCGCCCGGGCCCATGATGAAGTGCAGGCTGGCGGCGAACAGCACGGCGGTGAGGATGTCTATCATCAGCACCACCGTGTAGGGGAAGAAATGGCCCAGCGCCGGCAACAGCAGCAGCAGGGCCAGCACGAACCAGCCGAAGCGCCGGGTGCGCGCGTCGGGGGTGGTGAGCGGCGCCTCCACCTCGGTGGAGTTGCGGCTGGCCGCGCCGGCCTTGCCGAGCAGGCCGAGCGGCTTCCAGATCAGCACCACCGCCATCACCAGGAACTCGACCACCAGGGTGAGTTTGGAAAAGGAGAAGTCGATGCCGAACACATGCACCGTCCCCAATGCAATGCACAGCGCCTTGATCTCGGCAATCAAGAGGGCCGCGAGAAAGGCGCCGGGGATGCTGCCCATGCCGCCGACCACGACGACCACAAACGCATCGCCGATGCCGATCAGGTCCAGCCCCAGGCTGGCCGGCTCGCGCGGGCCCTGCAGGGCGCCGCCCAGGCCGGCCAGCAGCGCCCCCAGGCCGAACACCGCGGTGAACAGCCAGGCCTGGTTCACCCCGAGGGCGCCGACCATCTCGCGGTCCTGGGTGGCGGCGCGGATCAGCACGCCGAAGCGGGTGCGGGTGAGCATCCACCACAGAACGCCGAGTACCGCCGGGCCGATGAATATGAGCACCAGGTCGTATTGCGGAAACTGCCGGCCGAGGATTTCCACAGCGCCTTTCAGGCCGGGGGCGCGCGGCCCGAGCAGGTCTTCCGGGCCCCAGATGGCGAGCGCGGCATCGCGCACGATCAGCACCAGGGCGAAGGTGGCCAGGAGCTGGAACAGTTCCGGCGCCTGGTAGATGCGCCGCAGCAGCAGGCACTCGACGATCACCCCGAGCAGGGCCACCGTCAGCGCGGCCAGCACCACCGAGCCCCAGAAGCCGAGCATGCTGCCGCCCAGATGCGAGGTCAGGGTGTAGGCGACGTAGATGCCCAGCATGTAGAACGAGCCATGCGCGAAGTTGACGATGCGGGTGACGCCGAAAATCAGCGACAGGCCGACCGCCAGCAGGAACAGCGTGGAAGCGCCGGCCAGGCCGTTGAGGAACTGGACCAGCAGTGCGTCTGGGCTCATGCTTAGCGGGATTTTAGTCCAAGGAACAAAATCGCCGCCCGGATGGGCGGCGATCGGGGTACATGGGAACTGCTGTCAGATGATGGTCAAGCGGCGCTCAATCCGCCGGGCGCAGCTTCTTGACTTCGGCGTCGGTCGGCTGGACCTTGGCGCCATCGACGTAGACGTAGTCCTTCATCTCGCCCTTGCCACCGCGCAGCGTGGTGCGGCCGACGTAGGCGCCGATGGTGGACTGGTGGTCCTGCGCACGGAACATGGCCTTGCCGAACGGGGTGTCGAAGGAGAGGCCGCTGAAGGCGGCGACCAGCTTGTCGGTGTTGGTCGAACCGGCTTTTTTCAGGCCGGCGGCGAGCGCCTTGATGGTGGTGTAGCCGACCATCGAGCCGAGCCGTGGATAGTCGTTGTACTTCTTGTGATAGGCGATGAAAAAGGCCTGGTGGTCCGGCGTGGCGATGCCGTACCAGGGGTAGCCGGTGACGATCCAGCCCTCCGGGGTTTCGTCCTTCAGCGGGTCGATGTACTCGGGCTCGCCGGTCAAAAGGCTAACCACTTCCTTGCCCTTGAACAGGCCGCGGGTGTTGCCCTCGCGGACGAAGCGCGACAGGTCGCCCCCGAACAGGACGTTGAATATCGCGTCCGGCTTGGCGTCGGCCAGGGCCTGGGTCACCGCGCCGGCATCGACACGGCCCAGCGGGGTGGCCTGCTCGGCGACGAACTCGACGTCGGGCTGGAGCTTTTTCAGCTGTTCCTTGAAAGTGGCCGCCGCCGACTGGCCGTATTCATAGTTGGGATACACCAGGGCCCAGCGCTTCTTTTTCAGCTTGGCCGCTTCCGGCACCAGCATCGCCACCTGCATGTAGGTGGAAGGACGCAGGCGGAAGGTGTACTTGTTGCCGTTCTGCCAGACAATCTTGTCGGTGAGCGGCTCGGAGGCGAGGAAGAACACCTTCTTCTGCTTGGCGAAGTCGGTCAGCGCCAGGCCGATGTTGGAGAGAAAACCGCCGGCGATCAGGTCCACCTTTTCGCGCGCCACCAGTTCCTCGGCGGCGCGCACGGCGTCGCCGGGGCTGGCGCCGTCGTCACGCGAGATCACCTCGATCTTGCGGCCGTTCACCCCGCCGGCGGCGTTGACCTCTTCCACCGCCAGGTCCATGCCCTTCTTGTAGGGCTCGAGGAAGGCCGGCTGCGCCTTGTAGCTGTTGATCTCGCCGATCCGGATCGGACCGCTTTGCGCCAGGGCGCTGCCGACCAGTGCGAGCGCCGCCATTGCCAGCGCCAGGCGCCCGATGCCGTGCAGCTTGTTTGCTTGAGTCATGCGTCGTACCTCCATAGGTTTTATCGGTGCAACAGAATTGCTTTTGGCTACTTCTCTCATGTTCAACTTGCCGCGCGACTGCTTACGCAGTGATATCGGCAGAGGTGATCTTTTTCACCCCGGCTTTGCCCATGTCTTTCCACGCCGCCGCCAGCGAGCCGTTGGCGTCTATGCCGCGGCAGGCGTCGTCGATCACGTAGGCCTCGAAGCCCTGCTTGCGCGCATCGATCGCGCTCCAGGCAACGCAGAAGTCGGTGGCCAGGCCGGCCAGGAACACGCGCTTGAAGCCACGCTGCTTCAGGTAACCTCCCAGGCCGGTAGTGGTCTTCTTGTCGGCTTCGAGAAAGGCCGAGTAGCTGTCCACATCCTTGCGATAGCCCTTGCGGATGATCAGCTCGGCCTGCGGGATCGCCAGGTCCTTGGAGAGGGCCGCGCCCTCGGTGCCCTGCACGCAGTGGTCGGGCCAGAGCACCTGGGTGCCGTAGGCCAGCTTGATCGCCTCGAAGGGCTTCTTGCCGGCATGCTGGGAAGCGAAGGAGACGTGGTCAGGAGTATGCCAGTCCTGCGTCAATACGACGTGTTTAAACGATAGTGCGATCTTGTTGATCAGCGGCACGATCAGGTCGCCCTCCTTCACCGCCAGCGAGCCGCCGGGGATGAAGCAGTTCTGCATGTCGATCACCAGGAACACATCGGTGTCCAGGGGCTTGATGCCGGCCGCGAATGCGGGTCGCGGCATGCCACCCAGCATCCCAATCGCGGCCATGCCGCCCAATGCGCCAAGAAAATGCCGCCGCTTGATCTCACCCATTGCAAGCTCCCTCACGATAATCAATCAACGCTGCCCATCGAATTTGGATATCTCGCTGGCGCGCATGCCGCCCGCCCTCTCGTGCACCCGCGGCCCCGCGCCCATCGCCAGGATGAACACGATCTCATCAGGCCGCGGACTGTCGGGCACGCGCATCTCGACGGCATCGAAATGGCTGCGCACATAAGCCGCGGTGCGGTGGTGCAGCGGCACATCGATCGCGGCACCCGCCGCGGCCACCTTGATCGCCGAGGGCACGATGGCCTTGGAATTCTCCAGCAGCTCGCGCATGCCGTAGCCGCCGGGCACGTGCCAGCACGCCGCGTGCTCGGATTCGCCGTTCACGCCGACGATCACCGCCTTGCCATAGCTCTCGATCTTCTTCGGACCGCCGAGCGCCTTGATGAGCTGCTCGGCGAGCTGGTAGCCCAGGGGCTTGAGCGCGTCCATCAGCGGCATGATGTTTTCCACATAGCGCCCCGCGTAGGGGTTGGCCACCACCGCGGCGATGGCGCCACGACGGTAAGGCTTCTTGGCCACCGGCCCGCCTTCGTGGAATATCTCTTCCACGAAGGTGACGATCTTGCGCACCTTGACCTCGACCCCGCCTTCGACCGGGCGGCCCGGATTGAGCTTGCCAGCCAGCTTGCTTGCTTCGTCTGCCACGCGCGTGACCATGCCGCCGGCCACCTTGCCGGCTGCCTTGACGGCCATGTCCGTAGCGGCCTTGCCGGCGGCCTTGGTCATGCTGCCGGCCGCCTTGGTAGCGGCTTTGGTGGCCTTGCCTGCCAGCTTGCCCGCGGTTTTGATGACCATCTGCTTTGCTCTTTCTCGACTACGCGATGTGTTCAGGCTGCCAAGCGTGTAAGGGGTGAGGCTTGTTCCAAATCCGGCCCGCCCAAACGACCTATGGTACGCCACTGGTTTTTCAAAGCAAGCGCCGCGCCAATGATCAGGCCGCGTCGCAGGTACAGATTCGCTGCTGCATATCCTCTATCGAGTGCGATAGCGCACGCATCCGCCGGCAACTCGCCCACTTCGACGGTCACCAAGCGCGATCCCAGATCGGTATCATCCTTGAGCGTGTCGGCGGGCGCGCGCGCTATCGCCGGATGCTGCACGTTGACCGCGTTGGCGATCATGGTCGCCGCCGCATCGGCCGCGCTCGCGGAATGGGCCAGCACGGTGACGCTGTCGGCCACGCCCAGGCTGAAACTGCGGCCGCGCCAGCCGCTGGTGGCGACGCCACGGATGCCACCGGCACTGCTCACCTGCACCTGCGCGTCGAGCGCGGGCGCGTGGGCATTGGCGACCAGCCCGATGGCCATGCCCTCGCCCGCCGCCAGATGCAGCGCGATGTCGCCGCCGTTGTTCACATAGGCCTTACGCACGCCCGCTTCGGCGGCGAAGATGCCTGCGATCTCCTGCGCCACACTGCCGGCCACCGCCGCCATCGGGGTGATGAACTCGGCGGCAAAGGGACGCGTCGCCGCTACCATGCGCCGCGCCACCACGCCGCGCGCAGCGCTCACCTGATCGACCCGGGTGCGCAGCAGCGGCAACTCGGCCACCAGTTCATCCAGCACGCCTTGAAAGCGGGTCCACGCTCTTGCATAGGCGCGCGCCACCGCCGCCGCATCGCCATCCACCGCGATCACCAGGTCGATAGGCCCGTGCTGCCAGTGCTCGCGCCCGCCGGCAAGCGCGGTACGGGTGGCGGCCGGGTTCACGGGGTCATCCTCATGGCTTAGCCCACCACCGGCTGCGAACCGATCGGCCAGGGGTTTTGCGGCGCCTGCTCGACCACCGCGTATTTCTGCCCCTGCAGCGCCGCGCCTACCGGTATCACGCTGCCCATGTAACCGCCCAGCGCCGCGTAGTCCTCCAGCTTCATGGTGAACTCCACCGGCGCGACGATCGCTGGCGTGGGCACGTAGCCGAAGGAATTGTCCGGCATGCGGCTGACGTCGACCATCACCATGATGCCGCCGCCCGGCCACACGTAGGCGGGCGCGCCGCCGCAGGTGACGTTGGTGATCAGGTTCTTGATCGAGCGGGTCAGCAGGATCGGATTTTCCGTGACCCCGGCGCGCAGGCTGCCGCCGGCCCCGCCCAGGAACAGCACGGTGCACAGCGCCGGCTCGCAGTTCTCGCCGATCCGGTCCACCACCTTTTGTACCGGCGCCGGCATCGGCGTCGATACGAATTTGAGTTCCTTGTCGAGCACGAAATACGCGGAGTCTTCGCCGGTGGTGGACACGAACAGCACGCGCAGGCCCGGCCAGGCGGTCTTCTCGTCGACCTTGTCGATGATGGACAGCGGATCGGTGATGTCCGTGCCGCCCCAGCCCAGGCCGGGGTTGGCGACCTGGAAGTAGCGCCCCGGGGTGGAACGCTTGCCCTTGATCCGGATCCCGGCCGGCTTCATCTCTATGTACTTGCCGGCCTGGTGTTCGGTGAGCACGCCGGTGATGTGGTCGTCGACCACAATCACTTCGTCGACGTGGTCCTTCCACTGCGGCGCGAATATGCCTATGGTGGCCGAGCCGCAGCCCACCCGCATGCGCTTCTCCGGCGCGCCGTTGATCACCGGCGCCTTGCCGGCCGCGACCACCAGCTTGGCGCCGCCTTCGATTTCGAGCTCGACCGGCTTCTTGTTGCCCAGGTCCATCATCATCTGGCAGGTGACCCGGCCTTCGCGCTTGCTGCCGCCGGTCAGGTGATGCACCCCGCCCAGCGAGAGCATCTGCGAGCCGTATTCGGCGGTGGTGACGTGGCCCACCACCTCGCCGTCGCAGCGCACCGGCGCCTGCTCCGGGCCGATGTAGCGGTCGGTGTCGATTTTCACCTTGAAGCTGCAATAGCTGAACACGCCTTCGGTGACCACGGTCACCGTGTCCACGCCCTCATGGCGGGTGGAGACGATGAAGGGCGCCGGCTTGTAATCGGGATAGGTGGTGGTGGCGCCCACGCCGGTGATGAACAGGTCCTCCGCCTGATCCGCGGCCAGTTCGTCCGGCCGCGCCTCTTTGGCGCTCGCGTCCCACGCCCCGCCCTGGCCGATGGCCTCGCCCAGCGGCACCTGTTCGCGTCCCGCCGACTTGCGCGTCAGCACCAGGGGGTCGACCCGCGTCAGCACCCCGCCCAGGTTTGCATAGCGGTCGCACGCGCCGCTGCGGCCCAGGGTGATGTTGCACAACACCGGGCAGGCATTGCAGACGATCTTGGCGGCGCCGTTTTTTTCGGCCGCCGCCGGCTCGATGCCGGTGGTGGGGTCGGCGTGGGTGGTAGTCATTACGTCCTTCGAATTGAAAATGGAAGTTCCCGGTGAATCGCCCTGCATCGGCGGCGTGCGCCGCCCGCGCGCGCCCGGCGCACGAGCACGCCGCGCACGGGCATTACAGGAGCTTCATGTGCAGCCCGCCATCGACATGGAAGGCGTCGCCGGTGGTAAAGGGCAGCATGCCGGTGGCCAGCGCCGCCACCGTCTTGCCGATGTCTTCCGGCTTGCCCCAGCGGCGCACCGGCGAGATGCCCTCGGCGATGAGGGCGTCGTAGCGCTCCTTCGAGGAGGCCGTCATGTCGGTGTAGATGATGCCGGGGCGCACCTCGTAGCACATGATGTCGGAAGCCGCGAGGCGCTCGGCGTACAGCTTGTTCATCATCGACAGGCCGGACTTCGAGATGCAGTACTCGGCACGGTTGGGGCCGACGATGGAGTTGGCGTTGGCCGAGGAGATGG
>Ga0302321_100005018_pt1 | contig 11523 bp, 8 predicted proteins | sample Fen_T0_1_FD_202505 | JGI IMG/M metagenome (GOLD analysis project Ga0302321, IMG submission 202505) | Peat permafrost microbial communities from Stordalen Mire near Abisko, Sweden - Fen_T0_1 | ecosystem: Environmental > Terrestrial > Soil > Wetlands > Permafrost | place: Sweden: Abisko...
GCTGCACGTCGGGGTCGGCGAGCAGGCCGACCTTCTCGCCGCCGACATAACCCTTCAGGACCGTGATGTGCTTGGCGGCGGCGCCGCCCGGGTTCGACGACGCACCGTGCCCCACGAGGTAGAACCTAGCGCCAATCGCCACAACCACGACGACGAGGAAGATAGCTATGCCGATGATCCTGTTACGCATCCGGTATCAGCCCTTCTGACTTGAGCGAGCTGCGAAGGACTTCGATCTCCGCGTCGATGTCGAGCACGTCGTTCTTGAGCAGGACGGCGTACTGCTTCTCGAACGCCGCCTTGATCGTGCCGAGAATGTCGAGAAGCTTCTTCCGGCTGTCAGCTATGTCCGGATCGTTGGAGCCCTGAAGGTCGGCGTAACTCTTGACGATGAAGAGCGTCGTGTCGAGGTAGTACGAGAGAAACTTGCGTGCGCTTCGGACGCGCCGGGGGTTCTTGGCAAGGTAGTCGAAGATCTTGCGGACCGTCACCAGCGCGTCTGCCACTCCAGCTTTGAACTCTGGGTCGGAGACCGCCTTGACGGCCTGCTCGATATCTTGCGCCCGCTTCTCGCCGGCCTCGAGCATCTGCTGGATCTCCTCGGCGCTCATCTCCGATGTATTCGAGATCTCCACACCCCGAAACGACACGCCCGACATCATCAGCCATGTCGCCCCGGCGGCCCCGGCGGCCAATCCCAGGGACAGCGGCAGCCCGAGTCCAAGCGCCAGGTAGAACGCCACAAACCCTGCTGCGCCGGCGCCGCCGGCTGCGATGTCACGATAGCGATTCACTAGTTGTAGCCCCGCACCTTCTTGAAGGCACCGACGAGGTCAGTCCTGCCGTCGAAGACAAGCCCGCGAGTCTCGGTCGCCAGTGCATTGAGTTGATCGGGTTTCGCATCGCCGAACATGATCGAGAACACCGGAATGTCGCGACCCGTCGCGGCGTTGGCGCGCTTGAAGTCGCCGAGACTCGCGCCGGTGTTGGAGTCTCCGTCGGTCATCAGGACGATTGAGAGCGTATTGGCGTCGGTGCTGTACGGCGCCAACACGCTGAGAGCCTTGATTGCCGGGGAGTAGATGTCGGTCCCGCCGTCGGGGTTCAGCTCGTCAATCTGCCCGATCAGTCGGTTCGCAGTCGTGGGCCCATCCGGTCCCAGCACCGTGCCCGGCTGACTATTGAAAGGAATCACGAACACCTTGTCCTGCGTGCCCATCTGCAGCAGGTGCTGCTGTGCTTGCGCCGGGTCAAGCAGCAAGCGCATGGCTGACTTCACTTGATCGGAACCGCCGCCGTTCATGCTTCCCGAGAAGTCGAGGCAGAAGACGGTGATTGACGGCTTCTTCAGCTCGGTCTGGTAGAGAGCCAGCGCCGCGGTGATCACATCGGGCTTGGGATACCGGATGACGTTGAGCGGCTTGTCGGTGGCGATGCCCCACGCTGGGTTGAAGACCGATGTATCGGGCGAAGTGACCACTCCGCCCAGCTCGGTGCGCCAACCGAGGGTCTTGATGCGCTTCTGAGTGTCCGCACTCAGCATGTAGTCTTGGAAGCGCTTGAAGAGAGCCTGCTTGGCCGAGTCACCGTGGTCGAGGTAGGCCAAGGGCTCATCGGCGACCGCAAGACCGTCTTTGGGATAGACGACGTAGAGCGGCTCTTTGCCGCGCGACACCAACGTCTTGTTTGTGGCGATGATCAGTGACTCGTAGTTCACCATCGCGTCATAGCGGTCGGGCGCCGAGAGATACAGATCCTTGAGCCAATCACTGCTGCCCGACGATCGGTTGACTCCCGACAAAATCGTCTTGAGCTGCGTCTTCAGTTCTGGCTTCGTGAGGTCCGCCACCGTGATCTGATCCGGGTGGCCGAGCAACGCGTAGAGGAAGCCAAGATAAGCGCTCGCTCCGCTGTTGGACTGGGTCGCGCTTGTCATCATGAAGCGCAGCTTCTTCGCTTGGATCGCGGCTAAGATGTCTGCGACCGTGACGTCCTTGCCCACCCAGCCGAGCTCCTGCGCCTTGCTTTGCCGCACGCCGAAGACGACGGGTGACACCATGACCGACTGCTGGGACTTCACGATGTGCTTGTCGTCGCCCATCGCGAGCCAGATGCTGTTTGCGGGCCACGCAGCGTCGAACGCAGGGGCACCGTCGCGGACGGCGTTCATGATGTCGACGCTGCCTTGATAGGTCATGTGGACATCGACGCCGTTGGCCTTCGCGAAGTCGGCGATGATGGGCTCGAGCGTCTTGTTCTCGGAGCCACTGACAATCCGGAGCGTCTTGTCTGGAGGAAATGACGGCTTCTGCGACGTGATCGAGGACACGACCGAACAGCCCGAGAGCAGTGCTGCGACAACGAGTGCGGCGGTGACGGCCAGTGTCCGTGTGCGCATGCCAATCCCCTCCGTCAGCGCGGCGGTCAGGCACAGCTTACCAGCAGCGATAGCGCTTCGAGGGGAAATGCGGGGGCGGGTCATCACATTTAACATTCCGGTAACACACGACGCCCCGACGGGCTGAGAGTGGAGCCTCATGGCCTCGCCACGCGGAGGCGAACGCCGACGTTGCGAGGCCCGCATGTAACGGGCTGATTGCATGCGGTTAGTTCTTGGAACACCCACGCTAAGTGCTTGTGAAACCTCTCCCCTGTGCTCGTCGGGCGTGCCATGATTTGCGCGACTGCTGCGCCACCCCCGCAATTCCTGGGAGCATCGACGCTGCGAAGGAGCCCCCTTGACGAACATCTTGGTGGTCGAGGACGACCCGATCATCCGCCAGACGGTGGAGTACTCGCTGAAGCGCGCGGGCTTCTCGGTGAACGTGGTGGCCGATGGCGCTTTGGCTTTGAAGGCCGCCGAGCACCTCCAGCCTGACCTCGTGCTGCTCGATCTGATGCTGCCAGGCATGGACGGCTACGAGATCGCCGAGCGGCTGCGCGCCGAGGACAAAGAGACCGCCATCATCATGGTCACGGCGCTCGACACCGAGCGCGACAAGGTGCGCGGCCTGGATGCTGGCGCTGACGACTACATCACCAAGCCGTTCTCGATGGAGGAGTTGCTGGCGCGCGTGCGAGCCAACCTTCGGCGCGTGCGGGTAAGAGACACGCTTGCCGATGAACGGGTGATTGAGATCGGCGATCTCCTGATCGAGCCGAAGAGTTTCAGAGTGTCAGTGGCCGGCGAAAAGGTCAGGCTCCGTCTCAAGGAGTTCCAGCTTCTCGTAGCGTTAGCGGAGCGTCCTGGCGAACTCGCCACGCGCCAGATTCTGGCGGAAGAGGTGTGGGGTTACGATCACCTCCCCTCCTCGCGCACGATCGACGTCCACATCCGTCGCCTTCGCCAAGCTGTGGAGGAAGTGTCCGACTTCGTCTTCATCCACACAATCCACGGCATGGGCTACCGCTTCGAGCCGATCATCAAGAGCGCCATACCGGAGCAGAGCCTCTGCTGATACATCGGGATCGAACGGCTCGGCACGCCCTCGACTGGCAGGATTGAACCGCTAGTGAGTAAGTTGCGAGAGCGAGTCGAGCCAGGCGAGCCGCCCGCGTGGCGGCGTCATCTCGTCAAGGTCGAGGCGCGCGACGCCGCCTTTCCTAAGAATGATCGAGCCGCCGCCCATCACTTCCTCGATGACCGCCGAGAAGCTGGGATCGTGCCCCACAAGAAGGAGCCGATCCTGCCCGATGTTCTCCTTGAGGATTCGGCGAAAGGCCCTGATATCGAAGCCGGGGGCTAGCCGCTCGTCGACTTCTACCAAGTCATGACATTCGAGCAGGCCAGCCACGATGTCTGCTGTCTGCAAGGCGCGCGCTAAGGGGCTCGTGAGGATCCTGGTCGGCTCGAAGCCTACTCGCGCGAACTGCTCGGCAGCCTGGGTCGTTCGCTCGATCCCAAGCGAAGAGAGTGGTCGCTCAGCGTCCGAGCCTTGCCAAAGATGTTTGTCGCCGGCGTCACCGTGCCGCATGAAGTAGACCCTAGTCACCATCTGGCACACCCTTCTTAGCCGCCTGCCGTCCATTGTTGCACCGCACGTGTGGGCGGTGGTCAAATCCGTGTTTCCTCGATGCTGCGGCGCCCGCAACGCTGGAAAACAGTCGTTAGGACTTGGAAACCCGCGTTAGCGCTCTTGCCTGGCGGGCATCTTTCTCACGCGTCGGCGCCGCCCTACCAGTGAGGAAGATGTCCCATGGCCGTAGTCTCAGAGATCGTCTCAACAACCGACAACCTCAAATCGCTCGCAGAAGCGCTTCGCGTCACGGACCTCAACGAGACGCTCTCCAGCGAGGGCCCGTTCACGCTCTTCGCTCCCACCGACGCCGCCTTCGCCGAACTCGGGCCCGACCGGCTGATCGCCCTGGTGGCCGACAACGACGAGCTCACCTACTCGCTGCTATCGCACGTGATTGCCGGGAAGTACTCACTGAGTAAACTCGGCAACATCGAGCGGCTGACAAGTGGCGCCGAGTCGGAGCTCTACATCTCGGTCGGGGATTCCGGCGAACTCTACGTCGAGGAAGCCCGTGTCGTGCAGGCAGACATCGAGGCGGACAACGGGATCATCCACGTCATCGACGTTGTGATTCTGCCGCTTGCGGAGGAGATGCTCGACTCGATGGACGCCGGTCCTATCGCGTCATGAGAAGGAGCCCGACGACGCCGAACACGACCCCGAGTCCCGCCTCCACCAACACTCGCGGGTGGAACGGCCCGATGCCCAGCCCGTCGAGATTCACAAGCGTGTAGGCCAGGAACGCGAACGCCACGGCGGATCCGAACAGCATCACGTACGCGATGGGTTTCACGCTCACCTCCGAGCACCGTCGGCGCGATCCAATTCGATGTCGCGTGCGAAGCCGGCGACGACCGAGACCAGAAGCACCGCCAGGCCAGCGACGAGAAACGTCCAGCAGACGTAGAGCTTCAGCGTCGCGTCGCCCACTCCCCAGGAGGATGGCAAACCGCACCGCCGAGCACCAGCATCTGCCGGCCATAATGTAGCGCGTCTTGTGGTTCCCCGGCGGAGCAGCCCTTGCCTACGAGCGCACGAGCAACTGGTCCGCCGACCGACGCTCGGACAGTGGCATCGGCTGCGCGTGGCCGTAGCGAACCACCATCTGCGGCAAAGCCGCACCCAAGCGCAGCGACTGCTGAAGCTGACCGCGAACGGCGGCGACTTCGACGGGTTGGTTCATCAAGGATGACTTGAGTCCCAGTGACGTCAGCGTGAGGGCCAACCGCCCGAACACCTGCCCGGCGCGCACCCAGTCGGACTTCGAGTCGCCCGCGGATGCCACGACGATTGCGCCGGATGATGCCAGCAGCCGCTTCGCGTCGGTGTCAGCCTGTTGTTGCGGCTTGGTGCTCGAGACGACCCACTGCCCGAGCCAACGCGGCACTTCAAGATTGCCGGAACAACGGGAGTAGAGCCCGTCGAGTCCAGCGAGCGCCTCTCTGCGATCGAATCGCAGCCACGCAATCAGCTCGCTCACGAACGCGCGATTGGAGTACTGGTCGAGATCACCGGCCGCGACGTGCTTGCCCAAGGCGCCGAGTTCGTCTGCCCCCGCTGCGAAATGCAGCGCGATGCCTGGTTCCAGCGACACCGCATGCAAACGGCCGAGATCGGCTGTGCCTATCGGCAGACCGTCATAGTCCGAGCGCGTGCTCTGCCGCATGGGAATCGCGTCGAAGAGCGGACCGCCCTCCGGCGCCTGAGGCGTAAGGCCGACACGGATGAAGTCCACCGAGTCCGGATACGTGATGCTCGGCGTGTACCCGGCGGCGCGCGCGGCGATCGCGAGGTTTTCGAGTGCAGCGCCCAGACTGATCCACAGCTCGCGATCGGTAGGGTCAACCACCGACAGCGCCCGCGCCCGATCCGGGTGAATCTCGATCGAATCTCCGCCGACTGCGAACTTCCAAGGCTGGCTATTGTGGCTGCTGGCTGCGAGTGTCGCGTATCGAACCAGTTCCAGCATCTGAGCCGACCCCGACGCGCTCTTGTCGAGAGGCTTGCGGATTTGGCTGGCCGTCCTCTGGTCGTTAAGCCACGGTGTGTACTCGAACAATGCGTACCCGCCAACAGCTGAGATGCCAGCTGCAGCCGCGATTGTTAGCAACGTGCGGCGGCTGATGGCGGGACCGGGCGTGGGGGCGGCGGGCATGCGGTAACTCTCTGATTAGAGTGAGTGCGATCGCTAGCATCATGTCACGCTCGATCAGCTGCAGGGCGCAGGGCGTGGGAAGTCCGCACCCGCGTCCCCACCATCCGGCGAACTTCCCACGCTATCGGGACGAAGAGCGCGGAGGGGGCGGCGAGATCGGCCGCCCCCTCCATCATGCGCGCTCGGGTGGGTTATTTGACGGTGAACGCCTTGTACGTGAGCGGAGACGACAGGTAGGTGACGTACGGCGAGGCCGAAGATCCCGCATACGTCACGTACGCACGCCACTTGCCCTTGGACCTGGGCGTGTAGCCGTAGGAGAACTTACCTGCCACCAAGTACGTGTGCCCGCTCTTGACCGTCGTCCAGCGGCCGCCAACGTAGCGCTTGAAGGTGATCCCGACCCGACCCGAAGCGGAACTCGGTGTGATCGCCCCACTCAGCTTGTACGACTTCCTCACCTTGAGGCTCGACGCACCGGAAAGCCGCATCCTGGTCGAGGTGCCGTTGGGCACGACGACGAAGCTTACCGAGTGCGTGCTCTCGGTATTGCCGGCGAGGTCGGTCGACGCGTAGGTCAGCGTGTGGGGGCCAGCCTTGGAAGTGGTGACGCTCGCACCGGTGCCGGCTACGCCGTCCAGCGTGTACGAGGTGCTCGCTAAGCCCGACAGGACGTCAGTTGAGGTGAGGTGCACGGTCGCGGCTGCCGCATAGCTCGGCAGGGCATCGTCGACGGTGACAGGCGCCGTCCTGTCGATCTTGACCGTCGCGGTCTTGGTCGCCTCGGCGTTTCCGAACACGTCGACCGACCGGTACTCGATAGTGTCGGTGCCCTCGGCGGTCACCGTGCCCTCGGCGGCTGCGGTGACCGCGCCGCCCGGCGTCAGCCGGTACGTGGTCACGATACCGTCGGGCGACTGGGTGTCCGAGGTCGCCAGGGAGAAGTGGACCGAGTGCATCGTCCAGCCGGCGGGCAGCGTGGAGATGGTGGTCTGTGGCAGGACGCGAGCAGCGACGGTAACCGTGGCTACGCGCTGAGTGTCGGAGTCGTGCACCGCCTTGTAGCGAAGCGCGTAGGCCCCAGGGGCGAGACCGCCGGTCGAGGTGGAGGCGCAGCTCGTCCAGCTTCCGCCGGCCGGCTCGTACTCCATCGCCGTTGTGGTGCCCGAGATCTTGCCGTCCGTGCCGCCGACCGTTGTGGGTGCGATTCCGGCGACACCGACGGGCGCGGCCATGATGTCGAAGTCGATCGTGGAGCCGGTGGGAGTGATCGTGGCGCCGGTGCTCTGCAGGCTCACGACGGTCGGGCTGGTGATCGGGTTCTGCACTACGACCGTGTGCACGTCGATATTGTGGTCGGTTACCGTGATGATGCTGTAGCAGGGGCTGCCTGGCGTCGTGGCAACAGCCATGTAGGGCTGAAGTGCCGGTGCGTTGTCCTGCTTGCTGCCGCTGCCTCCGGTCTCGAGGCTCACAGTGCCGGCGCCGCTGGTCGTCACCACGCCGGCCTGCATGGCGTCGGTGCGGTAGTACGCGTGCTCGTGACCTTGGAGCACCAGCGCGACCTTGTACTTGTCGAGCAGGCTGCCGAACGCGTCGTAGGTATCGGCGAGGCCGGTACCCTCGTACATGCCGCGGTGCAGCGCCACGATGATGAACTTCTTGTGCGTCGCCGCCATGTCGGCGTCGGCCCAGTTGTACTGAGCCGTGAACGCCGCACCCTTGTTTTCGGTGTTGAGAACCACGAAGTGTGCGTTGCCATAGTCGTACGAATAGACCGTACCCGGGGTTACCGCGGGATCGGTGCACGCATTCGGCACCGTGAAGTGCTCCCGGAATGCGGTTGCCGGGTCGACGGCGCTCTCATCGTGATTGCCGACGGCCGGCATGAGCGCGGTGCCACCGAGGGTGCTTGTGGCCTCCTTGAAGAACCAGCGCCACTGGTCCTCGCTGTTCGCCGTGTCGACGATGTCACCAGTGTGGAGCAGGAAGTCAGGATGGTACGCCTGCGTCACCGCCGCGACCGCCTTGCCCCACGTCTGGTAGTCCAGAATCGTGGGCACGGTGTACGTATCTACGTCGGCCTGCGTGTCGGAGATGTGCGCGAAGCTGAAAGAGGCGTCGCTGTTGCCTTCGGTCTTGAACGAGTAGATCGGGCTATGGGCGGCCCCGTTGTCTGTGCGGTAGTAGTAGGTCGTACCTGCCGAGAGACTCGTGGCAGAGACACGGAACGTGTTTGCGACACCGCCGTCGGCGGTCGTGACTGTGGAAGCGAGCAATGTCGGGCTGCTGAGGTCACTCTCCTTGGAGAGCTCGACCTGTCCCGTCGTCAATGTGGACGGCATCTCCCACGTGAACGCCCGCGTCGTCTTGGCGTCTGTGCCGAAGGTGTTGGTGAGGCAGTTCGCGGTCGTGGTGCTCAGAACGGTGGTCTCGAGCGCAGGCGGCATGGCGGAAGCGGCCCACACGCCATCGCCTGAGTACCGAGGGCGCGCCCATGCGATGAGCCCGGCGTCGGTCGTGTTGTAGCCGATTACCTGGACGTCAGCCGTCTGGGTTGCCGCCGCATCGTCGATTGCAGCGTTGTTGTCGGTGTCTGCGAACGCCATGCGACGGATCGCCTTCTGCTTCGACTGCGAGTACGTGTACGAACCCTCGTAGGCGAAGATCCGCTCATCGGCCGTCGAGTCGTTGCCGCTCGCGCCGAGCATGTCGACGTAGCCGGTCACGTTGGGCGCGTGTGCCGTGTTGTCGAACGGATTGGCATTGGCCGTGAGCGTCGTTGAATTGGACATCAGGGCTACCGTCGTGCCCTTGGTGTTGATCGGCATAGCCCAGTCCTGATCGCGATTGGCGACGGTCAGGAAGGGGGCGGTCGAGCCGGTTGCGGCACCTCGGATCAGGTACGACGAGTGCGCCTTGATGGTGCCCGTCAGCGGTAGCACGGCCCACTTGCCGCTCTGCGTGCTTGTGGGCTGATTGCTGTTGTAGTAGGCGCTCGCCGACAGCTGCACTGACCAACCGGTCAGGTCCACGTCTGAGCCGGTAGGGTTGTAGAGCTCGATGAAGCTGTTGGAGCAGGCCTGCCCCTTGTCGCCATAGGTGGCAACCACGTCGGTTCCGGCCTGGATCTTGTCCTTGCTCGGGTTGTATCCACCGTAGAACTGGTTGATCACAACATGCGGGACAGTCACCGCGTACGCGCCACCCGCATGATACGGAGTGCCTGGCGTCACGCCAACGGCCATCGCAAGCGGCAGGCCCGTGAATACCGTAGTCACTACCATGCTCAGGGTCAGCGCTAGCGAGATGAGACGCCTGGCCTTCCCTCTCACGACAGACTTCAAAGCAAGTCCCCCTTCAGACACTCTCGATGATTCGGTTGGGCGAATCGTAGGTGAGCGGCGAAGGGCATTTGTGCAATGGCCGTAAGAAATATGGAAGCTTTCGGACCCTATTTGCTGCATGGATGTTGCGGGGGCACTCGACCGGGCGAAGCTCATCGCGCGACCAGTGCCGACCGCGCTTCGCTGTATCGCGAGGAAAGCTCGTAGGCCCATACGACGAGTGCCCGACGAGTCGAACTCGCCGGGCGCTCGCGCACTTTCCAAGACGCTACTTCCCGGTCACCGTGATGACGCCCGACGTGGAGGCGGCGTTGGACGTCCCGCCGAGGTAGCTGACGCGGAGCCTGTGCTTGCCCTTCAGGGCCTTCCAGGTTGCCGACGCTGTGGCCGACGACGTGCCGGCGGTCAGCGTCTTTGTCGAAATCGTGCGCCAGTGAGAGCCTCGATCGTTGTATTCGAATGCGACTCTAGAGCCGCTTGAGGCCGCCGGGTACACGCTCGCCTTGAGCGTCACCGTGCGTCCGCTCTTGATTGTGGCCGCCGAGGATCGGAGCACGGCACGCCCACGCACTCGGACGGACGTGATCGCGTCCGCCGATGAGCTGCCGCTCGTGCCCTCATAGTGAACTCGAATGGTCGTGTTGCTCGTCAGAGGTCCGACCGGGGCCATGAACTCGAATCCTGAGTCCCCACCGTCCGCGTCAAACGTGCCGACGTACTGCTCAGTCCCGCCCGCTGGAGTCGCGTAAACGGCGACTGTCGCAGCAGACGATGGGCCGACCAACATTCCGTCCAAGAAGGTCTCCCCGCCGTACGGCACGAGACTCGGATGAGCCGAAACGGTCAGCTGCGTGACCGAGATCGCTGCGCCACCGCCGAACACCCAGTCGGTGGGCACGGTCGCCGCGATCGAGGCCGATGTGAGCGCAAACGGGGAGTCCAACCCGCTGCCGTCGGCACTGTTCGGAATGAACATCAAGGCGATAGCGCTGTTCGGCAACGCGGAGTTCAGGCCCGTGACAGCCTCGGCGAGGCTGGCGTGACCCGGTGTGCTCGGGATACTGATGTTGATGCCGGGATCGAAGAAGCCCGTGGAGTACCCGATGCCACCGTTGGAGTTAAACGACGAGTACTGGGAGAGCATCGCCTCACTCACAGCGTAGACGACTCCGCTGGTGCGGACTCCGGCCGGCACAGTCAGAGTGGCATTGATTGTCTGCGTCGCCGCAACACCGTACATGCGCGCCGAGACTTGAACGCTGTTCGCGCCGCTCTTCAGCCCGTTGGGCAGCTTTACGCCGAGAATCTGCGCCCAGTCCCGCTTCCTTGAGAACCGCGAGCTCAGATCGACAGAGACGATGCGGCACTTGTGAACGCCGTCAGCCGGAATCTGCTGCAGCGTGCTGACAGCTGTCGCCGCGTCTTGGACGGCTGCAAGCGGAACGTCGTAGCCGGTGTCCACGCGGTTCGGGATCGAGACGGTATACGTTGCGTCGCCGTCAGTCGCCACGACTGTAGTCGTGACGTCGGCGCTGCCTGGAGTCTGCTGAGCGTCCAGAAGATCGCCGCCAGCTGAATAGAGTCCGAGTGCCGCAGTGATCGGGTCAATCCCAGGCGCGAATCCCGGGTCACCGTTGCTGTTGCCCAGTAGCTGCTGAGACATGTACACGGTCGACGACGCCGAGACATTGCGATCCACGTCGTACGCGTGCGCGGTGAAGACGGTCTCGGCAGGCATTTGGCCGATCTGACCCATGATTCCGGCGTGGCGATCCTGAGTGATGGTCCCCTGCAAGGCCGTGGGACGACCGAGCTTGTACGGCTCGTACGTACTGTTCCAAACGCCATCGATGAAGGCGTTGGTCATGAATAGGCTGCTCGGCCCTGCCCAAAACGCAGGGTGACCAAAGGCCAGCACGGTGTCGGTGTCGGTGTAAGTGACGGTGCCGATTCCACCGATCCACATGTCACCCCGGGCCTCCATGGCGGCCACTGCCGCGCC
>Ga0302321_100005019_pt1 | contig 11521 bp, 8 predicted proteins | sample Fen_T0_1_FD_202505 | JGI IMG/M metagenome (GOLD analysis project Ga0302321, IMG submission 202505) | Peat permafrost microbial communities from Stordalen Mire near Abisko, Sweden - Fen_T0_1 | ecosystem: Environmental > Terrestrial > Soil > Wetlands > Permafrost | place: Sweden: Abisko...
TGGTCGGTCGAACCATCGACGACAGCCGCATCGACTCGCAGTTTCCTGGCTCGTTCAAAACCACGCAAAACCAGTTCTCCTGGCAAAACGAATTTGCATCGCCGGTCGGCAAGTGGCTGTTAGGCATGGAACGGCGCGAAGAGACGGTGTCCGGCACCACCGACTACGACCGCCGCCGGCGCACTACCAATTCGCTATTTGCCGGCGTCTCGGAAACATTGGGCGACACCCGCTTTGCCGGCAACATCCGCCGCGATAGCGAGGAACAGTTCGGCCGCAATATTTCCGGCGGCGCCTCCTACGGCATCCAGCTGGCCAAGGATGAGCTGATCTACATTTCCACCGGCAAGGCCTTTCACGCGCCCAGCTTCAACGACCTCTACTATCCGGGGTTCTCCAATCCCAACCTGAAACCGGAACGCTCGCGCGCCTATGAATACGGCTGGCGCCTGAGCAAGGCCGATTACCGTTTCGATCTGGCCATTTTTGAAAACACCATCAGCGACCTGGTGGTTTTCGACTTCGCGACGCTGAAACCGCAAAACGTGGCCAATGCACGCATTCGTGGCTGGGAAGCGAGCGGCGACACCACGCTGTGGGGGATCAACGCGCGCGCCAGCGTCACCGCCCAGCAACCGGAAAATCGCGATACCGGCAAGGTATTGCAGTCGCGCGCCAGGCAGTTCGGCTCGATCCTGCTGTCGAAACCGCTTGGCAACTGGTTTGTCTCGACCGGGCTGGTCGCCAACGGCGTGCGTTACGATTCCGCCGACCAGTCGCCGCTGACGCGCATGAACGGCTACGTGCTGTGGAACGCCAACCTGCGCTACCGCATCGACAAGGTCTGGCGCATCGAATTGATCGCGACCAACCTCGCGGACCGGCACTATCAATTGGCGCAGGGCTACAACCCGCTCGGTCGCTCGATCGTCCTCAACCTGCGCGCGGCGGCGTTCTAGTCGCGCAAAAACGTCAGGTTGCGACGGCGCGAAAGGCCCGGCCGACGCTGCCGAGCAGTGCAACTTTTCGTGCGCGGCGCCGTTGTTTGGCGCCGCGCGCGGCGCGCTGCATCAGTGCCGGGAGCCCGGCATCGGCCGCGATCGCATAGTGGGAAAACATGCGCCGCAGGCTGCCCAGCTTGCGGGCGAGGCGGAACACGTGGCCGGCCTCCACGGCCGCCTGTTCGAACAAGGCCTGTGCCGTGGCCGCCGGCAAACCGGGGCGCTCTGCCATCGCGACCAGCCTCGTCACCACGGCGAGATAGCCTTCGATGCGGCGCGCCTGGAACTCAGGATCAGGATTCCTGACCAGCGACACCGGATTCTTGCGATAGAAATAGAGCATACGATCGAGATAGCCGACCCGCTCGGCGGCAAGCAGCAGTTCGCAGGTCCAGACGACGTCTTCGTGGACGATGCCTTCGGGAAAAGCAAAACGTTTGGCCAGATCGGCGCGGCATAATTGCAGCCAGACGAAGTGCAGGAATTCGCCATCTGCCGCGCAGTGCGCGATCCATTCGGCGCCGGTTACCGGGCCCGCCGGCTTGGCGCGCGCAAACAAGGCGCTGCCGGGTTGCGCGGGATCGTGGTCGAAATTGCGGCCGTTGCAAAACAGCATGTCCAATCGATCGGCATCCGCTCGTGCCAGCAGCGCGGAGCAAAAATCCGGCGCCACCACGTCGTCGGCATCGGCGAAAGCGAGATAGCGGCCGCGTGCCGCGGCGATGGCGGTATTGCGCGCCCGCGAGGGGCCGCCGTTGGCTTGCTGCAGCACGCGCATGCGCGGGTCGCGGCGCGCGTATTCGGCCAATACGCCGGCCGAACCGTCGCTGGAGCCGTCGTCGATCAGCAGGAACTCCACATCCGGCATTTGCTGGCCCTGCAGCGACTCGAGCTGCGCCACCAGAAAAGGCATCGCGTTGTAGACCGGCACGACAACGCTGAGGCTGGGCTGGGCGTTCATTCGCGATGCGCCGATTCTGCCGTCCAGCCGGCCAGCAACACCACGCCAACCACATAGGCGGTCAGCGTAACGCGGTGCACCAGCAAGGTATCGAATAATCCGAGCATGAAGAAGGTCGCGACCAGCGCCTGCCCGGCCCGTGCCGCGGGCGCTGCCGTCGCCTGGGCCGCGTGCCAAAAATAGCGCCACGGCAGCCAAAACGCCGCCAGCCATCCCGCCGCGGACAGCAGGCCGCCGGTGGCGAGCGCGTGCAGCGCGTCGTTGTGCGCATGATCGAAGGTGGCCAGCGTGGGCGGGCCGAAGCCCTGCTCGGCACGCATGGCAAGCCAACCCTGGAACGCGCGCGGCCCGATGCCGAACACGGGATCGCTGGCGAACGCGGCGGCGGCCGCCTTCCACATTTCGAAGCGCAGGCCCAAGGGTGTGTCCGCCTGGCCGTTGCCGTAGTCGACCAGGTTGCCATAGGCTTCATGCCATCTATGCGAAAGAATCGGCAGCGCGAATGAGATGGCGACGATGGCGGTGAGCGACCACAGCGCATTGCGCGGCTTGTTCCGCGCGATGTGCCAAAGCAGCAGGAAAATGCAAGCGAGCCAGGCGCTGCGCGATCCCGACAGGGCCGCGGCAATCATCGCCCCCGCTAAACCGGCCAGCACCGGCCAGGCGCCGAACTTGCGCAAATCGGGCGGATCGGCAAACAAGGGTAGCAGGCCCAGCACTACGGCAAGGCCGCCGAAAATGGTCGACATGTGCGGGCCGAACGGAATCTCCGGTCCATAGGCGCGCGGAAGGCCCAGCCACTCGCATTGCCACAACGCGTAGGCGCCCGCTCCCAACGCACCGACGATGCAACCGAGGTAAAACGAAGTGGAAGGAGGCTTGAACAACCGGACTGCGGCCAACAGCAGCAAGGCCGGCAACAACTGTACGTAATTGACGATCAGCCAGGTCGGGCCGGACCGTGCAGCTGCGCTCCCCGCGCCGACCAGCAGGAATAGCGCAAGTCCCGCCAGCAGGCGGCGATCGTCCGGGCGCAGCAACTCCTTATATCCATCCCGGGCAAAGGCGAGTCCGAGCGCGGCGACAATCGCCAGGATGCCCAACGCCCAGCCGGGCGCGCCGTGGATGATCAGCAACAGGGCCGGATAGATGAATACGGCGGCCATGGCCACCTTGCGACCCGTGGCGAAAACTGCGCCCGGCCTATTCACTCGGGGCAACTCGTGGCGAGACGCGGCGGGTCGACGGCGGCATTCAAATTTGCGGGGGTAGGCACCGGCGGCAGTTTACCACCTGTGCATGGCAGCCTTGCGCCCGCCGGGAGCGGATGGCGGCGGCGCGACAAAGTCTCCAACGCGACTTTCGCGTAACGCAGCATATTCCGCGCAGTCGAATTCTGCTATCTTCGCTGCATGCTGAACGATGCCATTGATTTGACCAGGATTCGCCGCGCACTGGTGGTGAAGCTTCGCCACCACGGCGATGTGCTGCTTTCGTCGCCGGTATTCAAGACACTGAAGGCGCATGCGCCGCATATCGAGATCGACGCCCTGATATACGACGATACGCGCGAGATGCTGACCGGGCATCCCGCGGTATCGATGGTGCACTGTATCGATCGCGAATGGAAACACCAGGGAATCGTCAAACAGGCGAGCGGCGAATGGCGGTTGTTGCGCACCCTGCGCGGGCGCCAGTTCGACCTGGTGGTGCACCTGACCGAGCATCCTCGTGGCGCGTGGCTGACGCGCCTGCTGGCGCCCCGCTATTCGATTGCACCGCGTACCGAAGCGGGCCAGGCGGCCACCGGCGATGGACGCAGCGCCGGCTGGTGGAAATCGAGTTTTACGCACACCTTCCCGCTGCCGCGCAGCACCTTCCGGCATACCGTCGAGCAGAATCTGGACGCACTGCGGCGAATGGGTATCTATCCGACCGCGGAAGAGAAAAAGCTGGTGCTGGTACCGGGCGAGGACGCCGAACGCAAAGTCGACCGCCTGATGGCGACGCACGGCATCGAGGCTAAACGTTTTATCCACATGCACCCCACGTCGCGCTGGTTTTTCAAAACGTGGCCCGCCGAAAAATTCGCCGAACTGATTTTGCGGCTGGGCAAGCAAGGTGAACGGGTGGTGCTGACCGCCGCCCCCAGCGCGGTGGAACGCGAAATGATCGCCGCCATCAAGATGGTATTGAAAGCGCCGGTGATCGACCTGACCGGGTCCCTGTCGCTGAAGGAACTGGCGGCGCTGACCGCGCGTGCGCGCGCCTTTGTCGGTGTCGATTCCGCCCCCATGCACATGGCGGCCGCCATGCAGACCCCGACGGTGGCATTGTTCGGCCCGTCCGGGGAAAAGCACTGGGGCCCGTGGGGCGTGAAGTATCGCGTGGTTGCCTCTCTCAAGCCGGAGCATTCGTGCCGGCCGTGCGGCAACGATGGCTGCGGCGGTTCGAAGGTGAGCGAATGCCTGATCGAACTGCCGGTTGCGCAGGTACACGACGCGATCAACGATTTACTCGCTACCGCGTAACTTGATCGCTGTGCGGCAGCCGCCATGAGAATCGCGCTGGTCCGCGCTAAATACGATCCTTTCGGCGGTGCGGAGCGGTTTGTCGAAACCGCCGTGCATGCGCTGGCCGATGCGGGGGTGAGCCTGACCATTTTCACCCGCGCCTGGCCGGCTAACGCCAACCCCGCCATTGCCCACCGCATTGTGAACCCGCGCTATCTCACCTCGCTGGGCCGCGACAAGAGTTTTGCCCGCGCCGTGTGCCGTGCTTTGGCGGATGACCCGCACGATCTGGTGCAGGCGCACGAACGCATCGCCTGCTGCGACATTTACCGTGCCGGCGATGGCGTGCACGCCGAGTGGCTGCACCAGCGCGCACGCGCCAGCGGGCTGGTGAAGCGCGCGACCACCGCGCTCAATCCGCACCATCGTTACCTGTTGCAGGCCGAACGCACGCTGTTTACCTCGACGCGCCTGAAAGCGGTGATCTGCAACTCGCGCATGGTGCGCGATGAAATTGCGCGTCACTTCGGTACCGACCGGGCCAAGTTGCACGTGATCTACAGCGGTGTGGATAGCGACAAATTCTCGCCGGAAGTGAATGCTCCGCTGCGATCACCGATGCGAAGCGAGCTGGGCATCGCCGACAACCAACCTGCCGCCTTGTTTGTGGGCTCGGGTTTCGAACGCAAAGGGCTCGGCATTTTCCTGCAGGCGGTTGCGCGCGAACGCGATTTATTTGCCGTCGTAGTCGGCAAAGACAAGCAAAAGGCACGTTATCAGGCACTCGCGAGGGAATTGGGCCTGTCCGGCCGCGTGCATTTTGCCGGCGGCGTGCAGGACGTGCGGCCGTATTACGCGGCTGCCGATCTGTTCGTGCTGCCCACCTTGTACGACCCTTTTCCGAATGCCTGCCTGGAAGCGTTTGCGTCTGGATTGCCGGTGGTGACGAGCCGGTCGTCCGGAGCGGCGGAATTGGTGCAGGCGGGCGTCAACGGCTTTGTTACCGATGCCCGCGATATCGATGCCATCGCCAAAGCCATGCGCGATTGCGTCGGCCAGCCTGCGATGGAGAAAGCGGCGCGCGACACGGTGGCAGCCCTCACGCCGGCGGCGATGGCAGCGCAGTACCTTGCCTTGTACCGGACGCTATTGGCGCGATGAATCGCGCGCGGCGCCGCGCGACACGTAAAATGCCGGATTAGCACTTTGCGTCGCCAAGCCCAATCCATGTCCGAGACCAACGATCCACAACTCTACCGGCGCCTGCTCGGCTACGTGAAGCCCTACCGCTGGGCCTTTGCCGGCAGCATACTGGCGATGGCGGTAGGGGGTGCCGTGGAAGGTTCGTTCGCCTACTACCTGCAAGTGATGCTGGAAACGCTGTTCGTCGAAGGTAACGAGCAATACGCAGCACCGGCCGCCATCGGCATCGTGGTGATCTTCTTCCTGATCGGCCTCTCCCACTTCATTTCCGGCTATGGCCTGCAGTGGGTGGGCAACAAAGTGATCCTGGATTTCCGCAACCAGATGTTCCAGCGCCTGATCCGCATGCCGATGCCGTACTTTGACCAGACCACCATCGGCACGCTGATGTCGAAAGTCACGAACGACGTGATCGGCTTGCAGGACGCCGTCACCACGGCGTTGAATTCGCTGTTCCGTGGCGGCGCCACGCTGGTTACGCTGCTGATCACCATGTTCGTGATCAATTGGAAGCTCACCCTGATCCTGTTTGCAACGGTGCCGGTGCTGGGTTACATCATCACCGCCTTCGGCAAGCGCCTGCGCCAGATCAACCGCGAGGGCCAGGTCGCCAATGCCGGCATCACCGATGTGCTGGAGGAATCGATTCGCGGGCAGAAAGTGATCAAGATCTTTGCCGGCGAAGCCTACGAAGGCCAGCGCTTCGACGCCGCCGCCAATCGCATTCGCAAGCTCAATATGAAGCAAAGCGCGGCAGCGGCGGCGTCAACACCGTTCACGCACCTGATTGTGTCGATGGCGATCGCACTGATCGTCTACCTTTCCGTCAGCAAGACGCTCGGCACCGGCATGTCCAATGTCGCGTCCTTTGTCGCTTTCATCGTCTCGGCAGCCGGCCTGGTGACGCCGATCAAGGGGCTTGCCAGCATGAACGAGCGCATGCAAAAGGGGCTGGCGGCAGCCGAGAGCGTGTTTGCGCTGATCGACGCAGTTCCCGAAGAGGATCGCGGCACCATTACGCTCGACCGAGCGCGCGGCCGGCTGGTTCTGGAAGACGTGGTATTGCAATACCCGGGCCAGCAGGTGCCCGCGCTGGCGGGCGTATCGCTCGACATACAGCCAGGCGAAACCATTGCGCTGGTCGGACCCTCCGGCGGCGGCAAGACCAGCCTCGTCAACCTGATCCCGCGTTTTTTCGCGCCGACCGGCGGACGCATCACGCTCGACGGCCACTCGTTGGCTGACATCCGTCTGGCCGACCTGCGCCGGCAGATGGCGCTGGTGAGCCAGGACGTGGTGTTGTTCAACGACGGTGTCGCTGCAAACATCGCCTACGGTTCCAAAGGTGAGATTGACTCGGAGGCTATGCAGGCAGCGGCGCGCGGCGCACACTGCACCGACTTTATTGAAGCGCTGCCGAACGGTTTTGATACGCCGATCGGCGACAACGGCTCGCGGCTCTCCGGCGGCCAGCGCCAAAGACTCGCCATTGCCCGTGCGCTCTACAAGAATGCGCCAATCCTGCTGCTGGACGAAGCCACCTCCGCGCTCGACAGCGAATCGGAGCGAGTGGTGCAGGAAGCGCTCACCACCTTGATGCAAGGCCGCACCACCATCGTCGTCGCTCATCGGCTTTCGACCATCGAAAACGCCGACCGCATCGTGGTGATGGACCAGGGCCGCATCCTCGAGTGCGGCGCGCACGCCGAGTTGCTGGCCAAGGGCGGGCTTTATGCCAGCTTGCACGGCCTGCAGTTCAAGACCGCGTAATGCAACCTTCGCTGGACTTGGCGGTTTCGCTGGTGGTCTACCGGCCCGATCAGGCCTGGCTGCAACGTACGCTCGCATCGTTGCAATCTGCGCTGCAGTTTGCCCACGACCAGTGCGCATTCGGTTCGGCTCGCCTCACACTGGTGGACAACGAGGCCGTGCAAGCGACTTCGCCGCATGCGGCGTTGCTCGTGCGAATCTTCGACGCGGCCGACCGCGACTGGCTGCAGGCCGACCTCCTGGCCGGTCACGGCAACGTGGGCTACGGCGCCGGCAACAACCTGGCCATCGAGCGCAGCCCGGCCCGCATCCACTTGGTGATCAACCCGGATGTGGAGCTGGCGCGCGAGTCGATCGCGACCGGAATTGCGCACCTGGCGAAGCACGCCGATTGCGCGATGGTGACCCCCGTCGCCTCGGCACCGGATGGCTCGCCGCTCTATCTGGTGAAATCGTATCCGACCGTGCTTACGTTACTGCTACGCGGATTCGCGCCGAACTGGCTGCGAACATGCTTTGCCGACAGGCTGACCCGTTACGACCGCGGCGACCTGCCGTTTGACGCGCCATTGAGCGATGCGCGCATCGTCAGCGGTTGTTTCATGCTGGTGAGAGGCGAGGCGCTGCGGGACGCGAAGGGATTCGATCCCGGTTATTTTCTCTATTTTGAAGATTTCGACCTGAGCTATCGAATCAGCAAAGCGGCGTACATTGCCCGGGTACCGCAATGCCGCATCGTGCACGGCGGCGGCGGCGCGGCGCGCAAAGGCATCGCTCACATCGGCATGTTCGCGCGTTCGGCTTGGCGTTTCTTTGCGCGAAACGGATTGCGGATTATTTGACGGCGGGGGCCTGCTCGACCCGCTTCGGGAACAAGTGTTCCAGGGACGGCAATTTCTTGCGGAATTCGTCGGTGACAGCAGCCGATTCTTCAAGATTGTTGACCACGATCGGCGTGATCAGCACCACCAGCTCGGTACGAACATTGTGCAACGTCTGTTTGCCGAACAAGCCGCCTAGCACCGGGATCTTGGAAATCAGCGGCACTCCGGAAGAGCTTGTGCTTTGGTCCTTCTGGATCATGCCCGCCATCGCTATGGTCTGGCCGGAGGCGACGTTGACCACGGTCGTCACCTTGCGGGTGTTGATGGGCGGGTTGCCGCCGGCCGTGTCCGGAACGCCGGCCGAACTCACTTCCTGTGCCACATCCAGCGTGACGCGCCCACCGGAATTGATCCGCGGCGTGACCGTAAGGATCACGCCCGTACTGATATATTGATTAGTGGTAATGGTTGAACTTGTGCCGTTGTTCGAGGTGCCGGTATTGACCGAGATCTGCGTGCCGACATTGACCTGAGCCTTCTCGTTGTCCAGCACCAGTGTGCGCGGTGCAGATAACACTTGTGCACGGCCATCAGCACCCAGCGCTTGCAGCACCGCACGGATGTCTCCGTTTAGCATATTGATCAGTTGCAGGCCACTGCCGAGGGTTGGAATCACGGTTCGCGGATCCACGCCCGGTGCCAGCGTAGGCGACGGCGGCAGTGTCGCGCCCGCGGCGGTAGTGCTGCCGTTGGGATTACGCAGTGAACCGACGGTATTGTTGCGCGCCTTGATGAACCAGTCGATGCCGAAGCTCAAATCATCGGTCAATGTGACCTCGGCCACCAATACCTCCACCGACACTTGCCGGCGAGGCACATCGAGCTGCCGGAGCGCCGCAAGGATGGTTTCATAGTCGGACGGGGATGCCAGGATCAGTAAGGCGTTGTTGTCGGTGTCGGCGATAATGCGCGTATCTTTGGAAACGCCGATTCCGCTGCCCTGAAAGGCAAGGTTGGCCAGCGCCTGCAGGGGACTTTGCGGCGTCGGTGTCGGTGTGGCGGTGCTACCCGGCGTGGTCGGTGTGGTCGGCGAAGTACCGATGGCGCCCGGCCTTTGCCCCGGCGCCAGCGTGGGCGTGCTGCCGCCCTGCCGATTGCCGTAAACGTCGGACAGCAGTTGCGCGAGTTTTTCCGCCTTGCCGTACTGAACCGCATATACGTTCAGGCGCATGCCGCCGGCGAGGCCGCCGCTCTTGTCGAGGCGGTCGATCCATTTCTTGGCCTCGTCCAGGTACTTCGGTTGGGTGGTGACGACCAACAGGCCGTTCATGCGCTCGATCGGGATAATGCGGACGATGCCGGCGAGCGGGCTGCCGCCGGCGGCGGCGTTGCCGAACAGGCGATCGAGATCGCCGCTTAACGACTTGACGTCGGTCTGCATCGGGAACAGGCCGATCGAATAGCCAGACAGGAAATCGACGTCGAACAGGTCGATCACTTCCAGCATGTGCTTGAGTTCGAGCTGGGCGCCGGACAGCACCACCAAATTGCGCGGCTCGTCGATGCGGATCGAGGTCGCCGGTTCGATCGCGTAGGGTTCGAGGATGCGCTGCATGTCCTTGGCGCCCACGTATTTGAGTTGCACGATCTGCGTGGAGAAACCGTTCGGCAGCGGCGCCGCCCCGGCCAATTGCGGGGTCAGCGTGCCACGCGTGCCGAGTGCTTGCGGCACGATCTTGTACATGCCGTCTTCCTTGACCATGATCTGGCCGTTTTGCCGCAGCAGCATTTCCAGGATCGGGATCAGCTCGCGCTTCGGCACCGGACGCGACATGCGGATGGTGGCGGTGCCGGTGGTTTGCGGATGAATGGAAAACGATTCGTGCAGGTAGTCGCCCAGAATCGACTGGGAAATGGCGCGCACGTCGGCGGCTTCGAAATTGAGGTTGAAGGTCTCTTCGCCGGGCACCGGCGGGGTCGGCTGCGGCGGCGCCAATGGTTTCACCATTACGCCGGTGCCGGGATAACTGTGGCCGGTTTCCGAAGGCGGTGCGGCGAGCGGATTCGCCTTCGCGTAATCGGCGGCACCCGGCATGGTATTGCCTGGCGCAATCGTTGCCGCCGGTGCCTTGGCCGTTTCGGCCGGCTTTGCTGACTCAGCCGCTTCATTGCCCGCCGGCGCCTTGTCGCGCGCGCGCGCCACCACATCGCGCAGGGATTGACAGCCCGGCAGCAGCAGCGCACAGCAAAACATCAGCACCGGCCAGGAGATCGCCTTCGGCATCGGGGAGGATTTCATCATTTGGGGATCGACATCATAGCGTGAGTAGCGTCCGGTTCGTTGCGGCTCATTGCGGCGGCAGGTTCTGAAAGCGGCGGCGGCGGGCGGCAGGCTGGTCGCCGGCAGCAGCCTGAGCGGCGGCAGCGGCGGCAGCGGCCGCGACGGCGGCGGGATTGGTTTCCGGCGGGCGGACCGCACCCGGTACAAACGGAACGCCCGGTGGTGTAAATGTGTTGGGCGGCGGCATCGGCGCGCCGTTGACGAACCCGTTGACGCCGGGCGCCTGACCCGGCTGTGCGAATTGGGCCGGCACCACACCCTGCGGTTGGCCGGGCTGTCCGGGTTGCCCCGGTTGGCCGGGTGCGGCGGCCACTTGCGGGCGCGGCGACGGGGCGGTCGCCAGACGCAGTTCTTCACTGTCGTCGCCCTGCTTTAGCAGCACACGGCCTGATTCGACCAAGTCGACCATGATGCCGTTGATCTCGCGACCCTGGATCACGCTGACGGTCTTGCCGGTGGCCAATTCGACGAGGTAGGCAATCGACAGGCTGGGATTGACGGAGGTGCCGGCCAGCTTGTATTGACCCTTCTTCATCGCCTGCGCGACATTGCCTGCGGGTGCGGGACGGCGCGTGTAAATCCACAACGGCCGCTCCACCGTTTCCTTGAAACCCTGGTCGATGGCCGGCAGGTTGAACGCCGGCAGCAGATTGTCGTCGGCGCGCGCGCCGATGGTTCGGTCGCCGGGCGGCACGTCACCGCGCCATTTGCGACCCAGGTCGGTTTCCATGCCGATGGCGACAACGGCGGCGGTCAACAGCAGGCCCAGCACAGCGGTGACGGCGTAACGGCGCTGGAACAAACCGCTCATTATTTTGCCCCCGTGGCCGGTGCGGCATCGGTGGACGCGGTGTAGCCGGATACATCCATCTGCACCGGCATTTCCGGCTCGAAACCCGGGTTCGGCT
>Ga0302321_100005020_pt1 | contig 11520 bp, 8 predicted proteins | sample Fen_T0_1_FD_202505 | JGI IMG/M metagenome (GOLD analysis project Ga0302321, IMG submission 202505) | Peat permafrost microbial communities from Stordalen Mire near Abisko, Sweden - Fen_T0_1 | ecosystem: Environmental > Terrestrial > Soil > Wetlands > Permafrost | place: Sweden: Abisko...
GACCTTGCCGTCTTGCAAAAGCACGTCGGCGATTGCATCGAAATTGCGAGCTGGATCGATAACGCGGCCACCGCGCAGAAGAATGTCAGCCATGAAAAACGCTCCTCACATAGGGCTTTGCAAGCGCACCTGTCAAGATGAACTCCACCACGATGCCATCTACTCTGCCGCGTCGCTGCCGCCACCGATCAGGTACAACACGGCCATGCGGATAGCCACGCCGCGTGCCACCTGATCCAGGATCACCGACCGCGGTCCGTCGGCCACCTCGGGCGAGATCTCCACGCCGCGATTCATGGGCCCGGGGTGCATGACGATGGCGTCAGGCTTGGCCAGGGCCAGGCGGCGCTGGTTGAGACCGAAGTAGCGCGCGTATTCGCGGGTGTTGGGAAATCGCCCGCCAGCTTTGCGTTCAAGCTGAATGCGCAACATCATCACCACGTCCGCGCCTTCCAGAGCGGGCTCGACGCGATCAAAGGCCTCCACGCCCAGGCTCTCGATGCCAAGGGGCAGAAGTGAACGCGGGCCAGCTACGCGGACTTTCGCTCCCAATTTGCGTAGCGCGAAGATGTTCGAGCGGGCCACGCGGCTGTGGTCAATGTCGCCGCAGATGACCACTGTAAGACCTTCGATCTTGCCCTTGTGGGCGCGAATGGTCGAAGCATCCAGCAGCGCCTGCGTCGGATGCTCGTGCTGCCCGTCGCCAGCGTTCACAATGGCCGCCTTGATGTGCTTGGTCAGCAAGTGCGCCGAACCAGCCTGGGCGTGGCGGATCACCACGATGTCCGGACTCATGGCATCCAGGTTGGTCGCCGTATCGATAAGGGTTTCGCCCTTGGTCGTCGATGACGACGAGGCTGTGAAATTGATCCCGTCGGCGGAAAGGCGCTTGGCCGCAATTTCGAATGACGTGCGCGTGCGCGTGGACGGTTCGAGAAACAGGTTGATGACCGTCTTGCCGCGCAGGGTGGGCACCTTCTTGATGGGGCGGCCGGCGATTTCCAGGAATCGCTCGCCGTGGTCGAGAATGGTGGTGATCTCTTCGGCCGAGAGGTGCTCCATGCCAAGCAGGTGTTTCTGGGAAAACGGCTGGGACACGGTCATTGTCCACTCCTTTCACGAAGCACCACGCGGTCGGTATCCCCGCGCTCGCTGAACATCACCCGCACCGATTGGTCGGCCGTGGTCTGCAAACGCGCACCCACGTAGTCCGGTTGAATGGGCAGTTCGCGCCGTCCGCGGTCGACGAGAACCGCCAGCTGCACGGCGCGTGGCCGGCCGTAGTCGGCGAGCACGTCCATGGCCGCGCGCACGGTCCGACCGGTGAAAAGGACGTCGTCGATGAGAACCACGGTGCGGTCGTCGATGGTCTTCTTCAAATCGGTGGGCCCAATCTCGGGCTTGGTCAGTCCCAGGAAGACGTCGTCGCGGTAGAGCGCGATGTCGATGGCGCCCAGGTCCGGACGCGGTTCGCCCCCCTCGACCAGCAGCTTCACCATGCGTTCGGCCAACAGCGCGCCTCCCGTGTGTATGCCGACGAAGTACGCTTCATGACCGTTGCGCTCGACGATCTCGAAGGCAATTCTCCGCACCACGCGCGCCATGGACACGGCATCCAGGATTTCGGAACGTTCGACCAAATTGCGTTCGGGCGGCGCTGGGCGAAGCTTCATTTTCCGCATGTCTCCTGTTTTTGCCGTTGCGGCCAGGAGGGATAACGCCCGAGCCGAGCGAAAGTGTCAAGCGCGGAGTTGGGGCGGAGAGAGCGCAGAGGAAGACGAGGGTGCAGAGGGCGGAAGGCGTCGAATCTGTGTGCTCTATGGCAAGGTCAAGTGGGCGCGGATTCGGCCACGCACGCTTCCCCACCCTAGGAGCGGCCCCTAGACACGAACCGCTTCCCTCTCTGTGCCCTTTGCCTTCTCTGTGCCCTCCGCAGTTGCCCGCAATACCCCGACCTCCACCGGATCCACTTTTCCACCCCCGGCCGTTGCCCACAGGCCCATCCTCACGATCTCGCAAACACTGACGAAGCCTTCGCCAAAGAACGCCTCGATGACCTCGACGGGCCTCGCACTTCCAAAGGCGCTGACCACCAAACCGAAATCGAGCACCCTCTCCCGCTCTTCCTGCGGCCAACCTAGCTTCTCGGCCAGCAAGCCGCGCTCCTCGTCCCCAGCCACTTTCGCGAAAACGATGCTCTTGCGCACATCGCTGGTGTTGCCGCGGTCGGGTCTTCGGCTGTCGCTGCGCTCGCGGCGGGTGGCTAGCAAGGGCTGGCCTGCATTCCACAGGGCTTCGGCGGCGCTGGCAGACAGGCCATCGGGCAAGCGAACCACGTAGTTCGATTCCGTGAGCACGCGGCCGATCGGTGGATCACCATCCACCAACGCCACTGCCGCCAAGAATTCAATCCCCGGCGGCGACACGGCCCGCAAGCGGCGCAGGATCTCCTCGGGCGTCACCTTGTCCACCAACTTCACGTCGAGCAACTCGCCCAGCGACGGAATTCCAAGCCCTAACGCCGGTCCAAAGGCAATCCCGGGCTTGGGATGAAATCCCTTTGAGTAGTAGATCTCAAGGCCAGCACGGCGGAAGGCGCGCGGCAGGTGGCGGACCAGATCCAGGTGGGCCAGAAACGCCGCGGGACCGAGCTTGCTGTAGCGCAGGCGAAAGCGTGAGGGCTCTCCTTGCAAGGAATCCGTCGCTGGCCTGGGCGAATTGCGGCGGCCACCCCCCTGGCCAGTTCGCCGCAGACTGGGCAACGGAGCGCGCGGCGACCAGGCGTTCATCCGGCGCAGGAAAAACAAGCGCTGGCGTTTCATCTCGCCGAGGTCGCATGCGACCCCACAGTCGTAGCAAACCAGCTTGCGCGCTTCCTTCCCCTCTTCCCCTTTTTCGGCCGCCTCGGCCTCGGCCACACTGGCGGGGTGAAGGAGCCGGCCGACCGGTTTGCCACAGGGGGGGGACACCTTGTCCTTCATTGCCCGGTGCAGTTCTTTGCGCAGGAATTCGTTCTCGACACCCACGTCGATGTGGTCCCAGGGCAGCCGCGCGGTTTCGGGAATCGCGCCAAGGTAGCGCTCAGGATCGAAGCCGTGTGCCGCGTGTGCCTCCTGCATGGCCTGCTGCCAGAGATCAGGACGGAAGGCTTCGCTCCAGCCGTCGAACCGGCAGCCCAGCCCAAATGCGCGCTCCAACACCTCCGCGCAGGTGCGATCGCCACGCGCGAAGATGGCCTCCAGGTGCGACGCCGTGTTCTCGTGCGTGCGCAGCTCGACGCGCAGGCGGCGGGCGTGGTCAGCCAGCAGTTGATGTTTGCGTGCTGTCTCGTCGCGGCTGTCCATGGCCGCCCACTGAAAGGGCGTGTGCGGTTTGGGCACGAAGGTCGACACCGAGGCCGTCACCTTGGCGGCGCGCAGGTAGCGCCGGCCAATGGCCTGCACGCGCGCAGCGGTCTCGATGATGCCGGCGACGTCCTCATCCGTCTCGGTGGGCAGACCGATCATGAAGTACAGTTTCATGCGCTGGTGGCCGCGCGAGAACACACGCTCGGCCGATTCCAGGATGTCGGCCTCGGTCACGTTCTTGTTGATGAGGTCGCGCATGCGCTGCGTGCCGGCCTCGGGCGAAAAGGTTAGGCCCGTGATACCGCCCGCGGCCAAGTCGCCCAGCAGTTCCTCGTCGAGGCCGTAGGCGCGCAGCGAGGACACCGACAGCGACACCTTGTCGTCGCGCAACTTGGCCATGGCCCGGCGAACCAGCGGTGTCACGCACGAGTAGTCGGCGGGCGACAGCGAGGCCATCGAGGTTTCGTCGTAGCCGCCCTTGCGAACCCCACCCACCAGCGCTTCGATGACCGCCACCGGATCGCGTTCGCGCACCGGCCGGTAAATCACGCCCGCCTGGCAAAAACGGCAGCCCTCGGTGCAGCCGCGCGCGATCTCTACCGCCATGCGATCAAAGACCGCCTCGGCATGGGGCAGCGGCGAATCGTCGGGAAAGGGAAAACGATTGAGATCCTTCACCCAGGTGCGGCGGGTGCGCTTGGGAATGCGAGCGTCGCTGGGTTCCCCGACGACAACAAAGCCCGTGGCTTCATCACGCTCGGTCGGATATAGCGCCGGGACATAGAGTGGATACGTCTGCGCCAGGCGCGCCAGGATTTCTAGGCGAGGAAGCTTCGCCCGCCGCAGCTCTGCGGCTTCCAAACACAGGGCGGGCAGCAGTTCTTCCGCCTCGCCGATGAAGAAAGCGTCGATAAACGGCGCCAGCGGCTCGGGGTGCGTGGCCACGGGACCACCCGCCAGCACCAGCGGATGCGTGTCCAAGCGCGCGGCCGCGCGCAAGGGGATGCCACCCAAATCCAGAATGCCCAGCACCCCGGTGTAGTTCAGCTCGTACTGAAGTGAAAACCCAACGATGTCGAAGTCGCCGAGAGAGCTTGCCGTCTCCAGGGTGTAAAGCGGTAGCGACCGGCTACGAAGCTCTTTCTCCATGTCGAGCCAAGGCGCGAACACGCGCTCGCACGCGATGCCTTCCGCCTTGTTGAGAAGCCCGTACAAAATCTTCGTTCCCAGATGGGACATCCCGATATCGTAGACGTCAGGAAAGGCCAGGCACACGCGCGCCCGTGCCGTCGCAAGATCGATTGGGCGCTCGCCGTATTCGCCGCCGGTGTAGCGAGACGGCTTCTGTACCTGCGCCAGAAACGCGGCGTAGGGATGACGGTGGAAGGTCAGTGACATCGGCCGAAGTGTAGCAGCGCGAATGCGGACCGCTCAGGTCTACATTCCGCCTTGCATGATGAGCGGGAAATTGGTGCCGTATTCCTCGGAGCTGGGCGGAAAGACCCAGCGCTTGACCGCGGTCTTGATGCACGGCTCGACCATGATGAAGCTGGACGGCGCGTTGATGACCACCCGCTGCACCACTCCGGACGTTCCGACAGAAACCGTGACGTCGATGCGCCCGCTGGTCAGATGGTTGTCCATCTTCAGCGCGCGCTCGTAGCACGCCTTCAGCCCGGCCTGGTTCGCCTTGCTGCGTACCACCGCGCTGATCTGCGACTGCGAAACGGTTGCTTTGGACTCGTTGAATGGGTTGGGCCGCGCCACCAATTCGGGCTTGGCCGGCTGCTTCGGGGCGGGCGGCTGGCGCTCGGGCGCGGGCCCGACATCCACATGGCGACCTGGCTTGCCCAAGCCGTGCTTGCCCGCTCCGCGCGTGCCTTGGGCTGCCTTCTCCTCGACGACTGGCGTGGGCTTTGGCAGCTCGACGGCCACGGGTTTCGACGGTTCGGCGGCGACCGGCTCAACCGCTTGGGCGGGCGCGGGTTCGGGTTCGGGGACCTTTCGGCTGTCCATGCGCAGAGTCACCATGACGATCAGAATGACCAGCGCCACGATCACACACGCCGCCACCACGTACTTCAGGCCAGGGCGCGCAAGGCCCCTGGGACTTTGCAATTCTGGGGAACTCGCCGACGGAAATGTCGAAAAGCCGGGTGGCGTGAGGGGCACGGAAAAGTCCGGCTGTGAGCTGGCGGGATCTTCGCTTTCCGCCACGGCCCGGATCACCTCGGAGAAACCGTCCATCCCGGCTGGGGCGGTTGCAGCAGCCGGCGTGGCATGGCTCGCGATCCCCGCCGCGAAGGGCTCGACCGGCGCGGCGAACGGGCTGGGAGGCGAAACCGCGGCCACCTTGAGGGGGCGAGGTGGCACAGCGACCGGCAAGTTGGTTGAACTGACGCGAACGGAAACGGCCAGACTCGCCGAGCTGGACGAGGCATGCGCCGGCTCGGCGGCTTTCGCGGCCATCGGTGCCAGTGGCTGCACAGGAGGTGGTGTCCTGTCGGATTCGGAAAGAGCGGGTGCCGAGGAAAACAGGGATCCGACCTCCAACTCGCGGAGGTTCCTGTTCTTCTTGGTGGTGACGTCCGCGAAAATTCCCATGGCAGGCTCGCTGCCCACGTCCGGGAACTTCTTCGCCTTCTTGGTGGTGATGTCCGAAAACACGCCCGGGTTGGTGTCTACGGCGAAGTCCAAGGGATCGGCAACGCCCCCTAGCATCGGATTGAGCGGCTTGCCGGGGAAAAGCGACTGTGGCTCCTGCTCCTGCGCCTTGGCGGCTTTGGCAACCGCGGGCGGCATGGCTGCGACCTTGGGAAGCGCGCTGGATTTCGGCGACGGTGCTTTTACCGGCTCTGTTGGCGGCGGCGGTGGCGGCGGCCTCAGGATGCTCAGTTCGCGGGCGATGACGGAGACTTCCTCCGATGGCTTCCAGCCCGGCATCCCCTCTTTCCAGACGTGCACGATCTTGCCGGGCTCGGCGGTCAAAACCTTCTGGGCAGCTTCCACTCGAGAAAAGGGGCCGCTGCGAACGCCGCCGATGGCCAGGTACCACTCCACGCGGCCACCAAGAGGATCGTGTTCAACCGCAGCAGCCGGGGGCGGAGGCGGCGGACCCGCTGGACCGGCTTTGACAGCCGCCGGAGCAAGCTTGGGCCCACCGGACGGTGGCAGCTTGGGAGCGCTGGTGGGAACTGCCTTGGGGGCGCTGGCGGAAGCTGCCCTTGGGCTGCTCGATGGAACCGGTTTGGGAGCGCTGGACTGCGCCGGCTTTGGACTGCTCGATGGGGCCACCTTGGGGGCGCTGCTGGGAGGCGCCTTGGGAGCGCTGGAAGGAACTGCCTTGGGGCTGCTCGTCGCATCTGTCTTGGCCGACTCGAAGTGCTCGGACGCGTCCGCGCCGTGCACGCCCGCCTCACCGCCCGAGGACCTGGCCTGTTCGTCTTGGACGACGATGACATTGCCGCAGGTCTTGCAGCGAATACGCAGGATTTTCTGCCTGACCTTTTCATCCGCGATCGAATAGCGGGTCTGACAGCGGTCGCAGACGAACTTCATCCTAGATCCTGGTAACTCCTCGGTCCGTCAGGGTAGCACAGCCCCAGCAAGCGAGGCACCCTGGCGATCCAGAGGTCGGTTCTTTTCCGCGAAAGTAAAGCCACCTAGGATCCACCCAGCCACCACAACAAGCCCGCGGCCAGGGCAGTAGCCAATACGATCCCGGCAACCACGGCCCCGTTCCAGCGCCTGGGCACCTGGGCTGGAACCTCGTCTTGCGGCTTTTTCGCGTCCGTTCTTCCAGGCGCCACGGCCTTCACGCTCTCCGGGCTCGGCTTGGGCTCGACCTTACCCCTGCTCTCCGCCTTCGCGGCCGTCTCAGGTTCGCCCGCGGATTCAGAAAACAACGATCGGGCCGCGCTCTTGGCGTCGCCAGAGGCTGGCGTCGAAGGCTTGGGCTGTGCTTCCGCTTCGTTCGCGGCCTGCGCGGGTGCTCCCGATGCACCGGCTTCGGCCCACACGCCTAGCGCCGAAGCGCGGAGCGACCTGGCCAGGGCCGCGCCCGGTCCCTCTGATTGCTGGACATCGAAATCTAGATCCGCCAGGTCGGCGTCGGCATTGTCGCTGCCCTCGAAGAAGGCCTGTGCCTGGCGCCGGCCTGAGTCGGAGACGAGGGCGTCCGCCTCCCCCGAGAAGATCTTGGCCACGTAGTCCGCCATCTGGAAGTTATTGCGCAGGTGGGCGCTGGAGCGGGCCAGAAAATTCTGCAGATCCTCGTGCAGCTCGGTGGCGGACTGGTAGCGATCCTCCGGCTTCTTTTCCAGGGTGCGCAGAACGATAAGTTCCAAATCGGCCGGATAGTCGCGGCGGACGAAGGTCGGCGGCTTGGGGCGCTCCTCGACGATGCGCTTGACCGCCACCTCGCGGGGACCGCGCCACAAGCGCCGGCCCAGGGTGATTTCATACAGAATCGTGCCCAGACAGAAGATATCCGAACGGCCGTCGATGGGCGCGCCCCGAACTTGCTCGGGGGACATATACGTGACCTTGCCGGGACGCGCGCCCGACTCTTGGACCACGGACAGCCCCTGCCGTGCAATTCCGAAATCGATCAGCTTGACCTGGCCCGTCGTACCGATGAGCACGTTGGTCGGCGAGATGTCCCGGTGGACCACGCGGAATGGCTCACTGATGCCTCCGTGGCCGTCATACATATACGCAAGCGCGCTGGCGATTTCGGCAGCGATAAAGACGCCAACCTCCACCGAGATCGACTTGGTCACCTGGATGGCGCGCTTGGCCAGTTCGGTCAGCGTGCGGCCGGAGATGTGCTCCATCGCGATGAAATGACGGCCCTTGTCCTCGGCCACGTCGAACACATCCACGATGTTGGGGTGGTTCATGAGCGCCGAGATGCGGGCCTCGGCCATGAACATCTCGACCACTTCGGGATGCTCTTCCCAGCGCGTTTGCAGCACCTTGAGGACGAGATCCTTCTTGAACCTGCCCATGGCTTCTTGGCGAGCCAAGAAGATCTCCGCCATGCCACCGGTCGCCAGGTGCTCGACGATGCTGTAGCGGCCAAGCTGGGTACCGATGAGCTCTTTGGGTGTTGACATGCTGACTGCTGGCTCGCTTCGGGTCGGACCCTATCATTGTGGGTAGTCCACGTCGATGGCTCACGCAACAAGGCAGAGAGGCATGGCCTGCCCCTCCGCCAAGTGTGTAGTGGATAGGCGGCTAGCCTCCGACTGGCGCGCCGCCATCGGCCGAACCGGCGGAGACGCCGCTGTCGGTACCGCCGTCTTCCTGATCGGCGAATTCCACCGTGACCTTGGCGCGTCCGTTCTTGTACAAGGTCAGCGTCACGCTGGCGCTGCGTCCCTGCACCAGGTTGACCGTCTTCTCGTCGCTGATCCACATGGGGATGGTTGATTTGGTGACGCTGTCGCAGGCCGCGGCGTAGGCGTTGGCCGAAAACACCACGGCACCCACGGGAAGCCGGGTTAGCGACTGGGTCAGGGTATCGCCTGGCACCACGTCGAAGTCGCTCACGGAAGAGCGGAACTCGCCCGCCGTCGTGACGCGAATGCAGGTCACGTTCTCTGGAATGGCGGCCAGCGACAGCATGGCCTGGCCGCCTTCATCGGGCTGGGCGCCCTGATCGTCGTCGCAACCGGGGCTAGCCAGGGTGGCCAGCAAAGCGAACGCGGCGCCGAGACAGGTCGAGAAGGAAACATGGCGGAAGAAGTTGTGATTGGTAGTCATGGTCGAGCCTCCTGATTGGGGTTGAAAGAACAGGTAGGTTCTCGGTCCGGCCGGGAATAAGTTGCTTGTCATCCGAAAATTCCGAAAAAAAGTTGCTTGTGCTTCGGACTTCTCGTGCGCGTTGACTCTGCCCCCTTGGCAGACTAGCTTGCGACCCATGAAGGCCGTCAATGAACCACTGTCAGTCTCGGATCCCAAGGTCTATGACCTGGTGCGCGCGGAAGAGCGCCGCCAGGCCGAGAAGATCCGTCTGATTCCGTCAGAGAACTACGTCTCGCGCGCCGTGCTCGAAGCCTCGGGTTCGGTGTTCACCAATAAGTACAGCGAGGGCTACGCCGGCAAGCGCTACTACGAGGGTCAGCAGAACGTAGACCCGCTGGAAGAGCTGGCCACCAGCCGCGCCTGCGCGCTGTTCGGCGCCGAGCACGCCAACGTGCAGCCCTACTCGGGCTCGCCGGCCAACCTGGCTGTCTACCTTGCCTTCTTGAAACCCGGCGACAAGGTCATGGGCTTGGCTTTGCCCATGGGCGGACACTTGACCCACGGCTGGAACGTTTCCATCACCGGCAAGTTCTTCCAGTCGGTCCAGTACGGCGTGCGCAAGGATACGGGCCGCATCGATATGGACGAAGTCCGCGACATCGCCCGACGCGAGCGACCGCTGCTCCTCTGGGCTGGCGGCACCGCCTATTCGCGCCACTGGGATTTCGCCGCGTTCGCCGAGATCGCCAAGGAAATCGGCGCGCGCTTCGCGGTCGATATCGCCCACATCGCCGGATTGATCGCGGGCGGCGCGCACCCCACGCCGATGCCCTTCGCCGACGTGGTCAGCACCACCACGCACAAGACCCTGCGCGGCCCGCGCGGCGGCATGCTGATGTGCAAGCAGCCCTTTGCCTCGGCCATCGACAAGGCCGTGTTCCCTGGTTTGCAGGGGGGGCCCCACGTTCAGAACACCGCCGCGCTGGCGGTGGCCCTCAATGAAGCCGCGCAGCCAGCTTTCAAGCAATACGCGCACAACGTGGTGGCCAATGCGAAAGTGCTGGCCGCCGAGCTGATGGCCCGCGGCTTCCAGGTCATCTCAGGCGGCACCGACAACCACCTCATTCTGGTGGATCTGACCAGCAAGAACGTGTCGGGCAAGATCGCAGCCAAGGCGCTCGACAAGGCCGGACTCGAACTCAACTACAATTCGGTGCCCTACGACACGCGCAAGCCGTTCGATCCGTCGGGCATCCGGCTGGGCACGCCATCGATCACCAGCCGCGGTATGGGCGAGGCCGAGATGAAACTCATCGCGGGATGGATCGACCGCGTGGTAGGCAAGCCGGACGACGACACCACGGACAAGGTCTTGGCCGAGGTGCTCGAAGTGACCAGGAAATTCCCCGCCCCCGGCATTCTTCTTCCCTAGGACCTCATGACGATTTTCACCACAGAGAACACAGAGAACACAGAGAACGGACGGAGCGAAGAAGGACAGGTTCCCGGATCCAGGATCCGAACCCTTCCGCTCTCTGTGTCCTCCGTGGTTAGTTTTTTTCTGGCTGGCCTGGCAGTTTTCGCAACTGTTCGCCCGGCCAGCGCCGAGGTCATCGAGCTGCTCGACAAAACCAAGATGACCGCGAAGATCGTCCACTTCTACGATGGCGTGTACTCGGTCGAGTCGCAGGGATCCACGGTCAAGGTGCCCAAGGAAAAAATCAAGAGCATCACTTTCCAGATGCCCGCGCCGCGCGCCGAGTTTTCCACGCCGGAAAAGACCTTCGATCGCTGGCGCAAGGCGCTCGCCGAGGGCAGCTTGGAGAAAGTCGTGGACTGCTACGCGCTCATGTTCCAGGGCATGCTGGCCATGCAGGTAGGCCAGGTGGCGGATGGCCTCAAGAAGATGCAGAAGGAAGTGGAAGGCACCAAGTTCAGCTTCAAGGGCTCGACCATCAAAGGCGAAAGCGCGACGCTGAAGGTGACCCGGCAAAAAGGCGAAGATTCCGAGACCGTGGATATTCCCTTCGTGCGAGAAAACAGCGAATGGAAGATGCTGCCGCCGCAGTAAGCGGGCAGGGTTCCATCGACGGTCCCGCGCACGAATGAAAAAGACTCGCCTTCCCCTACCCCTTCTGGCCGCCACGCTCGGCTGCGCGATGCTTTGGCTATCGCCGCTGGCCGCCGTGGCTGCGACCAATCTCGACCCCTTTGCCCGTCCCACGGGGAAGCCGCTGCTGCTCTTCCACTCGGCGCAGGCCGAAGCCGCGCCCGACAGTTTGCCCCCGGCACCCAAAGCAGGGCCCACGCTGCCAGCACCCGCGCCGGGCCCCGAGGCCGAGCCAAAACCAGAAAGCAAAGCGCAGCCCCGCCTGGCCGCAGCCAGCAACCAACAGGTCTGCTCGCGTGACGACGAGTGCCCGGC
>Ga0302321_100005021_pt1 | contig 11520 bp, 7 predicted proteins | sample Fen_T0_1_FD_202505 | JGI IMG/M metagenome (GOLD analysis project Ga0302321, IMG submission 202505) | Peat permafrost microbial communities from Stordalen Mire near Abisko, Sweden - Fen_T0_1 | ecosystem: Environmental > Terrestrial > Soil > Wetlands > Permafrost | place: Sweden: Abisko...
GTCGGGGCCCCAGGCCCAGTGGCCGATGATGGGGTAGATGAAGCCGGAGACTGCGAGGCTGTAGAGGATGTCGCCGATGAAGTCGGTGCGGCCGATCATGGCGCCGGAGGTGATGGTCGAGCAGGTGTCGGCGAAGGCGAATTGGAAGATCCAGTGGGCCAGGAAGGCCACCCCGGTGGTTCCGTAGGTGGCCGGGGCCCCCTTCAGGAAGAACCAGTGGTACCCGATGAACCCATTGCCTTCGCTGAACATGAAGGCATAGCCGATGGCCCAGAAGAGGATCCCGCATAGGCAGGTGTCGAAGACACACTCCACAAGGACGTTCACCGTTTCACGCGACCGGCAGAAACCAGCCTCCAACATGACGAAACCCACCTGCATCGCGAAGACGAGGAAGGCGGCGATCAAGGTCCAGACCGTGTTGAGCGGGTTGACGATATCCTTGGCCAGCACCACCGGCGGTGCGGGCGCAGGGGCCGGCGCGGGAGCTGCGACGGGCGCTGGGGCCGGCGTGGCCGTGGCCGCCACCGCGGGGGGATTGGTCGGCGGAACATCGGCGCGGGCGGTGCTGGTGTTGAGCAGCAATGGGATGAGGATCATCATCCCCATGACCGCGACCAGTCCCAGGAGCTTGCCCGAAGCCATCGCGAAGCCGTAGCGGCGCCATTCGGGGTCCCGCATGCGAACGGACAGTCTGGCGAGTTTTTCAGTAAAAGAGAGCTTGTCGCTCTCGGGTTTGATCCTTGCCATCGCAGGCTCCATGGAGAAGGGTGAAGAGAAGGCTTTGAGCGGAGTTGAAGTCGGGGTTCATCCACCGGGAACGGGCTGTCTTGTTGGCCTTCGCCGTCCCGGAGGTTCTGGTGGGAAAGGAAGCGACTCCCGCGGCGACAGGCCACGGGCCCTAGCCCCTGGAAAAATCCAGGCTCAGCCCCCCCCGACTGAGGCGGGTATCGCTTCTAGGCTCACCAGGAAGGGCTCAGAACCCTTTGGCGATGGTGAAGGTCACTCGGTCCTTGCCGATGTTCCGGCCCAGGGCGTTCTTGTAGCCGAGGTCCTTGGTGTCAGCATTCGTGCCTGCCAGGGTGAGCGTGTAGCCCTTGATCTCCTTGGCGATCCCCAGTTTGTAGTCCGTGTAGTCGAGCAGGTCGTTGGCTGCAGAGCTGCTCGTGTTGAAGGTCGTCTTGCCACCGTGGGCCAGCACGGTCCAGCCGCTCTCACCCAGGGGAATGGTCAGACTGAGGTCCACGTAGCTGGAGCCACTGGCTTTCGCGATCCCGAAATTGCCGTCGCTGATGACTCGCGAGTACTTGAGGCTGGCCCAGCTGTAACTCAGCCCCAGATAGCCCTCTGTTGTGTTGGGGTTGTAGCCAGGGACGCTCTTGTAGTCACCAGGATAGAAGTAGCGGTAGGCCCCGAGATCCAGGGCCCAGTCCTTGGCGAAAGCCCACTTGTAGCCCCCGAACAGGTCCACTTCCACGCCGGCGGAAACCGGCCCGGAGGAGAACTGGTCCGTGATCCAGGAGATGTTGCTGAGGCTGGTGCTGAGGTAGAACCCCGAGGGGTGGACCAGGTCCAGTTCCCCCTGGATGGTGGGTTTGCCGTCCGTCTGGGTGAGCCCGCGGAAGATGTACTGCGAGCCGATGGTGGCCGAGCCGGTCAAGGCGAAACCAAGTATCGAAGGAGGTGGCGGCGGGGCGGGCGCAGGAGGCGCGGGCGCCGCCGGTGTCTGGGCCATCAAGTGGGCGGTCAGGGCCGCAGCCAGAGGAAGGGCCTTGGAAAAGTGCATGTCGTGCTCCGAAAGAAAGGGGGTTGCAATGACCTCTTGGACCTAACGATGAGTGTGTTCCACAGTCTGGGAAGGCGGGCTCTGCTTGGCGGACGTCATCTGCAGGCCGCCTCGGGCACAGCCATTGGGGTCGGAGGCAAACAGCGGAGAAATGGCCGCGATGGCCACCGCCGCCGCGAGGGCCCTGTGCAGGGTGCGCCGGTTCATGGTCGGTCCTCCTTCTTCCTGGATGCGGTCGGAGACAGCCAGGTCGCGGGGTGTTGGATCGGTGTGCCCAGCCACGGTCGCCTCCAGTTCTTGATTTCAAGGGCCGGCCATTGGCCCCTACTGCCCAAACGGAACAGCAGGAAGCATGCCCAAGGAAGGCGCTTGGTTTCCATTTTCTCAAACACTTACAACAAAGGTTTTAACCCAATTCAGGTCAAAGAGGGGAGGTTCATTTTGTTCGACAAATTTGTATCAATCACACATATTAATTACTTTTTTGTAATATTTTTGAAAAATCCAGCTGAGGTGGCTGGTGACCATGCCCTCCCTGCCCCAAGAAATGCAGCCCAGACCCGCCCCCAGGGCAAGCGTAAGCCGCCCGGACGCTGCAGGTCCTTCGCCGCCTAGGGCGTCTTGAACCGCTCGGGTTCCAGACCGTACTTTTGGATCTTGTAGTTCAGGATCCGTTCGGTAGTCCGGAGCAGCCTCGCCGCGCGCGCGCGGTTCCCCCGGGCCGATTTCAGGGTGTCCTGGAGCAGATCCCGCTCAAAGGCCGCCACCGATTCGCCCAGCCCGATGGACGGCAGCGTTCCCGACACTTCGGCGGTTTGCAGGGATGGGGGCAGGTGGTGGGCGTGGATGACCCCGCCTTCGGATACGAGGATGGCCCGCTCGATGGCGTTCTCCAGCTCCCGCACATTGCCCGGCCAGTGGTAGGCCACGAGCATATCGATGGCCGAGGTGGAGATGCGGCGCACGTCCTTGCCCTGGGCCGCGGCGATCTTTTCCACGAAGTGGTCCGCCAACAATAGAATGTCGGCTTGCCGTTCTCGCAGAGGCGGCATGAAGAGCTCGAAGACGTGCAGGCGGTAGTACAGATCCTCGCGGAAGGTGCCGGCCTTCACGGCAGCCTCCAGATCCCGGTTGGTGGCAGTGATGAGGCGGACATCCACCTTCACGGGCTTCACGCCGCCAAGCCGCTCGAACTCCCGTTCCTGCAGGACCCGCAGCAGCTTCACCTGAATGGCCGGGGACAACTCACCCACTTCATCCAGAAACAGCGTTCCACCATGGGCCAGCTCGAAGCGGCCCTTCTTCTGTTGCCGGGCATCCGTGAAGGCCCCGGGTTCGTAGCCGAACAGCTCCGACTCGATGAGGGTCTCCGGCAGGGCGCCGCAGCTGACTTTGATGAATGGCTTGTCCGCCCGGGGCGAGTTGTAGTGGAGGGCATGGGCGACCAGTTCCTTGCCCGTGCCGGATTCACCACGGATGAGCACCGTGGTGCTCGCAGGCGCCGCCTGGGCCACGGCCTCGTAGACCCGCTGCATGGCGTGGCTGTGCCCGATGAGGTGGCGCAGGTCGTAGCGCTCCCGCAGCTCCTGGCGCAGCTGCTGGTTCTCCTCGGCCAGGCGTTGACGGTCCGCGGCCACCAGACGGGCCACCTTCATGGCCAGGCCCACCATGGAGGCGGCGATCTGGATCAGCTTCGTGTCCCGCTCATAGTCGCGGCGGGCATCGTAGGGCACGGTGAGGCAGAGGGTTCCCGTGGTCCGCTGGTCCAGGAAGATCGGCACGCAGAAGAAGGAGAGCTCCGTCTTCTTGCGCTTCTGCTCCCTAAGCACACCGGTCCGGTCAAGGAACAGCGGCTCCAGGCTGGCCTGGGGCAGCACGACGGCCTTGCCGCTGACCAGCACGCGGCCGTTGATCCCCTCGCCGGCCTTGTAATGGGACCGCTCCACCGCCTGCCGGGACAGGCCCCGGGCGGCCTCGATGCGGAGCCCCTTGCCCTCTTCCTCCGCCAGCATGATGGCGCCGTTCAGCGCCCCGAAGGCCTCCGCCAGGATCTCCAGCACACGGGGCAACGCCGCCCGGATGTCCGAGGCGGCCAGGGCATGGCTCAGTTCCAATAGCGGCAAGAGCCGGAGGGCTTCCTCCGAAGGGGACATGGGGGCTCCCAAATAATTTCTACAAAATTGTATCTACTTTGATAAATAATGACAATTTTGTAGCAAGGCCCCCCGAGTTCACTGTTTGACTTTGAACACCAGGGTTTTCAGGCTCAGGCGCGACCGGCGGCCTACCAGGTCGAGTAGCTCACTGAACTTCTCCTTCGGAGCCTCAGCTTTGAGGAGGTCCAGGCTCTGGGTCACCTGGAGGCCCTTGGCATCGGCCAGGATGACCGATTCGGCCTTGCCGAAGCGGTTCTCGGTCTTGAAGCCCTTGGGGATCTCCGCCAGGGACCAGGCCGGAGGAACCTGCAGGGTGATCCGCTTGACCGAGCGCTCGTCGTTGTAGATGCGGATCGGCTGCTGCCGGTCCTCGGTCGAGACCTTGGTCTTCAGGCTGCTGGAGGGGGAGAAGAGCCCACCCGTGTTGAACACAACTTCCTCGGGCGTGAGGGTCAGCAGGTTGTCGATGGTGTACTCGAGCTTGATCTTCAGGGGTTTCTTGTACTCGTTCAGGTCCTCGAACTGGTAGGCCTTGAAGACCACGTCGCCTTCGCTGTAGGTGAGCATCTTCTTGAGCACCTTCTCCAGCTCTTCCTTCTTCAGGTCCGCCAGGGCGCGCCGGGCCTGGAAGGCGTTGCTGCCCGTCAGCACCTTCTCCTCCCGGACGGTCAGGATGCCATCCAGTCCGAGCGCCACATGGTACGTCTCCTCGGTGGCGCTGTTTGAAACGCTGCCGTGCGGGGTGGTCGTGAAGGTGACGGTCCGGTCCCCGCTGATCTCGAGGGCCGGACGGCCTTGCAGGGACTCCGGGATGTGGGTGACGGGCATGTGCTTGACATAGGGGAGCAGGATCAGCTCCCGCTCACCCAGGTTCACGGAAAGCGCTGGCAGGTAGATCTCATCGAAGGAGATGAAGCTGCGGTCGAAGTAGCCCTCATCGGCGGCGTGGATGAGCAGGTACTTCGAGTTGATGCCGGCCTTGGCCAGCATGTTCTGGGCCAGCCCGGTGATCTGGTACCAGTTGCCCTTCTTCTTGCTGAGGGTATCGGCGAAGTTGTCGTTGAAGGGGCTGGAGCCCACTTCGATCTCCTGCTGGATGAAGTCGATGATGGCTTCCAGGCTCTCCTGGGAGGACTTGGTGTTCTTGATCAGATCCTGGGTGGTGGTGACGACCCGTTGCGAGAAGATGGGCGACTTGTCCACCGCATAGCGCTTGAACTGCCGGCCAAAATCATCCCAGCTGTCGAAGGCGGGGGACCCCCAGCCCTTGGTGACCATCAGGCGGAAATAGCTCGACACTTCCTTCGAGAAGGGCGCGTAGATCTCCTTCTCCACGGCAGGGATATCCTTCGCTTCATAGGTTTCGATGGTCTTGTTGGCCTTGGCATCCTTGGTGGTGACGATCGCCAGTTCCCGGTCCGGACCGAGCTTCTTCAGCTGCACCTTCCAGGAATCGGGGTGCATGAACTTGAAGCTCATCCGCTCGCAGGGGATGCCGAATTGCAGCGGGTAGTCGATGTTGCTCGCGCTCCGGTTGTTGCTGGTGCGCTTGAGCACGAAGCTTTCAGTGATCACCGACCCCTTGCCTGCGTTGGGATAGATGAGCTTGTAGACGGTCTTCTTGTCCGAGTTGGATTGGACCTTGAGGTCCTCCTTGCCGAAGGTCTTGACGGATCCCTCGGGGGACTTGATGGACAGTGTGATGGCTTCAAGTTCGGTGCCCGGCTCCACCTGGACGCTGAAAGTGGTCAACCACTCCGCATCCTTGTTCAGCAGCAGGTAGGAGCGGCGGGTCGTTTCGTAGACCGTCCATTCCGAGAAATTGCCGACGTAGGAAATCATGGTCACATGTTCCACGATGCGGTCCGATTCCAGGTAGACCCCGTCCTTGCCCGGGTACTTCTTTTCGTAGGCCCCGATATCGATCTTCTGTTCGGCCGCGGGCGTGGGCGCGGTGGGCAGGTAGCTGACCCGGCTGCTGACGCTGCATCCCAGGAGCAGCAACAGGCCCAGGGCCGCGGAAAGGGATCGGGTCATGGCTGGCTCCGGGTGATGGCGAACAGGTTGCGTCGTTGCAGCAGGTACTTGCCAAAGAAGTCGAGATACCTGGTCTTGGCTTCGCCGGCGAAATAGTCTTCGGCGGGACAGGTCTCATAGGTGAAGCGGGGGCCTTTCGGTGCGGGACTGCTGGAGGCCTCGAAGCGTTCCATGTCGAGGTCACCCAGGCGGATCTGCTCCGTCTTGGTCTGCAGGCCGGCGCCCTCAATATCGATGCGCAGCTGGATCCAGGGCCAGATCTCCACATCGATGGGATGGGGATCCTCCCGGCGCTTCAGCAGCTCGGCTTCATGCGTCTTGAAGGGCGCCTGGGGCAGGTAGGTGCGGGTGGGGGACTTTACAAGAAAATCCTCAAGGTTGGCGATGGCCTTGAACTCCATGGCATCCGGGGTTTCCCGATCCAAGGTGAAGTGATCCAGGGAGATCTTATAGAGGTGCCGGTTGATGGCATTGGAGAGCTTGTTCTCCAGATCCAGAGTTCGGAGTTCGCGTTTGGCGCGAGCCGCGAGGGCCCGGTACTCGTTGTGGAGAACCACCCTGGCGCTGGCTTTCCGGGGGTCTTCCAGGGTTCCGGCAATCTCCAGCAGGATGGACGGCCCCTTGCGTTGAAGGGGCAACCGCACCAGGCGCGGATTGCCAGGGTCAAGCACCAGCGCCCCGCGATGGACATCGCCCACCGGCAGGTTGCCGAAGGCCACATCCCGGGAGGTCGGGTCCATGAAGACCGCGCCCGCCTTGTCCTCGAAATGGCAGATCATGTGATTGAAGGTGCCGACACTCAGCCCCAGGTCGCCCGGGATCTGGTTTGCGAAGACCAGCACCAGATCGACCTTCAGGCCCTGCAACCGTGCCAGGTGGTGGAGCAAAAAGGCCTTGTCCTTGCAGTCGCCGAAGCCGTTCTTCAGGATTTGGGCAGGATTGCGCGGCGTGATGGCATTGGCGGCCGTCTCATCAGCGGCATAGCGGATGTGTTCCTTGACGAAATCGAAGAGGATCTGCACCTTCTGCCGGCCACCCTGCGCCTTCGCAAGCGGCCCCTGCAGAGCCTCGGGAAGTACGGGGGCAGGCTGGCCCGGGTCCTCGAGCAGTTTCAGATACCAATCGGCAAAGCGGTCGGGAGTCGCCGGATTCAGCAGCGCGCCATCCCGTTTGAACCGCGGCAAGACCAGGGCCTGGGTGCCCTGGTAGGCGAAGTGGCTGAGGGCTTGCTGATAGAGCAGGTTCTCGAACCGCAGAATGGTGGACAGGGGGGATGGATGGAGGATGACCGGCTCCAACCTGGCGCCCGGGAAGAAGAGGTCGAACGCCACCTGGACATCGGCTGGATGCTCCACCATGATTTCGAAACGCCGCACCGCATCCAGGTTGGGCACATGGAAGACCGGTGTGTAGGCCACATCCAGGAACTGCTGCTCGTAGCTGAAGGAGACGCTCTCCCCTGGTTTCAGGTCGCCGGGGAATTCCAGCCGATGCACCTGCTCACTGGAGAGGAAGATGTCCCGGTGCTGGGGGAACTGATGGGAGATGTTGCTTGATTTGAGCTTGTCGCCTCGTACCCGGGCACTCAGGTTCTGGATCCTGGCGAAGTAGTCCTCGGAGACGGAAAACACGGTCCGGTCGGTGGACCGCTTGCTTAGGAAGACCTGTTCCACCTCGACCCGGGAGCGCAGGGCCGGCCGCCCAGGGCCCGAGAGGATGAGTACCGTCGATTCGGAATAGGCGATGTCGGGGTTCTGCTCAGCACCCAACGGGGAGGCGATGGCGATGGTACTCGCGAGCAGCAAGTCGGCACAGAAACGGGCGGGGGAGATCCCGAGCAGAAGAGAAGGCGACATCACGCGAATCCAATGAAGTGGCGAGATCCAGCAAGCAGGGAAAGGCCCATCCTCTCCGGAAGGACGCTGGTCCGTCAATCCCGACCGGGCTGTTTTCTATGGATCCGGGATTCCGCTCGGTAGCGGGCACGCGAGCCAGCCCATCACCTTGACGCTACCCACCCCCTGGACCACTATTGAAAGACTCAGGAACCCCCATGATTCATCGCTTTTTCAACCACTATTGGCCCTCCTGCGCGGATCGCGCGTGGCGCGGCCAGGGTCTCTCCTAGGTTCTGAACCCTCTGCCAACCACCCCGATCCACGCACAGGGATCGGGGTTTTTCTTTCTTTCAGAAGGCCGCAACCATGACCCACCAGGACCTTGAGAACCTCAATATTGATGGCTTCGACCGGATGCCCTCCCCCGCCGAGATCCATGCGGCGCTCCCGGTGTCGGATGCCGTGGCCGCCACCGTGGCCACCGGACGCCGCGACCTCCAGCGGATCCTCAGCCGTCAGGATCACCGCCTCATGGTGGTGGTGGGCCCTTGCAGCATCCACGACCCGGTGGCCGGCCTCGACTACGCCCAGCGGCTCAAGGTCCTGGCGGACGAGGTTTCAGACACCCTGCTGCTGGTCATGCGGGTCTACTTCGAGAAACCCCGCACCGCCGTCGGCTGGAAAGGGTTCATCAACGATCCCCGGATGGATGATTCCTTCCACATCGAGGAAGGGATCCGTCGGTCGCGGGAATTCCTCATCCACATCGCGGAGCTGGGCCTCCCCACTGCCACGGAGGCCCTGGACCCCATCAGCCCCCAGTACCTCGGGGATCTCATCGCCTGGACCGCCATCGGGGCCCGGACCTCCGAATCCCAGACCCACCGGGAGATGTCGAGCGGCCTGTCGACGCCCGTCGGCTTCAAGAACGCCACGGACGGCGACCTCAGCGCGGCCGTGAACGCGATCCTGTCGGCCTCCCATCCCCACAGCTTCCTGGGCATCAACGACCAGGGCCTGGCGGCCATCGTGCGCACCCGGGGCAACACCCAGGGGCACCTGGTCCTCCGCGGCGGCAGCGTCCGGCCCAACTACGACACCGTCAGCATCGCCCTGGCGGAGGCGGCCCTGCGCAAGGCCGGCCTGGCCGAGAACATCGTGGTGGACTGCTCCCACGCCAACAGCCTGAAGAACCCCCGCCTCCAGCCCCTGGTCCTCCAAGACTGCGCCCACCAGATCCTCCGGGGCAATCGTTCCATCATTGGCGTGATGGTGGAGAGCTTCATCGAGGAAGGCAACCAGCCCATCCCGGCAGACCTTTCCACCCTCAAATACGGCTGCTCCGTCACCGACGCCTGCATCAGCTGGGCGGACACCGTCGCCATGCTGATGGAAACTCGGAGCCTGCTGCAGGAGGTTCTGCCAAGGCGTTAAGCCGCCTCCCATCGCTTTGGCGGAGCCAGCAACCGCACTGACTATGCCTTCAAGGACTTCGCCGCCAGTTCCAATACATCCGTAGTGGCGACGCCCTCGTGCCCCGTTTCGCCCGCCGCGTTGTTCAGCATGACATTGCAGAAGGGACAGCCCACGGCGATGGTGGTGGCCTTGGTCTCGAGGGCTTGCTCGAAGCGCTCGTGGTTCACGCGCTTGCCCAGGTGCTCTTCCAGCCAGAAGCGACCGCCGCCGGCGCCGCAGCACATGGTGGCTTCGCCGTGCTTCTCCATCTCGGTGAGCTTCACACCGGGAATGGCGTCCAGGATGGCGCGGGGCGCTTCCACCTGGCCATTGATGCGGCTGAGGTAGCAGGGATCGTGGTAGGTGAGATCCACGTCCACGGTCTGTTCCATCTTCAGCCTGCCTTCGCTGATGAGCTTGGCCACCAACTCGGTGCCATGCACCACCTCGAACTCGCCGCCGAAGGCCGGGTACTCGTTCTTCAGCGTGTTCAGGCAATGCGGGCAGTTGGTGATGACCTTCTTCACGCCGTGGCCCTTGAGCAGTTCCACGTTGGTTTCCGTGGCGGTCTGGAAGAGGTACTCGTTCCCCAGGCGCCGGGCGGATTCGCAGGTGCAGCTTTCCTCCGTGCCGAGGATGGCGAAGGAGATGTTGGCGGCCTTCAGCAGCTTCACCAGGGCCTGGGAGACCTTCTGGCCCGCGGCGTCGTAGCTGCCCGCGCAGCCCACCCAGAACAGGTACTCGGCCTCGGGGTTGTCGGCGATGGTGGGCACTTCCAGACCCTCGGCCCACTTGGCGCGATCGGCCTGGGCCAGGTTCCAGGGATTGCCCTGGCGCTCCATGCCCTTGAAGGCCACCTGGGCCTCGGCGGGGAAGTTGCTTTCTTCGAGCGTAAGGTAGCGGCGCATGCCGATGATCTTGTCCACGAAGCTGATCTGCAGGGGGCAGGCCCACTCGCAGTAGCCGCAGCTGGTGCAGGCCCAGATGGTGTCCTGGCTGATCCAGCCCGCGAGCTGTTCCTTGCTCCAGGGGGCCACTTCGTCATCACGCTTCCAGTGGGAGCCCTCGGGCACCGGCCCGCCGATGAGCAGGCGATCTTCGGGAACTGACTTGTCCTGTCCCATTTGATCGAGGGGTGTGGCCTTCAGGTAGTCCCGCAGGTCCGTGCCGAAATCCTTGGGCCGGAGCGGCTTCCCGGTCAGCGTGGTGGGGCAGTTCTCCAGGCAGCGGCCGCACTCCACGCAGGTGTAGAAGTCGAGCATCTGCTTCCAGGTGAAGTCCTGGATCTTGTTGATGCCGAAGTGCTCGGCCTCCATGTCCATGGGTTTGAGGTTCTTCTGGGGCTCCAGCTCGCGGAAGTAGATGTTGAACAGCGACGTGAACACGTGGAAGTGCTTGGAGTAGGGCAGGAAGTTGGCGAAGAAGTAGAGGATCGCCAGGTGCAGCCACCACATGCTCTTGTAAAGCACCAGCAGGCCCGTGCCGCCCAGGGGCCGCAGCAGGTTGGCGAGGAAGAGGCTGACGGGCGCCCAGGCTTTCCAGGCCGGGTTGTGCAGCCAGATGTAGGCGCCGTCCGCCAGCAGGTCCGTGATCATGAGGCTACCGATGAGGCTCAGGGTGGCCCAGGCATCCCAGGAATTTTCCAAACGCCAGGGCTTGACCACCAGGCGGCGGTAGGCGGCGAGGCCCAGTCCGACAAGCACCAGCACCTCGAAGATGTCCTTGGTGGCCTGGTAGCCGTAACCGAAGCGGCCCAGGACCTCGGTCATGTGGAACGCGGGGAACAGGCCCTCCACCACCAGCCCGGCGGACCGCAGGGCCAGCACGCAGAAGCCCCAGAAGATGAGGATGTGGTAGAAGCCCGCGTACTTGTCGCGCACCATCCGCTTTTGCATGATGGCCAGGGTGAATACGCCCTTCAGGCGTACCCAGGGCTGATCGAAGCGGTTGTCCGGCAGGCCGGCCTTCAGCGTGGCCAGCCGCTGGCGGATGGTCCAGACGAAGAACCCGCCCGCGGCCAAGGTCATGAGCCAGAACAATGCGATTTCCAGGATCCTCATGGGGTCCCTCCTTGCGATGAACATTCAGAACGGGCCGCAGCGCGAAGCCGGGGTCCTTGCAATTGTCTCACCTGATTGTCAGGTATGCGGTGGTCGATCGCCCAGTGTAGCCGTGGCCATGACAAACTGAAGACCCGACCTGGAGTCAGCCTGGAGTCGCCCTTGGCACCCCCCTCTCCCCTGCATTT
>Ga0302321_100005022_pt1 | contig 11520 bp, 9 predicted proteins | sample Fen_T0_1_FD_202505 | JGI IMG/M metagenome (GOLD analysis project Ga0302321, IMG submission 202505) | Peat permafrost microbial communities from Stordalen Mire near Abisko, Sweden - Fen_T0_1 | ecosystem: Environmental > Terrestrial > Soil > Wetlands > Permafrost | place: Sweden: Abisko...
CAGAAACTGTTTCGGCGGAACAAAATTGCGGTCACCGCCGCCGGTGCGGTGACTGCGGCTTTGGTGATCGGATTTGGCCTCTCCACGTGGCTTTTCTTCAAAGAAAAAGCCAACCGCGAACGCGCCGTCGAAGCGGAGCAAGCGGCTAAGCAGGCGTCCAGCAGGAGTCAGACAGTGGCCCGTTTTCTCAAGGCGATGCTCGAAAGTCTAAACCCGGCGTTGGCGCAAGGTCGGCAATCGCCGTATCTCCATGAGATTCTGGATAGGACCGCCGCCCGCGTCGCCGCGGACCTCGTCTCGGAGCCGGAAATCCAGGCGGAACTGCTGACGCTCCTAGGCAACGCGTACTATGAACTCGAAGATTTTTCGACGGCCACCGAGAAGTACGACGCGGCACTGCAAGTGCGCCGGGCGCGTTTTGGCAAGACCAACCAGTGGGTCGCGGCGTCGCTCAACGACTTGGGCAACGCCCTCAACATGGAAGACCGAAAATATGAGGCCGAGACCCGGCAGCGCCAGGCACTGGACATGCGAAGAACGTTGTTCGGCCCCGAGCATCCCGAAGTCGCCAATTCGCTTACCTCGCTGGCCGATACACTCACCGACCAGCGTCGGTTGAAGGAAGCGGAAGGCTATCAACTCGAAGCCCTGGCGATGCAACAGAAATCTCAGGCCACGGCGCCCGCAGCCCTCTTAGTTTCGCTCAACAATCTCGCCCGCATCTACCGATTAGGGGGCGATCTGACCAATGCGGCAGTGGTTTTTCGCAAAGCGCTGGCCTTGGGAATGGACAAGGAGAAGAGTCCGGCTTTTGGCGATTCGCTGCTGAAGCTGGCCGGCGTATTGCGCGAACTAGGCCAACTGGAGGAGGCTGAGACCTTGTGCCGCGAAGCGCTGGATCGGAGCCGAAAGTTGCTCGGCAACGAACATCCACAGGTAAACTACTCCTTTAATGACTTGGCCGTCCTGTTGCAACGGCAGGGCAAATTGGCGGAGTTGGAAGACCTTTATCGCGGGCGTTTGCAAAGCACGCAGAAAAAGTTGCCGGTCGGGGATGAAGAAAGTATCCGCACCCTCACCGAATTTAGCCGAATCTTGGTCGCCGAAGAAAAGTTCACCGCGGCGGAACCGCTGACCCGGGAAGCGCTGTCCTTGATGGAAAATAGTATGCCGGAGGATTGGCGCACCTTTAGCGCCCGGAGCTTGGTGGGTGACACCCTGCTCGGGCAGAAAAAATATGGAGCGGCAGAGGCGCTGCTGGTTTCCGGCTACGAAGGGATGAAGGAACGCGAAGCCAGCATTGACGAGCTCTGCCGGCCCTACGTCAAGGAAGCACTGCAGCGATTGGTCCGCCTCTACCAGGCCACGGGCCGCCCGGAACTGGCAGCCAATTTGCAACGGGAACTGAAAGAGTTCGACCTCCCGAGGCCGGCAAGCCCTGCCGCGGTCGAGCCCAAACCGCAATGAGCCCGCTCGCGTAACACCCACCGGCGCGGCGCGCCGCAACCGCTCGGATTGCGCGACGCCATGACGCGCGGCGGGCCGGGCGTTGTGCTGGCCGGCGGAGTCGAGGTAGGCGGCCTTTTAATGCCTAGTGTAGGCCAACGCCAGCGCGCCCAACGCGGCGGCCCCCAGCCAGATCAACATCACCGCCGCCGGCGGATTCAATCCCGCGCGCACGAGACGATGGGAGAGGTGATTGGTGTCGCCGAGATAAAACGGTTTCCCCATTCGCATGCGCCGGACCACCACCCAGGCCAGATCGGCGAGCGGCACGGCGAGCACGAGTAATGGGCTTAACACCGCCAGCGGGTGCGGCTGACCGCGATGGTAGAAATGCGGGAGAATGGCGAGCACCGCCAGGAGATAGCCAACGAGATGACTGCCGGAATCGCCCAGAAACGCGCGCGCCTGCGGAAAATTGTGCGGCAGAAAACCCAGCAACGCCCCGCACGTCAGGAAGGCGAGGAGCGCGACGAGGTATTGTCCTTCGCCCGCGGCCATGGCCGCAAACAGCCCCGCGCTGATGGCCCCCAAACCGGCACAGAGGCCATTCATGTTGTCCATGAAGTTGAAGGCGTTGATGACGGTGAGCAACCAGAGGATGGTGACCCCGTAACTGAAGGCGAGGTTGGGAACGAACAAGGTGATTCGCACCCCGGAATACGCCACCCCGCCGGCAAGCAACAGTTGCCCGCAGAACTTCGTGAGCGGTTTGAGTTCGTACTTATCGTCGAGCAAACCGAGGAGGACCATACCCAGCGCGCCGATCGCGATGGCGGCCAATTGCAGCGCGCGCCGGTCCAACCCATAAATGAGCACGTTCGCGTTGGCGATTGCGTTCGCGTCTGCCTTGAGCAGCATGGTGGCGCCGAGGAGCGGGAGTAGCAGGCCGGTCAAGACGGCGAGGCCGCCGGCCAGTGGAATCGGCGTCGCGTGGATCTTGCGGTGACCCGGGTCGTCCACCAGGCCGACGCGCCGGCACCAGCGGCGCCAGAGCGGCAAGGTGAGGAGCGCGGTGACGAAGGCGCTGGCAAAGGCGGCGAGGTAGAGGCTGAACGGAAAAGTCACGTTGCAGCGAGGCCCCGGTCGGCGGCGAGGTTCACGTAAAGCCGGTGTAGGTTTGCAATCATTAGTTCCACGGCAAAGTTGGCGCGGACAAATTCCCGCCCCCGGGCCGCCAGCTCCGCGCGCAAGCGGGCATCGCGCGCGAGCAGCAACAGCCGTTCCGACAAGGCGTGCCCATGGCCCGGGCGCACGAGGAAACCGGTCTCACCATCCCGGCAGACTTCGCGGGCGCCGTCGCAATCGAACGCCACCACCGGCCGGCCGGCGGCGAGGGCCTGCGGCAAGGCGCGCGGCAGCCCTTCGCGCTCCGAGAGGTGAACCAGAATATCCATGATGCCCAGCAACGATGGGATATCCTTGGGCGGCATGAGGCCGGCAAACCGGAAATGGTTTTGCAGTCCGGACGCGCGGGCCATTTGCTCGAAGCGCCCGCGCCAGACGCCGTCGCCGACGAAGAGGAACTTGAGCTGTGGACAGGCGGCGAGGAGTGACGGCGCAATGGCAAACAACGTGTCGTGGCCTTTGAGGGGAACGAGGCGGGCGATTTTGCCGACGACCAAGTCGTCGGACGAAAGGCCAAAGCGGGCGCGGAGGGCGAGATCGTTTTGCGCGGCGAAATAGGGGGCCAGCGGAAAGCCGCTGAAGATGCGGGTGAATTGTTCGGGGCGGCCAATACCGGCAGCCAGATATTGCTGGGTCATCGCGTCGGCCACGGAAACGAAATGCGTGGTAACGCGCGCGGCGCGTTGCTCCGCCCCGCGGAAGAGCGCGTTGGCCCAACGCCCTTGAAACGTACCGAAAGATGGGCCGTGAACCGTATGAACAATGATCGGCACGCCGGCGCGGGACGCGGCGAGGCGGCCAAGGACACCGGCTTTTCCGCTGTGCGTGTGCACCAGGTCGGGCCGGCGCGCGCGGAAAATCTTGGTGAGCCGCCGCAAGGCCAGCAAATCTTTCCACGGATGAACGGGCCGGACAAGTTCGGGAATAATCGTGAGCAACGGGGCCACTGAGGAACGCGCCGGACCCGCTGCGCGCAGCTCTGCTTCGAGCGACCCTTCCGGGCCGCTGGTGGGGCCGGCGAGGAGGTCAACCTCAAGGCCCGGCAGGCTACCAAGGCCGAGAACGGAAGCAATGGTGTTTTCCTGTGCGCCGCCGATAATGAGCCGCGTGATGACGTGCGTGACGCGCATGGGCGCTCACTGGGGCGGACCACCTTTGAGTTCCCGCAGGCGGCCGACCACGAAAGCGTTCTCGGGATTGTTGGTCGGCGAGTGGGTCAGGTAGGCCTCGTAATGGCCAATGGCGGTGTTGGTCTCCCGGCGGCGATAGGCGATTTCGCCGAGGCCGTAGTCAACTTGATGGGCCTTGGGATACTGGCGTTGCAGCGCCCCATAATCCAAGAGGGCGGGCGCTAGTTGATCGCTGCGTAACAGGGTAATGGCGCGGTAAAACAGCGCAGTGGCGTTGGTCGGATCGAGCGTCAAAACCCGGCTGAACGTATTGACGGCATCCAGGTAGGCGTTGAGCTGCACCTGATAACAACCTTGATTGATCAAGGTAGTCACATCATCAGGCGTCAGGCGGAGGATGCGCTGGGTAATGGACAGCGCATTAGTGTACTGGCCATAGTCGGAGTAGGTGCGGCACGCTGCGTTCAGCAGCGCAACATTCTCGGGTGTTTTGGCCAAGGAATTTTCGATGAGCCGGGAGGCGGTGGCGGATTCGTTTTTGGAAAAATAGGCCGCGGCTTCCAGTGCAAACAAGTCGGGGAGCTTCGAGGCGTCATCCGGAGAATGACCGAGGATGGAGCGAATTTCGCGGGTGAGTTCCAGCACCTGGTCGGGGTCTTTCTGTTTCAGGTTCAACTGCGCCAACCAGAGGCGGCAGCCCAGGTCGTTGGTGGCCAGCGCTCGCACCCGGGCGAAGGCCTGCGCCGCCTCGCGCAGCAACCCGCCGCGCGCAAACACGTAGCCCGCCGCGGACGTCAGGCTCGGTTCATCATACGGACCGTTCTGCGCCAACTCGGTTTCCCACAACCGGGATTTTCCAAATCGATCTTCGATGGCTTGGCTCGACTCGACCGGGACGGATTGGCCGGCGCGGTACTTCTGGTTGAAATCGAGATTGGCCCGGGCGACGGCGTTGGCCGCATTGAGCTGGAGGGCGAGTTCAAAGGTCCCAGCCGCTTTTTCGTAATCACCGGCTTTTTGCAATTCGACTCCCCAAGCGACCAGTGCGCGGGAATAATAACTACCCAATAACAAAGCTTGCGCATTCCGAACCGGTTTCAAATGCATGGTTTTGAAAATCTTTTCCGCGAGGCTCCCCCGGCGGGCCGGCTCCGCTGGTTGGGTGAAAGCCAGAAGCATTGGCAAAATTCCCTCCTTCGCCCGGCGCCAGAATTGTTCGTTGCGGGCCATAACCTCCGGAGTGAGGGGTGGCGCCAGAAGCTGCGAGGCGGGCAGGAGCTTGAGGTGTTGCACCAAACCCAGCGGCTCGTCGGCAAAAAGCTCGAGGTAGTACCCGAAACTGCCATGCAGGTAAAAGAGCTCGTGGCCTTGGGCGAGTCGTTGCACCAGGCCGAGCAATTCCATATCATTAATGGTTCGGGCTGGTGCCGGATTGGCCGGTGCAACCCAGTCGGGATGACGACGTTTTAGGTATTCGTGGTACTTGGGGGTCGGGAGCCATTGCGTACACAACAGGATAAAATCGCCGCTCCGACCGGTGCGGGTGAGCTGGTCTTGCAGCAGCCAGAGCCGGCGCGGGTCGTCGCTGAGGATGACTCCGTTTTTCGGCGGCAGGTCAAAGGCCAAATCGGCGGCGAATTGCGATAACGCGCGACCGTTGGTGAAGCGAATTTGGGGATAATTTCGGTAAACCAAGGCCGCGGGCACGAGGAGGAAAAGCCCGATCACGATCCCGGTGGCGGCATAATCAAGGGTAACCGCCATCGTCGCCGGTGGACGCAGACGCGTGCCCGAGGCACGAAATACCAACAGTAAATAACCAGTGTAATAGCCGATGCAAAGCGCACCTAGAAAGTAAATCGGCAGGAAAGCGAAACCGAAGCCCACGGTGCGCAGGCTCAACGAAGGGTCGAGCGCCAGCCACAAACAGGTAACCAAAATCAACACGTGGACCAGGTGAAAGGCGACCGTCGTCAGGATTACGCCGGTCGGGCTGGGGTCTCCGAACTGGGAAGGCCAGCGGATCGAGAGGAGAAAGAGGAACACCAGGATTAGTAACGGCAGGAGGAGCATCGGCTTGGGAAAAATAAAGAGTAAATATTTCTGGAATTGCAGATTGCCCTTGAGCAATTGCCAGAAGCTCTGCTCGTGCGAGTGGCTCAAACTACCAAGCGTGGGCAGCAGGAGGTAGAGCAGCAGTCCCACCGAACCGAACAGGGCCATCCGCCCTAAAAAGCGCAGCTTGAAAAAATGGAGTTGGCGCGTCCAGACGAGCGCGCCAATGAACAGTGGGAAGCAAGCAATCATCGCATGGCTGCTGGTGATCCCGACTCCAAAAACAAAAGCCGCGCGGAATAACCGGCTTTCCCGCAAATCAATTCGGTATTCTAGCAGGCTGCGCACGATGTAGGAAAACAAAAGCAAATCAAACATCTCGACGGTACCGTTCGTGCCGTGCTCCCAGAAGCTGAGCTCCAATCCGCACGCCAACACGGCGAAGACCGGCGGCAACCACGCCAGGGGAATGGTGAGGAGGGACGACTTGCTGGTGGCGTGCTCGCGCTGGTCGCGCGTGCGATCATGGGGCAGCAGCGCCACCGAGCGCGCCAACTGTGCCAGTGCCAGCGCGCCGCACAGGGCTGAGAAAAAATTCGTCGCCAAGGGGATCAGCCGTTCCGGCAACAGGCGCAAAGGTAACGTGGCCACGTAATAGGCGGGCGCCAAAAGTTCCGGTTGCCAAAACCAGCCCGCCAAGCGGGCGCCCGCCGGCGGCGAACCCAAGATTCCCATCCAGTCCGGCAGCAAAGCAAGCGAGCGGTTCAGCGTGAAGCTATACCAGCCGAGTGCCATCCCCCCTAGAATCCAAGGCAACCAGGCCAGCGTAAAATGACTTTTGTGATCCGACTCTCGACCTTTTTTCATGCGGCAACCCAGTTGAATTGATGCTCCTCCCGTTGGCAAGATAACTTTACCGCGCCGTCGCCCGCACGTCGGCCACACATTCCACATGTTGGGTTTGAGGGAACATGTCCAGGGGCGTCACCCGGGTCACACTAAAGACACCGTCGCGGCAGAGAATGTTCAAGTCACGCGCCATCGTGGCCGGGTGACAGGAAATGTAAACGATCTGCCCCGGACGTTCTTCGCGCAGCAACGCGAGGGTTTGCGGGAGACAACCTTTGCGCGGCGGATCCAGGACGACGGCGGCCGCCGACGGTGAAAACCGTTGCAGCAAGGCGGGCAGCGCCGCCTCCACGGTGGCGGCAATAAACTCGCCGTTGGTCCGACCGCGCGTGGCGGCATTGCGCCGGGCCGCGGCAATGGCTCGTTGATCAAACTCGACGCCCACAAACGAATCGACGACCTCGGCCAGTTCGATGCCGAAAAAGCCCACGCCGCAATAAAGGTCGATCAAATGGCGCGCACCGCCGGCGCGCACCGCCGCCCGCACCGCGTCCACGAGCTGCGGGAGGAGGAAAAAATTATTCTGGAAAAAGGAATCGGGCGGCACTTCCCAGTTCTCGGGCGGAATGCGCAGCACGATTTTGATCCCCCCTTTCGGGGGCGGATGCGCGCGGACGTGTCGTATCTGTTCGTTGAGCGCAGGCTCCGCAATCTGACACGCAAAAACATCCTCCACCAATCCGCCGTCCCACCGCACAAAACCGATGTTTAGCCGTTGCTCGGGCTTATTCCACTGGCTGCGGATCATAATCCGATTGCGATAACCATAGGGCTGCGGACAGGCCACCACAGGCGCGACGATTTCCGGCGGCAGGCCCCCGATGCGCTGGAACAAATCCGCCACTTGTTTGCGTTTGAGCCGCAGTTGGGCCGGGTACGCAACATGTTGATACTGACAGCCGCCACACGCACCAAAGTGGGCGCACGCCGGCGCGACACGTTCGGGCGACGGTTGCGTGACCCGCACCAGTCGCGCGCGGGCGAAACTTTTCTTAACCTCCGTGATTTCGGCCTCGACCACTTCGCCCACCATCACGAAGGGGACGAACACGACGAAGTCATTAAACCGCGCCACCCCCTCGCCGCCGAACGCAAGGTCGGCGATGGTCAGGGAAACCGTGGTGCCTGGAATCAGGTTCACCCGCGCAAGTTATGAGTGGCGGGACGGGGGAGAAAGATATTTTGCCAAGCTCGCGAACGGCGCGGGACACGCCCGATCGAAGCCATCCCCGGCGCGCGCCTGCGCCCCGCCGCCATTTTCAATGGCCCGGAATCCGCGGCCGGGGAGTCGCCCTTTCGGACGCTATTTTTCATGGGGGACTTGATCGTAGTGCTCGCGGAGCGCGTCCTCACCAAAGTCGTTTTCGAAATCACGCCACACCGCATGAACGTGGTTGGCATCATTTTGCGTGTTGTCATATTCGAGTAGAAACGTCGGCCCTTGCACCCGGTAGTAATGCCCCTGACCGGGCTCGAATCCACCCACCCACACGAATGAAACTTTCTCCCAGCCGGCGTTCTGAATTTTAGTCCACTGCGTCTCGGCCAGTTCCGGCCGGGTGCGGCCGACGTATTCCCATATCAGCGCCTGGAGCAGGTCTCGCTGCGGCGCGTTCATCCGGGCCACCGGCAAGCCCACGGGGGCTAGCGCCCAAGCCTTGCGGGCATTGCCCGTGATGATGTCGCGCGGCGCATTGGTGATGACGATGGCCGTCGCGCGCTGGAGTTCATCCAGCGATTTCACGAGCCGGCGACCAAGGTCCTCCTCCTGCGCCAGCACGCGCAAGCCCTGCCGCGGGCCCGCCTTGACCTCAGCCGGATTCGACCCGAGGAAGGAGGGGGTCACGGCGAGGACCGCGTCGCCGCGAATGGTGAAATTGAGGGAGAGATGATGCCCTTCGACGCGCCAGCCCCACGCGTTCCGGCCGGGCGTCCCGAAAATACTGAAGTAGTACAAGCCCGCATCGCGATGCGGCGCCTGATTCTCCAGCTCGTGGAGCACTTGTTCGAGGCTCATGATGGTAGCGGCCTTGAAATAACCCCGCTGGCTCAGCGCGCTGCTGAGGAGCGCATGCGCGAGATGACTTTGGGCGGGCGACATTTCCTTGAAGGGAAGCCCGAGGCGCGGCTGCGGGACGAAATGCCAATTGACGCGCTCGTCACTTTTAAACTCGAACACGGCCTTGGCCCGCAGCTCAGGGCTCAGGGCGGACAAAAAATTATTCGCGGTCAACGCCATGGCCGCCGCCGGGGTTTCCGCATGAACGATAGCGGTAACCAATGGCACAATGCAAAGCACGGCCAGTAAGATTCGGATCCGAAGCGAATTCATCGCGGAAGCACAAATGATCCGCCCCGCAATAGCAAACAAAAAGCTTCGATCACGATTTGCACGGCAGCGGTACAATAAGGAGTTTTTAGGTGGTGCCAGAGGCAGGAATTGAACCTGCGACCAAAGGCTTATGAGTCCTCTGCTCTACCCCTGAGCTACTCTGGCAACCGGGCCGAAATGATTCGCGGACAACCGTCGCGTGTCAAACGTAATGATGAACGCCAGCGGAACGCGGGTACCGCTTGACCCGGCGTCCGCTCGGTATTGGCTGGAGCAGCGACGAGCTCCGATCCGGCGCGTGAGCGGACGAGTCACGATCCCGCCAGCCTGGCGCGAAGCGCTCGAGCAGAATTGGGGCTCCGCTTTTCTTTCAAGCTTCCGTCCTCCCATCCTCGCCGAAGTCCCACGCGAAAACCCGATCCCGAATACCGGTACCGTCGTTCTTCCACGGCTGACGCCTTTTCGCCAACCCAACCGCCGGCGCCATCCTCTAGCCGCCAAAATCAACGGCCATGCCGGGGTGACTCGCAATAAAAACCTTCGCGCGCCAGACCAAGGGCGCTACAGGTCCGCCGGATCAAGCCCATCCCCTGGGGCCTTTGATTGGCTGCACCACGGCCAGGAAATTTGCAAACGCCGCCCAACCGGCGGAGCTTTCCCTGGCGCGGCGGCCAGCCAGTTTCCTCGCCGCTTTCCTATTCGCGGATTGAGCCCATCGTCAGCGGTCACAAAATACTCAATGGACATCGGCCACCTACTGGCTAAACTCACCGGACATGGAATTGAAAAGCAATGGCACAACAACCATCTTGAACGGAGCCTTAATCGTGGGAGCGATCCTGCTCCTAGTCTGTGGCTTCAAGTACTACAACAAGAGCAAATCGGTTCGCACGTATCAAATTTTGATCACCGACCATAACCGACTCCAAACGGCACAAAACATTGCCGCCAACCTGGTGAACGACACGGTGGAATATAGCAAGACGCATCCGGCAATCGAATCGACGCTGGAGGCGATCGGTGTCAAGCCCATCAGGACTCCGTCCACCACCCCTAAACCCGCGGCCAAGTGATCCGTTATGACTAATTCCAACCTCAATAACCCAGCAGGCGACTCCGAACTGCGGGAGCTGAAGCATTTGTGTTCGGAACTTCAATCGCAGGCGCACATCCTGCAGGTGGCACTGTTGCTTGTGATCGGGTCGCTTTGTTTGTTTTTCTGGCGGGAGGCCAGTTTCCACGGCCATCTCGCGCAGCAGTTGGAGCCCCAGGTCTTGCAAGCCAGCCAAATTGCCAACGCGCTGAGCAAACAAGGCAGCTCGTTTGAGAAGCAGGTGCAGGCGCTCCAAGCGGCCGTGGCCCGCTTGGCAGATTATGGGAAAACCCATCCGGATTACGTTCCGATCCTGAACAAGTACGGGGTTCCCGTTACGAACCCGGCCCCGCCGGCTGCCGCCCCGGCCCCGCCGAAGAAATAACGGTCAGTTGGCCGAGGCGCGCGGCGCCAGCGGCGACCCGCACGCAAAACAAAAGTTGGCTTGGGGCGGGCAGGAGACTTCGCAAGTCGGACAGGCCAAGTGCGCCTGCTTGTGTCGGCGGTGGATGATCAAATTGCGAATATAGGGAATCCAAGCCAACGCGTAAGCCGCGATGAACACGGAGTCGCGCCGGTAAAGCGCGTAGCTCAACAGCAACCACGTTCCGACCAGACTCAACCACCAAAACGCCGACGGCACGACCACGCGCTTGCGTTTTTCGGTGGCAATCCACTGCACGATAATTCGCGAGAAGAACACCACGTTCCCCGTCCAACCGATCACCTTCCAGAAATGCCACTCGATCCAGAAAAATCGACCGTCACTGAAGCCCGCCTGCCAGTTAATGTTCGTGAGCCAGTCCATAATCCTGCGAGGTTAGCCCGCCACCGCGTTGGACGGAAAGCGTAAATCCCGGCGGCCGACAATTCGCGAATTGCTTCGCTTCGTGATTCGGTTATAACCCAACCGCCGGATGAAACAATTGCTGCAGCCCCTGATTGACTGGTATCTGCGTTCGCTCGAAACGGGCGGTTACCTGTTGGTCGCGTTGCTCATGGCCATTGAAAGTTCCATCGTGCCCCTCCCTAGCGAAGTTGTCATCCCGCCGGCGGCTCACCTGGCTTGGAGCCGGGACGGGCTGTCGTTTCTGGGTCACCATTTCACCGGCTGGTCCGCGCAGTTCGGCCTGGTCGTCGCCGGCGCGATCGGTTCCTGGCTGGGCGCCGCAGTGATGTATTGGGTGGCCCGGCTGGCGGGACGCCCGTTCGTGTTGCGCTACGGCAAATATTTTTTCATCGCGCCGGCAAAAATTGAAGGCGCGGAGCGCTGGGCCTCTCACTATGGCGCGTTCGGAATTTTTGCCTCCCGCCTGCTGCCCGTCGTCCGCCATCTTATCGGCCTGCCCGCGGGTATTGTCCGGCTGAAC
>Ga0302321_100005023_pt1 | contig 11519 bp, 10 predicted proteins | sample Fen_T0_1_FD_202505 | JGI IMG/M metagenome (GOLD analysis project Ga0302321, IMG submission 202505) | Peat permafrost microbial communities from Stordalen Mire near Abisko, Sweden - Fen_T0_1 | ecosystem: Environmental > Terrestrial > Soil > Wetlands > Permafrost | place: Sweden: Abisko...
CCTTCCGCGCGCGCCGAGACCAGCCCCACCTCGGATAGTTTTGCCAGGTGGTGCGAGATCGTGGAAGCCTTCAGGCCCAGCATGGCAGCCAGTTGCTCCACTGTGTAAGGTTGTTGGGCCAGCAGCCCGACGATCTTCAGCCGGCTGGAATCCGCCAGAGCCTTGAAGACCGCCACCAGTTCGGTGTCCTGTTCGGTCATTCGGGCCTCCAATACTCCGACCCGGTACCGGTGCGCGCCATCTTCCCACTGTCGATCAGCGCGCGGCGCAGGCTGGCGGTATCCAGGTGGAAGCGCCGCAGGATCATATTGACTTCCTTCTCGGTGTATTTCGTGCCCGGGGTAAAGGACTGCACCAGATAATCCAGGATGATTTCCAGCTTGGCCGGCTGGGCGGGGATTTGCTTGAGCGTGCCATCCGCGCCGAGAAAGGCGGCCAGCACCTTGCGGGACGGGTCGCTCAAGTCCGGGGCGGGGGAGTACACCTGGCGCTGGCCTTCGAACTGCCTGCGCGAGAGGTCGTCGACCTGCTTCGTGTCGATGCTCCACACACCCCCGCGGTCGATGACCACACCACCGTGTGAGAGCGCCTCCAGGTGCTGAGCCACCTCCCGGGAGGGCATGCCCAGCATCTCGGCGATGTCCTTGGCCGAGGCCGGCTTCAAGGCCAGTGCGCCCACCACGCGCAGCCGGTCGGCATGCGAGAGCGCTTTGACGAATTCGAGCATTTCATTTTGTTCCATAGTTCACCTTCTGTTCCTGTCTATCTAATTCGACGGTTATCGAATTAGATTATAAGGGCCCCATCCCATCTTGTCAATGAAAACCTGACAGGTCTCACGAGCTTTCGAGCCTTCGAACATCCCTGCGCGCGCAAGAGAGCTTGAAGGCTCACGCTTTCCTGAGACCTGTCAGGTTTGTAGCGAGGGGGTATAATTCGCTTCTGGCCCGATCGGGCCGCATCCCCCGTTTTCTAGCGAAGTGATCATGGACGAAACCAAACACGCATTTTTCGAAGGTCGTATTGTCCCTTTCGGTGACGCCAAGGTCAGCGTTGCCACCCACGCCTTGAATTACGGCACAGCCATCTTTGGCGGCCTGCGCGGGTACTGGAACCAGGAGCAGAAGAAGCTCTACATCTTCCGCCCGCTCGAACACTACAAGCGCTTCCTGCACTCGGCCAGGATGATGCTGATCGAGCTGCCGCACACGCCCGAAAGCCTGACGCAGCTGACCATCGACCTGCTCAAGGCCGACGACTGGCACGAGGACATTTACATCCGTCCGCTGGGCTACAAGGCCGATGCCGGCATCGGGGTGCGCCTGCACGATTTGCGCAACGAGCTCTCCATCTTTGCCCTGGCTTTCGGCGCCTACGGCAAGAACGAGGACAACGCCCACGTCACCGTCTCATCGTGGCGCCGGGTGGACGATAACGTCATCCCGGCCCGCGGCAAGATCAGCGGCGCATATGCCAACTCGGCCTTGATGAAAACCGACGCCGTCCGCTCGGGGTACGACGAGGCCCTGGTGTTGGACCACAACGGCCACATCTCCGAAGGGACGGCCATGAACGTGTTCATGGTTCGCGACGGTGTGCTGCTTACCCCGCCGGTGACCGATAACATCCTGGAAGGGATCACCCGCCGCAGCATCATCGAGCTGGCCCGCAACGAGCTGGGCCTGACCGTCATCGAGCGTTCCATCGACCGCAGCGAGGCCTTCATCTGCGATGAATTGTTCATGACCGGGACGGCCGCACAGGTCATGGTGGTCACCAAGGTCGATCACCGCCCGGTCGGGGATGGCAAGATCGGGCCCATCACGACCCAACTGCGGGCGCTCTTCAGCGACGTGGCGCACGGGAAATATCCCAAATACAGCAACTGGATCGTGCCGGTGTAACCCGAAGGCCCACATGAGAATCAAAAGGCCCGCGCATCTATGGCGCGGGCCTTTTATATTACTATCGAAACCTATTTCTGCTGGAAACCGACGAAGATCAGGTTTTTCTTGCAGTCCTTTTCGGTTGCCAGGGAGACCTGGCCCGAGACCGGAGTGCCGCCTTGGTCGTAAAGCTGGACCCATAGGGTACTGCTGCTGGCTGCCGGTGCCACGCCGAGATCGAATTCGAACCCGCTGGGACCGTAAGCCGGTGAAATACCGGCCAGCTTTACGATCGGCGGATTGAAGTTCTTTCCTCCAATCGAGCCGCCCAGTTTTACGATCATCCCGGTGACCGGAGTGTTGTTTGCATCCATGACCCGCCCGGCGACCAGCATCGTATCGCAGCTTTTCCCGTACAGGCTGCTATCTTGGTAAACGATCGTTGCTGTGAACGGCGAGGGGGTCGGCTTGATGGTCTTGGTGGCCGTCAAGGCAGACGTGGCCGTGGAAAGCAAAAATTGCGTTTGCGTGGGCGGGATCGTAAAGGTGGGACGCGGGGTGCCGGTAAAAGTAGGCGCCAGTGTGACCGTCAGGGTCCAGGTGGGCTCTAAAGGTATGGGGGTGGCCGTGGCGGGGACCGCTGTGGGAAGCGCGCTAGGAGGTGGTAAAGGGTTCAGGAGCGAATCTGGGTTTTGGAAGATGCTGACAAAATAACCGGCGAAGCACAAGCTCATCAGCAGCACCAAGCCGGTCAACACGTTCCAGATCAAATCCGAGCCGCTTTTCTTGCCACGCCCGCCTTTGGATTGACCACGGGAATTAAGATTGGAATTCATTATTCGTCATACTCCTGTTGGCTATTTCGGAGCCAGGACGACGCTGCTGTGCTGCCGGCGATCGGCCAGCCAGTCTTCCACGGCGCGATTTTGCAGAGCGAGGAGTTCGTCTGGGGAAAGCAGTCGGTCGGCCTGACGCTCGATTAACTCGATGATGTGGAAGCCAACCGTATCCTTGACGATATCACTGTATTTGCCGGGTTCGAGCGCAAAGGCCGCGTCCTCGACCGCTTTTTCAGGCAGGTACCCGCGGGCTATCCAGCCCAGATCACCAAGCGTTAGCGGGTCGGCTTGGGCCGCGAGATCGTCGAAACTGGCCCCGGCCTGAAGCTGGTTCAGATAATTCTGGGCAGCATCTTGATTATAGAACAAAATTTGACGGATGTGAACCTGTTCCATGCTCGCCGGGACCTTGGATGCGATCTGGTCCCGCATCCAGGCGGCGGCGGCCTCCCGTTTCAGAGCGGCCCTGAAGCTGATGTCGGTATATCCATGTGCCTGTTGCCAGGTCGCTAACTTGTCGGCCGAGCCCAATTGCGAGACCAGGGCATCGATGCGCGCCTGCAGTCCAGCGTCATCCAGTGTGAAGCCGGCTTCCCTGGCCCCCTGGACCAGCAGGAGTTGGTTGACGAAGTCGTCGATGACCGGTCCGGCGGCTTGCTGATCGGTCTGCTGAATGCCCAAGGCAACCTGAGAGGCCTTATAGCGGGCCAGCTCGGCGTTGAACTCCTCCATCGTGATGCCGTCGCTGTTCACGGTCAGCGCCATCGGAACGGGCGTTGCCGTTGGCGGCTCGGGTGTGTCGGTCGGCGGGACCGGCGTAGGCGAGGGGAAAAGGCTACCCCCCCCGGAACAAGCACTCAAAGAAATGAGCAGCACAATAATGATCAGGCGTCGCAGGGTAGACATCGCACCGATTATACCTGCAAAGAGTGAAAACTATCGTCGCAAGTGCGTCTCACTTCAAGGTGTACGGGGTCATAAAACTTTGAAACGTAATCACCGAAGTGTCAGGAGACCAGCTATTCTCTCGAAGAGCACAGGGTTGAGGGATTTGAAGCGATCGTAATCGCCCGAAAAGGCCAACAACACGCTTGCGCAAATCGTTGCCACGATCAGCAAGTTGGCAAAGCCTCTGAGCAAGTTGTAGCGGATAGGGTTCGAACCTTGCCATGCAGCGATCATTTTCCAATAACCGAGCACGGCCAGGATGGCCAATGGAGAGATCACGTCCAACAGGTAACGCATTTGCCCGAAATAGAAGAATGCCAGGCTAAGAAAACCAATCACAAACGTGCCGGCAAGCAACAATGTGACGAGGTTGTATGAAAAAGCGCTGCCAGCCGCTTTGTGCTTTTGTGGCAGTCCGCGATGCAGGTGGACCAGGCTGAAAACCAGGAAAGGTGCGCAAAACAATAGCCCAGTCATCCTGCCGGCGAAATAAATGCCAGACGATGAACGGTGGAGTTCGATCAGATCACCCGGCGTAGTGGGGTAAAGAAAAGGGAACTTTGCGGCTACTTCGAATGGCCGGAGCAGATATACATAGAAATTCGGGAAAAAATATCTCGGCAGAAAGAGCAGGCCCCCTTGGCGGTTGATATCCAGGATGGTGATCTGGTAACGCAAGCCAAATTCGAGCGGCGAATCGAAACGCGCCCAGTTATACCCGGCGATGGCGAGCGCGCCAATGATCAATGGGAGCATCAGGGCGCCAATCCCCTCGATAAGATTTCGGCGGGATATTGGCCCGCCGCCGCTTCTTGCCAGCCAAAGAACCACCAGCCCCGCGAGGAAAATCACCATCAGGGCGTCCATGGCCCGCGACCCCACCGAACAAACCCAGCAGAGCCCGGCCAGAAAGAGTTGCACTTTACCGATCTTTCCCGCCTGATCGAGGGCCGAAAGCACAAAATAGATGCCGCCCATCAAAAAAAGCTGTCCTGACGCGACTGCCGCTTCGTAGACACGCGGACTGCTCACCGACCACAAGATCGGCGCCGCCAAACCGACGAGTAAAACGGCCGGGAAGATGTGCCAGGCAGGAATTTTAGGGAAGATGTTTTTTCGCAGTTTTACCAGAATCAAAGAATCGAAAACCAGTAGCCCCGCGAGAAACGCAAAGACGAGATAATTATCGGTGATCTTGCTTTGGATAAAAAGCTTGAGCGGGGCAATCAGTAATGCCGGTACCGGTCCCCAATATAGGTAAAGCTTGCCTTTGTAAAGCGACATATCCCATATATCGCCATTGAAGAAGGGACGGTAAGCCGGGTCGTATGGATTGGGCACAGACAGCAAAGCCGGGCCGGGGTTGATATCCACATTTAGCTGCCCGCGGTCGAAGGCTTTTGCCAGCAGATCGTAATAACCGGTCGTATGGTTCCAGGTCGTCCAAGTGCCGTAGGTGATGAACCAGATATAGACGACACAAACGATGACCCAGATGTGCGCCAATGAGAATAGGACTTTGACCGTTTCGGATGTTAGGCGGGGGGCGAAAAAGGTGTTCCTTTTGTGCAGCGAGTAATTAAAAAATGCCGCAATTGAAATCAGGATCAGGCCCAGAAATAGAAGAATGACACGCGCGCCCCCCCAGGTCGTATCGGCGTCTAATCTAAGCTCGTGAGCAAAGATCGCCGCAAGTACAAGTGCCAAGCCATCGATAAATACGAGACCAGGTATCACCAGGTCCGTCATCCTGAACGTTCCGGTCAAAACCTGACCGGTTCTCTCATTCGTTTTCATGTTCTCTCTCCCGCACTTACGTATGTGCTTCCCTAACCAGCGTGAACTCGCGGATGTCCTCTGTTTCTGGCAGGGGTACATCCACGGTTTGGCTGTCATTGCCATCTAACGGCCAGCGCCAGAGGAACAGGCGTTGCCGTTGGTGGTAAGCGTGTCGGTTGGGCCGAACCGGCATGAGTGATGGAAAAGATTAAATCCCCTGAACGAGTGCTCAGCGAAATGAGCAGCTTACTGATGACCAAGTGTCAGAATGTGGTCATCAGATGGATTGATTATACATATAAAGAGAGAAAATTGTCGTACATCCTATCCGAAACTTGATCGGAGCGCTCTGAATGAGCCTTGCAGATCGAGCAAAATGCCGGTCGCATGGAGGTGCTCGTTGAATTTTCGAACCGGATGTTACTGTCCGTGCGGTGTGTTCCATGGCAGGAAAGAGCCAAAGGTGGCGATGTCCCAACTATACTCGGTTGCGCGGCGCCACAGATAATACAGATTGTTCGGCCCTTGTTCCGTGAACACTCCCAGGCCGACGGCGCCGCCGTAATTGGCACGGACCTTGTTCATGATGTCTTCGGTATCGTAGCCGTTGCCAAACGGAAAGGAAAAGGTCTCCACTTTTACGCCAAGTGCTGCTTCGAGATTGGCCTTGGATTGTGCGATTTCCCAATCGACGTTGGGGGATTCGGTCAGGTTGGCGTGAGTCATGGTATGGCTGCCCACCTCCCAGCCGGCGGCGATGGTCTCCTTGAGCTGGTCGGCGTTCATGAACCCCTCCGCACCCATGTAGGTGCCCACGATGTAATTCACGCCAACGAAACCATATTCTTTCATGATCGGGAAGGCGACCGTGTAGACCGTGCTATCACCATCGTCGAAGGTGATCACGACCGGCCGGTCGGGCAGCATCGCGCCAAAGTTGATGGCCTTGATCAGCAGCGAGATGGGGATCGGCGTATAGCCCCAGTCCTTGATGGCCTTCATCTGCGCGCGGAAGTTCTCGGGCGATACATAGGTCCCCTCGGCTGCCACAGGCACCGGGGCAGGGACCACTTTGATGTGGTGGTACAGCAGGATCGGGCAAATGACCTTCCCCGGCCCCTGGAAGGATAAGACCGGGGTGGGTGTGACTGTCGGCTTCGGCGTGGCGCTGGGAGAGGGTGTCAACGTCTCGGTCGGAGTTGGGGATGGCGTGAAAGTCTGTGTCGCGGTAGGGGTGATCGTTGGCGTGGGGGTCGGTGTCGCGAAAAGCGCCAGGACACCTGGCGCCGAACAACCTGATAACAGGAAGAAGATGATTACAACCGCGAAGATTCGTTTCATGAGTTGCCTTTCGTGATTTGACGTGGTTACTACAGAGTGCCGCATTAGCGGTAAACCAGAGCTATGATTTTTACTCGTAATTTCTGCCAACGAAGTTTAGTTATTTATGAAATAAGCGGCAGAAAACGTGCGCCGGGCGAATTTTGTTCGAATTTCGAACCCGGCTGGCACTCCGGCCAAATTATCGGTTCAATTCCCAGATGATGCGCAGGCCGTCCAGCGTCAGCCAGGGGGCGATCACCTGGACCACGCTGGTCTCTTTGGCGATGACTTCCGCCAGGCCTCCGGTGGCGATGACCTTCATGTCCGGGCCGAGTTCCTCGCGGAAGCGCGCGACCATGCCCTCCACCATGCTGACGTACCCGAACAGTAGCCCTGACTGCATGGCGTGGGTGGTGTTGCGCCCGATGACCGACGGTGGACGCTGCAGGTCGATCCTTGGGAGCTTGGCGGCGTGTGTGTAAAGCGCCTCGGCCGCCAGGTTCACGCCGGCCGTGATCGCGCCGCCGAGATAATCGCCTTCTTTGGTGATGGCGTTGAAGGTGGTGGCGGTGCCGAAGTCGACCACGCAGGCCGGGCCGCCGTATAGCCGCATCACGGCAGCCGCATCGCAGACCCGGTCCGCACCGACGGTCTTCGGGTCCTCATAACGGATACGCACGCCTGTTTTGACGCCCGTATCGACCACCAGCGGCTCCTGTTTGAGATACTCACGGCAGGCCTGCAGCACACGCCCCGTCAGCGGCGGGACGACCGAGGCCAGCGCGATGCCGTTCAATTCGGCGGGCGTGCACCCGGCATGTGTGAGCAGGCCCAAGAACTGCAGGCCATATTCGTCGGGCATGCGCTTGTGATCGGTGGCCAGCCGCCAGTGGTTTGTAAGCGTCTCGGCCTGGTACAGGCCGATGGTCAGGTTGGTATTGCCTACGTCGATGGCGAGCAGCATGGGCTCATCCTTGCTCAGGAGATGCTTGCGAACCTGCCGGGGGGGTCCCGGCAAAGATTTCACGCGGGGAAGGCAAAGCACAGAACACCGTGAATAGCGCCAACGGGAAGAGGTGGAAGAGCAGGCGATCCAGGGATGTATCGATGTGGTTGGCCAGGCCGTGGGGCGTGATTAAATAGATCACGAAGTAGCCGGCTAACTGGAACAGGCACAGTAAAGCCGGGAACCACAGGTTCCCCTGATACCTGGGCTTCGCTGCCAAAAACAGGATGTACACCAGCAGCACGAGCGCAAAACTGACCGGCCACCCGCCAAACGAAAAAATGAACGCGCCCATTTTGCCAAAGATGACCTGGTAACGGGACAGGTCGACCAGTTGCAGCAGGCTTTTGGTCTTGTCCACGAACAGGTCACTGGGCGGGGCGGCGACTTTGAAAAGGAGGATGACCATGGCCGGAAAAAGCGCCCCCATGCCGAAATGTTTCAGCAGGTTATTCTTTTTCAGGACGCTCAAGCTAAGCGTAATGCATAGACTCAGAAGGACAAATGGGACGCCCTCGTTCTTCGTCCAGGCGGCGAGACAGGCAAACAGCCCGGCCAGGACGACCAGCCGGGTCTCGCCCAACAGTGTGTACAGGTAGAAAAGCACCCCCGTCGCCAGGAAGAAATAGGAGAGCGGAACGTCCGCGTACTGCCACGCTCCCAGAAAGGGTAACTGGGTCACGCTGGCGATCAGGATCGCAGCCAGTGCGCCCTGTTCGAAATCTTTCGAGATCATCAACGCTGAAAAAAGCAGGCCTACGACGGCGAAGTCAAAGATATAAGCGACGACCATCGGAATGCGGGTCGTATCCATCCCCACAATCGACCAACCCTCGGCCACGTTCAGGCCTAACATCACTGGATAGTCGGAGTGGAACCACGAGCCATTTGCCATGAGTGCCAGCCATTGATCGCCGGCCAGGTAGATAAAGCGGGCGGCCGAATTCCAGATCGTCCAGGCGTCCTCATAGCCGTGCGGGCTTTGGGCGGAGTACAGCGCGAAGTTCAAGGTCGAGAGCGCTGCGGCCACAATCAGCAGCACCAGCCAGGCGACCGTGCGCGCATCCGGCCTGCTCAATTGAAAAACGGTAGCCCCTCGTGGATGAGACTGGAATTCCCTGCTGAACGTGGCCGCCAGTAATACGGCGATCAGAAGCAGTTCGAAGTACGGATAGTAAGTTGCCGGCAGGCCCACCCAGAACCATAAAAAATATAACATGGAGGACAGCCCCAACCCCGCTCCCACACCCAGAAACAATTTGAAGAGCAGTTGCTTGGGTTCGCGAGCGTCCCAGACCAGGTGGACAAGAGCCAGTCCCCCGAGAATCTTTCCAATGTAAATCAGCGCTGCAATTAGGATCATTTTTCTGCCCGGTGTATCAGGTAGATCCCGGAGCCCAGGTCATCGAGCGTGTGGGCTCCCAGGACGTGGGTGAGCCAGTGATCGAAGTTCTTCGCGGAGAAATTCCCAATGATCCAGGGCAGCTTAATACCATGTTGCACGACCACCGGGATCAGCGTGTAGCGGGTCAAATCGAACTCGACCAGCTCGCCGTTCGTAGGGGACCAGACCGGGCGCAGATCCTCGTCGGCCACGTAGCCAACGTAGGTCGTACCCGCTGGCAGCTTGCGCTTGATGGGCTGCAGGCGGCTTTCCCACATGGAAACATAGTCGCGGCCTGCCGGCTGGGTAGCCAGCCCGAAGGCGTTATAGGCGCTCAGCGACAGGCTCAGCACCACCAACACGACGATTGCAATGCGGCGAAATAAGTTTGGCAACATAGTCACCCGCGATTATACCCATCAAAGCCACAAACTGCGCCTTTTTTGCCCTACAGGTACTCCATCGAGCAGGCACAGTTTGTGATCCTGGGCATTGTCTAAACCCTCTTGGTCTGGCTGGCAGCGCTAGATATTGCCGTGCCCGCCCTGCCGCACCTCGCGCACGCGGTTGGCCTCGTCCACCAACACGATGCGGGGCGACCAATCCTGTGGCAGAGGTTCGGGCACCTGGGCATAGGCCATGATGATAACATGGTCCCCCGGATGCACCAACCGCGCCGCCGCCCCGTTGGCTTGGATCGTTCCAGAACCCGCCGGGCCGGCAATTGCATACGTCTCCAGGCGCGCGCCGTTCTCCACGTCCACTACCTGTACAAACTCGAACTCGCGGATGCCGGCGGCATCCAGCAGGGCCTGATCCACCGTCAGGCTGCCCTCGTAGTTAAGGTCGGCGCCCGTTACCACGGCGCGGTGGATTTTTGCGTTCAACAACGTACGCAACATTTTATCCTTTCATCAACTGTTCCACGCGGCTTTCGCCGACGCTGTAATACTTGGCCTGGGCATGATGCACGATGATCGCGGCGGTGGACTGCTCAGGGATCAGCTGGTAAGCGGGCGAAAGCTGCATGCCGAGCTCTTTTTCGGCAGGCAGGAGCGCGAAGACCTTCAGATGGTCTTCCAGGTCCGGGATGGCCGGATAGCCCCACGAGTAGCGCTTGCCCTGCTTTTCGGGGATGCCCAACTCGCGCCGGATGTGGCGGTGCAGGTATTCCGCCGTAGCCTCGGCCGTTTGGACGGCCAGGCCGTGCGTAAAGTAGGCCTCGCTGTAATCGTTGGCAGCCTGCAGCTTGTCGAATTTCTCGCTGGCCGCCTGGCCCACGGTCACGACCTGGAAGGCGACGACATCCATTTGCCCGGATGCAACGGAAGCAAAGTAGTCCGAGAGCGCCAGGTGATCGTCATAAGGCTGGCGTGGGCAGGTGAAGCGCGCCAGCACCTGCGGCGTGCCGGCCAGCGTTTCGTAATCGTAGACCACCAGCTCATCGCCATCGGACTGGCAGGGAAAGATGCCGTAGACGCCCTGGGGCTGGAGCCATTTGTTGCGCAGCGCTTCTTTCTTCATCTTTTCGAGGCGCGCATCGAATTCTTTTTTGAGCTTTTCCCATTCCTCGCCATGGGTGCTCTTGGCACCCCAAGAGAGGCGGTAGAGCTCGTTGATATTGAGGTGCTGCATAATGATCTCGAGCGGCATGTCCTTGACGACGCGGTAGCCCCATTTGGCGGGCGGCTTGACGGGTGCGGGGACGATGTTTGAGCGCGTAATTTCACTGGCGGCGCGTTCTGTTTGTGCAGCAGCGCGGCCCATTTCCATGTCTGCATCCTTGCGCATCTGTTCCAGCAGGGCCGGCTTGCGCTGCGGGTCGATCAGCTGGTCCATGGTATCGAGCCCTTCGAAGGCGTCCTTGCAGTAGAACACGCCGGGGTCGTAGGAGCCTCCGTCCTCGGTGAACAGGATGCGGCGGCCAAAGCGGCGGTTGATGGCCGCGCCGCCCACCAGCACCGGGAACGTCAGCTTACGCCGCTGCAGCTCGTTGATGATCAGTGGCATCTGCTTGGAGGTGCTGACCAACAGCGCCGAGAGGCCGATGGCTGTGGCCTTGACCTCGACCGCGCGGGAGATGATCGTCTCGGCCGGCACCTGTTTGCCCAGGTCGACAACGGTATAACCGTTGTTTGCCAGGATGGTCTTGACCAGGTTCTTGCCGATGTCGTGGACGTCGCCGTGGACGGTGGCAATCACGACGGTGCCCTTGGTGACACCCTCGACCTTCTCGAGGTAGCCTTCCAGGTGGGCCACGGATTTCTTCATGACCTCAGCCGACTGCAGCACGAACGGCAGGATCAGCTCGCCGGCGCCGAACTTGTCGCCGACCTCCTTCATGGCCGGCAGCA
>Ga0302321_100005024_pt1 | contig 11517 bp, 3 predicted proteins | sample Fen_T0_1_FD_202505 | JGI IMG/M metagenome (GOLD analysis project Ga0302321, IMG submission 202505) | Peat permafrost microbial communities from Stordalen Mire near Abisko, Sweden - Fen_T0_1 | ecosystem: Environmental > Terrestrial > Soil > Wetlands > Permafrost | place: Sweden: Abisko...
TTTTCGATTTTATTGACGGTGTGACAGTTATGGTTGACAGGGGGAAGATTATCTTTCCCGAAATTGAACCTTTTGGGAGTCATCTGAAAAAATTGATTACCGATCCTAAACTGGCCAGCAAATATGTTTTTCAGGAGTTGTACGATTCGACCCAGACGGTTGCTCGGCAGATGGCAGAAAAGAATAAATTCAAACTGACAGGAAGATATTCATCTCAGGGAGGATCAGTCATCAGACTGAATGCAACCAGTATACCACAGGGATCAGTTAAGGTTACTGCAGGGGGAGTGCCTCTGATCGAAAACACCGATTATACAGTTGATTATAACATGGGTACAGTGACTATTATTAACAGTGCACTCATAGAATCACAAACTCCTATTCAGGTCTCTCTCGAGAACAACCAGTTCTTTGGATTCCAGACAAAAACCCTTGTGGGAGCTCATCTCGATTACAAAGTTTCTGATAACTTCGATATAGGCGGTACAATACTTCATCTGACAGAAAGACCATATACTCAAAAGGTAAATTATGGAGAGGAGCCGATTTCAAATACAATATGGGGTTTAAATACTTCATATAAAACAGAATCACAATTGCTTACAAAAATCATTGACAAAATACCGCTTCTAAATACAAAAACTCCTTCATCAATCTCATTTTTTGGAGAGTTTGCCAACCTTATTCCGGGTCATTCAAAAGCGATAACGAGTGCGGGTAATTCATATATCGATGACTTTGAAGCCAGTGAAATTCCCCTTGACCTTAAATCATTTAATGCCTGGACTATTTCGAGTGTACCCCAGGGACAGGACCAGTTCTTTCCTGAAGCAAGGTTCAATAACAATCTTGTCAGTGGGTTTAACAGGGCAAAGCTGGCCTGGTATGTTATAGACCCCCTCTTTTTAAGGAATGGATCATCTACTCCTGAATATATACGGACTCATCCTGATGAGCAATCCAGCCATTTTGTAAGAGAGATATACGAAAATGAAATTTTCCCTTATAAAGAAAGTCCGAGTGGAATCCCAGCTACCCTGACAGTTTTAAACCTCGGTTTTTATCCCAATGAAAGAGGTCCGTATAACTATGATACTGACCCAGGAGCATATTCTGCAGGACTGAATTCCAGCGGAAAGCTTAACGATCCCAAATCGCGATGGGGCGGTATAATGCGTGAAGTGTTGACCAGTGATTTTGAGACTGCTAACATTCAATATGTTGAGTTCTGGGTTATGGATCCTTTCGTCGAGAACCCCGATCAGGCTGGAGGAGATCTGTATATAAACCTTGGAAATATTTCAGAAGATATTTTGCGCGACTCAAGGAAAAGTTTTGAGAACGGACTCCCCGGATCACCTGATGTGAAAAATGTTGACACAACTGCATGGGGAAGAGTTCCTACAATTCAGGCTGTTGTTCATGCTTTTGATAATGCCCCTGAATCGAGATTATACCAGGATGTAGGATTAGATGGACTGATGGACCCTGATGAACAAACCTTTTTCTCCAATTATCTGCAGAAGTCGGCGCTGATTGCTACTCCTGAAGCTTACCAGGAAATATTGAAAGACCCTTCAGGAGATGATTATCACTATTTCAGGGGATCTGATTATGATGCCCAGCAACTTGGCATTCTCGACCGTTATAAGAAGTATAACGGTGAAGAAGGAAACTCCCCTACATCGGAGATGTCAAAGGAATCTTACCCTACTTCAGGATCAACATTGCCGGATATGGAAGACATTAACCGGGATAATACATTAAACGAGACCGAAAGTTACTACCAGTACAAAGTAAGCATGCGTCCGGGCGATATTAAAGTCGGTTCAAATTATGTTACTGATGAGATAGAATATGAGGCTACTTTTGCAAACGGTCGTAAATCAAAAGTAAAATGGTATCAGTTTAAAGTTCCTGTTACCGATTATCAGAAAGTAATAGGACCAATCAAAGATTTTAAATCAATACGGTTTATGAGAATGTTTCTCAGGGGTTTTGACCAGCCCGTAATTATGCGCTTTGCAAAGCTCGATCTGGTTAGGGCTGAATGGAGAAAATACAATATCTCCTTTATGGAAGGCGGTGAAAGGATCACAGTGCCTGAAGCCACTGATGGAACATTCGAGATAAGTTCGGTAAGCATCGAGGAAAATTCAGGGAAAGTACCTGTAAATTATACTTTACCTCCCGGTTTTGACAGAATAACTGATCCGCAGAATCCTCAGTTAAGGCAGTTGAACGAACAATCGATGGTGCTTAAAGTTCAGAATCTGGAAGATGGTGATGCACGCGCTGCCTTTAGAAATGTTAATCTCGATATAAGGCAGTATCGGAGACTAAGGATGGAAGTTCATGCTGAAGCGCTGATCGGACAGCCTCTGCAGGATAACGAGCTGACTGCATTTATCAGGATAGGTTCGGATTATAAAGGAAACTTTTACGAATATGAACTTCCACTGAAACTTACTCCACCTGGCAGGTATGATAATAATTCTGAAGAAAAAAGGGCAATTGTGTGGCCGGCGGAAAATAGTTTTAATATAGATCTCTCTGTATTTCAGGACGCCAAGCAGGAACGAAACCGGCAGATGCAGCTGCCTGGTTCATCTTTAAGTGTCTCAGATGTCTTTGTTTATCAAAATGGAACAGCCCGTGTTTCAGTTTCGGGAAACCCTAATATGAGTAATATTAAGGTTATTATGATAGGTGTCAGGAATCCGATAAAGACAAGGAGCAAGTCGACAGATGATGGTACCCCGAAATATGGCGAAGTGTGGTTTGATGAATTGAGGCTCAGCGATTTTATTGAAGACGGAGGATGGGCAGCAAATGGTCATTTGCAGGCTCGCCTCGCCGATCTCGGAACAGTTGATATGGTAGGACAAATGAGTACGCCGGGATGGGGTAGTATCGAGAAAAAAGTAAATGAGAGAGCTAAGGAAGAGACGATGAAATATGATATATCTTCGAGTCTGGAACTGGGAAAATTTTTTCCTGAAAAGGTTGGTGTCAGACTTCCGGTCTATGTTGGTTATTCCGAAACCAGGATAAGACCCAAATATAATCCCCTTGATCCTGATATCCTTCTGAGCGATGCATTAAAGACAGCTAAAAATAAAACAGTCAGAGACTCAATACTAAATATTTCAGAAGATTATTCGCGACGAAAAACAATTACCGTGAGTAATGCCGGAATAACTAAACGTGGTGAAAAACCGCACGCCTGGGACCCCGCAAATTTAAGTGTGAACTACACATATAATGAAATATACAGCAGCAATATCAATACCGCAATAAATCTTGAGAAAGACTATCGTGGAGGTATAAATTATGATTTCCAGGCACAACCTGCCAATATTATGCCGTTCAGGAACTTAAGATTTCTGAATTCACCTGTTTTCAAGATTGTAAAAGATTTTAACTTTTATGTTTTTCCAAAAAGTCTGTCATTCAGGACTGATCTGAGCCGGTTGTACAATGAATTAATAACAAGGAATATCGACGATCCTTACCTTAAGGTAACACCTTCATACAAGAAGGATTTTGAATGGACCAGAATGTATGATTTCAAATACGACATTACACGTCAGCTGAAATTTGATTTTACCGCTACTAATCTATCACGCATTGATGAACCTCCCGGCGGTGTGGACAAGAACCGATATAAGAGCACTTATGATGCCTGGCGCGATTCGGTGTTGGTTAATTTAAGAAACGGGGGACGCACAACCAACTATAATCATTTTATAAATATAACTTACAATCTTCCTGTAAATAAGCTTCCTCTTCTTTCATGGCTGAATGCCAATTCAAGATATAGTTCAGATTATACATGGCTTGCAGGACCTCTTTTCCCCGATAGCTTGAAGATCAATCTCGGTAATTCAATTAAGAATCACAGCGAGCTGACTTTCACAGCTATGGCTAACCTGTCTTCGCTTTATACCAAATTGAAATTCCTTAAAAACATTGAAAATAATACTCAGCCGGGAGCCGCGCAGAAAATGAAGGCGGAATTAAAGACAGTTACTTATACTAAGGAAAACATAAGCTTTAAAGCCAATGCAGTTAAGGCAATCTTTCATAATCTAAAGACGAAGGATGTAAAAGTTAAAGTTGTAGGAAAGAACGGGGAAGATGTGAAAGGCAAGCTGGAAATTGTCAATGAAAACAAGATTAATTTCACGGCAGCTCAGCAGGCAGATGGAGCAAAAGTCATTATAGAAGGCAAGGTCAAGGTAAACAGGAATCCATTAATAGTAACAGTCGAATATCTGGTAAGGGCAATACTGGGAATAAGATCAATAAGTCTGACCTATACCACATCTCAGGGACAATTCCTTCCGGGTTATGAGCCGGAGACAAAATACCTGGGAATGTCATCATATAATGGCAGGCTTGCTCCGGGTTGGCCATTTATTTTAGGATATAGCGACAAAAACTTCTTTAACAGAGCAGTCACTAACGGCTGGTTATCAAAAGATACCCTGCTTAATACTCCGGCTATATTCGACAATAAGCGCGAGCTGTCGCTGAGAAGTCTTATTGAGCCATTTCCCGGTTTAAGAATAGATGTTAATGCTGACAGGAGATTCTTAGAGTCAGAAAGCTCTTATTTTGTTGCTGACTATAATGGGAACTTCCCGGATAGTACACGAAACAGAATTGTTTCAGGGAATTTCTCAATATCAATTATTTCATGGGGGACTACATTTGAAAAGATCTCAAAGAGCAATGACTATGTATCTCCAACCTTTGAAGCTTTTAAGAAAAACCTCGTTATAATATCTGAAAGGAGAGCAGCCGACAGACAGAAGGCAGATCCAGGGTATAACCCCGATATTGATCCATTAACAGGAGCACCTGTTGAAGGTGTATATAAAAGCGGATATGGGCAGACATCAAGAGAAGTAATGATCCCCGCATTCCTAGCAGCGTATACAAAGACAAACCCCAATAAAGTAGGACTTGAAACATTCCCGTCGGCCTTCAGAATGATGCCAAACTGGAGAATAAATTTTGACGGGTTATCGAAATTTGATTTTATTCAAAGAGTATTCAGATCTGTAAATTTAATGCATCAGTATCGAAGCACTTACCAGATCGGAGCATATACAAGTAATCTGAGTTACGAAGCAGATGTTGACGGTATAAGCAACCTCAGAGATCTCCAGAATAACTATGTTCAGCAATATGAAATAAATGTTGTGACTATCAACGAGCAATTCAGTCCATTGATCAATGTTGATATGAACTGGAAAAACAGCCTTACAACACGGTTTGAATGGAGAAAGTCCCGCACTGTCACACTAAATCTTACAAGCAACCAGGTTACCGATGCCAGGATTGATGAACTTATATTCGGCGCAGGATATAGATTTGATAACGTACAGATAATACTTAAAACAGGTGGAGGCCAAAGGGCTCTCAAAAGCGATCTGAATCTGAAACTCGACCTTTCAATCCGTGATAATAAAACACTTGCCCGAAAACTGGTGGAAGATGTCAATCAACCAGTTGTCGGCCAGAAAATATTTTCTCTGGGTGCGACTGCTGATTATGTCTTAAGTGACAGGTTTAATCTTCAGGTATTTGCCGATCATAGTATGAATAATCCCTTTGTTGCCAATACTTTTCCAACTTCCAACACAAATTTTGGATTCAGTCTGAAGTTTACATTGGTACAGTAATAGCATTACCCCTATATCCCACTGATTTTTACCCCCTAAATCCCTCAAATGGGGCCGACCGTTAAGAAATTGCCTCGCAGGCAATTTTAGGGAGGCGCCTGACTGCAGGGGTGGCCAAGAACGGGTTTTACCCCCCCTTGGGGGGGATGGGGGGTAAAACAGATGGAACAAGTCAATGGCTAAAAAAGCAATAGCAGAAAATATTTAGTTGCCTGATACTTTATTTTGTTTTTCAGAAATCGTTTGAAAAATAAGTGATGCGATCTTTTAGCCTGAAAATCAACGATTATGCCATAAAATAAGTGACTCACCAGTGTCATTTATCGAACCAATTCTTTATTTTTGATTAGGAATAAGGGATTTATAAATAATTCATAAAATCTAATCACAATAAATGAAAAGGTCAAAACCACGTTTATCCTTCTGGCAGATCTGGAACATGAGTTTTGGATTTCTTGGAATTCAGTTTGGATTTGCTCTTCAAAATGCAAACGTCAGCAGAATCTTTGAAACTCTTGGTGCCAAGGTAGAAAATATACCAATTTTGTGGATAGCTGCTCCTGTCACAGGTCTTATTATCCAGCCGATAATCGGACATATGAGCGATAACACCTGGAACAGGCTTGGACGCCGGCGTCCATATTTCCTTACAGGGGCTATTCTGGCATCTCTAGCTTTGATTTTTATGCCAAACTCTCCTGTGCTTTGGATAGCAGCAGGAACACTATGGATTATGGATGCATCGATAAATATTTCAATGGAGCCATTCAGGGCTTTTGTTGGCGATATGCTTCCTTCTGAACAACGAACAACCGGTTTTGCTACACAAAGTTTCTTTATCGGTACCGGAGCTGTAATTGCTTCGTTATTGCCTATCGTCCTTACAAACTTTTTCCATGTCCAGAATACGGCGCCTGCCGGTCAGATACCATTATCAGTAAAGTTGTCGTTTTATATAGGTGGTGTGGTATTTATTTCTGCTGTGATATGGACAATACTCAGGACAAAAGAGTACTCTCCTGAAGAGCTGAGAGAGTTTTCATCAGAGGAAAATTCTAAGGAAGATTATGATACAGATACAGAAAATATCCATTCCTCCGGAGTATTTCTAAAAAGAGGAATTTACTGGATCCTTGCCGGAGTTCTTCTTAGTATTATTATCAGAGGCTATTCGCTCGAAAAAGAACTTTATATCCTATCGGTTGGAATAGGTGCTTTCGGTTTGATCCAGGTAATATCCGGGTTGTTTGTTTCATCAGGAAAAACTAAAAGCGGACTTGTAGTTGTATTGAGTGATCTTTACAGCATGCCAAAAACAATGGGGCAACTTGCTATAGTCCAGTTTTTCTCATGGTTTGCTCTTTTCTCAATGTGGATTTACACAACTTCAGCAGTGACAAGCCACATATATGGTACAAAAGACCCCACAAGTGAACTTTATAACCAGGGTGCCAATTGGGTGGGTTTTCTTTTTGCTGTTTACAACGGATTTGCTGCAATTGTAGCTTTCCTGCTTCCTGTTCTGGCGAGGTGGACAAACAGACGATTTACACACTCTATTAGTCTGATTGCGGGTGGTCTGGGGCTAATCTCAATTATACTGATACACACACCCGGGATGCTAATCCTATCTATGCTGGGAATAGGCCTTGCCTGGGCAAGCATTCTTGCTATGCCATATGCAATACTTACCGGATCACTGCCATCAAACAAGATGGGTACCTACATGGGCATATTTAACTTTTTCATTGTTATTCCACAAATACTTGCTGCAAGTATCCTCGGGTTCTTTGTCAGGGACGTTTTTGGCGGCGAAAGCATTTATGCTCTTGTAACCGGAGGTATTTCAATGTTCATTGCAGCTGTGCTGATACTTTTTGTAAAAGATGCGGATGAAACAAAATCAACAAAAGTGTGATGCGAACAGCTGCATGTATTTTTGATCTTGACGGAGTAATTGTAGACACAGCCAAATATCATTTTCTGGCATGGAAAAGGCTTACAGATCAGCTGGGTATTCACTTTACGGAAGAAGATAATGAACGGCTTAAGGGAGTCAGCAGAATGGCTTCCCTTGATATAATCCTGGAACTTGGCAACCTGAATCCAGACGAGAGCAGGAAACTTGAATATGCTACACTTAAGAATAACTGGTACATAGACTATATTAGCAAGATGACTCCGGATGAAATCCTGCCCGGATGCCTCACCTTTATTAATGAACTCAGAAATGCAAATATCCGTGTGGCGATAGGATCGGCTAGTAAAAATACCCCTATGATTCTTAAGAGGGTTGGTATTAAGGAATTGTTTGATGCAGTGGCAGACGGGAACAATGTTAGTAAAGCCAAACCCAATCCCGAAGTTTTCCTCAAAGCTGCAGAAATGGTGAGAGTAAAACCCGGGAAATGTGTTGTGTTTGAGGACGCTGTAGCAGGTGTACAGGCTGCTCTGAATGCCGGAATGATATGCATAGGAGTGGGATCACCGAAGATTTTAACTGAAGCTCATTTTGTCGTTACCGGGTTAAAAGATATGAACCTTGCAAAACTATTAACTATAGAAAAAAATGTCCGCTTATGAAAAATTTTTATAAAAAGGATGTTTGGCAAATTATCGAAGAAGGTTTTCACCCTGAAATGAACAGGGAGTCAGAAAGTATCTTTTCGATAGGAAATGGCTATATGGGACAGCGAGCCAATTTTGAGGAGCATTATTCAGGCGATAGTATGCAGGGCAGTTATGTCGCTGGTGTTTATTATCCTGATAAAACACGGGTGGGATGGTGGAAAAACGGGTATCCGGAGTACTTTGCTAAAGTACTTAACGCTCCAAACTGGATCGGTATTGATATCTCTGTGAATGGGAAAGCCATTGACCTCGCAACATCAGAAATAATATCATTTACCAGGATTCTCAATATGAAGGAAGGTTATCTTGAAAGATCCTTCAGCGTAACCGTTGCTGAAAACAAGACAATTGAGATCAATAGCAGGAGATTTCTGAGTATGGCAGAACCTGACCTGGGAATAATAAGATATGCGGTTAAGTCTGTTGATTTTGAAGGAAAGCTCGATTTCACTGTTTATGTTGATGGCGATGTAAAGAATGAAGATACTAATTATGGGGAGAAATTCTGGGTAGAATCCAGCCGGGAGATAAAGGAAAACGAAGGAGTCCTCGTAACAAGTACATTGAAAACCGATTTTCATGTTGCGACCGGAATGACTTTTGAGTTTTGGAAGGATGACAAGAGAATTGGAATAAAAGCTGATATTATAGAACGTGAAAAATATATTGCAGGAAATGTTTACATTGGAATCAGGAAAAAAGAGGAGATAATTCTGATCAAATATGTTTCGGTTCTTTCTTCATTGAATAACACAAAAGAAAGTATAGCTAAGGATGCCAAAGTCCGTCTTAAAGAGGCAAAAGAAAAAGGATATGCAAAGCTTTTTCTCAACCATACCAAAGAATGGGCAAAGATCTGGTCTACTTCGGATGTGCTGATAGACGGAGATATATCAGCACAGCAGGCGATACGATTTAATATCTTTCATCTGAATCAGACCTATACGGGAAAAGATGAACGGCTCAACATTGGTCCAAAGGGATTTACGGGTGAAAAATATGGAGGAAGCACTTATTGGGATACTGAAGCATTTGGTTTGCCATTTTTTCTTAAGACGGCAGATAAGGAAGTTGGCAAACATCTGTTGCTTTACCGGTATAAACATCTGGAAAAAAGTATTGCCAATGCGGTGAAATTAGGTTTCAAAAACGGCGCAGCGTTATATCCTATGGTGACAATGAACGGTGAAGAGTGCCATAATGAATGGGAGATAACCTTCGAAGAGATTCACAGGAACGGAGCAATTGCTTTTGCTGTTTTTAATTATATAAGACACACCGGTGATGAAGGATATATGGCTGATTATGGACTGGAAGTGTTGATAGCCATTTCGCGATTCTGGAGCCAGCGCTCTACATTCTCCAATAACCTAAATAAATATGTGATATTAGGAGTAACCGGTCCGAATGAGTATGAGAATAATGTTAATAATAACTGGTATACCAATTCACTGGCTGTTTGGACATTATCATATACTCTGAAAAATATCAGGATACTTGAGAAAGAAGAGCCGGATAAACTTTCTGCACTTTACAAAAAAGTACATTTTAATTTTTCCGACGAAACACCAAAGTGGGAGGAATTGATTAAAAATATGCACTTTCCTTTTGATAGTTCCCGTAGAATATTCCTGCAACAGGATGGGTTTCTCGATAAGGAATTAATGCCAGCCAATAGTATTCCTTCGTCTGAGAGGCCTATTAACCAGCATTGGTCGTGGGACAGGATATTACGATCCTGTTTTATTAAACAGGCAGATGTTTTGCAGGGATTATACCTGTTTGAAGATCAGTTTGATACCGAGACAATAAAACGTAATTTTGATTTTTATGAACCTATGACAGTTCATGAATCTTCATTATCTGCCTGTATTCATTCAATTGTTGCTTCACGGATCGGCAATATCGAAAAAGCTTATGAGCTTTATCTTCGTACTGCCAGACTGGATCTTGATGATTACAATAACGAAGTTTCCGATGGTTTGCATATAACAAGTATGGCGGGTACCTGGCTGGCAATTGTTGAGGGATTTGGAAGGATGCGGATACTCGACGGTAAAGTATTTCTTAATCCGCTTATCCCCTCAAACTGGATATCCTATTCATTCCATTCACGGTTCCGTGGAATGCTTTTCGAAGTTAAAGTGACAAAAGATTGTGTTAGTGTAAATAATTTATCGGAAAAACAATTAAATGTGGTTATTTCCGGTAAGGATTATCAGATTCTCGGGTCAGGCAAACTTATCCTTAATCTGAAAGTCGATTTTTTTTCTTAGAAACGTCTGTTTCGGGATTTTAATTTTAAAATATAAATTAACAATTATTCATATGATGGAAAAACTGCCTTTGAGTATACTGGTGTTGGCTCTGGCAATTGCTTTAACTATTACCGGTTGTTCTATTTTTGGAAAGAAAAAGGAAATAAAGCCTTTTGTTTCCGATGTTGTTCATCCAGAATGGTCAAAAAATTCTGTACTGTATGAGGTTAATGTAAGGCAGTATACACCGGAGGGGACGTTAAATGCCTTTACAACGCATCTTCCGAGACTAAAATCACTCGGGGTTGATGTCTTGTGGTTCATGCCGACTTTCCCTATCGGAGTTAAAAATAAGAAAGGAGAATTGGGCAGTTATTATTCAGTAAAAGATTATCTGAATGTGAATCCAGCATTTGGTACGCTTGACGATTTTAAATCAATGCTGAATAAGGCACATGAAACAGGAATGAAAGTAATCATCGACTGGGTGCCGAATCATACCTCGTGGGATAACAATCTTGTTGTTGAGCATCCTGATTGGTATGTCAAAGATGCCAAAGGGAATTTTACACCGCCAATTGGATTTGACTGGACTGACGTAATTCAGCTTGACTGGTCAAAGAAAGCGCTTCAGGATTATATGATAGATGCATTGAAATTCTGGGTAAATATGGGAGTTGACGGATTCCGTATAGATCATCCGAATAATACACCAAAGGAATTCTGGGAAAGAGCAAGGACCGAACTCACTGAGATCAGACCGGTCCTGTTGATTGGTGAAATTGAACAGCCTGTCAATTATCTTGAGAAAGGCTACGATATGAACTACGCATGGGAATTGTATCATCTTATGGTAAACATTGCACAAGGAAAAGATAGTGTGGGACAACTCGTAAAATATTATAATAGAGAATGGCAGACTTATCCGAATAATG
>Ga0302321_100005026_pt1 | contig 11514 bp, 10 predicted proteins | sample Fen_T0_1_FD_202505 | JGI IMG/M metagenome (GOLD analysis project Ga0302321, IMG submission 202505) | Peat permafrost microbial communities from Stordalen Mire near Abisko, Sweden - Fen_T0_1 | ecosystem: Environmental > Terrestrial > Soil > Wetlands > Permafrost | place: Sweden: Abisko...
AAATCCCCCAGGAGCGGCGGAATGCATGCGCTTCAACGGCCGCGCGCTCTCGGTCATTGAGAACGACCCGCGCATTCGGTTCGTCGTTCTTGCGGGGCGATGGACGGACGGGGTCCTCGCTCCCGAGAAGGTTCATTGGCTTGTCAGCGATCTCGGTCATCCGGAAGCAGTTCCCTCCGAGGCTGCGTCCCGTGCCCTCTTCGAGCAGTCTCTGGCGACCTCTTTGCAGGGGCTGATCAGCGCCAGAAAGCAGGTCTTGCTGATCGGAGATGTACCCAACTTCGATTTCGATCCCATGATGCGCTTCCGGTCCGCTCGCATTCCGGCCCGCAGGGCACTAGCCGCGTGGATGGGCGAGCCAAGCGCCAATGACCCAGGGCGTGCGACCGCAGGCAACCTTGAGATGGCCGCTCAAGCCAGATCGCAGGTCAAGTTGGCGCTTCAAGGCTTTGGCGACGTGCAGCTCTTCGATCCAACTGCTGAACTCTGTGATACATCGAACCAATGCGCCTATCGGGAGGGCGAGCATCCATACTACTTCGACTCGCAGCACCTGACTCGAGAAGGGGCGAGGCGGGCCCTGCGCGGGTTCCGCTTTCCTGCTCATAACAGGGCTGGCGAATGACTGAGTCGGCGGTCCATTTGAAGTGCGTGCAACGCACCAGGGTTCCTGGCCTCCAGCGAACTCCTCTTCGTGGTTTCCCTTGCCCCACGGCCAACCAGCAAGTACACTCATCCGGGACAACTTCCGCTCTGGATTTTTTGACCTCCCAGCGGGCGTTATCATCGGATTTGACAGGAGCTTAGGACCTTGCGAGTCGGCCTTTTCACACGCGAATTTCCTCCCCAGGTCTATGGGGGGGCTGGAGTCCATGTCGACTACCTAAGCCGCGAACTGGCCAGGGAGATCGAAGTCGAGGTCCACTGCTGGGGACCCCAGCAGTCTGACACCGGCAACCTGCACGTCCGGGGCGCGGAGCCCTGGGCAGAGATCTCCAACGGGACCGAAGCCAAGTTCAAGGGCGCCCTTGAGGCCTTCAGCCTCAACCTCACCCAGGTCAAGGCCTTGGAGGGGGTCGACATCGTCCACACCCACACCTGGTATGTGTCGATGGCCGGCTACCTCGCCAAGAAGCTCTATGGCATGCCTTTTGTGCTGACCACGCACTCGCTGGAGCCGCTGCGGGCATGGAAGTCCGAGCAGCTCGGCAGCGGCTACGCGATGAGCTCCTGGATGGAGCGGACGGCGATTCTGGACGCGGACGCCATCATCGCCGTTTCCCAGGGAACCAAAACCGACATCCTCAAGGCCTATCCCGACGTCGACCCCGCCCGCATACACGTCATCTACAACGGCATCGACCTGGCCGAGTACCAGAAGACGCCGGAGACACAGGCTCTTATCGACTATGGCGTGGACCCGGCCGTGCCCTATGTCCTGTTTGTCGGCCGCATCACCCGCCAGAAGGGCGTCACCCATCTGGTGGACGCTCTCAGCTATCTTCCCGCTGACACCCAGCTCGTCCTGTGCGCGGGGGCGCCCGACACGCCGGAGATTGCCGCCGAGTTGCGCGAGAAGGTTGAAGCGGCGCGGCGAAACCATCCGCGCATCGTGTGGATCGAGAAGATGGTAACCAAACAGGAGGCCATCCAGCTCTACAGCAACTGCCGCATCTTCTGCTGCCCGTCGGTCTACGAGCCGTTTGGCATTATCAATCTGGAGGCGATGGCCTGCCGCGCGCCGGTGGTGGCCAGCGCCACGGGCGGCATCAAGGAAGTGGTCGTAGATGGAGAGACGGGGTACCTGGTGCCCTTCGATCAGGAGCCTGTCACCGGCTTCCCACTCGACCCACGAAAGTTTGCCCAGGACTTGGCTGCGCGCATTCGCGAACTGCTCGAAGACCCCGAGTTATGCCGGCGCTACGGCGACGCGGGGCGGCGCCGCGTGGAAGACACATTCAGCTGGAAGGCTATCGCTCACCAGACCATTGCCCTTTACCAGCGGCTGATCGAGGACCGCAAGCCGCCAACGGCCTGACGAACTCAACCCGGATACAGAAGGACTCAAAGGCAAAGCACTCCCATGACAGTGACTCAATCGGACGGACGCAAGCGCGTCATCATCGAAGGGATCTCTCCTGAAGTGGACGGAGGCAGATTCCCCGCCAAGCGGACTGTGGGGGATCAGGTGCGGGTTGGCGCGGACATCTTCACCGACGGCCACGACGCCATCGCCGCCGCGCTGCTCGTGCATCGTGAGGGTTCCGATCATTGGACCGAGATCCCCATGCAGCCGTTGGTGAACGACCGTTGGACAGCCACGTTCCGGGTAGCCGAGCTGGGCCGTTACGGTTTCAGGGTGCAGGGCTGGGTGGATCACTTCGAGACATGGCGCCGCGATCTGCTGAAGCGCATCCAGGCGGAGAGCGATGCGCCGGTGGACTACCTTATCGGAGCGGAGCTGGTTTCGCAGGCCGCAAGCAGGGCCGCGGGAGGCGATGCCGCGTGGCTGGCGGCGCGGGCGGCCGTGCTGCGCTCGGGCGATGCGCCCTTGTCTCTTCGCATCCGTGCGACCGATCCCATGCTGCATGAGTTGGCGCTGCGCTACCCTGACAAGCGCTTTGCCACCGAGTCGGACCGTGAAACCATGATCGTTGTCGATCCGGTGCGGGCCCGATTCAGCTCGTGGTACGAGTTGTTTCCCCGCTCGACGGCAGCAGAGCCTGGCCGGCACGGCGCCTTTGCGGATTGCGAGAAGCTGCTGCCCTCGATCGCCGATATGGGCTTCAATGTGGTTTATATGCCGCCCATTCATCCCATCGGACGGCTCTTCCGCAAGGGCCGCAATAACAACCCCGAGGCGCAACCGGGCGAATGCGGCAGCCCCTGGGCGATTGGCGCAGCAGAAGGCGGACACAAGGAGATTCTGGCCGAGCTCGGCACCATGGAGGACTTCCGGCACTTTGTCGCGGAAGCGAATGCGCTGGACCTCTCCGTGGCGCTGGATATTGCCTTCCAGGCCGCGCCTGATCACCCCTATGTGCGCGAACACGAGAACTGGTTCAGGAAGCGGCCCGACGGCACCATCCAATACGCCGAGAACCCCCCCAAGAAGTACCAGGACATCTACCCCTTTGACTTTGAAAGCGAAGACTGGGCCGGCATGTGGGAAGAGCTGAAGAGCGTTTTCCTCTACTGGACGGGCATGGGCGTGACCATCTTCCGCGTGGACAACCCGCACACCAAGGCGTTTCCCTTCTGGGAGTGGGTCATTGCCGAAATCAAGCGGGAGCACCCGGAGGTGCTCTTCCTGGCCGAAGCCTTTACGCGGCCCAAGATCATGTACCGTCTGGCCAAGCTGGGCTTCAGCCAGTCGTATACCTATTTCCCGTGGCGCAATGGCAAGGCCGAGATCGCGGCCTACCTGACCGAGCTGGCGCAGACCCCGGTGCGCGAGTTCTTCCGGCCCAACCAGTGGCCCAATACGCCGGACATCCTGACCGAGTTTTTGCAGATGGGAGGGCGCGCGGCGTTTGTCGTCCGGCTGCTGCTGGCCTCGACGCTGGGCGCAAACTACGGCATCTACGGGCCGGCCTTTGAACTCCTGGAGAATGTTCCCGTTCGCCACGGCAGCGAGGAGTATCTGAACTCGGAGAAGTACGAGATCCGCCATTGGGACCTCGACCGCGCCGACAGCCTGCGACCGCTGATCACGCGGGTCAATCAGATACGCAACAACAACCCGGCGCTGCAAAGCGACTGGTCGCTCCGGTTCCACTCCGTCGACAACGATCAGCTGATCTGCTACAGCAAGGAGTCGGAGGACCGATCGAACCTGCTGGTCACGGTCGTCAATCTCGACCCGCATCATACTCAGGCTGGGTTTGTTACGCTGCCGCTGGACGAGCTCCAAATCCCCCAGGACCGCGCCTTCGAGGCGGAAGATCTGCTCACCGGCGAGCGGTACCTGTGGCAGGGAGCCCGCAACTATGTGGAATTGAATCCCTCGCGCCTCTCGGGACATATCCTCAAGATTCATCGCAGGATGAAGATCGAGACCGACTTCGAGTACTTCCTCTGATCCGGCAGGCCGAGCTGGACCTTCTCGACAATCCGATCTGGCACACGCTGCGGACCGGGCACGATTCGCTCGCCGAAGGAGGAGAGCTGGCTCGCCGCTTCCCTGCCTGGATCGGCCCGCTGGCTGGAATTGCGGGAGAGTCGGCGGCCTGCTATGAGGCCCTGCGGCCGCTGGCCGGCCCCGAGGGCATGGTGGCGCTGTTCTTCGAGCAGGCTCCTGTGATTCCACCGGGGTGGACTCTGGTGCGCCTTGGCCCGCTGGCGCAGATGGTTCACGCCGGTGGCGCCCCATCGCTCCATGAGGCTCTGCAAGGCGATGCACAGCTCCGGCGGCTGACCCCCGGCGATGCTCCCGCCATGGTCGATCTCGCGGAACTGACCGAGCCCGGTCCCTTCCGGCTGCGCACCATCGAACTGGGCGCCTTCTTCGGAATCTTTCACGGTACAGATCTGATGGCCATGGCCGGCCAGCGGCTCCGCCTTACTACTCTGGTGGAAGTGAGTGGCGTCTGCACTCACCCCGATGCGCGGGGGCGCGGCTATGCGAGGACCGTCATGGCGCGGGTGATGCAAGAGATCTTCGCCGAGGACAAGACACCCTTCCTTCACGTGCTGGCAGGCAATGAAGGGGCCATCCGGGTTTACCGGGACCTGGGCTTTTCTATGCGCCGTGAGCTGGTCTACGCAGTGCTGAAGCGCGATGGCTGAGACGCCTCCGGCCGCTTCGTCTACCATCGGAAGAGCCCATGCCTCTCAAGCCCAAGCTCGGCCAGAACTTTCTGCGCGACCCGCAGGCGATCGAGCGGATCGCGGCTTCACTGGGCGATCTATCCGGCCGCACGCTGGTGGAGATCGGCCCGGGGCGCGGCGCCATCACGGCAGCCCTGGCCAGCCGCGCCGGCCATCTGCTCGCTGTCGAATTCGATCCTCACCTTGCCGCGCGGCTGCGTACCGAGTTCCCGGCCGAACGAGTGACCGTCGTTGAGCAGGACGTGCTGCAGTTCGACTTTGCGGCGGCCTCTCTGGCGGCAGGCCAGAAGCTGGCGGTGGTGGGCAATCTGCCCTATGGCATCACCTCGCCGATTCTGCTCAAGTTGGCCGCCAGCCACGCCTCGCTGGACCGCGCCGTGCTCATGGTGCAGCGCGAGGTAGCCGATCGCGTGACCGCCGCGCCCGGCTCCCGCGACTACGGGCTGCTCTCGATCACCGTCCAGATGTACGGTCCGGCCCAGCCGCTCTTTACCCTTCCACCGGCGGCATTCTCCCCTCCGCCCGATGTGCATTCGACCGTCTTCCGCTGGCGCTTTGCCCCACGCTTTGACGAACTGCTCGTAGACGAAGGCGGATTCCTGCGCTTCGTGCGCATGGCCTTTGCCCAGAAACGCAAGACCCTGGCCAACAATCTGCGCGCCACCGGAATGGCGGGCGACACAATTTCCGCGGCGCTCGCACAGGCAGGAATCGCGCCTCAGGCACGCGCCGAGGCCCTTTCGATCGAGACCTTCGCAGCCCTCTATAACTCGCTTGCGAGTGGGAAAGCTCCGGTCGACAAACTTGATAAATAGACGCCAGATGTGTTATAATATATATCGGGAGATAGTAACATCCCGCTCCTGAAGTTACCTGTGATCCCCGGCTTATCTGTATGGGTGAAACCCTGCCGCGGCTACAGGCAGACTGCATCCCGCGTATGAATCCAGAGAAGAGAACCTTGTGAAGACAGCCCTGTCCGCGCCAAAGAGGCTCTTTCTGATGCAGCTATCGGCCACCGCTGTCCCCATAGGTGAGGGCCGGGCGATGGAGATGGTCTTGCCTTGTTACCTGGTCGAAACCGGAAACGGACGCCGTATCCTGATTGATTCCGGGATAGCTCCAGACGGACGCCCCAAGGGCGGCCCTCCGGCGCGCGACGAAACCACCGTTCTGGAGCAGCTTACTCATCTCGGTATCAAGCCTGAGGAGATAGATCTCGTGATCTGCACCCATTTCGACGTCGATCACGCCGGATATCACGACGCTTTCCCGCAAGCCGAATTCGTCGTTCAGCGGGAGCACTATGAAGCGGCCCGAAACGGCCATCCCCGCTGCGCCGCGGCGCGGCCTCATTGGGATCATCCGGCACTGCGCTACCGGCTCGTCGAGGGGGACACCGAACTGGCGCCCGGCCTCACCCTGATCGAGACCAGCGGACACGTGACTGGCCACCAATCGGTGCTGGTGCGCCTGCCCTGCAACGGCGCTGTGCTCTTGGCTATCGATGCGGTCATGATGGAGCGCCAGTTCACGACGGAGCGCAGCGCGCGGCCCAACGACGAGAACGAAGAGCAACTGCGGGCCAGCACGCGCAAGTTGCTGGCGATTGCCGAGCGCGAAGCGGCCTCCCTGGTGGTATTCGGCCATGATGGAATGCAATGGCGGACCCTGAAGCGAGCGCCGGATTTCTACGACTGACATCACCGCGGAATCTCGGATTGGGAGCCTTACGATTTCGTCAGGCGCCAAGGACTCAAAGACAGCTCGATCGCGCAAGGAAAAGGCCGCAAGGAGAATCTTCGCCTCCTTGCGGCCGATTGTTCAGCGACCTCCTCGGAAGAATCGAGAGGCTGATTCTCTCTAGTGATGCGATCCGCTGCCGCTGCTGCTCCCTCCGCCTCCGCCGCCGTGCGAACCGCCACCACCGCCACCACCGCCTCCTCCACTCATGTGCGGAGCGCTACCACCGCCACCGCCACCGCCTCCTCCACCACCAAAGGAGTGGCTGGGAGCGGGGGCCGAAGGCCGTTGGCCCCCCCCTCCGCCACCACCGCCGGGTGAGGGCCGGGGCGCGGGAGCTGGCGCGGGTTGGCCTCCGCCTCCGGAGTAGGGCCGGGGTGCGGGTGTGTACTGGCCCCCGTTGCCCGCAGGCCTTGCCTCAGGCTGATTGGAAGGGTGAAAGCCGAAGATCGAGCGGAATCCGTGGCTCGGCTCGGGCGCCGGCGTCCTGGTTCCCGAATACACCGGCTGCTGCGTTGGGCGATAGACCGGCTGCGGCCGATTCATGAACCCCGAGTTCGCTGTTGGATTCTGATACGTTGGGCGCGAAGGAAGCGGACGCAGCGGTTGCACCGGGTGGCCCGCAATCACCACCGGGGCATTCCTGTCGCGCACCGGCAGCCCGGGCGTTCCGCTCGGCGGGCGGCGGTTCACTGGAATAAGCGGGTAGGGCGACTGGCCCCGGACGCCGAGCAACGGGCTGCTGACTGGCCGGTGCGGCCCCGGACGCGGCCTGACCGGATAGCGATAGCCGCCCGGTGCGCTGGCGATCGTTGAGATCCATATGCCGTTGTTTCCGCCTCCCCACCATGGACTGCAGCCGCCCGGAGCCCAACCCCAGCCAAAGCTGTCATAGAAGTTCCAGCCACCGCATTGGAAGGGAAGATAACCCCAGGAGTCCCCTGAGACCCAGATATAGCCATAACGGGGCGTCCACATCCAATGGCCGTTGCCGTAAGGGTCCCATCCCGGGCCCATTGCTTCATATGGAGACCAGACGTAGCCTTGCCCTGGCACGTTGTACCAGTTTCCGCTGGAATCAAGGGCATTCCAAGCAGGGCTGTTGTCGTTGGCCAGGTTGTTGGCTGCACCGGTGCTGTTAGCGGCCTCGGAGGTAAGCACCTGGTCGCGGTCGGCGTTCCAGCTATCCCAGGAGTCGGGTTCGATCGATTCCTCCAGGTTGTAGCGGGTCGGATCGGGTCCGTTCAGAGCGACGCTCTCGCCCCCGTGCAAGTCCAGGGCCAGGGCGCTGCCGCGCTCAACGTGGGCATTGCCCGAGAAGACCGCCACTTCGCCCGGCATTTTGTCAAGGTTGATGCGCAGCACGGAGAAGCCGCTGGCGATGACCAGGGTGTCGGCAAAGCGGACCCGGATGTGGTTGGCCGAGCCTTCGCCCTGCAGTTCAAAGTACCCCAGTCCGCTCTCCAGCACCAGTTCGGCCTCGCCCGCACCGCCCTGGGTGCGCAGCACTGAAAGCGTCAGCGAACTATTGGGCGAAATGCGGACCACGCTGCCGTCGTCAAACTGCAACTCCGCCCGGCCATCGTCCGAGGTCACTACCTGGGAGCCCTCAAACAACGGAGTGTTCGCCAAGGCCTGGTCGGCGATGACCTGGTTGTCCTGCACGATCTGCACCTGGCCGTCGACGCTGCTCAGCCTCGCCGCGCGTGCTCCCTGCGCGGCATCGTCGGCCCGCATCGCCGGCGCCGCCAGCATTGTCGCCGCGCCCAGCACCGCCATTCCCAGTGACCAGTTGACCAGCCGGCCAGCCCACCATTCTCTGCGATTCATGGCGCCCCGCCTTTCTATCCCTCCGCTGGACGCGTGATCGGTCCTATACGGAGCCTCAACATCCATAAGACACCCTTTGCCGGGCAAAAGTCGCGGATTCTCTCGCCGCGAAAACAAATTATTCTTCGGCTTTGGCCAAAAGCACCCTGGCCCGCTTTCTCACCCGCTCCATTACGTCCGGGTCTTCTGAAAGCCGCTCCAGGATCCCCCGAATGGCGCAAACCTGCTTTAACCTGCCATCCCCCGCAGCCTCGGCCAGGTATTCCAGTTCGTGATCCAGTCCCAGGCGGTCGTGCCGCAGAAGCATCTCAAGCCGCGAACCTTCCAGAATCGTCCCAGCCAGTCCGACCAGCGAGTCGCCAAGCGCTTGAATCTCCTTGTCCTTGGAGTAGTTAAAGGAGCATGAGCCTTGACCCTCGGGCCCCGCATAGCTCAGCTTCTTCCAGCCCTGGAAGGCCACTTTCATGTGGCTCTCGCACTCCGCATTGAACCACTTGTGCCGGCCAGCCGCCGCAAAAACGTTTCCGGCAAACTCCGCGCTGACCCGGATATCCCGGTCAACTTCCGGCACATCGAGCGCCTGCGCGTTCTCCGGGGCCAAATGGCCGCGCTCCGAGCGGAAGTGGCCACTCCCGTCGGGATGGAGGATCATCGTCCAGTGCGCGGGCGTCAACCCCTGGTTGGTGAAATCCACCTCGACCAAAGGACCATCGACATCATGCCCGGGCATCGCCCCCGCGGCCCCGGCCAACAGGATTCCCAATACGCTCGCAAGCGCCGCCTTCATCGAGTCAACCCCTGCGCCGCCAGAGTCTGCGCGGTATGAATGTGGCAGATCGCGATAGCCAGCGCATCGGCGGCGTCGGCTGGCTCCGGCACCTCGGCCAAGTCGAGCAACCGCGCCACCATGAACTGCACCTGCTCCTTTTTCGCCAGCCCGTAGCCCACCACGCTCGATTTGATACGCAGCGGGGCATACTCGGCCACCGGCAGCCCCTGCGTTGCGGCGGCCAGCAGCGCTACACCCCTCACCTGTCCCAGCTTCAGGGCGGACTTGGCGTTGACCGAGTAGAAGACCTCTTCGATCGCCACCGCATCCGGCTGCCAAAGCTCCAACTCGGCGCTCAGTTCGCGGAAGACCTGTTCCAGCCGCACCGGCAGGGTCTTGGTCTTCGCCAGACGGATGGCTCCCATGGCCTTCATCACCAGCCGCGGCTCACGCCCGGCGTCGCAGCTTTCCACGACTCCAAAACCGGTTATCTCTGTTCCGCAATCGATCCCGAAAACCCGCATTGGCCTGAGTCTACCGCAGCGAAGGCTCGCCCCGCATCCCCCGGACTGGAATGGGAACTTCTGAAGCAACCTCGGCGGAGCGTGGGACGCCGCAGCCGGATTCAGGCCCCAAACGCAACGGCGGCCTGGACGCAATGTCCAGGCCGTCGCCGGTGATCTGTTGGTATTGGACTAAGGCCATCGCGCTTCCGCGAGTGCCCAGGCAACTCCTCTTCCGATTGCGGCCCGCGCCTCGATCGGTCTTTGGCGATACCCGTTAAGCCGGGCTTCCGGCGACGCATCCGCGTCGCACTGTTGGAAAAATCGCCGCTGCCTCAATCTCCGGCCGGGCACTCTGAAGAGTGGCCGCCTCAGCGCCCTTCGAAAAACCTCTCCGCTGGACGCCTCTGGGGTCTGGGGCGCGATGCCCTAGGCCTCAGTCACCTCACGAACCAAACATCTCGAACAGTCTTTATGCATCAGCTGGATCAACCTCCTTTCCCGTGTTCCGTTAATCTACCCCCGCTGCCCGCGAACGTCAATAGACCGCTTCAATCGGATGAAAGCACGAGTACCCCCAGTCCGATAATGGCCTGGTCTCAATTCCCCGCAGCTACCAGCTATGCAGCCATTCTTCATCCCGCCCGATGCGCACCGGCGTGCTGAACAGTTCGCTCAAGCGCGCCTCGGTCAGCATCTCCTGGCGAGGCCCATCTCCGACTATGCGTCCAGCCCGCATCAGAATCACCCGCTCGACCTCCGGCGGAATGTCGCCCAGGTGATGGGTCACCAGCACCAGCCCGGTACCCTCGCGCGCCAGCCGCCGCAGCGTCTCTCTCAGTTCCCTCTGCGCCGCCAGGTCCAACGCGTTCGAGGGCTCATCCAGCAGCAGTTGCCGGGGTCTGTGCACCAGCGCCCGCGCAATCAGAATGCGCCGTTTTTCGCCGGCCGACATCTCCCCCACAAGCTGTTTGGCCAGGCGCAACGCATCCATGCGCTCCAGCGCCTCAAAGGCGCGCTCGCGCATCTCTTCGGTCACATGGAGGTTTGGCCACAGGGTTGAAGCGGAAAAGAATCCCGCGATCACCGCGTCCAGGCCGGGCGTCACGGCGGTACGCTCCCCGGGCAGCTCTCCGCCCAGCAGCCCCGCCGCCACCACGCCGAAATGCTGCCGGAGCCGCGTAAGGTCCCAGCGCTCGCGCCCAAAGATGCGCACGCTCATGCCCGGCTTCACAATCGGGTACACCTGGCAGGTCATGGCCAGGATCAACGTGGACTTCCCGCAGCCGTTGGGGCCGAGGATGGCCACGTGCTCCCCGGCGCGGATGGTGAGATTCACGTCGTGCAGCACCACACGGTCGCCGCGCGCCACGTTTACTTCACGCAGTTCGAGAAACTCAGCCTCGGCGTCAATACACTTAGCCTGGCTCGAAGAATTGCTATCCATCTTGCTTTCTGTCCATTCCAGCTGTTCCGGAAAGGAAAGCCGGCTCGGCTTACTCGATCGTCACGCGGCCCCGGCCGCCTGTCTTGCTTCGGTACATCATGTCGTCGGCCCGCTGCACCAGCTCTTCGGCCTTCTCTCCACGACGGGAGAGGGCGGCGCCCACTGAGATCGACAGGGTAATCTTTCTCTCGTCGTTGCTCTGAATTGAGGTTTGTTCGACAAGCGCCACGCATCGCTCCGCCAGGCCGACCAGGATTTCGAGATTTACGTGATTGACGATCGCCACAAACTCGTCCCCGCCCCAGCGCCCCACAATATCCGTCGGCCGCAGCGCCCCCGTCAGGGTTCTGGACACTTCATTCAAAGCCCGGTCTCCGCAACTGTGACCGAAT
>Ga0302321_100005027_pt1 | contig 11513 bp, 10 predicted proteins | sample Fen_T0_1_FD_202505 | JGI IMG/M metagenome (GOLD analysis project Ga0302321, IMG submission 202505) | Peat permafrost microbial communities from Stordalen Mire near Abisko, Sweden - Fen_T0_1 | ecosystem: Environmental > Terrestrial > Soil > Wetlands > Permafrost | place: Sweden: Abisko...
GGCGGCGTTCTCCGCGGCCGTGGCCTTGCCATCCAGCTCGAACAGCGCGGCGACGCCCTCGGCCACGTTGCGGGTCGGGACGACGTGGACCGGCCGGTCCGTCATCGAGGCGACCTGGCGAGCGGCAAGGACGACGTTGGGGTTGTTGGGCAGGATCAGCAGCTCGTCGGCCTTGGTGGCCTGGACCGCCTCGAGCAGCTCGCCCGTGGACGGGTTGGCGCTCTGGCCGCCGCGGACGACGCGGAACGCACCAAATTCGCGGAATGCCGCGGCCGTGTCCGTCAGGATCGCCGCGAGGCCGTCCGAGGGCGCCACGGCGACGACGCCGAGCGGCAGCCGCGTCGCGGGGTCCGGCTCCTCCACGGGGACGGCTGCAGCGGCCTGCGCGACCGCGGTGGCGGCGCTGACGGCCGACGACCGTGCGCCCCCCACCTCGCCGACGAACGCCTGCGCCCTCGCCTCGCGGACGTCGTGGGCCTGCCCGTCGAGGTTCTCCACGGTGATCCGCGACAGGGCGCCGAGTCCGAGGCCGTAGGCGATGACCGTGTCAGGGCGCTCGTTGTGGACGTGGACCTTGGCCATGGCGTCGTCGCCGGCCACGAGGACCGACTCGCCGATCGTCTCGAGGTGCGCCGCGATCGCGGGGATGTCCAGCGGGCGGCCGGGCAGGGCACGGACCAGGAAGACCGTCTCGTACCCGAACGCCGTCACGTCCGCCGGGGCGCTGGCGGCCTCACGGCGCGGCCCACCGGTCTCGGCTCCGGCCGGCGTGTCGGCGAGCGGGCGCCCACGGGCCGCCTCGAGCGCGCCCTGGAAGAGGCGGAACAGGCCCTGGCCGCCCGAGTCCACGACGTGGGCCTCGCGCAGGATCGGCAGGAGCGAGGGGGTCTTGGCGACGGCCCTCTCGGCAGCCTCCACCGTGGCGGCGAGCACGGACTCGACGTTGCTGTCGCGCTCGGCGGCGGCGACGGCGGCCGCGGCGGCTTCGCGGATGACGGTCAGGATCGTGCCCTCGACCGGCTTGGCCACGGCCTTGTAGGCCGTCTTGGCGCCGAGGTCGAGCGCGTGGGCGAGGTCCAGGCCGTTGAAGCGCTTCTTGCCCGCGAAGCCCGCCTCGATCCCCTTGAGGATCTGGCTCGTGATGACACCGGAGTTGCCGCGGGCCCCCATGAGCGCGCCGAACGCCGCCGCCTGGGCCATCCGGTCCGCGGACGCACCGGGTCCGGCCCGGTCGGCTTCGTCGAGGGCCGCCTTGACGGTGGCCAGCATGTTCGTGCCCGTGTCGCCGTCAGGCACCGGGAAGACGTTGAGGGCGTTGATCTCGTCGACGTTCGCCTCGAGGCTGGCGACGGCGCTCCGGAACGCCGCCAGGAACCCGGCGCCGTCGCAGGACCGGCGGGGCATCAGGCGACGTCCGTCCCGCTGGCGGCGAGGTCCGACGGCCCGGGCTCTGCCGAGGCGGGCTCGGGTGCAGGGGCGATCCCGTGCTGGTGGACGAGGCGGCCGATCCGGATCGACACGCGGTCCGGCTCGCGGCCCAGCGCGTTGTGCATCGTGTAGCGCACCGACGACTCGACCTGGCGCGCGACCTCGGCGATCGGGAGCCCGTACGCGACCGTCAGGCCCAGGTCGACCGTGAGCTCCGGCTCCACCTCGATGTGGATCCCCGGGTGTGCGAGCCCCAGCCGCCCCAGCACGCGGCCGAGCGGTCCCCCGGTCGCGATGCCGGTGACGCCGTAGCTGGACAGCACGGCGGTCCTCACCAGGTCGCGGACCGCCCGCATCGTGACGAGCGAGCGGCCGGGTGTCGGATCGGTGGTCACGCGGGCGACGTCCTCCTCGCGGGCGCGACCCGCCGGGTGGGCCCGGGGTCGCGATGGCGCCCTCCGGGAGCGGCCGGGGGCTGTGCTACGATACCACCCCGTTCGCGCCGGTCAGTGGCGCGTGCTCGTCTCTCGCACCCCCTTCCGAGGAACCACCGAACCATGGCTCGTGCTTGCGTCATCTGCGGCAAGGCGTCGATGGGCGGGTTCAACGCCCAGTCGTCGGGCATGAACCGCGTCCGTGCCCATCGCCGCTACCAGCCGAACCTCCAGGTCACGACGCTGCCCGCGAAGAACGGCGGCACCGAGAAGGTGCTCGCCTGCACGCGCTGCCGTCGCACCCTGACCAAGAGCGCCCGCTAGGCCCTTCACCAGGGGTTCATCGGGAAGCCGGTCGCGATCTCGCGGCCGGCTTTGCTGTGTCCGGGACCTGGCGGTGCCTCCTCGCCGCCGGGGACTCGCGGAGCATCACCAGGCCGTCCCATCCGCTCGTGAAGGGCCGACCCGGCGGACGTGCCTCAGCCGAGTGGCTGCGCCCCCGCCGCCGGGCCGCGGTCCGCGGTGTCGAGCCAGATCGTGAAGGGCCCGTCGTTGACCAGCTCCACGTCCATCTCCGAGCCGAACTCGCCGAGCTGGGTCCGGACCCCCTCGACCTCCATCGCCGCCGCGACGCGCAGCCACAGGACCTTCGCGAGGGCGGGCGTCGCCGCGTCCGTGAACCCGGGCCGGCGTCCACGCCGCGTGTCCGCGTAGAGGGTGAACTGCGAGACCACCAGGGCCTCGCCGTCGACGTCCTGGAGCGAGCGGTTCGTCCGCCCCTCGTCGTCCTCGAAGATGCGCAGCTCACAGATCCTGCGCGCGAGCCAGTCGGCGGCCGCCTCGTCGTCGCCGTGTCCCACGCCCAGGAGCACGAGGAGCCCCTGGCCGATGGACCCGGTGACCCGTTCGCCGACCCGGACCTCGGCGCGGCTGACCCGCTGCAGGAGCGCGCGCACGGCGACTAGGACGCGGAGACGGAGGCGGAACCGGGAGCCCGGGCGGCCCGCGCGGCGCCGGCGATCGATCGGATGCGTTCCACCTCGGCGGCCATGTCGGGTGCCCGGTAGAGCGCGGAGCCCGCGACGATGACGTCGGTGCCGCCGCGCCCGATGAGCTCGGCCGTCTCGGCCCGCCCGCCGCCGTCGACCTGGACCTCGCAGGCGCCTGCGGGATCGAGCCAGCCACGCGCCGCCCCCAGCTTGGCATCGGCCACGTCCGTCATGAACGCCTGGCCGCCGAACCCGGGCTCCACGGTCATGATGAGGATGATGTCGAGGAGGTCGCGATACGCCTCGAGCGCCGCCAGCGGCGTGCCTGGCTTGACGGACAGACCCGCGGAGCGCCCGGCCTCGCGGATGCGCACGAGCGCGTCGCGCGTCTGCGCCGCCTCGACCTCCACGTGGAAGGTGATCGAGTCGCAGCCGGCGTCGATGAACATGTCCGCCCAGCGGCCGGGCTCGGAGATCATCAGGTGCGCGTCGAAGGGCAACGACGTGACCCGTCGCAGGGCCTCGATCGTCTTCCAGCCGAAGGTGATGTTGGGGACGAAGTGGCCGTCCATGACGTCGAGGTGGATCCGGTCGGCGCCCGCGTCCTCGGCCCGGCGGATCTCGTCGCCCAGCGCGGCAAGGTCGCTGTCGAGGACGCTCGCGGCGATGAGCACGCCGGAGGGTCGCCGCCCAGCCATCGTCACCTCTCCCCGGTCCCGGCCGGGACTGGCTCGCCGCTGCGCTCGCCCCGGAGGGCGGCGGCGCTCTGGGCGACCAGCTTCTCCCGCCGCCGCTGGACGACGATGGGCGTGGGCTGGCCGGCATGCTCGGCGGCCAGCTGGCCGCAGGCGGCACCGATCTCCGTGCCGCGGTTGAACCGGATCGTCGTGGCGATCCCCGCGGCACGCAGCCGCTCGGCGAACGCCTCCACGCGCGGGATCGGGGTCCCGGTCCAGGGCGTGTGCGCGACGGCATTCATCGGGATCAGGTTGACGTGCGCGAGCTCGCCGCGGAGCAGCTCGGCCATCGCATCGGCATCGATGTCGGTGTCGTTGATCCCATCGATCATCGTGACCTCGTAGGTCACGCGCCGGCCGGTGACCTCGGCGTGCTCGCGAGCAGCGGCCACGACCTCCTCCACGGGCCAGCGCCGGTTGAGCGGAACGAGGACATCCCGCAGGGCGTCGCGCGCGGCGTGGAGCGAGATCGCGAGCGTGAACTGCGGCCCGAGCGCGGTCAGGCGCCGGATCCCGTTCACCACGCCGGAGGTCGAGACCGTGATGTGCCGTGCCCCGAGACCGAACCGCCTCGGGTCGTTGAGCGCCGCGATCGACTCGAGCACCCGGTCCAGGTTGAGCAGCGGCTCCCCCATGCCCATGAACACCACGTTGGTGAGGTGCCGCTCGTCCGCCGTGAGCCGCCGGGCCGCGTGGCGGACCTGGTCCACGATCTCCGCTGTCTCGAGGTCCCGCTCCATCCCCAGCTCGCCGGTCGCGCAGAACGGGCAGCCCACGGCGCAGCCCGCCTGGGACGAGATGCACAGGGTGTGGCGCTCGCGCGCGTCGGCGCGGGCCGGGTAGTGCATGAGCACCGACTCGACGAGCAGCCCGTCCGAGAGGCGGTGGACGGCCTTCTCGGTCAGGACGCCGTCGGTGAAACGGATCTCGCTCTCCTCGACGGTGTCGAAGCGGAACGCCTCGGCCAGCTCGGCACGCAGCGGCGACGGGAGCGTGAGGATCTCGTCGAACGACGCCTGGCGGCCGCGCCACGCGGCGTCGAGCACCTGGCGGGCCCGGTAGGCGGGGTGGCCGCGCTCCGCGAACCAGGCGGCCAGCGCCTCGGGGGTCTGGCCGCCGACGCCCGGGCGCTCGTCACGGGGGCGGGAGGCGGAGGGGGCGGGTCGGAGCCCGAAGAACGGGGTCACGACGGGTCGCTCGTCGGTCATCGGTACCGATGATGACACGGGTCCGGGACGGGAGCGCCCGGTGCGCCTACCCGCCGCAGGCCGCGGGCGTGACCGCGAACGACGGCAAGCCTGCCCCACTCCTGGTGAAGGTCCCGTCGAGCCCGAGCCCGGGGCCCGACGCCGTCGCCCGCGCCGCCATCGTTCCATCCTCGAACGTGAGGAGGTCCTCGTCTGAGAGGTACCGGACGTGACCGTGGCCCGAGAGGCCGAGCCGGCCCGCGATCTGCGGCGGCAGGCTGTCGGCCGTCACCTTGATCCTGACCGTGTACGTGCCGGCGAGCGTGTCGTCGATGACCACGTCGATGGCACCCCCGAACCCGACCGTGAAGCCGTCGCTGGTACTGCTGCCCCCGACCTTGAGGTGCCATGTCCCCACCGGGCCGTCACACTTCTCGCCGCGGATGGTCATCCCGCCCGGCTTGCCGATGTCCACCTTCAGCCCGCGAGCCAGAACGTCCACGGTCGTCCTGCCGATGCCCCGGACGGACCGGACCTCGAGGCCCGCCGAAGCGTCAGCATGGCCCTGGGCGACCGTGATCCGCAGCGTCGCCGGGGTCCGGGCGTTCGCCGGAGAGGTCGTGCCCCGGACCGGCGTGACCGTGAGGGCGCCGTCGATGTCCGCCTGGTCGCGCAGGGAGACCGCCTTGACGTCGACGTCGAGCGATTCGCCGGCTCTGGCAATCCGGGGCTCCGGTGGCGACGCCTGCAGCTCGATGCATCGACCGCTCGTCCAGTGCCGCTCGCCGAACTTCGCCTGCATCACGGCGAGGAGGAGGCCGACCCGGTCGAGCGTCTTCCAGGCCGCGTCCGTGAAGCCACCCCCCACGGTCGCCTCGCCGTGGACGGTCACCCCGGTCTCGATCGGCTCGCCACCCCTGATCCCCACCCGCAGGCCCGCTCCGGATGCCTCCAGCAGGGCGACCGAGCCGGCGGTCGTCGCCGTCAGCTGGCCGGTGATGGCAAAGGACGCGGCCGTCGCCGTCGCGTCCTCGGCCGCCTCGGCGGTGATGTCCATCGCGAAGCTGGCCTGCGCGACGTAGGTGGTGACCGTGCCGTCGACCGTGGTCGTCGCGCTCAGCGACATCTCGACCGAGATCGTCGCCGCGGCCACCCCGGCCGGATCCGGGCAGCGCCAGCCGTCCAGGAGGATCGACTCATCGATCCGGGTCGCAATGCCGCCCTGGTCGGACGACGGAGCGATGTCGATCCGGGCCTCGACGTGCCCCCGCTCGTCCGGCTCGGCGATCCCGAGCTGCGTGCCGGCCGTCCGGGCGATGACCATGAGTGCCAGTCCCCCGACGGCGTCCTTGTCGAGCTGCTCCGCGACCCGGTATGGTCCGGCGGCGGCCGCGGGCGTCGTGGCATCCAGGCCGCGGCGGACCATCTCGTCACGGGCTGCAGCGTGCTCGGCGCGGATCATCCCGTCGATGACCGTCCCGGCCTGCTCGCCCACGACGCCGGCGAGCCCGGACGCCTCGGCCAGGCCCCGGATCAGCCGGTCACCCGCGGCGGTCGCGGTCCTGATGGGGTTGTCGAGCGCCTCGTGGAGGGCGGCCGAGTCCGGCGGCCCGACCCCCAAGGGCGACGCCGGGGCTGGCGACGCCGGTGCGGAGGGCTCGACGGGGGTAGCCGGGTCGCCAGGTGCAGGGGTATCGCCAGACGCATGCGGAAAGGGGGACGGTGTGATCGCCGGCGCCACCGCCTCCGAGGCGGGCGAGCATCCGCCGAGCATGAGCGCAACCAGCACGATCGAGATGAGGCGCAGCCCCACGTCACCCCCTCCTCCGGGTCATCGACCCGAGCGTCCCGGCGGGACGGGAGGACGGCAAGTGCCGAAGGTCGCCCCGGCGCGCCGGCGGGCTCAGGCCGGGTCCCCGACGGGATCAGGCGAGGTCGCGGCGGCCCCGGAGCCAGTCCTCTCCTGCCATCGGGCGCTTGCCGGGCGGCGTGACCCCCTCGAGCACGAGGCGCCCGACCACGGTCGCGAGCGCCGGCAGCCGGCCGTGGCGCACGAGGGTCCCGGGCAGGTCGCCGGGCTCGGAGGGCGCCACCGTCGCCGCGGCCACCACGAGCCGCTCTCCGTCCACCTCGAGGAACGTGCCCGGCCACGGCTCGTACGCACGGACCTGGCGTTCCAGCGCGGCCGCCGGTCGGGACGGGTCCAGCCGCCCGTCCTCGCGGCGCAACGGCCGGGTGAGCTCCACGCCGGCTTCCGCCTGCGATTCCGCGGCCAGCTCTCCGCGCAGCCAGGGGCCCAGGCTCCGGTCGAGCAGCTCGCCGGCGATCTGGGCGAGGCGGAGCTCCAGGTCCGGCGCGCGCTCGTCGCCCGCGAGCGGGACGTCCACGCGCGCCACCACGGGTCCCGTGTCAAGCCCCGCGTCCATGCGCATGAGGCTCACCGCCGTCGCGCGGTCGCCGGCGAGGATCGTGGCGGGCACGGGGGCGGCGCCGCGCCACCGGGGCAGCGCGGACGGGTGGAGGTTGAGGGCGCCGTGTGGCAGGTCCAGCAGCGCCGGTGGCACGATCTGTCCGTAGTCGGCGAGGACGGCAAGCCGGGGTCCAAGCGCCATGATCGCGTCGATGGACCCCTGGGCCCGGAGTCTGACCGGCGTCAGCACCGGGCCCAGGCCCAGCTCCGCGGCAAGCGCCCCGATGGGCGTCGGGGTGAGGACCTGCTTGCGCCCGACCGGCCGGGGCGGCGCCGTGACGATGCCGACGATCTCCACGGCCGGGTGCGCGGCCAGCCGGCGCAGCGCCGGTGCCCCGAACCCGCCGCTGCCGAGGTACACGGTCCGGACGCGATCGCCGACGGACGCTCCGAGGATCGAGGCCGCTCGATGGAGGCCATCGGTCCGAGGATTCACGCCAGGGCGCTCGTAGCCCCGCGCACCTCCGCGCCGTCCTCGTCGCCGTCCCGGCCCACCGGGATCAGCTCCTCCATCGAGTCGAGGTAGTCGATGTAGAGCTTGCCCTGCAGGTGGTCCAGCTCGTGCTGGAGGGCGCGGCCGAGCAGGCCGGAGCCGGCGACCTTGATCTTCTTGCCGACCCGGTTCCGGGCCACGACCCAGACCTTCTCGTGGCGGGTCACGTAGGCGACGTAGCCAGGGATGGAGAGGCAGCCCTCGAGGTCCCGGTCGTCGCCGTGGGCGCGCACGATCTCCGGGTTGACGAGCTCGTGGAGGGTGCCCTCGACCTCGATGACGCACGCCCGCACGGCCTCGCCCAGCTGCGGCGCCGCGAGACCGACACCGGGGGCGTGGCGCATGGAGTCGGTGAGGTCGTCGAGGAGCTCGTGGAGGTACTTGCCGAAGCTGTCCACGGTCTCGCCCTTGAGGCGCAGGCGCGGGTCGCCGAGGAGGACGATGGGTTTGACGCTCATGGTGCCGCGAGTATAGCCAAACCCCCGACCGGAACCGGGGCACGCGCCATCGGCTCGCGAGCGGCCGCGCCGTATTCGCGGATGGGTTGCCGGTGGATCAGAGGCCGCTGGCGGCCGTGTCCTCGGGCGCGGGATCGTGCGGCGCGTCGACGGGCGCGGCGGCCTCGGGCGCGCCGCCCTCGGGGGCACCGTCGGGCGCGGCCGCGTCCTGGGAACGCAGCTCCGCCGCGACGGACTGGGCCTTCTCGGCGAATCGCTGCCCGTAGTCCGTCGTGAGCTCCGCCGCCCGCTGGGCGACGGGACCGGCCTTGACCGCGGCGACCGCGGCGAGCTCCGCGGCCTTGGCGCCCACCTGGCGGGCGACCGGCGCGGCCTGGGTGGAGATCTGCTGGATCATCGCCTCCAGCTGGGCGACCCACTCCCTGCCGCGGGCGGATGCCCCGGCAGCGTCGCCCTCGTGCGGGATATCGGCCTTGGGCTCATCGGCGGACGGCTCGGGTCCGGGCTCGGCGGTCTCGTTGGGGATCGGGTCGGTCATCGGGTGCCTCCTGCGTACCCCGCCATTGTCGCCCACCCGGCGAATCGCGCACGTGCCGCCGGACCCGGGCTTCGGCGGCGTGCCTACAACAGCGATTCGGGGTCCACGTCGATGCTCCACGGCGCCCCGGGCACCGGGTCCAGCAGGGCCACCGGGTCCGGGCCACGGAGGACCACGTTGTAGCGCCACCGGTCGCCACGGCGCGCGATGTACGCGGGCGCCGGCCCCGCCACCCGGACCGGGAGGCCGCGCTCGCGAGCCGCCGTGCGCAGCCGTTCGGCCATCGACAGCGCCTCGCGCTCGGCGTCCTCGCGCTCGGGCAGGCCCACCGTGAGCTTCACGAGCCGCCCGAACGGCGGCGACCCGAAGCGCTCGCGCAGTGCGAGCTCCTCGTCGTAGAAGGCCTCGGCGTCCCGCTCCACCACGGCCCGGATCGCGCGGTGCTCGGGCCGGTACGTCTGGATGAACGCCGTGCCCGGCCGGTCGCCGCGTCCCGCGCGGCCGACCGCCTGGGCCAGGAGCTGGTACGTCCGCTCCGAGGCGCGCTCGTCGGGCAGGTTGAGCGCGATGTCGGCGGAGACAACGCCCACGAGGACGACCTCGGCGACGTCGAGGCCCTTGGTCACGAGGCTCGTGCCCACGAGGACGTCCGTGCGACCCGCCGCGAAGTCGTCGAGCACGCGCTCCGCGGCGCCCTTGCGCTCGACGATGTCGCGGTCCAGCCGCCCGATCCGCAGCCGCGGGAAGCGTTCCCGGACCTCGCGCTCCACGCGCTCCGTGCCCCCGCCCAGGTAGCGGATCCGGGGGGAGGCGCAGGCCGGGCAGCGCGAGGCGATGGGCCACCCCCTCCCGCAGTGGTGGCAGCGGAGCGTGGTGCCCGCCTGGTGGTAGACCAGCGGCCGGTCGCAGTCCGGGCAGACCTGCACCGTCCCGCAGTCCCGGCACATGACCACCGACGCGGTCCCGCGGCGGTTGAGAACGAGGATCGCCCGGTCGCCATGCCCGGTGTCGAGCTCCGCCAGGGCCGCGGCGAGCGCGTCCGAGATGAGCCCGCGGTTGCCGGCGGCGAGCTCGGTTCGAAGGTCCACGGCCGTCACGACCGGCTCCGCGCCGGCGGCGCGCACGGGGAGCACGGCCCGTCGGTACCGCCCGGCCCGGGCGTGGCCCATCGTCTCGACGGCAGGCGTCGCCGAGCCCAGGACGATGGCCGCACCCGCCAGCCGCGCGAGCTCGATGGCGGCGTCGCGCGCCTGGAACCGGGGCGTGCGGTCGCTCTTGTAGGCCGCGTCGTGCTCCTCGTCCACCACGACCAGGCCGACATCCGCCAGTGGCGCCAGCAGCGCCGTCCGCGTGCCGACGACGAGGTCCGCCTCCCCCGCACGGATCCGGCGCCACTCGTCGGCGCGCTCGCCCTCGCCAAGGGCAGAGTGCAGGACGGCGATCCGGACGCCGAGATCGGCGCGCAGGCGGTCGACGATCGGTGTCGCAAGGGCGATCTCCGGGACGAGGAGCAGCGCGGGGCGGCCCGCGGCGAGCGACGCGGCGATCGCCTCAACGTAGATCGCGGTCTTGCCGCCACCGGTCACGCCGTCGAGGAGGACCGGCGTGGCGTCGCGGGCCTCGAGCGAGTGCAGGACCAGGCGCAGTGCCGACGCCTGGTCGGAGGTCAGGGCGGCACCCTCCGGACGGGCGCCGCGCGTGGGGGCCGGCCGGCCGGCGAGCGGGCGGCGGGGACGCTCGCGGACCTCCGCGCGCACCAGGCCCCGCCGCACGAGGCCCGCGAGGGACGACGAGCCATGCCGCTCCGCCAGCGGCGCCGCAGGCACGCCGCGGGAGCCCCCGGCGACCACATCGGAGCCTGCGGGACCCGCCCCGGTTCCAGCGGGATCCGCCCCGGTTCCAGCGGGATCCGCCTCGGAACCCGACGCCAGCTCCGTGAGGGCCTCCCGCTGCCGGGGACCCAGCGGCCGCCCGCCGGGCCGCTCACCCGCCGCCAGGCGCGCCGCGACCGACCGGCCCTCGTCCGTGATCCAGAGCCGCCGCTCGTAGCGCGGGCCCAGGGCCGCCACCAGCAGCGTCCACGTGAGGTCCAGCAGGCCCTCGTCCGCCATGGCCCGCAGCCGCCGTAGCAGGGCCGCCCGGCCCTCGGGGCTCGAGAGGTCGCGCACGGCCCGAGCCCGCCCTGCCAGCTCATCGAGCAGGTCCAGGTCCGGCGGGGCGAGGTCCGGGTCCGCCATCGTCATCCTTGCCTCGCCCGCCGGCGTGACCTCGGCCATCAGCTCCAGGCGCTCGAGCATTCCCGGCGGCAGCATCGCCCGGATCACGACCGCAAGCGGCGCGAGGTACCGCCGCCCGATCGCCTCGGCGAAGGCCAGGGTCAGCGGCGGCAGGAGCGGGCCATCGCTGCGGACCCGGGCCGCGATCGGCCGGATCCCGGCGGTCCCCCGGGCGCCGGCGTCGCCCTCCCCCACCACGACGCCGATCGCCTGTCGCCCGCCCCGGCCGAACGGCACGAGGACGGCCTCGCCGCGCTCGAGGTCACCGAGCGGCGGCGGGACGAGATACGTGTACGTCCGCGGCCCGGGTCCGGCGGGCGTGTCGACGGCCACCTCGACCAGGCGGCCCTCCGGGCGCGGCGCGCCGTCGCCCCCGAGGTCCAGCCCGAGCGTGGTCCGCACCGCGCCCTCCTCAGCCGACGCGGATCCGCCGGTCCGCGTTGCGGCGCTTCTCCTGCTCGATGATGGCCTCGATCTCGGCGGCCGTCCGCTCCACCTCGCCC
>Ga0302321_100005028_pt1 | contig 11512 bp, 8 predicted proteins | sample Fen_T0_1_FD_202505 | JGI IMG/M metagenome (GOLD analysis project Ga0302321, IMG submission 202505) | Peat permafrost microbial communities from Stordalen Mire near Abisko, Sweden - Fen_T0_1 | ecosystem: Environmental > Terrestrial > Soil > Wetlands > Permafrost | place: Sweden: Abisko...
CAATGTTAAAATAACCGGAAAAGGATATCAGGATTTCTATTCCTGGCTGGGCGACACCGTTCTCATAACCGCTCAGGGTTGAACGTTTAAGGTTAAGAGCAAATGCCACATCATCCTGTGTCCTGCCCCTCCTTTTTCTTAAAAATTTAATGTTGGATGCAAAGTACATAATGAAAATTGATTATATTGTAATCATAAAATTGATTATATTCTAATCAAAAGTAAAACTTAATTGTTATATATACAAGAAAAAGGAAATGTTTTTTTGAAAAAGTTCTGATTTGGGAGTTGGAGGTTGCTTCGTCGCTTCGCTCCTCGCAATGACCGCGGCTTTTATTAACTTCAGTTCAGGTCGCGCCGAACCATACTTACCTGCACTGTCATTGCGAGCCCGACGAAGGAGGGCGCGGCAATCTCACTATCCCATTACGACTATTAAAATTTACAAAATGATCCTCGCCAGCTCCATAGACCGATCAGTTCTGCATCTCGACCTCGATACTTTTTTTGTATCGGTTGAGAGGCTCAGGAACAGCCGCCTGAACGGTAAGCCTGTCATAATAGGCGGTATGTCGGACCGTGGAGTTGTATCGAGCTGCAGCTATGAGGCACGGAAGTACGGTGTTAGCTCCGCTATGCCGATGAAAATGGCCAGGAACATGTGTCCCGATGCCATAGTGATAAGAGGCGACATGGAGCTCTACAGCAACTATTCAAACATAGTGACCGGCATAATTGCCGAAAGAGCACCGCTATACGAGAAAGCGTCGGTTGATGAGCACTACATCGATCTTACAGGTATGGACCGTTTCTATGGATGTTACAAATGGTCGCATGAACTGCGCCAGTATATAATAAAAGAGACTGGTCTGCCAATATCAATCGGCCTTTCAATAAATAAGACCGTTTCAAAAATAGCAACCGGCGAGGCAAAGCCAAATGGTGAAATTGAAGTGCAGAAAGAGATTGTACTTCCGTTCCTCGATCCTCTGTCGATAAGAAAAATACCAATGATCGGTCAGAAGACTTACCAGGTACTCCGCTCAATGGGTATTGCTACAATCTATACCCTGAGGAATATCCCTGTTGAGATGCTCGAAAAGCTGATGGGTAAAAATGGTATCGAAATGTGGAAGAGAGCCAATGGTATCGACTCTACTCCTGTTATCAGCTATTCGGAACAGAAATCGATAAGCACTGAACATACTTTCGAAAAAGACACCACCGATCTGGCAAGGTTGAATCAGCTTCTGGTAAGTATGGTGGAGAAGATTGCATTCGAGCTGAGAAAACAGGAAAAACTCACTTCATGCATTACTGTCAAGATAAGGTATTCAAACTTTGATACACACACACTTCAGAAACGGATAGCATATACATCATTTGACCATGTTCTTGCGGATATCACCAAAGAACTCTTTGCAAAACTCTACCAGCGACGTATGCTTATAAGACTCATTGGTGTAAGGTTCAGTCATATGGTGAGAGGCGTCCAGCAGCTCGATATGTTTGACGATACTCCTGAAAAGGTCAGCCTTTATATGGCAATGGACAGGATAAGGAAGCGTTTCGGGCGAAATGCAGTCAGGAGAGCTTCGGGAGTAATGACGGTAACCGAAAGAGAAGAAAAAGCTCTTAAACAACTCGAAAACGCTCTTAAAGAGCAAAATATGATGGAGGAACGACTTAAGAAGTATATGATGTATGGAGGAAGGTAAAAAAGGCAACGGGCGGCAGGCAACAGGCGACAGGGAAAAAAGACAAAATTAATAAGATAAAATACCTGAAGCCTGTAGCCAGACGCCTGACGCCACAAAAGAACATGTACATCAACTGTCACTCATATTACAGCCTGCGCTACGGAACAATGTCCGTTGAACAGCTCGTGCAGAAAGCACTGGCAGCAGGAACGGATACTATCGTCCTCACTGATATTAACAATTCAACAGGAATTCCCGAATTTGCAGACGAATGCACCAAAAACAATATCAGACCTGTTGCAGGTATTGAATTCAGAAATGACAACGAACCTCAGTATATCGGCATCGCACGTAATAACAGGGGCCTGCAGGAGCTGAATGAATTTCTCTCGGATCTGAATTTCAACAAATCTTCAATTCCATTTCCTGCACCACAATTCTCCGAATCGTATATAATCTATTCCCTTAAAAAAATTCCTTCCCGCAGACTATTTGATAATGAACGCATAGGAATAAGACCCCATGAGCTGAACAGCCTGCTGACACTTACTTCATCATTAAACAGGAGTTCTATGGTATTACTTCAGCCGGTTACATTTGCAGAGACAGATGATATTTTTATTCACAGGAGTCTCAGGGCTGTTGACAACAATATTCTCCTCAGTCACCTGCAACAATGGCAATGCGCCGAAGAAGATGAATTCTTCAGAGATCGGCCTGATGTTGAAAAAATCATTAAAGAATACCCCTGGTTAATAAACAATACAAAAAAACTTCTGGATGACTGTGATTTAAAGTTTGACCGTGAAAGTCTTAAAAACAAAAAGATCTATTCTGCCAGCAGGTATGACGACAAGCTGCTTCTCGAAAAACTCGCCTGGGACGGAATGATATACAGGTATGGCAGGCAGAATAGCGAAGCAAAGAAAAGGGTAAAGCATGAACTTGAAATAATAGACAGACTTGGCTTCTCTGCTTACTTTCTGATTACATGGGACATCGTAAGATATTCAATGGCCCGTGGTTTTTATCATGTAGGTCGAGGAAGCGGTGCAAATTCAGTCGTTGCTTATTGCCTGAAGATCACCAATGTTGACCCCATTGATCTAAACCTTTACTTCGAGAGATTCATTAACCCTAAACGGAGCAGTCCTCCCGACTTCGATATCGATTACTCGTGGAAAGAGCGGGATGAGGTCATCGATTATATTTTCAAGCGGTATGGTTACGGACATACCGCACTGCTAGGCACTATGAGTACTTTCAGGGGAAAATCCATTGTGCGTGAACTTGGAAAAGTACATGGTTTGCCCAAGGAAGAGATTGATTCGCTAATTGATAATCCTTCTGCCGAGACAAACCGGAATGAGATAACAAATCTTATTTTCTCAACAGGACTGAAGATCGCTGACTATCCAAATATGCGGAGCATTCATGCCGGAGGCATACTCATCTCGGAAGAACCAATTACATGTTACACCGCTCTCGATATGCCTCCAAAAGGGTTCCCTACAACCCAGTGGGATATGTACACAGCAGAAGAGATCGGCTTTGAGAAACTCGACATCCTGAGCCAGCGCGGAATAGGCCATATCCGTGAGAGTGCGGAAATAATCCTGCGTAACCGTGGTATCGATGTCGATGTTCATGCAGTACAGAAATTTAAGAAAGATGAAAAGGTAAAAGAGTACCTGAAGACCGGAGAAACAAAAGGATGCTTTTACATTGAAAGTCCTGCAATGCGCGGCCTCCTCAAAAAGCTTAGATGCGACAACTATACTACTCTTGTTGCTGCCAGTTCCGTGATAAGGCCGGGTGTTGCACGTTCAGGTATGATGAAGGAATATATTTACAGGTTCCATAATCCCGGGAAATTCGAGTATATACACCCTGTTATGAAAGAGCAGCTCGAAGAGACATTCGGTGTTATGGTCTACCAGGAAGATGTGCTGAAAGTCTGCCATCACTTTGCCGGGCTGGATCTTTCTGATGCAGATACCCTCCGCCGTGCCATGAGCGGCAAATACAGGTCAAAACAGGAAATGCAACGCATAATTGAAAGGTTCTTCTCTAATTGTCGTGAAAAGGGCTATAGCGATGAAGTCACAAAAGAGGTGTGGAGACAGATTGAATCCTTTGCTGGATATTCGTTCTCAAAGGCCCATTCTGCCTCATATGCCGTCGAAAGCTTTCAGAGTCTTTATCTTAAAGCTCATTATCCGCTTGAGTTCATGGTAGCAGTAATAAATAATTTTGGAGGTTTTTACCGGACCTGGGTTTATGTACATGAAGCGAGAAGGTGTGGAGCAACTATTCAGCTGCCATGCGTAAATAAAAGCAATTATAAGACAACTATCTACGGTACAGATATATTTATAGGATTCATTCATATTATGAGCCTTGAGTACAGGCTTGCACAGTCAATTGAAGAGATAAGAAATGCTGAAGGTCCCTTTGCCGGTCTGAACGATTTTGTTACGAGGGTAAATCCCGGACTTGAACAGGTAATTCTTCTTATAAGAGCAGGGGCATTCAGATTTACAGGAAAAAAGAAGGCCGTACTTTTATGGGAAGCTCATATGATGATAAACAAAAACAAACCGGAAAATATTCGCCCTCTCTTCTCCTCTCCTGTTCGTGATTTCACACTTCCCGATCTTGTCCATGGAAAGATGGAAGATGTATATGACGAAATCGAACTCTTCGGTTTTCCTGTAACGATGAGCTGGTTCGATATGCTTGAAACATCCTTCCGCGGCGAAGTATCTGCACGCAGGATGAGCGAATATACCGGCAGAAAAATCAGGATGGTCGGACACCTGGTCACCGTTAAGTATATTAAAACTATAAAAAATGACTGGATGAATTTTGGATGCTTTATCGATGCTGAAGGCAATTTCTTTGATACAACGCATTTCTCTCAATCACTAAAGAACTGGCCCTTTAAGGGAAGCGGCACATATCTTATCCTTGGAAAAGTCGTTGAAGAGTTCGGGTTCCCGTCGCTTGAAGTGGAGAAAATGGCAAAACTGCCTGTGAAGCCTGATCAGAGATACTGATGAGTAGTGAGTAGTGAGTAGTGAGGAATGAGAGTGAGGAGTGAGTGAGTGAGGTATGAGGTTAGTGGTTTTGAGCCCAATACACTGTTCCCGATGCCCTATGCCCTGCGCTTTACCCATTATCGTATCGTATTACTTTCAATATCCCTTTTATTCCTTGTATTTTTCTCATAATTCCATGAAGAACATCACTATTAGGAACCATTATATTAAGTAATCCTTCAAATATACCATCAGCCATATTATAATTGAAACTTCTGACAACAGCCTTATGATCAGCAATTACATCGGCAATCTTATTTACCATGCCGGTATTCTCTATCCCAGTTATTTTGACTGATGCAACGAATGAAGGGCTACTCTTGGACTTCGACCAGCGGGCAGCAATTACCCTGTAGGGATATCTGGCCATCATGTTGTGAGCATTCGGACAACTTGTCCTGTGAATTTTTATTCCTTCAGAAATTGTTACAAAACCAAAAACGCTGTCACCAAATACCGGATTGCAGCATCTTGAAAGTTTATAATCGAGACCCTCCACCCTATCTTCAATAATCAGATAATCTGATATTTGCGAATCAATCTGCTCTTTTTGTTCTTTTTCCGGTACTATCGTTACCGGTATGTTTTCTTCTGTCGATTCCTCTTTTAATAGTGCCTCTTTAATCTGAAGGAGTTCTATCTTTTCAGTTGCAATAAGATAATACAGATCTTGTGCAGTTTTAAGATTAAAGGAATTGAGAAGTTTTTGTATAAGGATATCGCCATATACTATCTTCCAGTTCTTCATACGTCGCATCAGGATCTCTTTTCCCTCAGCAGCTGCCTTGGTTTTTTCTTCATTCAGCACCTGCTTAATCTTCGTTTTTGCTTTTGTCGTAACAACAAACGACAACCAATCCTGCTTTGGTTTCTGGTTTTTTGATCTTATTATAGAAACATGATCACCATTCTGCAAAACATACTTTATTGTCACATTCTTACCATTCACTTTTCCACCGACACACGAAGATCCGACAGCTGTATGAATATCGAATGCAAAATCAAGAACTGTCGCTCCTGCCGGCAACTGGCGCAGATCACCTTTTGGTGTAAAAACAAAAACTTCATCAGTGTATAAACCTGACCGCACCTGATCGAGAAATGCATTATCCTCTTTCTCAGACGATTCCAGTATATCGCGCATTTTTGATAACCACGAATCGAGTCCTCCTTCCCCCTTGATTCCCTTGTATTTGAAATGTGCTGCCAACCCCTTTTCAGCAATCTCGTCCATCCGTGCGGAACGGATCTGCACTTCAACCCATTTACCTCTTGGTCCCACCACAGTAGTATGAAGCGATTCATATCCATTTGATTTTGGTATTGAGATCCAGTCACGCAACCTGCTTGGGTTGGGCTGATATAAATCGGCTACAACAGAATAAGCTCTCCAGCAATCGGATTTTTCGTTCTCGTCAGGACTTTCAATTATTATCCTTACAGCAAAAAGATCATATACCTCCTCAAATTCCACTCCCTGCTTTTTCATTTTCAGCATTATGGAATGAATAGATTTCGTACGGCTTTTAATAGTGAATTTGAAGCCTTGTTTCTCAAGCTTTTCTTTGAGCGGGACCGAAAAGTCACGTATCAGTTTATTTCTTGAAGCGGTTGTTTGTTTCAGGCGACAATCCACATAATTGTATTGCTCAGGTTCAAGATATTTGACAGCGAGGTCCTCCATCTCCGATTTGATGTTATAAAAGCCCAGTCTGTGTGCCAGGGGAGCATAAAGGAAATATGTCTCCGAGGCTAATGGTATCCTCTCCTTTTCCTGCGCGCTATCAAGGTTACGCATATACTCAAGCCGTTCAATAAGCTTAATAAGTATTACTCTTACGTCATCTGCAAGACTCAAAAGCAGTTTTCGGAAATTCTCTGCCTGATATGAAGATTGCATCGAATCGATACTGGTGATCCGTGCAAAACCGTTCAATATCTCAACAACTTTTATCCCGAATTCTTTTTCCAGCTCTTTTGGACTGAGACTCAGATTGTTATATGAATCATGTAGTAACGCTGTGATAATAGAAGTAAGACCAAGCCCCATCTCTCCTGCTATAATTCTGGCAACAGACAGAGCATGCAAGATTTCAGGTTCACCCGTAAGAATTATCTTGTCACCACAAGCCTGTACAGCCAGATCCAATGCTCTCCGGATAGCAGGATTATCTTCAGGAGGTACGGTGTTTTTGGCAGCCAGAAGCAGGGCCCTGTAACCACTGTTTATTTTTTGTGTGTCAACATTCATCTACCTTTTTGTATTTACCTTTTATCTATTAACTACACAAACCTATAAATAGTTCTTTGCTTTTAAAAAGAAATCCCCGGGATTCTCTGGGATCCGGGGATTTCAAATATACCGAAGATCTTTTCTATCTGAGTGAGATTCCCAGTCCCGTTGTAAGAACATTATACTGAGCCCTTGTGTAATCAACATGAATAGTGATGACAGAAAGTTTTATTCTTAAACCTGCATTTGCCCTGAGACCTGAGAAGTTTTTAATATCCAGGTTGGGAAAATCTGAACCCTTTATAACCCCACTATTATTATACTGAACAAAAGGTGCAGTAGCTACCGGAGTTGGTGTCGGAAAATTGCCCGAAAGGTCCATTGTTGTTCTTGTTTTACAATATCCTAGTCCACCGTAAAAGGTAATTACAGGCAAATTAAGTGAAGCAATCGCACTGACATTCAAAGCCTGAACGCTTACTTTAAGATTCTGTGTATTAAATGAGGTAATAACATCATAAGGAGTTGTATACGCACTAATTGTTAAATCGGGCTGTAAATCAAGTGGAACATCTGCCTTTAGTTTTGTATAGCCTGCAAAAAGTGAAACATCGAATGGAAGTGCTTTATTACCCGGGATATACTGCATAATACTATGAACCAAACCTACCCCCCACAAAGAAACATTCCCTTTATTTATATTTATTTTAGGGATGAATCTGACTTTTAGCTCTGTTCCAAAAGGCAGCCCAATTCCAATCTGTGCAGTAGGTACGGGTACATACCTCCAGTTTGTTCCCTTGGGTGTATTAAAAGTAGCAAGTGTTATCCCATTTGCCTTATAGGTCATTAAGGGACCACTTTTATCGGGACCAGCAACAGTGGAAGCTAAACCTGAGCCGGTCAAAGATGATGAAAGTCCGATTTTGGATACATCAAATGTTTCAGCAGATGTAGGAACAATTCCTGCGCTTGCACTTATTGTTATATCAAATCCGCCTAGTTTATGGGGTTTTGCCGTATTATACCAGCCCCCATTCAGACCAGCTCCGAATGCATTTGCATATGGGGTCATATAAGCCTGAAGAAATTTACCACCATCTGCTGGAGCGCTTCTCAGAAAATCAACATCTTTAAATTGGGAATATGACACCGATGAAAACAAAAACACACTGATAACCAGAAGTCCGGATCGTTTATTTAATTGATTAATCATAGGGATAGAATTGGTTCATAAATGGATTAAATACAAATATAAGACAAATTGCATATTTAAGTAATGCCATGTACTTGTGACACTTCTTTTCATTAGAACAATTCTAAGTGAGAATGGTTGCTCCCTTAATAAAAAAATTACGCTTTATTCTTCAGGGCTTTTCTTATCAATCTTATCAAGACTCTTAAGCTCTTTCATGTCAAGACTTTTTGACAAATCAGAAATATTTTTAAGATTGAGCTCCCCTTTTATCGAAATAAGAGAATTCCCTCCCGGACCACCTTTTATAACAAGTAGTTCCGAAATAGTATTTCCTGTTTGTTTTATTAAAAACTTTGTGACATCCGATCCCTCTTTAACTGCCATAAGTTCTTCATAAACAGATAAATCGAGTTTTTTGCTGAGTTCGGTATAGAAATTCAGGTTTTTATTTAGCAACGAATCTTCCACAGAAAGTATCTTTATAGATTTCAGTCTGCTTATTATATTGTCAGCATCTTTATTTTCAGGATCCTTATTTGCGAATAAGCTGAACATTTTACTTGAGATAGACACAACAGTAAATCCCTGTTTTTCAGAGTACCTGTTAAACATCTCATCAACCGGATTGCTTTGCGCTTGCATAATCAGTGTCAGACACAATGTGGTGAAGAACAGAAAAATCTTTTTCATATCGTTGATTTTTATTTGTTTATATTTTTATCTACAGGAGTATGGGTAATTTCGATAGCTTTTTGAAGATAGTCCAGATTCTTAAGGTTCTTCTCAACAATTCTTGTGGATTTATTAATCGTTTCAAAACCCTTTTGCGTAATCTCATTTAATTTACCAACCGGTTCCAGAGTCTGTGTACCATGATTCAGCTGGGATGAGACATCCTTCAGAATTTTTATGGTTTCTGCATAAGCAATCTGAGGATCCGAGAATGTATCCACAGATTCGTTTCTGTTAATAAAGAAGAAATAAGATCCAATGAGAATCAGTAAACCAGCAGCGGCACTCAGCAAAGGAAGAAAATACTTTCTTATACTTTGAGATCCTCTTTTTATTTCAGAAGAGTCAATCCCGGCTAATATTCTGGCTTCAAAGTCAATGGAGGGTTCAGAAAGCTCAGCTGATTCAGTATAATAACTGAAAATGAGCTTTTCCGACTCATAACCTTCAGGGATATTTCCCTTCCTGAAAAAATCTCTTAAGGCTCTCTCCTCTTCTTCAGTACTTTCTCCGTTATAGTACTTTTCTATCAACCTCTTTAATTCCTCTTCGTTCATACTGATATTTATTAAATTCGTCTCTAATCATTTTCCTTGCTCTCGACAGAGTCACTCGCAAGGTATTAATATTCTGCCCGGTTTTTTGAACGATCTCTTCATAGGAAAGCTCCTCTATCTCCCTTAGTCTGATCACATCCCTGTAAATATCAGGCATTTGATCAATAATATGATAGAGAATATCTTCTGATTCTCTGCTTTCCATAAGTTCATACGGAGAAGCATCACCCGGGTTATGAAAATCCTTTCCCTCACTTTCTTCCTGTATGAAATGCTTTTTTTTTCTGAACTGATCTATACAGAAATTTTTAATCATTGTAGTTGCCAGCGCTCCGATACTTTTATATTCATCGAGTTTTGTTCCCATATTCCAGAGTTTGATGAATATTTCCTGAACAGCATCTTCCGCCTCTTCCTGATTCCGGAGGATGCGGAAAGCATAACCGTAAAGATTACGGTTATGCTGCCGGACGAGGTCATTAAAATCAGCTCTGGTCATACCCGCGACAAGCAAATAAAATTGTTTTTATAAAGATAACTACATTCTTAATTACTTGTTTTTAGGTATCAGGTTCATTCCGTGATCTTTCTCAGCATCTTTTGAAAACTTTTTCGCATCTTCATAAGTCATGCTTCCTTTTACCTGAATGAGAGCATTATCTGTACCACCGGCAATAAGTAAAAATTCTTTGAATTTATTTCCTTCCGAGCGTACCAGCATTCTAAGATCCTGATCTGATTTTTTTACTCTCATAAACTCATCGTAATTTTTCAGGTCAATATCATTAATGACCAGGTTATAGAAGTTCTCAACATTCATGCTTTTATCCTCCTGTGCCAGGACCCGGATCTCTGTAATATTCGCGGGAAATGATTTTTCATCATCATTGTCACCGAGGCAATGAGCCAGCTTGAGCAAATTTCCATTTATAGTTACAGTAGTAAAACCATCTTTACCGGCATATCTTTCAAATAAATCATCAATAGATTTCTGACTGTAAGCAAATGTTGCTGTAATCGTTAAAACGATAAATACTAAAAATCTTTTCATAGCGTATGTATTTAAATTATTACTTGGTTTTTAATACATGACGCAGAAGATGTGATATCATTACAAAGAAAAGGTTAATACAATAATTATAAATAGGTTGAGGCTGAGGTGGAGGCTGAGACACGTCAAAAGGATTAAATCTTAACCTTAACCTTAACATCAACCTTAACCTTAACCTCAACCTTAACCTTATATTCTTGCTATCTCAAAGGTGATTTGGGTTCTTTTGACATCGCATGATAATAGGCCCAATCGACGACTTCCGGTATGATTCTCTGGAAAAGAGCGGTAAATCTTCCATCCCAGGTAAGAAGTTTATTCCTTTTTTTCTTCCGGATTCCTTTGAGCACCCATTTTGCTACATACCCGGGTGACATCAGTGCTTGTTCATCTCGTGGTGATTCGCCCTGTTCCTGACCGGTTGCAGTCAATGCGTGTTTTCTGATTTCAGTAGAAGTAAACCCTGGGGCAATTATCATAACATGCAATCCCTTTTTCAGGTTTTCAATCCTGATAGTTTCAAGAAAACCATGAATTGCGAATTTTGAAGCTGAATATCCGGTTCGTCCCGGTAATCCATGAAAACCTGCTACTGAGGAGATGCCTATGAGTGATCCCTTGCTTTCTAGTAGATAAGGAAGAGCATATTTGGTACAATATACTGTACCCCAGAAATTTACGTTCATAAGTCGGTGAAGCACCTTAATATCAACGTCAAGAAAGGCTGCTCTCATTGATAGTCCTGCATTGTTTACCAGGATATCAATTCTGCCATATTTTTCAATTGATTTTTGAATCAGCTGTTTGCAATCGGCTTCAATACTTACATCAGTTCTGACAAAAATTGCCTCGCCTCCGCTGTCATTTATCTCTTTAGCAATCTCAGAAAGTTTTAATTCGGTGCGTGCTGCAAGAACCACTCTGCTTCCATTTAAGGCAA
>Ga0302321_100005030_pt1 | contig 11511 bp, 14 predicted proteins | sample Fen_T0_1_FD_202505 | JGI IMG/M metagenome (GOLD analysis project Ga0302321, IMG submission 202505) | Peat permafrost microbial communities from Stordalen Mire near Abisko, Sweden - Fen_T0_1 | ecosystem: Environmental > Terrestrial > Soil > Wetlands > Permafrost | place: Sweden: Abisko...
CTACTGGATGCCGGACGGCTCTCGCCGTCGCCATCACTGGTGCAAGGAATGCACCAGGAAGTATGACGCCGCTCGCATAGCGCTAGGGCTCCCCGAAGGCAAGTACAAGACTCGCCCGCCCATCATCGCGTGTGCCGGATGTGGTTGTGACATCGAGACGACAATGCGCAATTCGACTCAGGTTCGGTGCGCCCCGTGCGCCAAGGCGCTCATCGACTTCAGGACGATGCTTCGGCTCGCGCTCGACAAGGCCGACCGGGTCGCCGCCATGTGGGCCGCCCCGCCGAAAGTCTGCCCGCACTGCGGCACCGAGTTCCGCAACATCAAGACGAACGCCGTCTACTGCTCCGAGAAGTGCAACTCGAGCGCGCACGGCTCGAAGCGCGCGAACGGCCGTCTCCCCCGAGGCTCGGGCCGACGGCGCGACATCCAGCGCGCCTACATCATCCAGCGCGACAAGAGCACCTGCTACCTGTGCGGCGAGGTCTGCTCTCCCGCTGAGATCCACCTCGACCACGTCGTCCCGCTGAGCCGCGGTGGCTCGCACGACGAGTCGAACCTGAGGGTTTCCTGTGCTCCCTGCAATCTCTCCAAGGGCGCGTCCGCCCGCGGCGAGCAACTCCTACTGATCGGGTGACCATGACCAAGCCATTCGCATACTTCCCCGGCGAAGACCCGGAGCAGACCGAGGTGTACATCGAGGGCCTGAAGACGGATCTCCGGGGCCGCATCGATCGTGGCGATCCGACCGAGGATGTCGACCGCGAGCTCGAGCGGTTCGGCGTGAAGCCGGAGAAGCGCACGGGTCGTCAGTCGAGGCCGCGGGTCGCGGCAGAAAAGCGGGGTGAGTGATGCCGACGGCATTCGCGTTCAACACGGCGCAGCAGCACGCCGAGCGGCAGCGCGCCAACATGGAGGCGCACGGCTACTACGCCGAGACGTTCCCGTTCAACGCGACATCGAACAACACCATCTCCATCACCGGCACGGTGTACCTGCAGGCGATCGGCCTGGCGGGCGGCGACGTCGTCACGAACATCCTGATGGCGCTCGGTGGTACGGCCGGCTCCGGCTTCTCGGGGATCGGCGCGAAGGTCGGGATCTACAACAAGGCGGGGACCTCGCTGCTCGCATCGAGCGGTGACGTGTCCGGCCAACTCGCAGCCTCGGGCACACGGACGATGCCGCTGGCGCTCGTCGCGGGCCAGCCGTTCGTCGTCCCATCGACCGACACCTACCTGCTGGCGTTCCTGGGTATCGCGACGACGATGCCGACCTTCGCCAAGGGAATGGTCGGTGCGACGAACGCGAACTCGGCGAACAGCATCACCTACACCGGCGCGCAGGCGTCGCAGACCGACCTACCGGCCTCGCTGACGATCAGCGCCGCCGGCACCCTCGCCTACTGGATGGCTGTTTCCTAGCCGTGAGCGCGGATCTCGTCCCCATCCTTGCCGGCGATGTGACCGGCACGCTCCGGTCAAACCGGGTCTCCGCTGCGACCTCTCCGACAGTCGAGGAGTTGTTCATCACGCGTCCGTACGACGGCACGATCGCCGCGACGACGATCTTCCCGGTGTTCGTGGCGCCCTTCCCGCTGCGGGTACTGCAGATCGGCGTGGCGAACTTCGGCGGGGCCTTGACGATGGATGGGTCGAATAACTGGTCGTGGCGACCTCGGCGCTACCGGGTGACGTCGAACTTCGCGACGGACTTCGTGGAGTTGATCTCGAGCGCCGGCACGAACTTCCAGCGGCAGCTGAGCGCGCTGCAGGGTGAGGCGTTCTGGATGGACGAGGCGGTGTTCGACACGACGGTGAAGTTCCGTGCGAACGACGTGATGGCGATCCGGGTGGCCGCGAACGGCGCGCCGACGAACCTGTCGCAGTTCGTGGTGACGGTGCGGGTGGAGCCGGTATGAGGTCGACCCGGCAGATCCCGCGCAACCCGGGCGCGGGGACGGTGCTATTTCACATGATCGGCGACCCACACGTGCCGGTGCTGAGCGCGAACCGGCAGTCAAAGTTCTCGAACGACCTGAGCGGAGGGCTGCTGCCGACGCCGACGGCGCGGATCTGCGTCGGCGACTTCTCGAACGAGACCGGCGGCAACATCAACGACACGACGAACGACAACCTGTCGAAGGCGTGGCGGGACGCGCTGCCGAACGCCGGGTCGATTCCGTTCTACACGGCGATCGGGAACCATGACATCTGGCAGGCGAACCGGACGGCGACGGTGGCGGCGGCGGCGTACGGACAGGCGAGCCTGAACCAGAACATCGACTTCGGTCTGTGCCGGGTGCTGATCGTGAACCCGGACTCGGTGCCGTACCCGTCGGATACGACAACGATCCAGATCACGCAGACGACGCTCGATTGGCTTGATGCGCAGTTGGCAGCATCGACGAAGGACTGCATCATCGTCTGCCACGCGCCGCTGAAGAATAGCGTCACTGACCCATCCGTCGACAACGTGACGATCTTCGACTCGAACACGTCGGGCTTCTTCGTGAAGCGCGTCGGCGATGCGGACGACGCCTACATCCGGACGCTGCTCGGGAACCGGTCGAAGGCGCGGGCATGGGTCTGCGGGCACACGCACAACCATGCGTACACGGCGAGCATCTTTACGACGCAGACGGTCGGGTCGCGAACGATCGCACACATCTGCTGTCCGGTCCTCTACTACGTGACGCCGGGCGTCGATGCGCGCGATCCGATCTGGAGCGTGTTTGTGGAGTACGTCGCCGGCAGCACGGTGAACGTCTACCTGCGCAACCACGCGGCGGGGATCTGGGACGGCATCGACGCATCGAGGGTGACCACGCTATGACCATCTACGCATCCCCCGCCGGCACCCTCGAGGCGAGCATCGGCTACGGCACGACGGGCCTCGTCGGCACGATCCGCATCACGATCACGGACACCCCGACCGGCGCCGTCTTCCTCGCGTCGACCACCGTCGGCATCACGGAGTCCGGCACCCGCGGCGTGTACTTCTGGACGGGGACGGGGCCGTCGACGGCGGGCACGTACACCGTCTTCTGGGATCTCGGGTCGGACGCGACGACGATCGGCAGCGAGGACCTCATCGTCACGAGCTCGGCGCCGGGCGCGGGCGCGACGGGCACCGACCTGACGAGCCTCGCACTCGTGAAGAGCTACCTCGGCATCGTCGACACGAATAGCGACACCCGCATCCAGACCGCCGTGACGGCGGCGTCGGCGGCGTGCGAGGAGTGGACGCAGCGCTGGCTGACGGGCCGCACCGCAGTGACGAACATCTTCAAGGTCGACGGTCTCTACGTGGACTTCGCGCCGTTCGACCTGCGCACCGCGACGACGGTAAGCCTCCACCCGGAGGGGACGCCGACGGTGTTGACGGCGAACACGTCGTACCAGTTGCTGCCGATCGGCGGCACCGACTCGCTGGACACGTTCACGGGGATGATGCTGTCGGCGCAGATCAGCACCTACTCGTCGAACTCGACACGGTTCGGGTACGAGCAGGTGTCGGTGCTCGGCGACTGGGGGCCGGCGACGATCCCAGCGGACGTGCAGCAGGCGGCGACGATCGCGGCGGCGGCGATGGTCGACCGTGCCGCCGACCAGTACGCGCTCCCCGGCGCCGACGACGGCCGCCAGACGATGCCGAACTCCAGCGGCACGGCGCTCCCCTGGGGCGTCCGGCAGCTGCTCGCGCCGTACCGGAGGGCGATCATCGGATGAGCGTGTCCACGATCCCCTACTTCCGGGCCGGGCTGCTGACGCGGCTGCAGGCGGACGCGAGCCTGGCGGGCGTGCAGGTCGTGATCGGCCATCCGTTCCCGAATCGGCCGTCGGACTCGATGGTGATGATCGGCGACAGCGTCGATGGCGGCACCAACGGCGCGTCGGTGTTCGGCGGCGGCCAGACGACGGCGGCGCTCGGGCAGCGCAAGCGCGAGGAGCGCTACACGACCAGCATCGTCGTGTCGTGCATCGCCTCGAACATGAGCGCGGAGCAGACCCTCGAGGAGCTGGCGATGACCTACGCCGGCGTCATCGAGACGAGCCTGCGCAACTGGAGCTCGGGGACGACGCCGTGGACGGGGATCTCGCTGCCTTCGGGCGCGGTGTTCGCCTGGGTCGTCGTCCAGGGCTTGAGCCTTACCCAGCACTTCGATGACACGCAACGCGAGGCACGGGCGACGCTCGAGGTCGCCTGCGCGGCTCGAATCTAAAGGAGACAGGGATGAGGATCAGGTACACGGGTGGGATCGACGCGGTCGACATCCCACTCCCCAGCGGCATGACGATCAGCGTCAAGCGGGGCGAGGAGTGCGACGTGCCGAGCGGTCTCGGCGAGGAGCTGGCCGCCCGGCCGGACTTCGAGAGCGTGGTCGTGAAGAAGGCGAAGGCCGTTGAGGCCGAGGAGGAGAAGGCGTAATGCCTACCGCATCTGGCATCAGCGCGCAGTTCGTGATGGCGAAGGAGGTCTACACCAACGAGGTGCAGCAGATCTCCGGCACGCCGTCCGCCGTGTTCTCGCTGATCTTCGATGGCGCGCAGACGACCGTCGGCGGGCTTGCCACGAACGCCGCCGCGGCGGCCGTGCAGGCGGCGCTCGAGGCGCTCCCGAACATCGGCACCGGCGGCGTTGTGTGCGCCGGTGGCGTGCTCCCGGCGGCGATCACGATCACCTTCTCCGGGGCGCTCGTCGCCGGCCGCAACGTCCCGCAGATCACCGTCCAGACCGGCATCACCGGTCTGACGGTGGCGACGAACACGGCCGGCACCGGCTACGGCGACGGCGCGACGCCGACGCGGGCGCTGGAGATCGTCGACGAGTCCGTGAAGCTCGACATCGCCCGGATCGAGGCGAAGAGCCTTCGCTCCGCGAGCCGCACGCAGCGCTCCGATCGCTGGGCGCCGGGGAAGCGCCAGGCCGGTGGCGACCTGACGTTCGAGCTCGGCTCGAAGGGCTTCGCGATGCTGCTCGGCCAGGCGTTCGGCCTCGACACCGTGATCACGACCCCGTCCGGCGGCTCGCTGACGCGCGACCACTCCTTCGCGATCGTCGCGCAGGACACCTCGAACCGCAGCTTCACGGCGCAGATTGGCATCCCGGACGTCACCGGCTCGGCGACGAACGTCCGCGCGTTCACCTACAACGGCTGCAAGGTCACCGACTGGGAGTTCACGCTCGACCTCGACGGCATCCTGATGATGAAGCTCGGCATCGACGCGATGGACGAGACGACGGCGACGGCGCTCGCCACCGCGACGTACGCCTCCTCGTTCGAGGTGTTCTACTGGACGGGCGCGCAGGTCTCGCTCGGCGGCGGCAACATCGACGTCCGGAAGTTCAGCATCAAGGGCTCGACGGGGCTGAACCAGGATCGGTTCTTCCTGCGCAACTCGAACCTGAAGAAGCAGCCGATCGCGAAGGACTTCTACGACATCACCGGGTCGCTGGAGATCGAGCTCTCCAGCCTGACGGAGTACACCCGCTACGTGGCGGGCACGACGACGTCGCTGACGATCCTCGTCGAGGGCTCGACGATCGAGGCGATCACGGGCGAGACCGGCAAGTACGGCATGAAGTTCACGCTCCCGGTGGTGCGGTTCGAGGGCGAGACGCCGGACCTGAACGGGATGGACATCGTCCCGGTGACGCTGCCGTTTAAGGCGCTCTACGACGGCACGAACCCGATCTGCACGGCCCGTTACCGCACGACGGACGTCGCCGAGTAAATGGCACGAGGCTCGACAGCCCAGGGCGGCACCGTTGCCGTCGAAGGGCTCGCCGAACTACTGCGGATGTTCTCGAAGATGGAGGGCAAACTCGCTCCCCGTCTTCGGAAGGAGATGAAGCAGCAGATCGGCGTGCCGTTCGTGAAGGACGTGAAGGGCCGCGTGGCGACGCAGGGGCTGATGAAGAGCGGCCGGCTGGCGCGCAGCATCAAGTCGAGCATGTCCGGGTCGACGCTGGTGGTGCGCTCCACGCCGCCGCTGAACCCGGGGCCGCGGAGCCGGATGGGCTACGCGGCGATCTACGAGTACGGGTTCGGGAAGACGCGAGCGTTCATCGAGCCGACAGTGCGGCAGTGGTACGCGACGGGGAAGACCGAGAAGGCATTTGAGGGATTCCTTGACTGGGTGGAAACAGACTTCGGGAGGTCGTGAGCATGGATAGGTCGAACCCACAGGTGGTGATCCGGTTCGTGGTGGACGAGCAGTCGTTCTCGCTGCCGCTGCTGGACCAGATCGGCTACGGGCTGACACCGCGCGAGGCGGGCCGCGTGAAGCGCCTGGCCGGCGGCATCGCGGGCACGGAGATCATCGAGGCGGTGTCGAAGGTCGACATCGAGGTGATGACGGCGCTCGCCGTGATCGCGATGGAGCGGGCCGGGGCGACGCCGAACGTCGAGGCGATCCTCGATGGCAAGGTTCCGGTCGCCGTCGACATCGACACGGAGCCCGTCGCTGTCCCTCCCGGGGCCGTCGTCGAGGCGGCAAGCGAGGATGGTATGAGCCCGACTACGACGCCGATCCTCGTTGGTACTGGCGTCCCGTCTTGAGCGACGTGTTCGGCATCCAGCCGTGGCAGATGAGCGACCTGTCCGCCGCTGAGTACCTGATGATCGTTGACGACCTGAAGAAGCGCCAGGAGGCGCGCTCGTAGTGGCCGCCGCGCTGACCGTCAAGATCCTCGGCGACGTCTCCGGCCTGTCGAAGGGCTTCAAAACCGCGGAGAAGGACGCGAAGGGGTTCTCCGGGCGTGTCTCCGGCCACGTCGGCGTCGGGATGCTGAGCCTCGCGAAGAGCGCCGGCATCGCCGGGCTGGCCTTCGCCGGGGCGCAGGGCCTGAGCGGGGCGCTGCACAGCGTCATCAGCTCGTACACCGACCACGAGAAGGTGGCGTCGCAGACGCGGGCGGCGCTGCACTCGACCGGCCACGCGGCGGGCATCTCGTCGAAGCAGATCGACGCGCACGCGGACGCGATCGAGAAGCTGAGCGGCGTCGACGCCGATGCCGTGCAGTCCGGCGAGAACATGCTGCTCACGTTCACGAACATCAGGAACGAGACCGGCAAGGGTAAGGACATCTTCAACCAGACGACGAAGACGATGGCGGACATGAGCGTCGCACTCGGCCAGTCGATGCCGGCGTCGGCGACGATGCTCGGCAAGGCTCTAAACGACCCGATCAAGGGCGTCGGCGCGTTGAGCCGGGTCGGCGTGACCTTCGACGACCAGCAGAAGAAGCTGATCAAGACCTACCAGGAGCACGGCCAGACGGCGAAGGCGCAGGCGGTGATCCTGAAGGAGTTGCAGAAGGAGTTCGGCGGCAGCGCGAAGGCGGCCGGTCAGACGCTGACGGGGAAGATCGCGATCCTGAAGGCGCACTTCTTCGACTTCTCCGACGGCGTCGTGAAGAAGGTCATCCCGATGCTCACGAAGCTAGTGACGTGGCTGACGAACAACCTGCCGGCGGGCATCGCGAAGGTGCAGGCGATCGCGACGCAGTTCACGGAGTTCGTGAAGCGCGTCTGGGCGCGGTGGGGCGACGACATCATCCTGATCACGCACAAGCTGGTCGACGCGCTCGGGCCGGTATTCAAGGCCGGGTTTGCGATCCTCAAGACGATATGGAAGGCGGTCGGCGACGTGCTCGAGGGGCACTGGTCGACGGCGTGGGCGCGCATCAAGACAATTCCGGGCAAGGCGCTCGATCTGATCGTGGCCGTGCTCCGTGGCGCGGTGACGCTTTTCGGCCCCGCTGCGAAGGCGATCGGGTCGACGATCAAGGACAAGTTCCTCGATGCCATGCACGCGCTGCCGGGGGCGGTGAAGTCGCTGCTTGAGAAGATCCCCGGGCTCCTGCTCGCGGCCGGCGAGCTCTACGTGAAGGCGTCGCTGAAGATCGGAGGCATGATCGTCAGCGGGATGCTGTCGGGCCTCTCGTCGCTCGGGTCGGCACTGAAGGGGTTCATCGAGCGCGAGGTGAAGAAGGCGATCACGAGCCTGAACCCGTTCTCGCCGGTGAGCCACGGCGGCGAGGTCTACATCGGCAACGAGATCGTGAAGGGCGCGATCAAGGGCCTGACGCACCTCGGCACCAAGCTGAAGACGAAGATCCAAGACGCGCTCCGCTACGCGATGCGCGGCGGCGGGGGCATCTGGGCGGACATGGGGACGGCCATCACGAACCAGATGGGCGCCGCGAACATCGAGCTTCAGAAGGCGCTGCAGCTTCAGGATCGGATCCAGAAGCAGCGCGACGCGGATCGCGTCAAGGGCGCGCTCGAAACTGCGAACGCGACCGTGGACGCGATGAAGAAGAGCGGCACCGCGTCGGCCGAGGAGTTGGCGTCCGCGCTCGACGCGCAGAAGCAGGCACAGCAGGACTTCGACGACTGGCAACTACAGCAGCGCATCGACACGCTCCAGAGCCAGTCAGACGGCGTCGTCGGCATCGACCTGCAGAGTTGGAACACGGGATTCAACCCGATCACCGGCAGCAGCACGAGCGGGGCGATGGGAATCGCGGGCTCGGGACTCGCCTCGCAGACGGTGGCGCCGTCAGGGGTCCCGACGATCGTATTCAACCAGGTGCCGGCAGCCGCCGACCCGCAGGCCATCGCTGCGGCGATCGCCTGGAAGCTGAGGACGGTGAGCGTCTAGGTGACGGCGGGAACGCAGGCCGACAACATGCGCGATGCCGGCGTCCGCGGGCGGTTCGGCGATCGCACTGGTGAGCGGAACGCGAACGCGAAACTGCGCGACGGAGACGCCTCCCTGATGGCGCGCCTGCACGATCAGGGCGCATCGTGGCTCGCCATCGCCGAGCGGTTCGGAGTCCACCCGGAGCACGCGAAGCGGGTAGCAGGAGGCGCGACATCTTAGATTATCTCGACATCGGCACGACGCGCCTGCTGGCGACGTCCACGAGCGACCTCACGAAGGTCACCGGCCTGACCGGGCTTCCCGGCGTCCGCGGCCAGACGTACGACCGGCCCGAGGGTGATGGCGCCGTGGAGCCCGCGAACCAGTTCCTGACGGCGCGCGTCATCACCATCGACGGCGAGGTCTGGGGCGCATCTGTCGACGCCGCCTGGTCGTCGTGGAACACCGTGCAGTCGGTGCTGCTCGGCGCCGTGCAGACGCCGGTGTTGCTGAAGTTCCGCCGCGCCGGAGGAACCCTCGACCTTCAGTGCACGGTGAGAACCGCGAGCGATGCACAGGTCGACCTCAGCGCCGACCTGTACGGGCCGTTTCTGCGCTACCACGTCGCACTGCGCGCCGCCGACCCGTACCTCTACTCGCAGACCACGCAGAGCGTCAGCGTCGGCGCTCCTGCGGCCGGTACGGGGATGCCGCTGCCGATCATCTTCCCGATCCCGTTCGGGTCGGCGACGGGCGGCACGGTGGCGGCGACGAACAGCGGCAACGCGCCCGCCTGGCCGGTGCTGTCGGTCGCCGGGCCTGCCGTCAACCCCGTCGTCGGCAACGCCACGCTCGGCATCTTCCTCTACTTCGACGGCCTCAGCCTGGCGGCGGGCGACACGCTGACGATCACCACGAACCCGGCCGCTCGAGCGGCCGACGTCGGCGGTGTGTCGAAGCTCGGGAACATCCGCTTCCTCGACTCGGTGTGGCCGTACATGACGCCAGGCGTGTCGCAGACGTGGCAGTTCTACGCGGCCGGCGGCGGCACCTCGGGCACGACGACGCTGACGGTGGCGTGGCAGGACACCTACATCTCATGATGACTCGGAGGATGAGCGATGGCTGCTAGCCCGCAGACCGTTACCTCGAACGCGCAGTACATGAACGCGAGGACGAACGTCTACACCGCGCACGAGCTGCGCAAGCCGTTCGAAGAGCTCCCGATCGGCCCGGGAGCGAAGGACTACGACTCGTTCCGGGTGCGCCAGCGCGTCGCCGGCGCGAACATGAGCGTCGACTGCACGGCGGCCTCGATCCTGAATACGGCGTGGGTGCGGTTCTCGACGTCGGTGACGGCGGCGACGGCACCGGCGGATTCCGGCCTGTACCGCGTCGACTACAACTCGGCGACGATCATCAACCTCGACATCGCCGCGGCCGACCCGACGAACCCGCGCATCGACCAGGTGTTCCTCGCCGTCGAGGATGCGCAGGCAGCGGGCGCGAACAACCAGGCGACGATCCGCGTCGTGACGGGCACGCCGACCGGCGGCGCGACGCTCGAGAACCGCACCGGCGTCGGCGCGAACCCCGCCGGCATGGGCTCGATTCTGCTCGCGGACATCCTCGTACCGGCAGCGGCGGCCACGGTGGTGACGGCGAACATCCGTGACCGCAGGCCGGTCGGCGTGTGGGGGACGGTGCCGTGGGCTGGTGCGTTCGGCACGCAGATCGACATGGTGCAGCTCACCGTATCGCCTCTCGCTCCCCAGCAGAACCGGACGAGCGGCGTTGTCGATCAGGCCTCGGCCGACCAGCATCAGCTCTGGTGCCTCATGTATCTCCCGCGCCGCATCGTCAGCGCCACGCGTGTCCGGTGGCGGTACGCGCAGGGGGCGACGGCGAACGCCGGCAACTACAACATCGGCATCTACGACACCTCCGGCACCCTCGTCATCTCAACCGGGGCAGTGGCGTACACCGGCGTGGCGAACGCCATCGTCGAGGCGTCCGCGACGATCTCCGCGACCTCGTTCAACGCCGGGTGGTACTACGTCGCGATCGGCAATAGCGCGGCAACAGCAGCCAGTTCGGTCAGCAGCCAGGCGATCCCCGGGACCATTGGCGCGGCATTCGGTGTCGGCCCTCAGGCGCGGAACATCATGTTCAAGATCACGTCGGGAGGCACGACGCTCCCGAACTCGATCACGGGCGCGACCGACCTCGGGAGCGTCGTCGCGGCGGCCACTACCATCTCTGTCCCCGTCATCGCGCTGAGCGTCGGGTAGGCGTTGGCGAACCTCTCCGCCTACAAGCTCTCGTTCGTGCTCACGAAGCCGACAGGGGAGCCGATCGGCGAGGCGATCCGCGCCGCGAGCCGCACGCTGCAGCGGCGCCTGAACACGCCGGGCGTCGCCACCGTGCAGCTGCAACTCGAGGACGCGATGGCGCTGCAGATCCAGCCAGGCCAGTCCCGGCTGCGCATCTACCGGTCGGCGACGGCGAGCGAACTCGCGCTGAACCCGGCGGCGCCGAAGGTGCTGCTCTGGTACGGGTCGCTCCCGGCCGAGGGCGTCACCGAGGAGACGGACTCGGGCCTGATGACGCTGGCGTTCCAGGATCCGCGCTGGGTGCTGCGCCAGCGCTTCCTGACGGCTCCGGCGGCGTTCACGGCGACCGACCAGGGTTCGATCCTCGGCAGCATCGTCACCACGCAGAACAGCCGCCAGCAGACGTGGCTGACGCCGGGCGGCACCACCGGCATCCTCCGCGACCGCACCTATGACGGCGGGAAGAACGTCGCCGACCTTGTCGACGAGATGACGAAGGTGATCAGCGGATGCGACGTCGACGT
>Ga0302321_100005031_pt1 | contig 11511 bp, 9 predicted proteins | sample Fen_T0_1_FD_202505 | JGI IMG/M metagenome (GOLD analysis project Ga0302321, IMG submission 202505) | Peat permafrost microbial communities from Stordalen Mire near Abisko, Sweden - Fen_T0_1 | ecosystem: Environmental > Terrestrial > Soil > Wetlands > Permafrost | place: Sweden: Abisko...
TCCTCACGACCCGATCACATTACCAGAGATACGACAAACCGGCGCAACAGGTATTGTCACCGCACTACACCATATTCCTGTCGGTGAAGTCTGGCCTCTTGCAGAAATACAAAAGCGGAAAGAAATAATCGAAGCAGCCGGATTCACCTGGTCTGTTGTAGAAAGTGTACCTGTTCACGAAAATATTAAAAAAAGAAAAAAGAATTATCAGCAACTCATCGCCAACTATCAACAAACAATAAAAAATCTCGGTACATGCGGAATAAATATTGTTTGTTACAATTTCATGCCGGTGCTGGACTGGTCGCGGACGGATCTCCAGGTAATCTCTCAGGACGGATCGATTACCAGCAAATTTGAATTCAAGGCTTTTACCGCTTTCGATCTGTTCATTCTCAAACGAAAGCAGGCCGAAAAAAGTTACTCAACAGCACAATTGCATCAGGCCAAAGAATATTTCTTTACTCTTACGGAAGCACAAAAGAAAAAACTTACTGATACAATTTTACTCGGATTGCCGGGCTCGCTTGAGGCATATACTCTTGAAGAATTTCGTGCTGCCCTAGAAGAATATGATTCTCTTGGTGCATCTGAGTTGAGAAATCATCTCTCCCTGTTTCTCAAAGAAGTCATTCCTGTCGCAGCAGCATCCGGCGTCTTTTTGGCCATTCATCCAGATGATCCCCCCTTTTCCCTGTTAGGACTGCCCCGTATCGTCAGTACAAAAAATGACGTGGAACAGATACTGTCTGTGGTAGATTCACCTTCCAATGGAGTAACATTATGTACGGGCTCCTTCGGAGCGGGATACAAGAACAATCTCGTAGATCTCGCAGCAACATTTGCTGACCGCATCAATTTTATTCATCTTCGAAATGTTCGACGAAATCAAGAAGGAGACTTTTTTGAAGAGAATCATTTGGAAGGCGATATTGATATTTATCATGTTATGAAAATTCTTCTTCTTGAACAAAAACGACGTATGGTACAAGGAAGAAAAGATTCCCGCATGCCATTTCGTCCGGATCACGGTCATCTGATGATACCGGATCAGCACCGGGAAGGAATTTACCCCGGGTATTCTTTATTCGGCAGAATGCGCGGATTAGCAGAGCTGCGCGGTTTAGAGTTAGGTATTCTTCGATCCTACGAGTTATAAATAGAGCCGCGGCTATCGTATCACGACCTCATAAGAATTTTCCCATTCACTTCATCTATAAGGAAATCCAATCCCGTCTTGCTCGCTCTTTTCTGGTCTTCGTAATTTCGACAGGACCTCAATAAAATAATCTGAGTCTTTTAGCGAGAAGAGAATTTTTACAATCGACGCGAGAGATTAACCCGTTTCCATGGTTCGCTGCAATCGCTTTATTTCGAGATGAGGTAATCTCTTCCTGCTTCCATAAATGCTTTTAGATTCTCAAGCGGAATTTCCTGCGGAAGATCACAACCGGTGCTGAGGATAAAGTTGGAATAAGGATCCATTTGTTTTAGCAAATGGAAGACATCTTTTTGTACATCATCCGGCGAGCCATACAGTAACGATCCCACAGGACTGATATTTCCAATAAGAATAACATCCCGTGGAATATGCTGTGCAATAGTTGGAAGATCAATCCCCGCCATCGCCGAATCAAGACTTAATGCACTCACACCTGAATGAATCATCCCATGTATCAAATGCGTCGAGTTGCCGCATATATGATAGACAGTCGCAACTCCTCGAAGATGGCATTGGTCGACTAGCCGGCGGACATAATTTGAAGAAAACTCCTGAAATTGTTGAGGGCCGAGCATGACTGCACTCGGTTCCAAGAAACATATGACCTCCACACCGGCAGTCAATAACAGCTGGACGTATTGTTCTATTTTTCGAGCCGCCATTTGACATAAGGAATGTAATGCATCTGTTTCGGATATTGTTGCCAGAGCAGCTTCATCTGTCCCCATTAACAACGCAGAGAGAGTATATGGGCCAACAACATATCCTCCCCGGAGAATTGAAGAAGGCAAGCTCATCGACATAAGTTTGGCAGTTTCCACATATCCAAGCAAACGCATATCGGTTGCAATATTTATTTTATCAAATGATTTTATTGTTTCTGCATGAAATACGTCTCTGATGACCGTTGCCGATTCTTCTTTGGGGAATACCGTATAACATCCAAGGGCATTTGCTTCAACAGAAAGATCCATCAAAGGGAACAGCGCGTCGGGTTTAAACGTATCAGCCAGGGCCTTCATTACTTGAAAATGTTCGCTGTAATTTTGTTGTGCTAATTTAATGGTACTGTTGGTGAGCGTTAATCCCGGGAAGCCCATCAGTGGTGCTACCAAACGCTTTCCTTGATCGTATGCCTGTTGGGTTACTTGTTTTAACATTTCTTTTTTCTTTTCGAGAGAACCAGATACAAATTATTTTGGCGAAATCCTTTACAACTGTTTTATTGCAATCCATTCGAGACAATAGTTGTTACACTTACCTTTTATGTTTGCCCGTAAGCGCACAGACTGACGAGAACGAACATTGCGCTAAACTAGAAAATTCTTTTCCATGAAGTATCTCTCGTTCCTTGTTTTATTAACTATTGATATGTAACTTAACACGTTGTTCCCAGTTCAAACAATATTGAACCGATTCAATATTACTAACAAAAGGTACATATATCAACTCTTTCCATCACTATTCAATAAAAATATTGTGTCCATTGTATTCATTGGATAATTCAATTTAGAGGAAACTTTATTTATTCTATTTTCATGCGTTGTTTGAATAATCAGATAATTACATACGTATCATACAACCCGCATCGAAAATATTTCATTTTCATTTTATGAATCCATGAAAATAATCAGGTACCCATACACTACTGTGCAAATCTATTGAATGTATATTCCATCAATACGCAGTAAGAGTACCCTTCCCTCCCATCGTAGTTTGAACAAGTACGTTTGACAGGAATTCTATGAGACATATCAAGGATATTGCAGCACAACTTCATATTTCCGAAAACGACCTTATTCAGTACGGAAATTATAAAGCAAAGATTCCCTTATCCTACATTGATAAAAAGAAATACGATAAGAGTAATTTGATTTTAGTCTCTGCAATTTCTCCAACACCTGCGGGTGAAGGTAAAACGACCATGTCCATCGGATTGACACAAGGAATGAATAGAATCGGAAAGCAGACAACGGTAGTACTTCGAGAACCTTCTCTTGGTCCTGTCTTTGGAATGAAAGGCGGCGCAACGGGAAGCGGAGGTGCACAGGTTGTTCCGATGGAAGACATCAATCTTCATTTCACCGGGGATTTTGCGACGATCGAAAAAGCGCATAATTTACTTGCTGCACTGATCGATAATAACATTCAGAATAAGAAAAATAACCTAGGAATCGATCCCCGGACTGTTCACTGGAAACGGGTCATGGATATGAACGACCGTTCTCTGAGAAAAATCATTGTTGGCCTTGGCGGAACTCTCTCAGGGATACCGCGCGAAACCGGTTTCGATATTACAGCAGCGTCGGAAGTGATGGCGATCCTGTGCCTTGCAGAAAACCTGTCCGACTTGAAGAATAAGCTTGGGAACATATTTGTTGGATTTACATTTGATAAAAATCCGATTTATGCACGGGATTTAAAAGCAAGCGGTGCGATGACCGCTTTGTTAAAAGACACGATTATGCCCAATCTCGTTCAGACTATCGAAGGAAATCCTGCCATTATTCACGGCGGCCCTTTTGCCAACATTGCACAAGGAACCAACAGTGTTGTTGCGACAAAAATGGGACTTTCTCTCTCAGAGAATGTTGTGACAGAAGCCGGATTTGCATTTGACTTAGGTGCAGAAAAGTTTTTCGATATTAAATGCGGCTATTCCGGACTTTCACCAAAAGCAGTGGTCCTCGTCGCAACGTTGAAAGCATTGAAATACCATGGCAGTGCGGAATTGAAAAACCTTGATCAGCCAAATAACGAAGCCTTAATAAAAGGATTGAGAAATCTAGAAAAGCATATAGAAAATATCATTGCATTCGGCATTCGTCCCGTCGTTGCCATCAATAAATTCTCTGCAGATACAGAAGAAGAATTAACCATCGTAAAGAACAGATGCAAAGAACTTGGCGTTCCGGCGTCCGTGGCCGATGTCTGGGGGAAGGGCGGCGAAGGTTCTCTGGAACTTGCAGAAATAGTCTGTGATATTACACAGAATTGCAAAAATAGATATATTCCAACCTACGACTGGAATTGGGATATCCCAAAAAAAATCGAAACAATTGCAAAGAATATTTATGGTGCTAAGGCCGTCGAGTATACAGCAAAAGCAAAATCGGATTTAGAGAAGATAGAGAAACTCGGTCTGAGCAGGCTTCCCGTGTGCATGGCAAAAACACAGAACTCGCTTTCCGATAATCCAAAATTGCTCGGGAGGCCCGAAAACTTTCTGCTCACAGTACGAGAAATTGAAGTGGCAGCAGGGGCAGGGTTTGTCATTCCTATTACTGGTGAAATCATGCGCATGCCGGGTCTCCCCACCTTCCCTGCTGCGGAGAATATCGATGTCGATGAGAACGGAATGATAACAGGATTATTTTAAATTCCATCCCATGATCCAATTTTCATAGTTGCGTAGATCTCCATGTTGTATTTGCAATATTTTCTCTTTACCTATAAAAATAGTAAGACGAAAAAGGATTGGACTGAATGAGTATTCCAGGACTCACCATCATTGGCGAATCGATGAACGATTCTGTTCCCTCCACCCATGAACTCTACGAGAAGAACGATAGCGCCGGCATTGTTGAACTGGCAAAATCTCAAGCTGAGAGCGGCGCTGCATACATCGACGTGAATGTTGGTGTACGGTCACCCGGATTCATGGCGGAGATAGTGAAGAAGATTCAAGAATATATATCACTCCCTTTATCGATTGATACTCCGGATCCCGAAATTGCCGCAGCAGGATTGGAAGCATATAACCCGGAGCGTGCCGGAAACCGGAAGCCTATTCTGAATTCAATTTCCCAGGCTCGATTATCCATGTTCGATCTCTATGAGAAACAGCCGTTTATTCCCATTATGTTGATCACAGAAGGCGCTGAAGAAAGCGGCGAAATAAAAATGAATAAAACCGCTGCGGAAACTTATGAGACAGCGAAAGTCATGATGAAGATTGCTCGTGAACGCATGAAGGATGTGAAGAACAACGAACTTATTCTTGATCCAGGCATTATGCCAATCGGAACCGATTCAGATGGAAATTTTAAGCGGCTGATTCATTCGATCAGGTCTATCCATCAGGATGTTGATCTCAAGGGTGTTCATATGTCTGTAGGACTCAGCAATTTTACCGTCATGCTGCCTTCAAAACGTGCAGATGGTTCACAGATAAAAGGTCCTCTTGAAAGTGCTTTTTTAACGATGGCAATGCCGATGGGATTCGATACGATTATTGGTTCGGTGAAGAGAAAATATGCAATTCTTACCGATGATCATCCGGCGATGCAGTGCCTCAACGATATTCTGGAATTAGAAGGTTATGATATCATCATGAGAGTGATGAGTTATTATTCTTAAGTTTTCTGGTTTCATGAAAGAATGGTATTCCATGGCAATCGATTTTATTACTGCTCAAAAATCTCCTCTTTCAACGAGGGAGCGGAAACTCTCCCGCGTGATGCTTTTTTTTGAAGATATTGTAAAAGTCCCTTTGTTCGGTTGTCAGCATTGCGGTGAATGTATTTTATCCTCTACAGCGTTTATCTGCAGCCAGCAATGTCCCAAACGTATTCGCAATGGTCCATGCGGCGGAACCGGTGCAGGAGGATCGTGCGAAGTATATCCTGACCGGACATGTGTTTGGTATAGAATTTATTATCGATCAAAATTCTTCCATCGCATCAGTCTGCTCTATCATACTAAAAAAATACACAACTGGAATTTGGAAGGCACTTCCGCCTGGCTGAATGTATTCAAGAAGCGGATTGAAGCCCCAATCTGGTTTGTGCACAATGAGAGACAACAAGGTAAGGAACTCAACTCCGGTGACATTCAGAGAAAAGGTTGAATCAAATAAGTTTATTGTGTGCGGAGAGATAGTTCCGCCCAAAAGCTGCGACGGCGACATTGTCCGGGAAAAGTCGAAGTATTTCAAAGATGGGATCGACGCAGTGAATATTACGGATAATCAAACTGCACTCGTACGCTTGTCGAGCATTGCTTCAGCAAAGATTTTACTGGAAGAGGGCATCGAGCCGATCATGCAGATGACATGCCGTGACCGGAATAGGATTGCCATTCAAAGCGATCTATTAGGCGCAGCCGCACTCGGCATTCGAACTGTCCTTTGTCTCACCGGAGACCACCAGAAATTCGGTGATCAACCGGAAGCCAAAGGTGTTTTCGATCTTGATTCGATCCAGCTGATTGCAACTGTTGCGAAGATGAACAGCGGGTTTTTACTCTCCGAGCAGGAAATAAAGAAAGCACCTGAGTTCCTGATTGGTGCCGCAGCCAATCCATTTGCCGAACCGTTTGAAATGCGTTTGATACGCTTGCATAAAAAAATAGCCGCGGGTGCGCGGTTTATACAAACTCAACCGGTCTTTCACATGGAATTATTTGCGAAGTGGATGGAAAAGGTTGTCGAGATGGGACTTCATGAAACATGCGCCATCCTTCCAGGTGTCATGCCGGTGAAATCGGAGAAGGCATTACTTCACATGAAAAATGAAGTTCCCGGTGTGAACATTCATGATGATTATATTAATCGTATGAAACATGCACGCGATCCAAAAGAAGAAGGAATCAAAATTGCTGTTGAAACTATTCAAACGTTGCGAAATATAAAAGGTGTTCGGGGCATTCATCTCATGCCTGTCATGTGGGAAAGTATCACTCCGGTGATACTGAAAGAAGCCGGCTTAGGAACATTCAACTAATACTTATCATCTGTTGAAAGTTATACCACTGACATGCGAGTCTGCAGTGCATTTCCGCAGAACCGTGAGGACAAACCTTGTCATTTCAATATTCACACGTCTCTCATGAATCGGTAAAGAAATCTCCATACCTTCGTTGATTGAAAGGTACTTCTCCCTACTTCATTTTCTTAACAAACGTTCCACCGCCGTACTGGTCAAACTGGAATCCGGTTACCGTGCCAGTACTATCCTTTTGAAAGTGGATGAAGAGGTATGAACCTTTGGTATAAAAATCTTTTTCACTTTCCGCATAGACGGTCATTTTAGGACTTCCCGGCGCTCTTACAATTAAGGTTCCGTTTTCACGTTCAACGGTTATATGAATTTGCGGATTGACCTCATACTCACCGACATAGTGATCCAGAATTGCAGGATTCACATTGATGGATTTCCGTGCGAAGACAAACTGGAGCCCCCTATTATATCCCTCAGGTTTCGTCCCGGAATGTCCGGCCCCCGTAACGACCTGTGTTTTTAATTCCAGGCCGCTTATTTTGTATCCTTGTATTGTTGCTGCGAGTTTTTCAAAACCGGAAACATCCTCATACTCACCGACAAAGGTATACACGTTGAGAGGATGCGTCAATTTTATTTTTGAAAATTTTTCTGCGTACGTGTATATTGAACCACGATCCCATCCCCACGCTGGACTTCCAGAAACATAGCGATGGAACAACTCAGGTTCACTAAATAAAGCATAGAGTGTAAACAAACCACCGAAAGAATGTCCGGCTAATGCCCGATCATTTTTATCCGTCCGATATTTTGAATCAATAAATGGGATCGCTTCATGTTTGATGAACGAAAGAAATTTTTCCGCATTCCCAAATTGAGCTGACTGACCGGCATCTGTCGGTGTGAGATCAAAGGCACGCCGTTTATCGTAATTTGGATTTTCTCCACCCCATGTAATTCCGACGATGATTGCACTCGGCATAAATCCATCATAATATTGATCTCCATAGATAGCGGTCACCAATGAAAAATCCCATTGGCTGTCGATCAGGTAAATAACGGGAAACGTTTTGCTCGTATCATTGTAGTGCTGCGGAAGGTTGATGTGGAGAACATATTCCTGTCCTGTGATCGTTGAACTAATTTTTAAAAGCTGGGATCCGGCGATTTCAACCTGAGGGTACGGTACGGGAGAAGTTTCTTTTGCTTGCGAAGAGACTTGTGCCGATCCAAACAGCACCATCAGCAATATGACATACCAAGTGCCAGCAGTAGCATTTACTCTACTCATAGTTGAATGTGAGTTATACATGAATATATCCTTTCGTTGAAATTTTGTCATACTTGTTTCAGGAATTCGATTCACAACATCTTTCCCTCACCCCTCTAATTTGGCAATACGACCATCTCTGCTCCAGCAAGAAGAATGGTTCCCATTCCATGAACATCATTCAGCGGTGTCGGGCGATGATAGTAATACACCAGATCATTACTCACCACCGTCCCTGTGCAGACACCTTCCACGTCACCTGCCAAACTTATTTTTGTCATGACACCTTCCCATCCACGCCTGGCAATAGAACCATACCGGGATTCGATGTAGCCTTTGTTCACTGCCCTTGCTATGGCATACGTAAACATCGAGGAGCAGGATGTCTCATAATACGAATCCTGTTTATCAAGCAATTGATGCCATAAACCATTGCCGGCCTGGTACCGTGCAATTCCAAGAATATGACGATGAAGCAACGAAAGGAGTGTTTTTCGCAGCGAATGATTTTTAGGCAGGCGGTCTAAAAGATCAACCTGCGCTACGAGAGCCCAGCCATTTGCCCTGCCCCAGAATGCAACGCTCTGTGATTTGCTATCGGAATACCAGCTATGAGTCATCAATCCCATTTCAGTGTTGAAGAGGTATTTATGGAAATTGATCACCTGCCGGGCCGCATCATCAAAATATCGTTTATCGTTTGTCAATTCTCCCATTCGGGATAGGAAGGAAATACTCATATACAGATCGTCGGCCCATAGTGTCCATTTCTCCGGGAAAGATCGAACAAATGTCCCGTCACTCAACCGACTTTGTTTATTCAGAATATGGTCTGCTGCTTTTTCGATATATATTTTATACTGTGGATTCAGATCTTTTTTGTATACTTCAATAACACTTGCGCCGATGGCTCCGCAGTCATCTAATTCCTCCATCAAAAAGAATTGGCCAAAAGGATACTCCCACTTCCCTTCTCCTTTATATTCTTTTTCGAATTTTGGGCCATATTCGAATCCGAACGCGACATTTTGTTCTGCAAATTCTCTATACTCAGGTTTTTCCAAGACAGTTCCCAAATTCAACATGGCAATATTCAGCACGCCATTCCAATAACGCCAATCATTGTACGGGCTGACTAATCGCTTCTGTTTTTTTATTGGATTCTCGGCGCTTATCGTGACCGGTGGTTTTGTGTTCTCCTCTTTGAGTTGAAACACTCCGCCCGAGAGAACAGCGTGAGCAACGGCTGCAAGTTTTGTTTTTGTTTCATCTATGGACTGCCCATACATAGGGAGTGATAGAAAAGTGCAACCATAAACGCAGAAAACGATGAAAGATTTTTTCATTTTCTTGCAGCACGGATAAACGCAGAGATATTTTCAGAAGTGACCGCAGGCGGCATACCGCCGCCGCAAGAAAATATAACTCTCGATTTATCCGAGAGCGAACTCACGAGATCGGTTGTCACTCGTGTTACATCCGCTGATGATCCGTTTGCCAATACATCTCGCGGAGGAATATTGCCAAGCAAAGCAACTTTATTTTGTGTCAATGTTCTCAGCTCATTCAGCGTGATATCGAATCCCATATTAAACAAATTGATTCCTATCTCCGGCAAATAAGGAGCTGAGACTCTGCAAGGGGCATCATTATGCAGGAATTTCACGGAAACCGGCGCATCGTATAATTCTTTGAAATATGGCAGGCCAAACTCACAAAATTCCGTTTCTCCCATAAATCCGATGATATCATCCAGCATAAAAATTCCGTCGATGGAAGGAAATGTCTCCATTTGCAAATGGAGCCAATCTTTCAAGTATGCGGTAATTTTCTTCATGAGTTCATGCACTTTTTCAGGCTGCATCATCATCGTCGTGAGTAATTCTGTTGAACCCATGAGGTAACTTGCAATATTTAATGGCCCGCGGGCAACAGCAAAACGAATTTTATGACCGGCTGCTTCGATTTTCGGCTGAGCTAACTTCAGGCGATTCAGAACGAACGGCAGCAATCCGTCTGTCTTCGGATTAGGGATGCTCATCGATTCAATATCATCGGAGGATTGGATAAGCTTGTGGGCATAAGGGAAATCGTTGTCGGTAAACGTACATCGTACACCAAATGCTGACGGCTCAGTACACATTCCATATTCCGACCAGAACCCCGGAAGAAACATCACATCGGGAAAATCCTTCAACGCCTTCAAATTGGCATTGAGCCAGAGTTCATCGTTCGAGAAATAATCTAAGATCTTGATTCCATACCAATTAGGCAGCCATGGACAGTCGATCACAAATCCAACAGGGGCAGGTTGGACAATTTCTCCATCAATAATATTCTTTAATGTACCCCATTGTTGATCCGTCATCCTCAATTTCCCTTTTTATTTTTTTTCGAATGAGTTTCCCGAAATGCTTTATACGTACAGTCTTTACGGCCGCACGTATCACACACATACGATTGAAATTCGACGTTCCTTCCCGCTCCCATGATGCCACTGATAGATTTTATCGGAATCATTAATGCAGAATCGGTTAACGAAACTCCGCAAAATCCTTTTGGAAAGAATGAGAACAATTTCTTCTGCTCCTCAACCGACCAATCACAATATCCAGGACTGTACCGATTCGTCACATGTAAATCCTGAGTGTTAAGATAATTTGTGATATGATCATGCAACAGATCAGCAGCAGTCTCGACGAGAATGGATGCAACAGTGTCAATAAAAAAACCTGATGCCGGATCGCCCTCTCCCATGCATTGCTTCGACCACAATTCCATTCCAGAACCTAGAGAACAAAGGAAGAGTACAATTTGATCTGCTTTTTTTAACTGAGAGGTAACAATGTGCTGAGTTTGAAATTGAATCTCACCGACCTGAATGCTTCGTTTCCCTTCAGTCGAATGATTCACGTTCACTAGCCGAAAGCCGGCTTGAATAGTACAGAGCTCAGGAACCCGATGGATCACTCCATCGATCGTTTCAAGAAAGTGCGGCGGAATTTTACCATCTGTGTATCCCAGGGCAAAGGCGATTTCCTCTTTATCGATGAAACCATCTTCAAATGGAATTTCCACCTGAAATGTGTTCTCTCCAATTGCCGATTGGTCAAAATACTTTCTCATGATCCGATCCCCGACTGCTCCTCACTTTAAGAGTATGAGCTTCTTCGCCTGCACAAAATTTGCTGATGCCAATCGATACAAGTACAGTCCGCCTGATAATCCTTTGCCATCAAACGTTGCTGAATAATTTCCCGGCTGGCGGATACCTTCTGTGAGTGTCGCTACCTCCTGAC
>Ga0302321_100005033_pt1 | contig 11510 bp, 12 predicted proteins | sample Fen_T0_1_FD_202505 | JGI IMG/M metagenome (GOLD analysis project Ga0302321, IMG submission 202505) | Peat permafrost microbial communities from Stordalen Mire near Abisko, Sweden - Fen_T0_1 | ecosystem: Environmental > Terrestrial > Soil > Wetlands > Permafrost | place: Sweden: Abisko...
GCGGCGGCAATGCGCCGATCGCCGGCAACGATCCGACCGCCCACGCGGAAATTGCCGCGCTGCGCGAAGCGGCACGGGCCATCGGCAACTATCGGCTGCCCGGCTGCGAACTCTACGTGACGCTGGAGCCATGCGCGATGTGCGCGGGCGCGATCATCCATGCGCGCGTCGCTCGCCTGGTCTATGGTGCGGACGACCCCAAGACCGGCGCATGTGGGTCGGTCGTGGATCTCTTCCGCGAGACCCGGCTCAACCATCACGCGTCGGTGACGCGTGGCGTGCGCGCTGCCGAGTGCGGGCGCCTGCTGTCCGAATTTTTCGCGGCGCGGCGCTAACCCCATGACCCGCTCGTATGGCATCGGTATCTTCGCGCCGGCGGGCTTCGCGCCGGACCCGGCGGCGCTGGACCGCGCGGTCGCGCGGCTCGAGGCGATGGGTCACCGCGTCGTCGTCGATCCGACGTGCCGTGCGCGCTGGCAACGCTTTGCGGCATCGGACGCCGAACGCCTCGCGGCAGTCACGCGCATGGCATCGGATTCGCGCGTCGAGCTCGCGCTCACGCTGCGCGGCGGGTACGGCTGGACGCGCCTGCTGCCGCATCTCGATTTCAACGCGCTGGCCGGTGCGCGGAAGCGGTGGCTGGGCTACAGCGACTTCACCGCATTCCAGCTGGCAGCACTCGCCAGCGCGGGAATGACGACGTTTGCCGGACCCTCGGCCAGCGGCGATTTCGGTGCCGAGGCACCGTCAGCGTTCACGCTCGAGCATTGTTTCGGACTGCTCGGCGCCGACAGCTACGAAGTGGAATGCGCTCTCGATGGTCCCGCAATGCTCGCCGCGTCGGGCACGCTCTGGGGCGGCAACCTAGCGCTGGTGGCGCACCTGGTCGGAACCAGGTACTTTCCGCGCATCGACGGCGGCATCCTGTTCCTGGAGGACGTGGGCGAGCATCCGTATCGCGTCGAACGCATGCTCTATCAGCTGTACCATGCCGGCGTACTGGCGCGGCAGCGCGCGATCCTGCTGGGGCAGTTCACCGATTACGAACTCAACGGCAACGACGGCGGCTACGATTTCGCGGCCGTCGTCGCGCAATTGCGGGCAATGGTCGAGGTTCCCGTGTTCACCGGCTTGCCGTTCGGTCATGTCCCGGACAAGCTGACGCTGCCGACCGGCGGACAGTGCGCGCTGCAAGCGGCCGATGGACGCGCGCGTCTCGTGTTCTCCGGCTATGGAAGCTGACGCCGTACCCCGCGGGTTCACCGTGCGCCTGGTCGACTGGGCGTATGGCGTCGACGGATTGCGCGCGGTGCGCCGGACCGTATTCATCGAGGAGCAGGCAATTCCGGAAGACATGGAGTGGGACGAGTTCGATACCGTCTCCCGCCACGCAATCGCGGAGGATGCGACCGGCCGAGCGGTCGGCTGCGGAAGGCTGCTTCCGGACGGGCACATCGGACGGCTGGCCGTATTGCGCGACTGGCGGGGCAGGGGAGTCGGCGCCGCGCTGCTCGTGCACCTCATGGACCTGGCGCGCAGCCGCGGTCATGCGCGCACTATCCTCGAAGCCCAGACGCGGGCGATGCCTTTCTACGTGCGCCACGGCTTCGCCGCAGTGGGCGACGAGTATCTCGAGGCGGGCATTCCGCACCGGACGATGACGCGGACGTTGTAGTGGCGCGTCAGTGTTCCGCGGGCATCAGGGCGAAGTCGAACGTGACGTCGCCCGTCGCGTCGCCGCGCGCGTCGAACGAACGCTCGACAAAGCGGGCGCTACCGTCGTGGCCGATGGCGAGCACGGTCGAGCACCGCGTTCCATAGCCGTCGCTGACGATGAACGGCGCCGACAGCAGGCGCTCCCATTCGAGCGGAACGCCGGTCGCCGGCAGGTCGGCGTCGGCCGCCTGCGTTCGGTCCGCGAGCGCCGCGAACAACGGCGCGAGGTCGTCGCCTCCGCGCGCGGCCCAGGCGCCGACCGCGTCCCGGGTACGCGTCAACTTGGGCCACGGCGTGTCGAGCTGCGCGTTCGACAGGCCATGGATGCCTTGCGAAAGCGACAGTTCACCGGCGGCGCGGTTGGATATCCACGTGGCGCTTCCCGCATCGCCGGCCAGCAGGTTGAATCCGTTGTAGGCCGCTGCCTTTCGCCCAAGCGCTGCCAGCGCCGATGCCGGCGGGGTGTTGAGGACGTCAGGCACCAGCTCGCCGCGCGACGGCGCGGTGGTATCGCCGCCGCGTCCCTCGCGCACGTTTGTCACCAGCGCCCAGCGGCCGTCGCCGCGCGCACCCATCCAGGTTCCGCCAGCCGCGAGGTCGCGGCCCGCGAGCATTCCGGCATACGGCGGGTGGTCTCCCCAATGCGCGGGGAGCGCCGCGCGCGCGTGGTACTCATCGCGGTTGGCGGCGACAACCAGCGAATAGCGTGGATGCACGGCGAGCGCGACGACGACCAGGCACATCGCCTCAGTTCCCCTTTAGCCCTCGGCGACGAATGCTTCGACGTGTCGCGCGCCACCGGTGTGCTGCGCGACGTCATGGCGCTTTGCCGCGGCCGCGATTTCCTCTTCGAAGCTGGCCGCGTCCGCGACATCTGCGTAGATTTCCATCCAGGTCGTCGGCCGGTCGCGGCGGACGTGCAGGCGCCCCCGTATGCCAGTCGTGCGCGCGACATCGACCATCATCGCGTCGACTGCCGCGCGCGCGCGCTGCGGATCACCGGCGATCTCGTACCAGACGACGTATTGGACGGGCATGGGCATTTAGCGGCAAAACCGGCACGCTACATCTTGGGCCGATGGGGGGTGGTGGCTACGGGAAACGCGTAGGGCAGCGCGAGCGACGCCAACACCGGACCGTCGGGACTCCCGACGTGCAAGGCCCCGTCTAGCGCGCTCAACTGCACGACGGCGAGAAGGTCGCTGCCCCCATCGGGCGAAGGCGCCGCCTCGACGACTGCGCCGCAGGCCTGGTCGCCGAAAACGGCGCCGAAAAGCTTTGCTCCCGGCGACGGCGGCGGAGCGTCGGCGTGGAACAGGTGCATGCGCTCCTTGAGCCGGCCCAGGTATTGCGTCCGCGCAATGATTTCCTGGCCGGTGTAGCAACCCTTGTGGAAGCTGACGCCGTCCAGCAGGTCCCAGTTGGCCGTCTGCGGCACGAATAGGTCCTGCGTCGCGGCACCGATCATCGGTACGCCTGCGCGAATGCCGAGCCAGCGCCAGACGTCCTGCGGCACCTCGGCGACTCCCGTCGCAAGTCGGGCCCGAAGCGCTTCTGCACGGGCGTGCGTGGTGGCGACCACGATGCGACCATCGGGCAAGGCGATCGTCGTCACTTCGTCGCCGATGTCGACCTCGCCGGCCTCGGGCGCCGCGCCCATCGCGGCGCGTACGGCGTCACGGGCACCGGCCCCGCCGATCCCGACGAGCGCATGGGATGGCGACAGGTCGACGATGAACACCTTGGATCGCAGGACGAACATGGTCAGGCGCTTGCGGAGGCTTTCTGCAATGTCGGCCGCCACCAGCGCACTAAACGCATCGGCACCGTTGCGCCAAAGCGCCAGCGTGGCGAGCATCCGGCCCTTGGGCGAGTTGTAACTGGACAGCTGTACGGCGCCCGACGCCAGCGCATCGAGGTCGTTCGACAACTGCCCCTGCAGGAAGGCCTCGGCGTCCGGCCCCGCGAAGGACAGGAGGCTTAAGCCCAAGGACGTGCAGTACACCGCAGATGGGCCGCTGGCGGGCGAGCCGGAAGGCGGGACGGTGGATGTGTGGGGCATGGTCGGAGGTTGGGGGCGAGCGTTCGCCGGCGCAAGTCCGGAAGGTTACTCCAGCAGGGTGGTAATGGGTGCCGAAACCGTGCTAGAATAAAGAGTTAACTCGATGCGCCCTGCTCGGAACAGGTCCGGCGGGTGGTCATCGGGAGAATCCGCACACTCGCGGACTTTGGGGTGTCCTGCCTTCGCGGCCGACCAAAATGGGCGCGCAGCAGCGGGATCACTTCCGCGGGTGGAGGGTGGCCAGGAGATTCCCTTTCCGGCCACGCCAACCCTGAAGGAGTAACACCATGTCGGTCACGATGCGGCAAATGCTGGAAGCCGGTGTCCACTTCGGCCACCAGACCCGTTACTGGAATCCGAAGATGGCAGACTACATCTTCGGCCAGCGCAACAAGATTCACATCGTCAACCTCGAGAAGACGATGCAGAACTACCAGGACGCGATGAAGTACGTGCGTCAGCTGGCCTCCAACCGCGGCACCGTTCTCTTCGTCGGCACCAAGCGCCAGGCGCGCGAAATCATCGCCGACGAGGCGAAGCGCTGCGGCATGCCGTTCGTCGACCACCGCTGGCTGGGTGGCATGCTGACCAACTTCAAGACCGTCAAGGTGTCGATCAAGCGTCTGAAGGATCTCGAAGCGATGGCGGAAGACGGCACGTTCGACCGCATGTCGAAGCGCGAGGCGCTGTCGCTGAAGCGCGAGCTGGACAAGCTCAACAAGAGCCTGGGCGGGATCAAGGACATGAATGCGCTGCCGGACGCGATCTTCGTGATCGACGTCGGCTACCACAAGATCGCCGTGACGGAAGCCAAGAAGCTCGGCATACCGCTGGTGGCCGTGGTCGACACGAATCACTCGCCGCTCGGTATCTCGCACGTTATCCCGGGCAACGACGATTCCAGCCGCGCGATCCGTCTCTACGCGCGCGGGGCGGCCGACGCCATCCTCGAGGGCAAGAGCACGGTGATGCAGGAAATCGTGCAGGGTGGCGACGAATTCGTCGAAGTGGCCGAAGAAGCGTCGGCCTGACGCGACAACGCAACGTACCTGGAGTATTTGAAATGGCGGAAATCTCCGCAAGCATGGTGATGGAACTGCGCCAGCGTACCGGGCTGGGCATGATGGAATGCAAGAAGGCGCTGGCGGAATCCGCCGGCGACCTGGCCCGCGCCGAGGACCTGCTGCGCATCAAGAGCGGCGCCAAGGCCTCCAAGGCCGCCGGCCGTGTCGCCGCGGAAGGCATCGTGGGCGCGTATCTTGCGCACGATGGCAAGCTGGCGGCGATGGTCGAATTGAACTGCGAGACCGATTTCGTTTCGCGCAATGACGACTTCATCGCGTTCGCGAAGGAACTGGCGCGCCTGGTCGCGGAAATGGATCCCGCGAACGTCGAGGCGCTGGCGGCACTGCCGCTTTCCGGCGGCACGGTCGAATCGGTTCGCGTCGCGCTGGTGCAGAAGATCGGCGAGAACATGTCGATCCGCCGCTTCGTGCGCTTCACGACAACCGCGAAGCTGGTCCAATATCTGCACGGCGGCGGTCGTGTCGGCGTGACGGTGGAATTCGACGGCGGCAGCGATGCCGTGGGCAAGGACGTCGCCATGCACATCGCGGCGTCGATCGCCAACATCCGCCCGGTGTGTGTCTCGCGCGACCAGGTGCCGGCCGACCTGATCGAGAAGGAGCGCGCGATCTACACGGCACAGGCGGCGGACAGCGGCAAGCCCGCCGATATCGTCGCCAAGATGGTCGAGGGCCGCGTCAACAAGTTCCTTGCGGAGAACACGCTGCTCGGGCAGCCGTTCGTCAAGAACCCGGACGAGACGGTCGAGAAGCACCTGAAGGCGAGTGGCGCGACGGTGAAGGCGTTTGCGCTGTACGTCGTCGGCGAAGGCATCGAGAAGAAGAAGGATGACTTTGCTGCGGAAGTGGCGGCGATGGCCAAGGCCTGAGGCAACGACGCAATCCCGCGTGCGGCGGTCGGCGCGCGCGGGACCGCAGGACGCAACAATCCGAACCATCCGCCGGGCATTGAAGAGGGAGATCGCATGAACTCGCCGACCGCTGCAGCACCCGTTGCCTCGGTTCCCTCTCCGGCCAATGCAGCGACCCTGACCGCCGCGTCCGCCAAGTCCGCCACCGTTCCCGCCTACAAACGCATCCTCCTGAAGCTCTCGGGCGAGGCACTGATGGGCGACGACGCCTACGGCATCAAGCGCGAGACCATCGACCGCATCGTCGCGGAAATTTCCGACGTGCAGCGGCTCGGCGTCGAAATCGCCATTGTCATCGGCGGCGGCAACATCTTCCGCGGCGTCGCGCCAGGCGCGGCCGGCATGGACCGCGCCACCGCGGACTACATGGGCATGCTCGCGACGCTGATGAACGCGCTCGCGTTGCAGGATGCGCTGCGTCGCGCGGGCGTCGAGTCGCGCGTGCAGTCCGCATTGCGCATCGACCAGGTCGCGGAACCGTACATCCGCGGGCGGGCGCTGCGCCATCTCGAGGAACACAAGGTCGTGATATTCGCCGCCGGCACCGGTAACCCGTTCTTCACGACCGACACCGCGGCCGCATTGCGTGGCCGCGAAATGAGCGTCGACATCGTCCTCAAGGCGACCAAGGTCGACGGCGTGTATACCGCCGACCCGATGAAGGACGCGACCGCCACGCGCTACCAGACGTTGACTTTCGACGAAGCCATCATCCGCAACCTCAGGGTGATGGACGCGACGGCGCTGGCACTCTGCCGCGACCAGAACATGCAGCTCAAGGTGTTTTCGATCTTCGTCCCCGGTGCGCTGAAGCGCGTCGTGTTGGGCGCGGACGAAGGCACGCTGGTGCATTGTTAGGGACCGGTTGCGAAAGGCGCAAGGAGAACGCATGATCAACGACGTCAAGAAATCTGCCGAGCAGAAGATGGGCAAGTCCGTCGAGGCGCTGAAGGCGGACCTGGGTAAAATCCGCACCGGGCGCGCGCACACCGGCCTGCTCGACCACATCCAGGTGGATTACTACGGCACGATGATGCCACTGTCCCAGGTCGCCAACGTCACGCTCGCCGATGCGCGCACGATCGGGGTCCAGCCTTGGGAAAAGAAGATGATCCCGGTGGTCGAAAAGGCGATTCGCGATTCCGACCTGGGCCTCAATCCGGCGACCAGCGGCGACCTGATCCGCATTCCGATGCCCGCGCTGACCGAGGAGCGCCGCCGCGAACTCACCAAGGTCGTGCACAAGGATGCCGAAAATGCCCGCATTGCCGTGCGCAACATCCGCCGCGACGCCAACGAGCACCTGAAGAAGTTGCTGAAGGACAAGCAGTGCTCGGAAGACGACGAGCGCCACGCGCAGGTCGACGTGCAGAAGCTGACCGACCGCTTCATCGCCGAGATCGACAAGGTCATGCACGCAAAGGAAGCGGACCTGATGGCGGTCTAGCGATTCCGTGGCTGGCGGCGCGAAGTAGGTTTCCGCACCGCTGGCTTGACCCGACCTCCCTGTCGCCGCGCTTCCCGAGCCTCCTCCCCGTCTCCCGCATCCCGCCCGACGCCGTGTTCAAGAGCTCCACGCGCGACATCCCCGAGCCGATTGCCGTGCCGCGGCATGTCGCCATCATCATGGATGGCAACGGGCGCTGGTCGAAGCAACGCCTGCTGCCGCGCTTCGCCGGTCACCATCGCGGCGTGGAGGCCGTGCGCGCCACGGTGCGCGCGACGATCGAACGCGGGATCGAATTCCTGACGCTTTTCGCGTTCTCGAGCGAGAACTGGCGCCGCCCTGCCGACGAAGTGTCCATCCTCGTAGACCTGTTCGTGCGCTCGCTTGAAGTGGAAGTGGCGAAATTGCACGAGAACGGGATCCGCTTCAGGGCGATCGGGGACCTGGCGCCATTCAATTCGCGCATCAGGGACCTGGTGGCGGCCGGCGAGGCGATGACGGCCAAGAACGATCGCCTGACGCTGACGGTGGCCGTGAATTACGGCGGACGCTGGGACATCGCGCAGGCGGCGCAGAAGTACTTCGCGGCCAATCCGAACCGCGACGCCAGTGCGCCGATTAGCCCGGACGCGCTGGAATCCCATCTCGCGATGAGTTACGCGCCCGAGCCCGATCTCTTCATCCGCACCGGTGGCGAACAGCGGATCTCCAACTTCCTGCTGTGGCAGTTGGCTTATACGGAGCTCTATTTCACGGACCTTTTGTGGCCCGATTTTGACGCGGGTGCGCTGGACGCAGCCATCGCCTCGTATCGCGCCCGCGAGCGACGCTTCGGACGCACCAGCGAACAGGTTGCGGCGGCGCGAGGATGACGGCGCTCCGCGTCCCCGGATCCGGCACGCGATGTTGAAGACGCGAATCCTGACCGCGCTGGTCATCGCGCCGCTGGTCCTTTGTGCGTTGTTCCTGCTGCCGGCACGCGGCTTCGGCGTGGCAATGCTGGCGATGACGGTCCTCGCGGCACGCGAATGGTCGCGGCTCACCGGATCTCCGACATGGAACGCGTGGGCCTTCCCCGGCTTCATTCTGCTCGCCGGCGCCGCGCTGCTCTTTCTCCCGGCCTGGGGGTTCGGCCACGGCTGGCCGGAAGCCATCGTGCTCGCCGCGTGCGGGACCAGCGCGTTGTTCTGGCTGTTCGTCGCGCCGTTCTGGGTCGGGCTTCGCTGGCCGACGTCCCGGGCTTCGGTGATGGTCGCCTGCGGTTGTGTCGTGCTGTTGGGGGCATGGATGGCGCTGGTCGAATTGCAGTCGCGGTCACCGTGGCTCGTGCTCGCGGCGATGGCGACCGTGTGGATCGCCGACACCGCGGCCTATTTTTCGGGACGCGCGTTTGGTCGCAGGAAGCTCGCGCCGCAGATCAGTCCGGGAAAGACCTGGGAAGGTGTATACGGCGCGCTCGCGGCCGTCGCCGTCTATGCGTTGTGCCTCGTTCCGTTCGCGCATGAGGCCGGGTTTGGCGCTTCCGTCGGCGCGCCCGCCGTCGCCGTCTGGGTGGGCTTTGCGCTGCTGCTGGCGGGAATCTCGGTGATCGGCGACCTGTTCGAATCGCTGATGAAACGCCACGCAGGGGTGAAGGACAGCGGAAATCTGCTCCCCGGGCACGGCGGCGTGCTCGACCGTGTCGACGCGCTGCTCGCGGCAATGCCGCTGGCGGCCCTTGCGGCACAATGGTTCCTGGTGAAGTCATGATGCGCACACTGACCCTCTTGGGCGCCACCGGCTCGATAGGCGCTTCCACACTCGACGTCGTGGCGCGGCACCCGGACCGCTTCCGCGTCGCTGCGCTGGCGGCGAATCGTGATTGGGTGAAACTGGCTACGCTGTGCCGGACGCATCGCCCGGCCTATGCAGCGATGCAGGATGCCGGCGCGGCGCGGTCACTGGCGACGGCGCTCGCAGCCGACGGCCTTCCCACCCGCATCGTTGATGGTCCCGCGGGTCTTGCGTTTGTCGCCGCGCTGCCGGAGGTCGACACCGTGCTGGCCGCGATCGTCGGCGCTGCCGGTCTCGCACCCACGCTGGCGGCCGCGCGCGCCGGCAAGCGCATCCTTCTGGCGAACAAGGAAGCGCTGGTCATCGGCGGCGAACTGTTCATGCGCGCCGTCATAGAGGGCGGCGCCGTGCTGCTGCCGATCGACAGCGAGCACAACGCGATCTTCCAGTGCCTGCCGGCCGGCTACGACCGCGTTCCCGGCCACGCCGGCGTGCGGCGTCTGCTGCTCACCGCATCGGGCGGGCCGTTTCGCACGCGCGCGCTCGCCGACCTGCCACACGTGACGCCCGACGAGGCCTGCGCGCATCCCAACTGGAAAATGGGCCGCAAGATCTCCGTCGACTCGGCGACGATGATGAACAAGGGTCTGGAAGTCATCGAGGCGCACTGGCTGTTCGGCGTCTCCGCGGAGCGGATCAAGGTAGTGATCCATCCGCAGAGCGTCATCCATTCGCTGGTCGAATACGTTGATGGATCGGTGTTGGCCGAATTGGGACACCCGGACATGCGCACGCCGATCGCCCAGGCGCTCGCACTCCCCGACCGCATCGAGTCCGGGGTGCCGCCGCTCGAGTTGGCGAAACTGGCCGGATTGGCGTTCGAGGAGCCCGACACGACCCGCTTTCCCGCGTTGCCCCTGGCATTCGCCGCACTGACCGCCGGCGGGACGGCGCCGGCGATTCTCAACGCGGCCAACGAAATCGCCGTCGCCGCGTTCCTGGACCGCGCAATCCGGTTCACCGACATCGCGGCGATCTGCGCGGAGACGATGGACCGCCTTCCGGCGCGGCCGGCGGCAACATTCGACGACGCGCTGGCCGCCGACGCGCAGGCACGCCGGGTGGCCGCGTCGCTGGCCGGGCATCCTGCGGAAAATGCGAAAATGGCCACATGATCGACCTGGCCTACAAGATCGCCGCCTTTCTCGTCACGCTTGGCATCCTCGTCGTTTTCCACGAGCTCGGCCACTACGTCGTCGCGCGCTGGTGTGGCGTGAAGGTGTTGCGTTTCTCGGTGGGTTTCGGGCGTGTCGTCTGGTCGCGTAAGTCAGGTCCGGACGATACGGAGTGGGCAGTGTCGGCGATTCCGCTCGGCGGCTATGTCAAGATGGCCGACGAGCGCGAAGGCGACGTCGCGCCGGCCGACTTAACGCGTGCCTTCAACCGCCAGAGCGTCTGGAAGCGCATTGCAATCGTCGCGGCTGGACCGATCGCCAACCTGTTGCTGGCGATCGTACTCTTTGCCGGCACGTACATGGTCGGCATTCCTGGGCAGCGGGCCGTGATCGCCGAACCCGCGTCGGCCACGGCCGCTGCCGCGGCGGGCCTGCGTGGGGGCGACCTCGTCGTCGCGCTCGACGACGTGCCCGTGCAGAGCTGGCAGGATCTGCGGTGGCGGCTCCTGCGCGCGCAGGATCGCGACGAGGTCGCGCTGGCGGTCAGCTCCCGGGACGCGCGCGCGGGAGACGCGCCGGTCGTCCGCAGCCTGGCATTGCGCGGAGTCAAAGCGGCCGACTGGGAAGGCAACGCCATCGCGATGCTCGGATTGCGGCCCGACCTGGGCACACCGCTGATCGGCGAGGCGGTGCCTGGCAAGCCTGCGGCGAACGCAGGTCTCATGAAGGGTGATCGCATTGCCGCGATCGACGGGGTCGCCACGCGCTCGCCCGCCGACGTGGCGCAGGCGACGAATGCCAGCGCGGGCCGGCCGCTGACGTTCCACATCGAGCGCGACGGCGCGGTCAGCGACATCGTCGTCACGCCGGAGGCGGCGGAGCAGGGCGGAAAGACCGTCGGCCTGGCCGGGTTGCGGCTGTCCGTCGATCCGCAGGAGGCGCAGCGCATCGCCGTCACGGTGCGCTTCAACGTCATCGACGCGTTCGCGCAGGGCGCGCGCAAGACCTGGGAGTTGTCCGTATTCACGCTGAAGATGCTCGGGCGCATCTTCACCGGGGAGGCGTCGGTGAAAAACATCAGCGGCCCATTGACGCTGGCCGACTTCGCGGGCCAGTCGGCGCAGGCGGGAGCGCTGGTGTTCGTCGGCTATCTCGCGCTGATCAGCATCAGCCTCGGCGTGCTCAATCTGTTACCGGTTCCGCTGTTGGATGGGGGGCATTTGCTGTATTATTTCGCGGAAGTCGTCAAAGGCAGTCCCGTCTCCGACCGGGTATTCGAGGTCGGCCAGCGCATCGGCATGGCGATGCTCGCCGTACTGATGGCCCTAGCACTCTTCAATG
>Ga0302321_100005034_pt1 | contig 11507 bp, 8 predicted proteins | sample Fen_T0_1_FD_202505 | JGI IMG/M metagenome (GOLD analysis project Ga0302321, IMG submission 202505) | Peat permafrost microbial communities from Stordalen Mire near Abisko, Sweden - Fen_T0_1 | ecosystem: Environmental > Terrestrial > Soil > Wetlands > Permafrost | place: Sweden: Abisko...
CGTTGCCGCAAGGTGTTCCGTTTCGAGCCAGCAAGTCACAATGCGGTGCAAGTTCCGTTCTTGCACCTATCTCGAATCCCCAGATCTCGGACACTTCTTTCCCTGGAAAATACTCGCTCCGAATTCGTTCAGGTAGGGGCCGATATCCTTGTGGTGGTGCTTCGGGATGGAAGTAATACGTGCTAAGCGGATCGAGTGTCCGGTACCACCGTGGGATTTCCGTGAACTGAACGGCCTTAGACGGCGTCACTTTCGCGGTCTCGTTAGAAATGTATGCGTCGCCCTGGGGCAATTCGAGCACCCTCGGGCCAATGTGTGCGTTGCCGGCCGAGCGCGCGGCAGGAAGGCTAACGGTTGCATGATGACTGCAGCCAACGATGGCAACCGATAGAAGGCACAGCCCGACGTTACGCACAGCCATTGATTTCGATTGGAGCACGCCTTAGACCAACGAGTAAAGGCAGGCAGCGGTGGACCAAGTTGCGCTAGCTGCGCCGCCGGGGTGCCGTCCCATCGCAGCAATTCGATGTGCCAGGTTGTGCCAAAGGGCACATGCGAAGGGCGCAGTTCTGTGGGTTTTCGCGATCCAATGACCTGGCGCGCCCCTTGCTATCCACTCAGATCATGCTCCCAGCTGCCAACGGCCCGGATAGTCGACGCCTCTGTCAACTCGCGAGCGGACTCAGCAAATGCGTTGCTCTGGTCCGCGCTGCAGGGTTCGTCGCAATGGCAATTGCTTGCCAAGGGACGAAAGTTACTCCGTCTGTAGAAGGGGCCAATTCCGCTGGCACCAATTCCGTCGGCTCTGGTGGCGACTCGTCAGGCATCGGCGGAAGCAGTGGCGCTTCGCACGGCAGCACCGGTGGGGGTAGCCCCGTCGACACATCCAGTATCAGTCCCAGCGCGGGCGGTGCGGGCGGTGCGGGCGGTGCCGCGACGAGCACATCAACCACCGGCGCCGGCATGGGTGGTGCGGGCGGAGCCGGTGGGGCATTCTCCTCAGTCGGTGCAACGACATGTGGCAATACGGAAGTATGGCGAGCCATGAGTGTGAGCGGCATCGAATGGCCAGACGGGAGCAACACCAATCCGAGCGCGCGACCACCAACGGTTGCAAGTGGATGGCACAATGGTTTGGTCTGCGTACTGCGACTACCGCTCGAACTTCTCACCTTCGACCCCTGCGCGAACGTCTGGAACACTGTTCCACTCGCATTTACAACCGCCGACGTTGAGGGGGCAATAGGCACCGTGGTTGGCGTCAATTGGGCCTTCGACCACTTCGTGCTGAGGGCGATCAACGCTGGCACGACAAGCCAGAAGAATGCAGAGCTTTATCCTGGTGATTCGAACTTCCGAACGGCATTGACCACATCCTACGAAGCGCCTACCCCAACCTGGACGTTCACGGGACTCGCGGCTGGTCGCTACGCTTCGACGGCAAACTCCCCACGCTACAAGCTTGCCTGGGGCGGTGCATACACGAATGACGCCACTAAGATCGGACCAAACGATCCGGCTGCATTTCCCGCGGGCGACGGCAAAGTCTATTCCTACGCGGCGGGAGCCTGGAGCAATACAAGCCCTCGACTTGCTCCGAGTGCGCGATACCTTCCGAAGATTGCTCTATTGGGAGGAAAGTTCTTTGTTTGGGGCGGCTTTGCGGACGGAACCTGGCCGCTTGTGGACCCCAATAGCGCACTCAGTGACGGCGCCCTTTACGACCCGGTTGCGGATTCCTGGAGCGCTGTGTCCGCTGTGGGCACGCCGACGCAGAGCGAACTGAGCGGGGTCTATCTGCCTCCCACCATGCAGGCTCTAAGCAACGGCCAGGAAGTCTTTGTGGTCGAACCAAGCGGTGGCACAGGCGGAGTGTGGTCCAGCGCAACGAACACTTGGTCATTGATCACCGGCACGACGCTTCCCTCAAGTGTGGAATTCTTCGTGATGGATTCGGGTGCACTTGCGGCAATTGGAGCCACCGACACCTGGGTTGTGTCTCAATCTGGGGGCAACTGGCGAAAATACACTCAGGGCCGCTTTCAAGATGCGCTTCCAACTGGAGCGCAGATCGCCGACTATTCCAATTATTCGATAGAGGTCTGGACCGGTAGCGATCTGGTACGCTTTGGCCCTTACGGGTCACGCAGTTACGGCTGCGACGGACCTCGACCACCCAACACGGGATGCGACCCAATGATCCTGCTTACGATCAATAAGTTCGGTACGCTCTTATCAACGCGAGCAATGTAAATTGGGACAAATACGAAGGCTTTGCCCGGGTCGCGGGGTCGCGGGGTCGCCGCCGCACATCGCCTCACGGTCTGGGCACGCCAAGAGCGTTACCGCGGTAGTCAAAACCATTGACGACTCGAGCCTCGAAGCCTTGTACGAATGCCGCGTAGCGAGCAGCTTCAGCCGCCGCTTTGCCCATAGGCCCAATGGTGACAGCGAATCGCTCGTTAACGCTGCCCGCCGTCTCGTAGATCTGCGGACGAATATCCTCAAATCGAAGCTTCGCAACGCGTTGCCCGAGCTCAATTAGCGATTTACCCCGACCGAGTTCCACATAGTACGCGTCGTCCAGGAACATCGACAGACTGCCGACCACTTCCCCATCGGGGAGTTTGACCTTCACTGCGATGCCATTGCAAAGAACGGTTGCGTTATTCTCGATGGGATAACTCCACGAGGCCATTGCATCATCTTCACCTACCCAGCGAAGTTGGACGGTCAATCCGGCAAGCAAGTCAGCGGACGTTGCCGTCAACGGCAAAGGCACCCAAGCCTCCTCCCCGTCACCACCAGCAAATGCCTTGCTGCAAGCAAGTGGGGAACTGGCAACTCGAACACAGAGCTCCAATGACTTGCCCGGGGTTTTGTCCAGAAGGAACTGGCCGGTGGAAGTTGGCGCCATACGCCCAATCCGCAGCCGATAGCGTTCGTCGGAAGCAATTGAAGCGCAACTGACGCAACGCCTCAAAGAAGCACATTGGCGGAGTGCGGCCTTGGCCTCAGAACAGTCCGTTCCGGCGCAACATGGCGTCCCACAGACTGCGAAGGGACCGATTGCGGTTGGAACCGAACCCCCCGCTGGAACGGTCGCAAAAGTAGCGATGGCGTTCTGGTCTTGAGCTAAATGGAGCGATTTGTCGTGATAGTGACCTTTCCACAGCAGCAACGCGGCGGCTGCTGCGGCCGCGCCAACGACTGCCGACAGCCCGTGACCAAGCCAGGCCTGCTTACGTGTGAGCGTGCGACGTTCATGGAGTGCCACCACCGTCGCGAGCGGCGCTTGCGCTAGGCTTGCTCTAGGCGCAAACCCGCGAAGACTGTCCGGCAGAAGACCTTCAAAGGCCAATCCGTCACGCTCAGCGCGTGCCACTTCTGATTCCGAAATGGGGACCAAAACTTGGCGCTCGACCAGGGCGTCGATGACCCAGTCCTCCAATGGTTCATCGTGTTGGTCGATGTCCGGCGGTTCCCGTTCGGTCATATTGACTCCACCGGGGAGTTTCCCCGAGCCGCAACAAAGTCTCGAATCTTTTTCATGGCGCGACTGCGGATTGCCCGCACATTCTCGCTTGAAATTGTCCAGCGCTTCGCCAAATCATCGGCAACATTGTTCGGCAGGCGTTGATGGGCTTCACCTACCCTTTGGTAAAGAGCGGTGACGGTTAGCACGTCCTGTTCACGCTCCGTGAGCGACGCCAGTCCCTCGCGAACTGCGCGCAAGAGCGGAGTCGACGCAGGCACCTCGTCCGGTTCTTGGGAGACAACCTGTTCCACGTAGGGCGACGCGGCAACTTCGCGTCGCCCCTCGATGGCATCCACGAGCAGCCGATGCGCTATTCGTCCCATCCAAGCGCGAGTGCGTCGCGAGGCGCGTTCCGGCTCGAGAAGCGGCTCAGCAACGAACGTCGCAGCTTTCTCGAAGGTACGACGGAAGGTCTCTTGAACAAGGTCCTCCACGCTCATCCCGGAAAGCGCGTACAGGCAAGGGCGTTGCTTGCGCAATGCACCGTATAGGTAGCGAACATGCCGCTCGTAGAACTCCGCCTGTGCGCCCCGGACCACGGATGTATCTTCACTCGTGACGCAGGCAAGCAATTGCGCGTCGTTGAGCGTCGAGTAAGTCGATAATGTTGGAGCGGCGGTAGGCATTCAAGAGCGGCCGAAAAGCGGGGGCTCATCTCCTACGCCAAACCGTGACAGATAGCCAATAAGCCACAAAACGCCGCGTTTCTGCCGACTGAACCCGCGACCGCTCGCCACTCTCTGAGTCCTCGAGGCTGTCACGCTTCGACGTACTCAGCTCGAGATGTTCAAGTTCGCGGTTTCGTGGATGCTCTTACTTACCACCTTCTTTGTCATTGCCGAGGCACAGGCGGACCCAAGTCAGGATCTTGCCATTGGGCTGAGGGAACGCGGCGCCGTAGACCTTACTCGCTCCGATGAATGGCCTCGCGGCGAGGTCGCCTTGACCTTCGATGACGGACCACACATAAGCTTTACACCAAAGGTATTGAACCTGCTGAAGGTGCACGATCTTCACGCCACGTTCTTCGTGGTGGGGCAAAACATCAATCGGTACACCTACCCGCTCATCGTTCGAATGCGCACGGAGGGCCACCAGATTGGTTCCCACAGCTACAACCACGACGTCAAGATGGCCACCCACGAAGGTCGTCGCGCTGTCGAATACATTCGCGGCGAGCATGAGGTCACGCAGTTGCTGGTCAATTTGGCACTTATCGCTACGAGTCCAGATGATTTCGACCAGGTTTACCTCGAGGTATTCCAGCAGAAATCGGGCCGCACAATTTCAAACGAGGCATTAGCCATTCATTGGAAAGAGTATAACGCTCGTTTCGAGACCGTACTTACACGTCTCGGGTTTGAAAATGGGAAATACCCCTATCCCGTCCTCTTTAGCCGACCGCCTGGTGGAGGTCCGTACCTTGGCCAAGGCTCAAAGGCTGCCCGTGATCGTTACGATTTGGCCCTCAAGCACCTCGGATCGATCAACGTCTTGTGGCACGGTGGATGCTGGGATCCCAATCCAGCGCGTCGACGGGAATACGACTTTATCCTCAATTCACTGGTGTCACAGTCAAAACAGGGCGGCATTCTCGTGATACACGACTATGTTCGGTACGATGCGCTGGCGGCGGCAATCGGTCGGCTCGCAAGCAACTCGAGCCTTTCAATAGTTCTCCTTGAACCGGCGGTATTGAGGAAGTATGGGTCACCGGCAACCGTAATTGTCGCGGCGATGCAACAGACCTCGGGTGGACCGAATTTGGTCGCCACCCACGAACAACCCCCAGCGCCCGAGTCGATAGCGAGTCAGCAACTGGCTAAATCAAGCAAGGCCGCATCCGGCGGACGAACCTAGCTGACCCTCTACCGATTACCGGTGGTCCCCCTCACGTCAGTAATTGCAGCTCCCAGAAAATGGTCCCGTAAGGAAGTCACATGAAGCCCTCAATTGGTTCCGCAATCGCAATCATTGCAATCGTCTCTAGCGGCTGCAGCAAAAAAGAGACCCCTTCAACGTCAGCGTCGGCATCAGCGCCGCTATCCATTTCGAGTGCGGCACCGATCATCGAAGCGAAACCCGTTGCCATTTCAGCCCCTAGTACAGCTTCAGCTGCGCCGGCGAACGATGGGGACGCCACGAAACCTCCAGAGAATTTCTCCGGCGCAGATGCGGTAGCCAATCCGGTTGCCACTGGACTTAGTTGCGAAGCAAAGTCGAAAGACGGCTGGCTGCAACTGCTCTGTCGCAAGAAGAATGGAGCGGGGGGACACCCAAAACGCGCCGTGATGGGAACGGAAGCGGATGCCCCGGAAACCCTTCCCGACGGGCAAGGGGAACTCACGGTGGTCGTCCCCTATCACTCCGGAGCCGAAACCACCGGCGTGATTGAATGGACGGACACCAAGTACAATCTCAACGTCAAAGACGGCGAGCTGAAACTCGATTGGGTGGTCACCCTTGAGATGCGTCGCGCCTGCGCCGAACTAGACAAGGCGTCAAAGGAATTGGTCACTAAGGCGCAGAAGAGCGATTCCCCCGAGAAACTGACCGCAATGGAAGCGTCGAAGCTGCCGCACTTCGGGACCTGCCAGCCCGCGGGGCACGGCAGTTGGGCTCTTGCCTTGCGCAGTGTCGACGCCGCGGGCGCCGATGCAGCTCGCGCCGTATCCCTTGGCATTGACGTCGTTCGCGTTGGCGAAGACGGTGTCCTGTCGAAGGCGGACTTCGGCACGGTCACGACCAGACCCGGCGGGTTTGAGATTCGTCCCCTACAGATCTACGACTACGATGATGACGGCCAGGTGGAACTCATCGTCCCCCACGACGTCAAAGCCATAGCCGCTGGCGCAACCGCATCAGCATTTTCTGCTGTTTGGTCGGCAGTTTCGGGGCAAGTGACGGCTTTTGCCGGATTTGCGCCTGCTAAGGGCGGCGTGCAAACCACGCATCTCGAATACGATATGCGCCCCGATCTCAGCCGCTATGAGCCCTTCGTCGCGTATCTGGGTGACGACTGCGGTGCCGCCAGTTGCCCGCCCAGGCTCGTGGGTCCGGCGCGCTTCGCTCGCTCCCTTGCCAAGGGTGAGTTCTCCCTAACGGATCCCCAAGCAATGGCATCACTCAAGCGCGCCTGTCCGAAAGTGGCGAGCGTGGTTGCGGAGGGTAACCCCACGCGAACCGCACAGTTGGTTGCCTGCGCGCGCCTTCAGGGCGAGGAGAAAGACAAGCTTGTAACGGAGCTCAAGGCAAAAGGCGCGAAGATTTGCAAGGGAACGGACACGTGCCTGCTCTTGGACGCCCTACTGCAGTTCGCCAATACGGACGTAGCCAATCCCTAAGACGGACTGCCAAGTCAATTCACCTATCGGGCCATCTGTTTGTGAGTGAGACAGCCGGCGCAATCCACACGCAATGCGAGCGGATCGCGCTGGCTAGGCGCGGTTCCGGCTTGGCGCAACTACGGTCGTTGTAACCACCGAAGCAACTTACCTTCGCGCAGTATATCAGGCCAACCGTGCCCTCCCGAGTGTTCGCACCAGAGCAGCGGTGCCTCTTGCTGACAATCGGCAAACTGCACGCAACCGTCAACGGGAGCCGGGGTGTGGTTGGTACCGCATTGGTTGTAGAAGCTCCAAGCTTCTACGGCAATTTGCCCTGAAGATAAAGGCTCGTCTTGGTCCCCTGCCCCATGCACAATTACTGCCGCAACAGCTGACTGGCAGGGGAATGTGGGCCCCCCTCCACCGACGGACACGAGTGTTCGCAGGCCCTTCCTAGCGCAAGCGACAAGGTTTGCCATACCCGCCCCCCAACTATGACCGACCACGTGAATCCGTGATCGGTCGATGCAATAGTTGGTCGCTGCCCAGTCAACGAGCGCGTCGTAGAATGCTAGATCACCGCTAGCTTCCGAACGAGTGTCCCACCCGATCAAGTCCCGCAACCACTTCTGCTGGGAACCGTCGGGGAATACGCCAACATACGGACGCGCGCCGTTCTGCCCCAAAGCCCAATTCTCGGCAACATGCGCGCCACTCCGGCCGCGACCGTGAAAACCAACGATCAAATCGACGGGTTTGCCGGTCCCCGTTGGTGGCACCAGGTAAAAACGACGCATCTTCCCGCCAACACTAATAGTGACATAGCGACTCACGGTGTCAGTTTTGTTAGGAATGCACAGGTTGGTATGCATGCCAGCCATTGACGGCTCGTGCTCTTGAACCTTCGAGGGATTAGGAGCTTGGCTCTTCGAGCAATTGACGGCAAAAAGAACAATTAGGCTGGTCTTGATCACAGCACTAGCTGGATTACTCACACACGAGACACGAACCAGAGAGCGACACCGCACGCCCTGTTCTAGCTGACTTCACTCGCGTTGCAACTTGGGCGCGGAGAACTTGTACGAACCCATAGACAACATTGCCCGTCTTCACGTGTAGATCGTTCAATTGCGGCAGTTAAGGTAGATTTCACCGCGAATACTGAAGCACGAGCATCCGGTAGCCTGAACCGAACTGCAAGCACCGTCCGGCGCGCCGCAAAGACAATTGCAATCAGTCGCACCTGAACAGGTCACAGGCAACTGACGACAACTCCCGATAGTGGTGGCACCACCGACATTGGCGTTGGCTATGTTGCAGTAGCTCTGACCCACAGCACAGCTATCCGATGCGCCGCACGTGAATGGTTGCCCCATCGCAACGGTTCCGCCGGCTTGAATCACGCCCGAGCCCCCAGTCCCGTTCACCCCTGAGCTACTTTTCCCGCCAGCGCCACCCGCACCGCCAGAACCTGCAGGGCACGGGCACCTGTGTTGGCACGCAATCGGCGCGTTCATGCAATCAGAGGGATAGTCCTTGCCGTCCGTACCGCAGTACTCGGCGTAAGTACCTCTGTGGACGCAGGTCTCACCGCCCATGGCGGTGCCGGTGGATTGTACCGCGCCCAAGCCTCCCGTTCCAGGCGACACTGAGCCACCATTCCCACCCGCACCGCCTGAAGCTGCAGGGCAAGGGCACCTTTGTTGGCACGCAATCGGCGCGTTCATGCAATCCGAGGGATAGTCCTTGCCGTCAGTACCGCAGTATTCGGCGTAAGTGCCTCTGTGGACGCAGGCCTCACCGCCTGCTGCAGTACCACCCGTTGAATTGTTTGAGACAACCGTGGAAGTGGCACCGCCTCGGGTAGGCGCACCACCGCTACCGCGCTCACCACCGACCCCGGACTGTGCTTCGGTGGAAACGCCACAGCCCACAGTGAATAGGAGAAAACAAATGCTTGCACTCTTCATTGGATGAACACCAAGTCGATGGTGTAGGTGTAGCGCGGCTACCCGCCTTGCACGCAATCACGCGATGCACACCCCGTGCCACGCAGACAATTGCGGATCCAAGCAAATTCCGGAGAAACGTCGTGTGCCAGTTGCGCCAGATGTGCCACCTGGCGCACGTAGCTCGAGTGTCGATGGTTGCTTTCACAACCGATGCGGGGCCCGCTAAAGACCAGATCGAAGCCTTCGGATAGGGCAAGCCAAAGCACCAAAGGTTCAGGCGCCCGACGAGTCTACCGTTACGTGCCTTATCCCGAGGACTGCAACAAGACCCCGGCTCTTACAACCTTGGACAGTGGGCTCTGCTGCGAAGTCGCGATTATTTGGGGAACGACGGTGCTGCATGTGTGTCACTTGGCGCCACCGCGCGCCTTCACGGTCGGAGAGGCGCCGAGCAACCGGACCCCTTGCGATTTTCTTATTCCAGCGCAAGCACTTGGGACTGAACGCCTGCCGTTGCTGGTCAAAAGCGGCAGTTCTATCGCCATTTCCCTTCCTCGTCATGCGACGGGTGCAGTGAAACTGCCTGGTGAACCCGTCAGGTCTCTACCCGCTGTAGAACAGTTGGACGAAGCGAATGCCGGATCGGACAGTGGCACGTTGATTCCACTGCCCCTTGGCGCATCTGTTTGGGTCAAGCTCCATCAGTTTACGTTTCAGGTGACGATGGGTCGCGCAAGCAAAGCCATGCGTCATGGCATTCAGCGTACTGAACTGGCTCTTTTGGGGTACATCGCGTTGTCCCTCACCGCAATCGGTGGTTGTCTCGGGACGATGTCCCTTTGCGCGCCCCCCATGGGTCTGACTGAGGACGAGAGTTTGGACGCTGAACCATATTTCCTCGTACAACAGTACCTTGAGGCGGCATCCGAGCGAGAACGAGGAAAGAAACCGACCGATCACAGCGCCGAAGAAACGGTAAACAACGAAGGCGGAACGGGTACGCGAACAATCGGCGAAGAAGGCTCGCTCGGCAACGAACTGACTCGAGTGACAAACCGTAGGTATGCAGTCCCTGGTGCCGCAGCAAGTCTCGATGCGCGCCTCGCGCGTTCAGCCAGGCTTCGTGAGGCCCAAGCATTTGGCATGATTGGCCTGCTCAACGCAGAGGAGCTAAGCGACTCGCATTCGGTCTACTCACTTTGGAGCAAAGACATGGTGGTTGGCGCAGACCCGCTCCGCGCTCGCGCAAATTTATGGGGTCACGAACTTGGTGATGCACGCGGCTCCACGGGCCTGGGTCTTTCAGGGATTGGCGAAGGCGGCGGCGGTCGCGGCGAGGGCATCGGCCTTGGCAATATCGGCACGCTTGGACACGGCGCCGCTAACGGTACCGGAGAAGGATTCGGAAACGGAAGCGGCGGGTTGTACGGTTGTGGTTGCGGTAATGGCGTTGGCAACGGTTTAGGTAGCGGCTGGGGTCGGGTCGGTGGCGCCCACAAAGCAAAATCGCCCAAGATGCGACTGGGCAGGTTCGAAGTTGCAGGGCACCTTCCGCCTGAAATGATCCAGCGGATCGTCCGCGAACACGATAAGCAATTGCGGCAATGCTACGAACGCGGCCTGATGACGAACCCGAACTTGCAGGGGAGCGTATCCGTTCGCTTCGTGATTGGCCGTGATGGGTCAGTTTCGAACGTGCGAAATGGGGGTTCGAGCGTTCCGGACAGCGCTGTCGTAGGTTGCGTGATGCGGGCCTATTATGGCCTCAGTTTCCCCGAACCCGCGGGCGGTATCGTGACTGTTGTTCACCCAATCCAGTTTGAACCGGGGTGAGGTGACACCATCACCAACCAAGCGTCCTTGCCCAGAGTTCAGCCCCGCTCAAGGCATTTACAAGTCCTCACTCGAATCGCCAGCAATTAAGGTTTGATCGCGGCGGTTAGAACCGTTGGAACCAGCGCTGGGCCCACTCGCCCCAGGCTCGCGTCGTTCGGAAAGCCCCCGGTCATCAGCATTATCTGTAATGGTGAGGTCGTTATTGGAGCCTGACACAAGCCGCACGACGCGAGCCACGATATTCGCACTGGGCCCACTCTCTGGGCTGTCCGGTGTCTCGAGGCCCAATTTGCGCAGTTGGTAGCTATTGCCAAGCCCTTTCAAGATGTCGACACAATCCTGCCGCTTCTGAGCGGCGACGGCTTCATCGCCTTTGGCGGCTAGCGCTAACGCAAGATAGTGCTGAGCGCGCGCGCGTTCCAGGGCATCATCGGATTGTTCGAGCAGAACCACGGCTTCTTGCAAGTGCTGGACAGCTTTTTCTATCTCACCCGCACAGAGTGCGACTCGCCCAACAATTCTTTGGCCGCACCCAAGGTGCAGATTGCGCCCCAACTTGAGTGGCTGAGCGTGCTCAATAACGTTCATCGCAAGCGCTGTCGCCCGCGCCATGTCGCCCCGATCGAGGGCCAATTCCGCAAGACTGAGCTCTACGGAATGGACCAACTCCACGCAGCCAACGTCGATCCGTCCCGCGAGCTCGGCCGCCTCCGTCAGGCTGCTTTCGGCGTCGTCCAATTGTTCCCAGGCGTGGAGTGCCATGCCACGCAAGTGCAGTCCAAGCGCCAAAATATACGGATTGTCGACGGTTCTTGAGCGGCGGATGACCTCGTCGGCAAGGTCTTGGGCTTCACT